>Ga0315289_10007241_pt1 | contig 16193 bp, 13 predicted proteins | sample YL17G11_40_MG_FD_203452 | JGI IMG/M metagenome (GOLD analysis project Ga0315289, IMG submission 203452) | Sediment microbial communities from Yellowstone Lake, YNP, Wyoming, USA - YL17G11_40 | ecosystem: Environmental > Aquatic > Freshwater > Lake > Sediment | place: USA: Wyoming | collected... | reverse complement strand
GGTAAAGGAGAAGATAGAGAAGGCAGCAATGAGGTCAGGCAGAGATCCTCAAACAGTCCGGCTCGTAGCTGTCTCCAAAACCATGGAAATTAAAAGGATAGAGGAGGCAATCCAGGCTGGCGTAACCATTCTCGGGGAGAATTATGTCCAGGAGGCAAGGAATAAGATTACCCAATTGGGACACAAAGTACAATGGCACTTTATCGGGCACCTCCAGACAAATAAAGCTAAATATGCTGTGGAGCTTTTTGACATGATCCATTCCATTGACCGGATTGACCTGGCAAGAGAGATAGACCAGATTGCTCAAAAAAAAGGCAAAACGATACCTGCCCTGATTCAGGTAAACATCTCCGGTGAAGAGACCAAGCACGGGATCAACAAGGATGGTCTCATCCAATTGATATCTGAGATAATCCCGTTAAAGAATATTTACCTTAAAGGTCTTATGACCATGCCCCCTTATTTTGATGACCCGGAGTTGGCCCGTCCTTATTTCCAGGTCCTGAGGAAACTTAAGGAAGAGATAAAAGAAAGATTCAAAAGGGAGATCAACCTAAAGGAGCTTTCCATGGGTATGTCCAATGACTTTGAGGTGGCAGTTGAGGAGGGAGCTACTCTGGTTCGGGTTGGTACTGCCATCTTCGGAGAGAGGCCGAGGGCTTGAAAGGAAGGAGGATGAGTTACTTATGCCTATCTATGAATTCTTTTGTAAGGACTGTAACACCATCTTCAATTTCTTTTCCCGCTCGGTGAATACTGACAAGCAGCCCCTCTGTCCCAGATGCAGAGAAGATACGCTGGAAAGGAGGATGTCCACTTTTGCTACCATCTCCCGGGACAAAGGAAAAGAGGATACTGGGGGACCCAATCTTGATGAGGCTAAGCTGGGTGAGGCAATGGCCCTACTGGCGAAAGAGGCTGATCACTTCAACGAAAATGATCCCCGCCAAGTGGCCAGCCTGATGCGAAAGTTCTCTCAGATAACCGGTGTCAATCTTGGTAAAAGAATGGAGGAAGCAATTCGCCGGATAGAGTCAGGCGAGGATCCGGAAAAAGTTGAAGCAGAGATGGAAAACCTTATGGAAGGTGAAGAACCCTTTCTCTTAGACGAAAAAAAGGAAGGCAAAGCTAAACCCGCCTCTCGACCTCCCATCATTGACGAGACCCTCTACGAAATGGAGTAAGGGACGACATGCCTTGTTCCTCTATCTTTTTTAATCTCTGCATAATCGTTGGTCTCTCTGACTACATCACGTATGAGTTGTAGCAGGTAATAACATCTGCCCAGGTTGCTTGACCACTTACATAGTCATTATACTTCGCTATTACATCACCCCAGACTGAGCATTCCTGTGTGCCACCATTTACAAAACTCCTTGGTATTGAGGCGTCGCTCCAGGCATCAGCGTTCCCAGCTAAAACCCGCCAGTAGTACGTTGTCCCATTGTTAGGAAAACCAGTTACTATTTGAGAAGTTCCATTTACCTGGGCACAATAGAGAGAGGTACTCTCTGCCCACAAACTTGAACTATTGACCTCGAGAAAATATCGGTCAGCCCCGCTTGAGGTACTCCAGGAAAATGTCACTTGATTCTCAGCCACATCTGCTCCGTCAGCCGGGCTTATCAGAGTAGGTGATACCGGGGGAGAAGATGAAGGGCTATCTAAGATGACTCTAATCAGGAGATTTGGATCAAAATTTAAGCTATAGACATCTGAGTAATAATCTTTAACCGTCTTCCATTCGTAGTTAAAGGGCCAATATAAACTTTGACACTTTACCCAGCTTCTCCCTGTTCCCGACTGGCCATTATCAAAGAGGAGTGCACCATATGCACCTAACGATTCCCAATCATGCTCAAGGGCAATGTGGAAACGCTCGGGGAGATCAATCACATTTTCCAACTTAAAGTTGGTAAATCTCCCATCCACTTTGACCTGCGAAGAGCCAACGCTTAAAAGAAGCTGGCAGGTGTTTTCATCCGGACTCCCATCTGAGTTACTTTCGCAAAGCCATACATTATATGTACATGGACCGCCTCCGGGATTCCAAAAATCAATAGCAATGGTCTTTAACTTTGCCCCTGGCTCAGGCCGATCAAACTGTACGCTTATGGCTGGCAAACTCACCTGAGAGCTTATGGCGAAGAAGTAGGGACTGCCCTCATTATCCAATAATAGCTGCCCATTGTCATAGGAAATAACCTTGGCCTGGGGAATATGGACTGCATTGAGTGCATTAATAACGGCATTATAGATCGATCCGGACCCAAAGAGGTCAATGGTCGCTTGTTTAATATAAACTCCCCAATCCCGGAAAGTGGTATAAGGGTTTGCAGCTGCATAAACATAGGAACGATAGGCAATGGTTGAAGCAGTAAACCGTCCATCCGAAGCAGGGGATTCAGGAGGAAGGCTCGTTGAGAGCAGGTAGAAGAAGTAGTTTGATATACCACTGTTGTAGTGAACACCTCCCTGATCGAGATTTATAGGCATCAGGTAAAGATCGAACATGTCTTTAGGCTGATCTTTCTTGGTGGGATCATCATAGTATCGAGATGGATCGCCAAGATCTTCTCCCATGGCCCAATCACCATAATCGAGAGTTGCACCAAGTATGTCTGAATATCCTTCATTCAATGCCCCAGATTGGTTTTCATAGATGAGACCATCAGGTGGAACCTCGAATTGAGTGACCCCATGGCAAACCTCGTGAGCAACAACGTCGTTTGCCATTGGGTATGGATGTTTCCCTTCCACAGCATCTCCGAAAAACATCATATCATGACCAGGATACCAGTATGCATTAGGATATTCATTGCCAAAATGGACATTCCCAATCATTGAGAGACCATTTCCATCAACGCTATTTCGACCCCACAAATCATAGAGCACTGTATAGGTGTCAGAAAAGTTTTTAGCCAGACTTACGGCAGCACGATAGTTGGTCTTTTCATTACTATCCCCATTATCATCAAAGTAATTGTCTCCGTTGGGATCAAAGACCACAGGGTTATTAGGACTGTCAATTGCCTGTCCATTCGAGTCGAGTGCATGGTTACAGTCTCTGATCTCAATGACTCCCTGCCAACTGGAATAGGGATGGGTAGAGGTGTGCTGGGAAAACATATACGTTGTTGTATCTATCAATTTATATTTCCCATCAGTGTCTAGATAGGTATTGAGTGGAATTGTATTCCCAAAAAGGTCAATCCCAGATCCCACAGCTGGACCGACTGGCTGGATGTTGTTATACCCATGGAGAACTTGACCGCTCTGAGCGTCGATGAAGAAGAGCCAGGCTCCTGGGGGAGAGATCACAAACAACCTGACCAGATAGGCTAAATGGAGATCGCCATTGATATCGGGAAAGAAGATGAGTTCTGCGCTTGGAGCAAGGGAAGTATCAAAAATGAGAGGTGCACCTTCATCGGTTTTTAATAGGCCATTTCTACGAGTAGCTGGACCCCTGTAAGGAATTCTTTCTAACACTTCTCCTGCCAACTGAATGGCCTTAAATTTTGAGAGAGAAGGTGAGGTTGAAATATCCTCAGGAGGACAGTATCTCCCATTAATGGCATAAATCCTACCTTTTCTATCATAATGGAATCCGAGGCGATGTCCCCATACAGGAACACCTTTTACCCGTTGCTCGAAATAGACATGTTTGGTCCCAACCATAGTATCAGACCGAACAGATAGGAGTGAAAACTCATTTCTTGGACTCTTAATCTGGAAGAGATCACGATACGTTTCCAGGAATCGATAGGCACTCTCTTCTGGTTGGCCAAGGAAAGCGGGATTGAAAGATCCCTTTAGCCAGGAAATCGTTCCGAATCGTTCATCGAAAATGAGTTCTACCTTCTCATGAGACTGGGTAACCAATTGTGCTAAAGAGTCTCTAACACTGGCTCCCGGCTGTGTAAGACCAATTCCAGGCCAGAGAATCACGAGAAGAGTTAGTAACAACGTAAATTGCATTCTAATCCTCTCAAATTGAAATTTATTTAAGAAATAATACATTTTCCCCTCCCCGTTAACAAAGCTTGTACGTTTTTTGCCTATTATCTAAATCGGCAAAGTTACAATAAAGTTTACAGATTAATATGCCAGATAGAGACTGGTAAGGATCTCGAAAAGATCGAGGTCGAGATGGAAGATCTCATGGAAGGTGGAAAACTTTTTCACTTAAACGAGAAAAAGGAAGGCAGAATACATCATCTGCCACCTTCCTCATATTGACAAAACCTTTATGAAATGGAGGAGAGGTTAGGGAGTTACACCCTTATTATAAGGTATCTCAGATTCGTCTTAGGGCCACCTGAAAATAAAAAACACCAACCAGACGATGAGCATTTGAATAATCCAGCCAATCAGGCAAACCACGAACGCGCGCACTGTGCTCTTATAATCAAGAGCCTGTCTGACTGCGACTACCATTGCCACCAACATCCAGATTGTGGATAGGAGAAAAATCACTTTTGTCAGTCCTGGAATGATTCCTAATATTCGTATTAAGCCAGGTGAGCTTGAAAAGCCTATAGTCCGCAACATCTCGCCAGAATCTGATCTGGTCTCAGGCTCTGGAAGAAATTTCGTGCCAATAAAGTAGGTGAGGTAAGCCCAGATATACCATCCGACAAGAGCTCCAATTGTCCCAATTAAAATACCGACAATTCCTCCTATTCCAATACTTCCTATTCCGGCTGCTATACTGGAGAGAACAACAACACCGACAGCCTGACCCATCGCTCCTTTGTCAGCCTCAACCTCTTCATAGAGATTAACATCTAACCAAGCAGCACGAATAATGCGATCCTTGAAACTACTCATTATCCCCTCCTCAGTTTTGGTAAGAACACTACCTGCTGTACTATCCCCCTGTCACTAATGACTAACCTATATCGTACTGGTTGCCGGGAACCCTGCGCGGATACATCCACTGAAAATTTTCTCCAGAGGTGTACCCCCCATCTTTTTTAACTTTTCCATCATCACCGGTCTCTCTCTGGCAATAATGGGCATAACCTCAGCCATTGCCGCGCCAAGCAGCTTAGGAGTTTCATAGGGATCAAATACACTGGGAAGCGATTGCTTAAAAAGGCCAAAGAGAAAATCAATCTCATCGGGGTTTAAAACATATGGGATAACTGCATTCCGAATCATATTTCGATAGTCATGATGCTTAAGCACTTCGTCTTCCCACCAGTTGAGGTAATCGGCAACACCTTCTTCAGAAATTTTGCCCTCCAGTAAGGCAAAAGTAATTGCATTGGCTGCCTTCCATCCGCTGATCACCGCTCCGGTCATCTCTGCCTCCTGACACCAGATCGTATCTCCAATGAAGACAACCTGATCCTTATAAGGTTTTATTATGTGGGAGAGCATATTACCAATTGATATTAACCTCTGCTTCTTCTCAGCCTTTTTAAACCACGATGAAAAAAAACTCTTCTTAGCAAACCTCTCAAATGCCCCTTCAAAATCTACACTGGGGTTGAGCGAGGTAACCATCACAAAATGTTCTCCATTCCCTGTCCTGGGAGTTATCCAGGCTCGCATACGGGGCTCTTCATCTAAAAAGATCTGAAAGAGGGAAAACTCTTCAGGGATCTCTGCACCAATCATCTCATATCCCAGGGTAATAGCAGTGCCAAAAAAATTCCTTGTCTGATTGAGACCCAGACATCGGGCCAGCCTTGAACTCCTCCCGTCAGCAGCAATAACAAAAGTCCCTTTAAAGGTCTTACCTTCCTGGGTTATTACCTTGACCTCACTCCCCTCCCTGATTACCCCAATCACATTATAAGGATGAAAGACATCCACTTTAAGGGAAATAATCTCTTGTAATAAACTCTCCAGTAAAACCTCTTTACTATAGATGGCGCTTGCCCTGCCTGTATCCCCTTTACGCAGATTTTCTTGATAATTACCCAATTGGATCTTATGGCCTTTATGAGACCAAATCTGCCAGGTATAAAAGTTCTTATATGGACCATCATAGGGAATCGAAAACCCATAATGGGGAAAACAGAGACGTTTGTCTCTCAGGTTTAAGATGATTCTTTCGTTTAGATATTTTCCACTTAAAGAGACTAACATCATAGAACAGGCTCGCTTGATCTCTGCTATATTTTCCTTTCTCTCGATTAAGGCTACCTTAAGCCCATTTTCCACAGCTGTTTTAGAGGCCATGAGGCCGGCAGGACCAGCACCCACTACTAATAGATCATATTTCTCTCTCATCTTGTTTCTCCCATTTTTTATTCAATTCTGACATCGAGGACAGAAATGGCAACTCCGGCCAGATAACCTCATTCTCTCAATTGGGGTCTTACAAATCAAACAGGCCTGCCCTCTTCTCTGGTAAACCCTCAGGTCATGCTGATAACTGCCTGGTTTCCCAAACCCATCTCGAAAGTTTCTGATGGTGGTTCCACGTCTTGCAATCCCTTCGTTAAGCACTTTGCGGATTGAGTGATAAAGCCTCTTAATCTCATGAGAAGAGAGTGATCTGGCTGATCGTAAGGGATTAATCCTGGCAGTAAAAAGAATCTCATCAGAATAGATATTCCCTATGCCAGCAATCTTCTTTTGATCCATAAGCAGAGCCTTAATATGACTCGGGGAATTGAGGATCTGTTTTAAGTGAGATAGGCAAAAATCCTCCTGCAAGGGTTCTGGCCCCATCTGCAAAAACTCTTCTACTTCTTTCGCTGGAGTGATGAATACTTGACCAAACTGACGAATATCTTTGAATTGAAGTTTCAAGCCACCTTCTAAGGTTAAGATAAGGTGGGTATACTTATCGCTTATCTGCATCGGCGCATGGCTCAGGGTAATTTGACCGGTCATTCCCAACCTTATGACGAGAGCTTTGTCGGAATCGAGAAAGAAAAGGAGTGCTTTGCCTCTTCTCTGTAAACCCATTATCTTCTTCTTAAGAAGGCTTCTCTTCAGAAACTCTCTCGATGGGTTTCTCCTAATAATTCTTGTCGAACGGATCAGGGTCTTAATAATCCTCTTCCCTGCTATCTTTTTATCCAGATTATTTTTTAAGGTCTCTACCTCAGGCAATTCTGGCAATAGTCCTTATCACTCCTTTACCCTTGACTTCTTTTTAATTTTTTTCCTGACCAGCTCCCTCTTTAAAGGAGAAACCCGGTCAATGATGAGAATTCCCTCGAGATGATCAATCTCGTGCTGGAAAACTCGAGCAATCAATTCCTCTGCATCTATGACCACCTCTTCCCCCTCAGGATTAAGCCCTTTTATAGTAACTTTCTTAGATCGTGTCACATTGAGGCTTACATCCGGGAAGCTCAAACAGCCTTCCTCCATCTGGATCTCACCCTCTTTACTTACCACTGTGGGGTTTATCAAAGAGATGAGACCTTTGCCTGTATCTACCGTCATGATTTGTTTTGAGATACCTACCTGGGGAGCAGCAAGGCCTACCCCTTTATTAAAGTACATGGTCTCAGCCATATCACGAATAAGTCTTTTAATAGAATTATCAATCTTCGAGACCTTCTTGCTCTTTTTCTTGAGAAGAGGATGGGGATATTTCAACAATTCCAGCACCGCCATTTCGATTACCTTTACTCACTTAATCCAATTTACTCAATATCTCGGGACCATTGCTGGTTATAGCGATGGTGTGTTCAAAATGAGCAGAAAGGCTACCATCGGCAGTTACAGCAGTCCATCCATCTGCTAGGATCTTTATCTTAAAGCTCCCTGCATTAACCATCGGTTCTAAGGCCAGCACCATCCCCTCTTTCAGACATGGACCCTGATGGGGAATTCCGAAATTAGGGACCTGCGGTTCCTCGTGGAGTCCACTTCCTATCCCATGACCTACAAAATCCCTCACTACCGAAAAACCGTTTTCTTCTACCCAGGATTGTACGGCATAGGAAATATCAAAAAGCCGGTTATCAACCACCGCCTGTTTGATCCCCAGGTAAAGGGAGGCCTCGGTAACCTTCAGCAATCTCTCTGCTTCCTCATGTATCTTTCCTACGGCCACAGTAATTGCACAATCACCAAAATAGCCACTAAGTTCTACCCCTAAATCCAGGCTGACAATGTCACCTTCTTTAAGCCTCCTTCCATCTGGTATGCCATGGACGATCTGGTCATTCACCGAGGTACAGAGGGCTGTAGGAAACCCCCGATACCCTTTGAAGGCAGGGCTGGCCCCTTTTTGTGCAATCAGCTTCTCGGCAAGCTCGTTCAACTCATAGCACGTAATACCAGGCTCGATCGTCTTTTTCAGCACATTCAAGATAGAGGCAACTATCTGACAGCTCTTTCTAATCTGCTCAATTTCATAGTGAGATTTTAAGATGATCATAAACGTTTCCTAACTCACAAGAGATTTATCTCTCACTTTACAATATTTCTTCCCTTGATGACAATTGATCTCGATCACATTTTGTTCATGTAACCGGTCTATGCACGTGATTATCTCTCCCCGTTTCCTGCTGAGCAATTTGACAATCTCGGAGATCGTCAAGGGATGTCTTTTGACCATGGAAAGGATAGTCTCTTCCAAGTCATCATCTCTTAAGGTTTTTCTCTTCCTGCTCATGGCAGTTATAATTTCACAACCTTTCCCCAGATATCTCTGTATCTTCTTAAGCTCTTCAAACCTTATGGGCCTTACCTCTTTTTCGCTTGCAGGTCGAACCACCGTGTTCAACTGAACCTTATCCGGACCTATCCTCTGGATTATTTTTTTTATCTGCTTCAACTCTCCAGGGGAATCGTTTACCCCCTTGACCAGCATTATTTCTAGCCACATCTTACCCTTATACATCGTGCGAAAGTCTTTAAGGCCTTCAATGATTTTTCCTATGGCTAAAGAGGGATGGGGACGATTTATCCTCTCAAATATCTCGGGGGTCACTGCATCGAGCGAAGGCAGGACAATGTGAGCATTGAGAAGTTCCTGCCTTAATTCTCGCTGGAAGAGAAGACTCCCGTTGGTCAGGACAGCAATCGGGAAGTTGGCAATACCCCTCAGTTTCTCAATGAGTTTTCCCATATGTGAGTTGAGGGTTGGTTCCCCTGACCCGGCAAGGGTAATACAGTCAATATCTCCGATTTCATTCCGTATCCGCTCCCATTCATCTAATACCTCCTCAGAGGAGATATAACATTCTCTCTCCACCGTCTTTTTTGTGGTCTTACCCAACTGGCAATAGATACAATCCATACTGCAGACCTTGAAGGGAACGAGGTCTATACCCAGAGAAAATCCCAACCTTCGGGAAGGAACTGGGCCAAAGACCGTTTTTAGCCTCATAAAAGGCTCCGAAAAAATTTCTTTGTGACCTCATTGAACTCTCCAGGCCTTTCTAACATCACCATATGACCAGTCCCATCTATGATGTGGAGAACTGAATTTTGGATGTTCTCCTGGAGATACTGGGAATAAATGGGGGGTGTCAGTTTATCTTCGTTACCACAGATGATCAATGTAGGAATGGTGATCTCTTTCAGCCCCCTTATATGTGAGGATAGCCCACCGGTATCACATAGAGAGGTTCATAGTTCGAACTCAGTTTAATAACGTTCGAAACTTCTTCATCCCTGAAGGCACCCACCATTACTGTGGCCAATCCCATTGCTACCGCTTGCAAAGAGATGTTTTGACCGGCATGACCAGCCTCCATCAGAACATACCTCTTTCCCCGGCTCCCATACCTCCTGGTAGTTCGTGAGTAATCAGCTACAATCACGATGGATGAGGGGGCTTCTTTTATAAACTCCTGCCAGAGACAAGCACTGCACAGATGATTTCGAAAATCACCATTTATTATAAGAGACAAAGAATGGGATTCCGAGTGATAATGATATACACCTTCTGGAAGACCCTCAACTCCATTCTGAGCCAGTACAATAAAAAGTTCCAGAGGATAGGTAGCCCCAGCAGAAGGGATAGCCCGATAGCCTCGTTTAGTCACACCCTGAGCCGACCAGAGGAGTTGTGATAACTGCCCCAGGTTCAGAGCACTATTTTTATAGCTCCTTATACTCCTCCTTCCCTGAATCGCCAATTCTAACGATACGTCACTTTTTTTCCTCACCTTAGGGAGTAAAATTTCTAAAGGTTCCACATCTGCTTCTTAATAAATTTTTAATATTTTAACAAAAGGATCAGGAAAGTTCTATCTTTTTATGGGGGAGATTAAGGGGATATTGGGAGTGATAAAGGAGATGATAAGCCGAGTTCTGTCCCTGATCAAAAGATCAAGTAATAATCATTCATCTGGGATCCCGATTGCCCGAGACCTCAAGCGGCCTACCCGAGGATAAGGTTAAGCGGGTCACTTAACTCAGATAATCAGCCTATAGCGGATAATCTGATACCCTCTTATTTGGCCTTACTCCAGGTGGGGTTTGCCATGCTCCTGATGTCACCATCAGGACGGTGAGCTCTTACCTCGCCTTTTCACCCTTGCCCCGAAGAATCGAGGCGGTATATTTTCTGTGGCACTTTCCTTCCCGTCACCGGGACTTCGTGTTACGAAGCACCTTACCCTGTGGAGCTCGGACTTTCCTCCCCGCCCTAACCGTATAGGGCGGAGCGATTATTTCATCTGCTTTACACCCCCTTTTTAGGCCCTTGATGTATTAATAATATCTACCTTTGACTGCAAAATGTCAACGGTACCGTTCTTTTTTTCCACATAGAGAATTCTACTACAATTGGGGCAGGAAATGATATTCTCATTCGTCAACACCTCATTGAATACCTGAGGTGGAATGTTCATACTACACCCAGAACAAGTGCCATTTATAACCGGCACCACGGCCAAACCATTCCGTTTTTCCTTGATCATCAAATACTGCCTGAGGAGGTTTAATTCTAAACTTCTAACCAACTCTTCCCGCAACATCTTCTTCTTTTCACTGACTAACTCATACTCTTGATTTTCCTCTTTCAATTTCCTCTCTTCTTCCCCAAATTCCTTCAACCTGTTATTAATCTCTCCTTCTCTTTTCTTCAGTTCAGCCTGGAGGGCATCGATCTCTTCCATAAGAAGGAGGATCTCATCTTCTCTCTCAGAATTCATCTTTTTTACAGCCTCTATCTCTTTTAGGGCTGCTTGATATTCCTTATTAGTTTTGGAGGAAGAGAGTTTTTCGTCTGCCTTCTTCACCCGCTCAGCCTCTGCCTCCAGATCTTTCTCTTTCTGTCTTCTCTCCTTTTGAAGTTTTTCTAATCTTTCCTTTACCTGATTAAATTTTCCTTTCTCCTCTTCAATTACCTTCTCCAGCTTCTTGACCTTTTCCGGATATTCCCGATGAAATCTTTCTGTTCGGTATAACTCCACATCTATGGCTTGGAGCTTTATGAGAATTTCTAACTCCTTTCTCAAAGCTTTTCCCTCCACGTGTATATTGCTAAAATCGCACAAATAAAAATGCACCCGGTGGGGTGCATTTCTCTCACGTTATGGTGGGCTCACCAGGGATCGAACCTGGGACCTTCCGGTTATGAGCCGGTGGCTCTACCAACTGAGCTATGAGCCCATAACAAGTATACACAGTCCTCATGATTAGCCTTACCCCCCTCAATACTCGACGAAGCTCTTAAGTTTTTTGTTTCTGCTGGGGTGTCTTAGCTTCCTCAAGGCCTTGGCTTCGATCTGACGAATCCTTTCTCGGGTTACATCGAAACTCTGGCCCACTTCTTCCAAAGTATGATCTGACTTCTCTCCTATCCCGAATCTCATCCTTAAAACTTTCTCTTCCCGAGGGCTAAGGGTTGCCAGCACACTATTGGTCTGTTCTTGCAAATTCGAATTAATTACCGCATCAACGGGCGGGGGAATTCTCTTATCCTCGATGAAATCTCCCAGGTGGCTATCCTCTTCCTCCCCAATTGGAGTCTCCAGAGAAATTGGTTCTTTAGCAATCTTTAAAACCTTCCTCACCTTATCCAAAGGAAGTTCCATTTTCTCTGCTATCTCTTCAGGGTTAGGCTCCCTTCCAATTTCTTGAACCAAATATCTCGAGGTACGTATAAGCTTATTTATCGTCTCAATCATATGAACGGGAATTCTGATCGTTCGTGCCTGATCTGCAATCGCTCGGGTGATTGCCTGCCTTATCCACCAGGTGGCATAGGTGCTGAATTTGTAACCCCGCTGATACTCAAACTTCTCTACCGCCTTGATGAGTCCTATATTCCCCTCCTGAATAAGATCCAGGAAGTGCAGGCCACGATTCGTGTATTTTTTGGCCAGGCTTACTACTAGTCTTAAATTTGCCCTTACCAATTCATCTTTAGCCCGCTTAGCTTTTGTTTCTCCCCTGTCAATATGATGAATTGTTTCTTTCAACACCTTGGCAGAAAGTGCAGAATCTGCTTCTATCTTTTTTATCCTACTCTGAGCATCTTTAATAATCTTATCATATTCAACCAAATCTTCCAAATTCATGCGATGTTTTCTCAAGACCTTTTTGGTTTCTTTTTGGTTCTGCTTTACCTCCCGGACCAAACGTTTCAAATCTTTTACCTTCATCCCTGTCTTCATTTCGCACTCTACAATTTCTTCCTCTGCTTTTTCCAATCTTATCAAAAAGCCTCGAAGCTTTTGAGCAATCCTCTCAATCTGTCCTCGACTAAAATGCATCTCCTTGAGGAGATGCACAATTTCTGCTTTATTCTTTGCAATCTTCTCTCGGATATTTTTCTTTCTCGTCTCACTGAGCAACTTTTTGATCAGGTTTCTTTCATGCTTACGGATTTCTTCGTCCTTTGACCTGATCTTTTCAATCATTCCTAAGGTCTTCTTAAGGTAATACTCCTCTTCAGCATCGTTATCCTCTTCATCTAAATCTTCAATGATCTCTCGGACAGAAATCCTGCCAGCAATCAACTTATCGCTGAACCCAACTATTTCCTTGATCGCAATAGGAGAATTCAGAACAGCACTGGCTATTTCCTGCTCTCCTTGTTCTATTCTTTTAGCAATCTCCACCTCTTCCTCACGAGTCAGTAATGAGACTGAACCCATGTCTCGGAGATACATCCTCACCGGGTCATTGAGTTTACCAAAAAGGTCCCGATCTAAATCTACCTCCTCTTCCTCCTCTTCCTGAATTTTGGCAGCCCTCTGCTTGTTCAGCTTTACCTTCTGAGCTGCATCTACAATCTCAATATCCATCTCTCCAAACGTCATCATCAGATCATCAATCTGGTCAGGAGAGACAATATCCGAAGGGAGTATATCATTCACTTCATCGTAAGGGAGATAACTTTTCTCCTTATCAGTGTCGATCAACTGTTTGATTTCATTCATCTTTGGCTTTTTAGGCATTAAACTTTCCCCTTAAATGTTTTTTATACTGCAGTCCTTCAATCTAAATCTTTTCTCTTTTTTACCAACTCTTGCTTATAAAGCAAAAATTCCTTCAAGAGACCTTCGTTTTTCTCATCTTGAGCCTTGCTAATCATAACGTTCAACTTCTGAATTTCATTTCCCATCTTATGTAACTTTATGTTTCGCACACAACTTCGTAAAACTTCAGGAGCTTCCACCACAGGTTCTTCATCAAAAAGGCACTCAGATAATAAACCCTGAAGCTCTTCATCCGAAACTTCACTCATAAGTAATGTCGGATCAAATCCGCTATCCTTGATAAATTTTTCAATGATTATGGTTGCCAACCTCCTGCAGGAATCCATCGAGAGATCATCTATTATTGTCTCTTTTTGAACCTGAGGTATCAACTGTGGATATAACAGCATCAGGCGCACGATCAGTTTTTCTACCTTTCTTACTTCCGTTAACCCAGTAAATCTCTCAATTCCCTGAGACTTCTCTCTTCGATCCCCACTCTTCATCTTTTCGAAGACGATTTCCTCTTTAATACCCAAACGCTGTGATATCCTCTGGATATACAGTTCTCTTTCGGCTCGGTCTTTGATCCTACTCATTACTGGTAATACTTCCTCTATGATCTTAAGTTTCCCCTTAATGGTAGAGGGATCATAGGTACTAAATAAATGTTCCAGGAAAAAATCCAGCAGTGGGAGAGGATTTTTCAGTTTGACTTTTATAGTTTCCCCCTTATCTCTTTTCGTAAAGCTATCCGGATCAAAACCAGAGGGAAGAAAAATGACTTGAGGAGAAATTCCCTCTTCCAAAAACAAAGGTAATGCCCTCATGGTAGCTTTCTTCCCGGATTCATCTGGATCAAAGATGATGAGAAGATTTTTTGTATACCTCCTTATGAGCTTGATCTGGTGGGTAGTCACTGCTGTACCAAGCGTTGCCACCACATTTTTTACGTCATATTGATATAAGCTCAAAAGGTCAAAGTAACCCTCCACTACAATAGCCTGATCTGCCTTCCGGATGTAGGAAAGGCTTTGGCTTAAACCATATAAATGGTAACCCTTATTATAGATAGGGGAATCGGGAGAATTTAAATACTTAGGTTCATCTCCTTCGATTGTCCTCCCCCCAAAACCTATGATTCTTCCTTTAAAGTCAGTTATAGGAAAAATTAATCTATTTCTGAAACGATCGTAAAACCCCTTCTTATCTTCACGGGGAATTACCAAACCCAACAGCTTTAAAGCATCTATTGAAATACCCTTTGCCGAGAGTGATTTTAACAATCCATCCCACCGATGAGAGGAAAAACCCAATCCGAATTGTTCGATTATCTCTCTATCTATCCCCCGCTTGACGAGATACCTTCTGCCTACCTCTCCCTCCCTAGACCTGAGGAGAATTTCCTTAAAATATTCAGAAGCATATTGATTAATCTTGAATAATTCATAAAGAGCTTTTGTCTTTTCGTCAGAATTGAACTCAGCCCTTTTCACGGGAAGGGATATTCCGGCTCTCCTTGCTGCTTCTCTAACTGCGTCCGGGAAGGACAGATGTTCAAATTTCATTAAAAAATTAAAGACATTTCCACTTGCCCCGCAACCAAAACAGTGAAAAATCTTCTTTTCCTCATTAACGATAAATGAAGGGGTCTTCTCCAGATGGAACGGGCATAAACCTTTGTGATTAATCCCTGACTTTTTAAGAGATACATAATCAGAGATTACTTCCACGATGCTGCAGTTATCTTTTATCTCGGAAATCTTATCCTCTGATAGAAAACTCAACATCATTCTCGAGTGAAGCGATATCGGCTATCCCCCCGAATAAACAACATCAGGCGCAAAGTATTTGAAATGGAAAGAAAGGGATCTTGCTTAAGAAATGAAACAAATTGGGCTGTGATTCTTCGCCCCTTATTTAAGACTGATTAAAAGGTCTAAGATTTATAGAGCTCCCTATAGTCTCTAAACTGGCCCCCTTCCTAATACCTTCTCATGCTCTTCAGTGCCCTTTTTCGAGCTGCCAGTGCCTTTTTCTTTCTCTTGACACTGGGTTTTTCGTAGTGCTGTCTCTTTCTCAGCTCTGATAAAATACCTGCCTTTTCACACTGCTTTTTAAAGCGTCTTAAGGCATTTTCAAAAGGTTCATTTTCATTAACTCTTATCCCTGACACTCATCTCTCTCCTCCTTTCAATGTAAAATTTTTTTATTAAGGAGGGTAATTTAAAAATTACCACATTTATAAATGTTCTATTTTATCTCTTTTTTTCTTTCTGTCAAGAAAAAACATCCAAAAATTTTTTAAAAATTTTATAGTATAACTCTAAATTACTTGTAATTTTAATTAGTTATCTTCATGTTTATCTCTAAAGACCCGGCGTTAACTAAAAAGCGGTGTGACTCCTTTCTTGTCTTTTTCCTTAAGATAGTTTATATAAAACAATCATTTCTAAAAAGGAGGGTCCCAAATGCATCAATCCACACGAAACTCTTTCATTATCTGCCTTGTCTTTTTCCTAATGGATGGATTCATTGTGCTCTCTTCCTTACTGGCAGAAACTCCCGAGGTTGAGGAGATCTTAACCAGAGTATGGGAAAAAGAACAGGCACAGCGTGCAAAGGTAAACGACTACGTTTGTACCATCAATACCAATAGACAGGAGAAGGACAGCACGGGTAAGACTGAAAGTATTACCCAGATTGAAATAAAATCGTATTTCAAAAAACCGGATAAGCAGATAAGAGAATTTGTAAGAGCAAGCAAGGATGGAAAACCGGCGTCGAAAAAGGATCTCCAACCCGGGGTGTTTGCCACTCCTTTCTTGA
>Ga0315289_10007240_pt1 | contig 16194 bp, 17 predicted proteins | sample YL17G11_40_MG_FD_203452 | JGI IMG/M metagenome (GOLD analysis project Ga0315289, IMG submission 203452) | Sediment microbial communities from Yellowstone Lake, YNP, Wyoming, USA - YL17G11_40 | ecosystem: Environmental > Aquatic > Freshwater > Lake > Sediment | place: USA: Wyoming | collected... | reverse complement strand
GCGTGGCCTGCGCGGCGATCTCGTTGATCTCCGGGTCGCTGGACGACACCGTGGCGTTACCCTCAGCGTCGGAGACGTTGATGGAGAATCCGGAAGAGAGATCGATCGGCTGGTTCGCCTGCTTCTCTACCTCTGTCTCGCTGGCGCGTCTCGCTCGACGCTGCTGACGCTGGGCTTGCGGCGGCGCGGCGACGGGCGGAAGGTCCTGCAATGCCGCTGCGCGCCCGGCAAGTGCCGTGGGCAGCTGCGCGGCCTGCGGCGGCAATGGCACCGGAGCCACAGGCGTCATCTGGTAGGCTAGCGGAGCCTGGATGGCCTGCGGCGCTGCCGCCTGCTGCTTGGGCATGAAGGCCTGCGCCCCGGGAAGGATGGCCGTCCTCACCGGGGGCGGAGCGGGGGGAGGCGCGGTGGGCGCCGTCGTGTCGACCACGCGAGCTCTCGTCGTCTTCTTCCCTGGGTCACGGATGGGCCTCGAGGCTCGGTAGTACTCCTCGGCGCGATCGATCTGCACACGGTCTACCGCGGTCACGACGTCGAACACGCGCTCCGAGCGTGGGTCAGAGGCCTTCTGCATGTAGCGCAGGAGCTTGTCCTTGAGGTGCAGTGGAATCACGTACCAGATGGGGACGTCCCCGGGCTCGCCCGTTCCGCCCTGACAGACCTTCTTGAGCTCGGGGGTGTACTGGCGCTGCCGGTAGCACCCGTGCTTCGGGTCATAGGGCTTGATGCGGGCGTAGAGCACGTCAGTGCGTAGCTGATCCACGCTGCCTTCCGTCGGCGTGAAGACGGCGGATTGCTGCTGCATGAACTGCATCTGCTGCTGGAGGGCAGCCTGACTGGACTGCAGCTGCTGCACGAGCGCGAGCAGCGCCTGCATGGTCTGCTGGGTCTGGTCGGGCTGTGCTGGTGCTGATGCGGGGGCGGCCGGATCGGCCTGAGGCTTCTCGGACATTGGTCGTCTCCTTGACTTAGACATCTGCCCTTCCACCTCGCGGTGGAAGGGCATCGGTTACAGCACGATTACCGCCTAGATGCAGACGATGTCCAGCTCGACGACCTGAGCATCCAGGTCATTGAGGCTGGCCGCACACTCGGCATCCTTCGTGCCCGTGGAACTGACGGCGGCAATGAGCTTGTCGTTGGCCCGATCCCACCAGATGTGGTAGCCGTCGCAGAAGCTCCCCTGCTGAATCGAGATGATCGTCTTGTCGACCAGCGCGGGGATGCCAGCCTTCAGCAGGGCGGCGAACGTGGCCCAGCCGCCCGTCGCGTAGTCGCTGTCCAGCGTGACAGCCACGCGGTAGGTGAACTCCGCGATGCCCGCGGAGTGACGGCCCTGATTCCCGGCCGCAGCGAATGCAAGCGTCATGACAGACTCCTTGTTTGACCCGGGGCCAGCGCAACGCTGGCCCCGGGGTTCAGTTCACTGATCGACCACTCGCCTACAGGCCCAAAGGGCCTTTAGGCTAGCTGGCCAGAACCGCCGACGCGTACGCCACAGCGGGCTCGTGTTGGTAGGTCTGGCTCACGCGTGCGGTCATGATGATGGACCACATGCGGGCCTTCTTGTAGTACTCGGTCTCGAGCTCCACGCCCTCCTCGATGACGTACAGGAACATCTTCGGGTTGAGGTGAAGCACCACGGTCTCGTCGCCGGACAGCGTCGTCGGGAAGAGCGGGACTCGCGTCACCGGGATCCCGTCGTAGGTCGGGTCGTAGGCGTCGGTCGTGGCCTTGTCGCCTGCCGGCGTCGGCCGGTTCTGCAGCTCGCGGCGATAGGCCGCCCGCGCGCCACGGCAGGTGAAGAAGCCCAGGTTGTCCTGGTCGGCGTACTCCTCGGGCATCGTCAGCATGAGGCCGTCGAGGATCTCCGAGGAGAGCGACCCCCCACTCGCTGGATACTCGTTCGAGCTGGCTGCGGCAATCATGCCGTCGAGCAGCGCGAGCAGCGAGTTGGAGGAGTTCGTGTCGCCATTGATGACCAGGTTGTCGAAGTCCCTCGCGGAGTGGAGGCCGAGGTAGGCGATGAGGGTGTTCTGGAACCCCTCACGCTCCACCTGCGCACGCAGGAAGTACCGTGCGAAGTTCACCTGGCACATGATCTCGTGCGTGGTGAACTCGACCTTGTCGTAGCCCGGGCGGCTGCGCTGCGCGTACGCGAGGTCCTCCATCTCGGTCGCCGGATACCAGACCTGGCTCCCGAAGGTCGTCATCTTCGGCAGCTCTTTCTGGTCTCGGTCCACCGTGGTGGTGAACACGCGCGGCAGCATCACCGCCTTCTTGATGGCGACCAGGAAGAACTTCTGCTCCTGCGCCGCGACGAGCTTGCCGCCCGACGTCAGCTGGCTCAGGGCCATGTCGGCCTTGGTGACGTACACGGGGCGGAGGTTCGCGTTCTCTTCCATCTTCATTCCTCCGAGGGTTACGGGGTCTCAGCCCCGGTGTCTCACGTTCAGTTCGGCGCCTAGACCTTCATGGTCTTGAGCGACGGGTGCTGCGAGAGGTCCAGGCAGGCCAAGCTGCCCGGGACCTCGTCCTGCTCCTCGGACTGCCGCGGCGTGGTCTCCATCGGCCGGCTCGACGGCACCAGCGAGAAGTCCAGGCCCTTGGTCACGACAGCCGGAGTCGCCTGCATCTTGGCGACGGCCTCGCTGATCGGCTTGAGCGCATCGGTCATCGCCTTGGTCAGCTGGGCACCCATGTCGTTGACCATACTCTTGACCACGTCGGTCGTCAGCTCAGGCGCAGCCGCTGCCACTGGAGTGGCCGCGGGCGCGGGAACGACGGGTGCCGCAGCCGGTGCCGCGGGCGCAGCCGCAGCCGGAGTCGAAGTCTCGATCTTGGACGTCTCTGCCACCGCCACGGGCGTAGCCGCCGCCACGACGGGCGGCACGGGCGCAGGGACCGCAGGGGCGGCCTGGATGTCGGTCTTGGGCGCTGAAGCCGCAGGAGCCGCAGCCACGGGCGGGGTCGCCGCAGGCATGGTCGCCACGGGGGGATCCACCTTCGGCAGCTCGGCCTCGAGCGGAGCCGGGGGCTCCGTCTCCATCTTGGCCAGGCCCGCGGCCTGCAGGGCCAGCTTGCCCAGCTTGTCCGAGAGGACGAGGTCGATAGGCTGGGTCTTGAGGGTCAGGCCCTCGAGCTCGGTAGCCATCGACGACAGCCCGGTCTTCAGCGCGGAGACAGGGATCATGTCCGGCGCGGAGCCGCTGACCTCGAGCAGACCCGAGCCCGCGGCACGCAGCCGGCCGAGAATCGCCTCGGTGGCCGCGTCGTCGAGGGCGCCGGTCTTGAGGACCTGCAGCGCCTGGCCAAGGGCGGTGTGCATGGCCTCGGCCTTCTCGATCTCAGTCTTCCCAAGCTTCTTCGTCGACATGGATGGGTCCTCCTTGAGGACGGCGAATGGTCTTGCATTGGCCCCATGAGGCACCCAGGCCTTCTCGAAGGGCTGCATGTCGACCAGCCGTCGGACCTTTTTCTTCTTGTCCTTCTGGTTCTCTGGCGTCTTGCTTGCCATGACAGACTCGAGTCTGCAGCACAGAGCACCACACCAGCAATTTTTCCGTGTCAAGCCGAATAGCAAAAGGGCCACCCAGTTTCCTGGGCGGCCCTTTCACTCAGACAGGGACGGATCCCCGGCTAGCCACACCAAACTGTAGCAAAGCTACGAGGGCGCTGTCAAGCCGAAGCCTTGGGAGCCTCGGGCTCGGAAGCCGCAGGCTCGTCGTCCTCAGGGTCCTCGAGGTCCTCGAGGGCTCCAAGGGCGCTGGCGCCGATGGACCAACCGTCGACCTCGCCGGCCTCAATGGCCTCCTTGAGGTCCTTGTTCTTGACCAGCTCCGTGGCCATCCAGGTGCCCTTGGTGATGTGCTGGTCGCCCTCATCGTAGTCCGTGCGGGCGATGAAGTTCTCGATGAGGACCACGTCGGCCGGGCCGAAGGCCTGGTCCTGCTTGAGCACCTTGCCGCCATGGACCTGATGGAGGAACGTCTGCTGGTGGCTAGCAAACTCCATCCACCAGTGCATGGCCTTCTCGATCTCGATCGCGTCGTAGGTGTCCCCGATGGCCCCGGTGGGGGTACCGTCCGGGTTCATGGTGGTCTTGTCGATGATGCCCGGCTCGAGCACCACGCCCGTCACGAGGCCCTTGTCGAGCTTGCGCTGAGCCTCTTTGCTCTTGACCACGCGGAACGGGATGCGGGGATCTTCGTCTGCCTTGAAGACCGCGCTGGCCTCGGAAGCAACCACGCGATACCGCTCGCTGACGATCTCCCACATGGTGATGACCGGCGTGATGAACCAGTTCTGCGTGAGGCCCAGGGAGAACGCCGCTGTCACCGCGGCGAACGTGCCCGGGGCATTCTTGGGTAGGGGCTTGAGCGAGAGGCCTGGAGGCAAGCCGCGGTTCAACGCCCGGCGCAGCGGGTCGACCAGCACCGATGGCACCGACGGGCTGAACTCAAGGTAGATGCTTCCACCGTTGACGTCTTGAAGCAGCTCGACCGCCGTTCCGTCGAGCGTGATGCCCTTTGACAGGTACAGCATCGCCTCAGCCACCGTCGGTGCCACGGGGCTATCGACGATGGTCCCGGACTTCTTCGCCAGCGCGTCGGTGTGTCGATGCTCGATGCCGTTCGAGCGCATCCTCACGACGAAGGCCTGCTCTGCCTCGATGGCCTCGTCCGTCGGGTCATCGCCGAACTGGCGATGGAGCTCCTGATGCAGCTGCAGGACGTCCTCGAGACAGCGCCAGCCTGCGTCCTGCGAGGCGTACTTCAGGTCCATGGTTGCGTTGGGGGTGCTGAGCATGGATTTGGCCACGAAGGTCTCGTCGGTCTGGGCGTAGAGCAGGCGCAGCTGGGCTTCAGCCTTCTTCTTGCTGTCGTGCTTGAACTCCTTGTCGCCCCAGGTCGTGACCCACTTGTCTCCGCGCTTTTCGACGTGGCCGGGCATTGCATGCTCCTAGTCGGTGTCGTCTAGGAGTATCTCGCCCTTCCAGTCATCGGGCAACTCTCCTTGATCTGGCATCTCGACGTCCGGGGCCGCCTCGGCCGCCTCGGACATGTCTTCCATCCCTGCCCCTTCAGTCCTGATGACCTGCTGGGCCTCCAGCAGGTCTCTCAGCGGGACTTCCTCCTTGACCGTCTTGCCCCATGCCGTGGGGTTCGTCTCGGACTTCTCGACGAGGTCCTCCGGCCGCTGGCCGCGGAGCAGCGCATTCATGTAGCGCTCGGGCAGGATGTCCAGGCAGCGACGGAGCGAGAGGCCCATCTCCTGCCTGCAGGTCAAGAGCGTCTTGTGCACGTTCGTCACGCGCTCCTTGATAGCCTGCTGGGTCAAGAGGAGCGGAGCTGTCCGACGGTCGCGCAGTGACTCCAGCACTGCCTTCTTCACGGCATCGACGTAGCGCTGGAACAGATGAGGATTGACCTCGAGGTCCTCACGAAGGTCCTTGGGCACATCGTCCTGCGTCCAACCGAACTTGACGCCCGTAAGCTCCGGGTTGCTGATCTTGAGCGGCATCAGAGCTCCATCTTTCTGCGCTTGGCAAGCCCGGCTTGGCCGGCGAACGCGTCGACAACGGACATGTCCTTGACGAGGAGCAGGTTGGCTCGTCGGTCCTCCTGCTTCAATGGACCGACGTAGAACGCGTTCTCTCGCCTCTCGATAACGAGCGGTGTGCCGGGCAGGCACTCGGGGCAGATGGCGAACATCACGTTGCCGCCATAGGTGACGATGAGGCCTTGGTCGAGCTGGCGTGTCCTGCTGCATTTTCTGCAACGGAAGAGCCCGCGTCCGGCAAGCTCGGACTCCTCCCGCATCCTCTGCATCGTGGCTAGCTCGTCGGCGCTAGGTCGCCTCGGAGGCTTTGGGAGGCCCAGGGGGCCTGGCTGCTGTTCGCTCATCGCTCTTACCCTTCTTGTCCTTGACTTTGACTTTGTCCTGCTGACTCTGGTCCTGCTGCGCCTGTTTCACGTTTGGGCCTTCAGGCCCCGCGGGGCCTATAGGGCCCACTGCGGCAGCAGCTGCCTGCTTCTCGGCTAGCTCACCGAGGATGGTTGCTTGAAGCTGACTCAGGAACTCTCCGCCCTCGGCGGCGAGCAGCGCAGCTGCGGTGGCTTGGTTCTTCGTCTGTAGCAGCGCGGTGACGAGCCCCGTCGGCATCTTGGACCAGATGCCCGGGAGGTCAGGCAGGTCCGTGTTGAAGATCTGGCCAGTCTGCTCTCGCCCCTCGTCGGGCGTGAGGACACTTGCAGCCATTAGCTTGCTGATGATCGAGGCTAGCAGCTCCGGGTCCTTCGGGGTGCGCGTGAGCGTCTTGTAGCGCCAGCAGAGGATGCGCAGGTCCGTCAGGATGGTGCTGTTGATCCTGTCGTCCAGATCAGCACGCTCCGGGTCGTAGACCTGGCCCTCAGTGTACTGGAACATGCTGAAGGCCGTTGCCTTGTTGACGCCCTCATCGTCGCCCAGACACACCTTCGGCATGCCGTATGGGCGTCGCATCTCCTTGTCGCTCTGCTTGAGGTAGTTCATGCCGAGGCCGTCAGTGTGCTGCACGTCGCGAAGCTTCTCGACGTGGACCTGCAGCGTCTGGCTCGGCCCTTGCGGCGCTGACCGCTGGTTGTAGGCTCGGATGACTTGCACCAGTGGAGCTCCTGGCTCGCGGCTCTTGAAGCTCTGCTCCATACGCGTGACGTCAGCGTCGGACGCACGCATGCCACCGATGAAGATGAGCATGCTTGGCACGACAGAGTCCGTCACCGTGTTGCGGTTCTGCTCGGCGAGGTCTCGCGTGCCCATGTGCTGCGGGTACGTCCCGGTCCACTTGGGTTTGCCGTAGGCCGCGTTCCCGGAGAACGGGATCTGAAAGGAGAGAAGCTCCGTCGCTAGTACAGCACGCTCCTTGAAGATCGGCTTCCCGTCAGCGTCGATCTTCTGCTTCCCGAAGGTGTCTAGCTCAGGAACGTCCTCGGCGGCGTGCATCTCCTCGAGGCTGTCGTAGTACTTCCCGGAGTTGCGAGAGAGAACCCGCGGGTCACCGTATTCCTTGTAGCGCGTGGCGACCTGGCCATTGAGCGTGAGCTGCACGTACTGCCTGAACCGACGGACCTGCGTGGCCGTGCCCCAGCGGAGCCACGTCTTCCTGACAGGCGCCTCGAGGGCATACTGCTCCTGCTGGGACGGCGCGGCTCGAACAGACCAGGAGGGCACCCAGTAGAGGCGCATCGGGTACCCGCCGGTTCGCAGGACCTCCCAGTAGGCAGACCCCATGATGTGCTTGTCCTGCCCGAGGTAGGCGCGCAGCATGTGGTAGGAGTAGTCCGGGCTTGCCGCCGCGAACCAGGCCTCGAGGAACAGGCGCTCCCGCGCCGCGCGTGTCTTGAGCCGGTCCAGCTCTTTCTTGGCCTCCTCGTCGGAGACTGCGGCTTCAGCCTCGAACATCTTCTCAAGATCGGTCTCAGCCTCGCTAGCGCCAGCCGCCTTCTCGTAGGACAAGGCCAGCTTGATCTTGTCGAGGATGTCCGTCGCGCCAAGATCGACGGTGGGCTCGAACGTGAAGGGTGCAGTGTAGACGTTGACGATGTGCGCGCGAATGATCGGCTCGAGCGCAGGAGAAAGCCGGTACGTTCGGTAGGCATCCTCCACGGACTCGGGGGGCTGAATGTAGTCCTGGTTGCTAACGCCAGCCGCGGTGACCGGCATGCCCAGAGCCGTGGCAAGCGCAGTCCTCTTTGGGTCGGTTGCCTGCCTCGATGGCGTTGCAGTCTCGACCTCGGTGATCTTGACGCGCTTCCGACCAGAGGTAGCATTCTTCTCGGACTTGTCGCCGCGGGTCTCGATCTTGGTCACGGTTATCTTGTCGCGGCGACTTGCCATTGATTCCCTCGAGCCTGTCCGCTATGCTATTCCAGAGTAGCTGTCGAGGACAACATGCCCAGAAACCCAGAAGCCATGCGGCGCTCTCGCTACGCGAAGATCTTCCTTCAATGGATCAAGCTCCTCGGGATCGACTCGCGCAAGATGGCCAAGGACCTCGGCATCGACGTCCAGACGATCAAGCGCATGTCCTCTTCCGCCCCGCAGCTGCATGTCCTCTACCCCATCGGAGAGTATATCCAGGCGGCTGCGCGGGCGCAGGCTTCCTCCTAAATACCTCGATCCTGATCGGCGACAGGAACCTCGGCTTCCCCAAGTCGACCCAGAGCGCATACGTCAGGTCCACAACCGCTCGGCGCCTCCAGCCCTTCGGCAGCGGCTTCGGCCAGCAATGCCAGTTGCCTTGCGTATCCACTGCCCCCCACGGCCCTGAGTCTCGCACTGCGGTCCAGCGGCATCGGGCATGGATGAGCGGATCCCATACGAGAATACACACCCTCGCCTTCAAGCCGCATCGGCCTTTCCACTCCCTGATTGCCACGTGGTGGCTACTTCGCTCGAATCTACCTCCGCAAGCTAGCTCCAGCCCGCTGTACCCATCACCGACGCTGTACGTTGATAGAGCGCCGATGAGAACCAAGGTTGGAATCACGCGGGGGGCTCCAGGTCCAGGGATTGCCTGATGGGCACGCCTTTCCAGAGTCCTCCATCCTGACAGTCCTTGGGGTCGTACTCAAGGAGCATGACCTTGTGGCCCCGCTCTGCTGCCGCCCGGCACTCCTCGAGGAGATCCGCGTAGCGATGCAGCACTTCCCGAACAATACGGCCACGCCTGTAGAGCGTATTGCCCATCTGGATCTGCCGGAGCGCCTTGTTGTCCCGCGGCTGCAAGGAGAGGTGAAGTACGCTACGGGGCGTTGCCATGTTCTGATCCTAGAAAATTAACAGGCAGCTTACACCGCGTAACTGTTAATGTCAAGCGTTTTATGCTCAAACATTACCTACCAAAACGATACAGGTCTGCAGCCAGCTAAGGACTTCTCAGCCTATGAATCTCGAGCAGCGTAGCCTCGATTGGCGCGGCCATCTCCTCAGTAAGCACTGGCCAGAGGAGAACGAGCAGCGCCAGGAGCCTTTGCCTCCATCCCTCCCGACCGACGGCTAGCGCGGCAGTCCCGTAGGATTGCAGCCAGGACAGAACGATTTCGGGCGTCAACTGGCACCGGAAGGCACGCATCCACCGGACGAGCGCTGGGTAGTTGAGAACGCGGTCCCCTTTCTCCACAGCGAAGACATAGGTAGTAGAAACGCTTAGCTTCTCAGCCAGATCAGGCCCGGATAGATTGGCGCCCTTCCTCATCTGCTTGAGCAGCTCAGCGAATCGCATGCTCAGAAGATAAACAATAAGGTTGACTCGTGCAAGTCTTTCCTCTGGCGAAGTATTTGCGGCGGCTTGGGAACCCAAGTAGCGTGGATGGAAAGAGGAGAAACACATGTCTGCTATCGCGACACTGACCTCCCTCGGCGCCACCGCCCTCAAGGGCCAGCTGGCCAAGGGGCTCCGCACGAAGATCGACTCCATCATCGCCAAGATCAACGAGGCGATCGGCCGCTTCAACGCCGGCACGCTGGACACGCTGATCGTCGGTGCGTGGACCGGGTACTACAACAACGGCCACAGCTGGATGGTCATCGATGGGGTCAACCCGCCGATGTTCAGCAAGATCTGGCTGCAGGATCAAGTGGACGGGAAGTTCTACGAGATCTACGTCTCCAGCGGCACGATCGCTGCCCCGGTGGACAAGGGCGCCCCATAGCCTCTAGCCCTGACCTGAATCTCGAGGGGGGAAGGGGCCAAGTCAATGTCGACGACTATCACTCTGGCCACCGACGGCCAGAGCTGGGCGCTGGATAACATCGCCGGGCAGCTAGTCAAGTGGCTGTCCGACGAGTTCTCATTCCTAATTGAGCCGCACCATCGCATTGCCTCGGGACGCTCTGACCTCATCGTCTCGATGTGGTGGCCTGCCGGCCCGAGGCTGCGTGCAGCTCGGAAGACCAAAGCGCTGGTCACGTGCGTCTTCGATCACCTCTCCTGGTCCATCAACGACGAGACCAAGCACACGATGCTCCTCGTCCTGCGGAACACCGAGGTCCTTGCTGCTTGCAACCGTGGGCTGCTCGAGGAGCTCAAGACTGCCTTCCCCGAGGAGACCTCCCGCATGGAGTGCCTCCTCATCGAGGACGGCGTTGACACCGAGCGCTTCTCCGAGGCGCCACTGCCTCAAAAGTTCTCCGCCGGGTGGGTGGGCAACAGCAGCCGGATGACGCCCGGCGGGCCTCCAGACCAGAAGGGGCTCGAGCTCTTCCGGGAGGCCGCGAGGCTAGCCGGCGTGAAGGGAAAGATCCTAGATGCCAGCGGGGGGCACGCCTGGCCACACGAGCGGATGCCCCTCTTCTACAAGGACGTGAGCGCCATCGTCTGCTCCTCCTATCGAGAGGGCACGCCCAATCCGATTCTCGAGGGCATGTCCTGTGGCAGGCCAGCGGTCTCCACTCGAGTTGGCATCGTCGATCAGATCATCACGCCGGCCTCTGGCATCATCCTGCCCGAGCGGTCTGCTGGCTGCCTCGCCGAGGCGCTTCGAGCCCTGGCCGACAAGTCTCCAGCTGTTCTACAGGAGATGGGGCGGCAGGCTCGCGTGGCCGCCCTGCGCCACTGCTGGGAGCGCAAGGTGAAGGCTTGGAGGGCTGTCCTCCGCGCAGGGCTCCGCGCTGGTGCAACGCGCGTCCGTCCAGCCCCGGTTCCTATAGCCGCGGTGGAAGAAGTCAGTCAGACGCATCAGCCAGCCACTTCACAGCCTGGCCTGCAGGCCAAGCCCACCCGCACAGCCGCGCCCCGGCCTCAGCCCCAGGCCAAGCCGCAGAAGGTCGCGCAGGTGATAGCGCCGAGAAGGATACTCGGGCCGGGGGAGAAGCCACGGGTCCTTCTCGTATCAGACGTCCCGGGGTGGGCTTTTCATGTGAACCTGCTTGGGCTCGAGAAGTATCTGAAGGACGAGTACGAGTTCACGCACTGGTTCGTTCAATACATCTACCACGGCAAACCCGCGCCTCAGATGGACAGCTATGACGCTGTGTTCCTGCCCTATCACCGCTGGCCACTGGCCGGCGTTGTCCCCTGGAACAGAGCACTGGGGTCATTGCGCTCGCAAGCCATCTTCCCCGAGAGGAATACGCCGCCAGGCGCTGAAGAGTTTGCCATCGTCAACTGCTACAAGTCGTTCCACATGGTGACCCGCGCCTCGTACGACGAGTTCAAGCCGCATTGTCCGAGGATCGTCTACCTGACCAACCCAGTCGACATGGACAGGTTCCTTGAAGCTACCTGCCCGACGGACAGGGTGGTCGCTTCCTGGAATGGAAATGCCCAGCATGCGACTGGACCGCGTGGCTACGACGTGAAGGGCTTCAACTCGATCATCAAGCCGGCCTGCGAGGAGAGCAAGACTGAGCTCGCATATGCCGAGTACAACACGTGCAGGCTATCATTCGAGGAGATGCCGGCGTTCTACCAGAGAGGAAACGTCTCTATCTGCATGAGCATGTTCGAGGGCGCCAGCAACTCAGTGATGGAAGCCATGGCCGCGGGGCAAGCGTTGATCTGCACCGACGTAGGCAACCATCGCGAGATGCAGGAGAGCCAGATCAAGCACCTCGGGGCTACAGGCATCACCATCCTGCAGGAGAGAAGCAAGAAGGCCTTGATCTCTACACTCGACGGGCTGAAGGGGAGCATGCCCAGCATCGTCAAGATGGGGCAGCTCAACCGGAGAGAAATCGCGGAGCGCTGGTCCTGGTCTGTATGGCGCGACCGCTACAAGACATTCCTGGATGCAGCATGCCGCCAAGGCTAGGCCCCATAATCCAGATGGAGCTGCTCTCCATGGAGGAGCGGCTCCGCGTCCCCAGTGGATGCCAGCGGCACTGGTACGGCCTAGCAGCTAGATTGATGAACAGCTGGTCCGTTCTCGACGTCGGTGCCGGCACAGGTACCGGCCTCAGTATCCTTAGAGGGCATTCGCTTCAAGCGGAAGGGATAGACCCACTCCCTGCAGGTATGGATGTTCAGAAGATCGACATCAGTAATATCGCTACCAGGGAATACGATGGCTGCGTCTGCATCGATGTAATAGAGCACGTAGCAGACGACGTCTCCATGCTGAAGCAGATGTGCCGCGTGGCGCGCAAGGGCATATTCATCAGCACGCCAAACTGGGACAAATACCACGCGAGCAACCCGTTCCACTTCCGCGAGTACACGTGGATCGAGCTGATTCACCTGATTGGCCTTGCTGGGCGCGGGCATCGATGCCAGTTCTACGGCAGCGACCGCAAAGCACCGCACAGGGTATTCAAGCCGGACAACCTTGTCCACTGGCACAACTTCGGTGTGTTCATCACGTTCACGGAGTGACCCATGCAGTGGGAAGAGCAGCAGATCCAGAAGTACCTGTCGCCGGTATCAAAGCCGTCAAGCATCGACCCAAGCAGCGGCGCCTTGATCTTCACGTCGGATGACGCGGACGTGTTCGAGGAGCGGTGGCAGCGGCACAGCAAGCCGCAAGCTACGGACCAGTTCTGGAAGATCCTGACTGACCCGTCAGCGCTACAAGGCAAGATCGTGCTCGACGCTGGATGCGGCATCGGCAGGTACACTCAGAGGGCAATCGAGGCCAAGGCGAGGCAAGTCATCTCCGTGGACATCTCCTCGCATGCCATTCACAGCACGTCGAAGCTCGCGCCAGGCGCGTTGCTCCTGCAAGCGGATCTACTCGACCTCCCCGTGAGGACCTGCTCTGTGGACTTCGCGTTCTCGATCGGCGTGCTGCACCACACCCCCGACCCACGGCGGGCGTTCGCTCAGGTGGCCAGGACCGTCAAGCAAGGCGGGATGCTCGCGGTGTGGGTGTACTGTGTCCCGGACGACCCCATCATCACCGCGGCCATCAACATGCTACACGACATCACCAGGGCCTGCCCGAAAGAGGCGCTATACAACGCCATCAAGACGCACGCGACAAGCGTCCGCGACAGCTACAGCAAGGCATGGGGCCCATTGCAGCAGGTGCTGCGGGTCTCCATCTCCTCGAACGACGAGGAGTGCGTCTCCGACACGTTCGACTGGCACGGCCCGCGGTACAGGTCGCTCCACACCGAGAAAGAAGTCGCCGGTTGGTTCGATCAAAACGGGTTCGACGTCGTCAAGATCGGGGAGCACAAGGTCAACGTGCTGGGCAAGAAGAGGTAGATAGATGTTCTGGGCAGTCTGCACCGGGAACGACAACTACAACTTCCATCACTCCGACGTAGCCACCGCCTGGCATATCATCGATGGCCTCATCGCCAACGGGCAGCAAGGCACGGTCCTATGGGGCGGAGGCGACGCTACTGTCCGCGGGGTGCCGCATGCCAACCTGCTGACAGCAGCTCCTGCCCCAGACGACGTCCTCATCATCGTCGGCCCGTACTGGGCAAATGCCATCCGCACCGATCCCAGGTACAGCAAGCTGCTCGTAGCCAACGAGCGCTGGTGGTACCCGTATGACTACTCTGGTGGACCGCAGGGCGGGTTCTGGAAGCACATCTTCATCGAGGGGCAAGACTGGCTCAACGAGATTCGAGCTCGCACGCCAGACGCTGCTATCCACTGGTGCATGATGGGCTGCCAGGACAGCATCGAGATCCCACCAGCGCCTCCAGACTACAACAATGGGAAGAAGAACATCTTCTACGCTGGGCGCCTGTCTGCCGTGGACGTCAACAAGCCGCCGCTCCTTCACATAAGGAACCTCGCCAAGGAGCTAGGAAGCTCGTACCACATCTGGATGGCCAGCGGTTCCATCTACATCCCGCAGCCCAATGTCTTGCCCCCGCCTCATGGGCTCAACGTTCATCAGGACACAGTAGGCAGGGTCGTGCACATCCCCCTGGCCGGCGTTCCCTGGGGGTTCAAGCCCGATGCCGTCGATCCAAAGCCCATCGGGTGGAAGGTCGTGACGCAGGCTGAGATGTGGGGCCACATAGACACGGCTGTTCCCTACATCGAAGGGCTCATCGGCCGTAGCAACGTGAGCTTCCTCGGCCCAATGATATACGGTGCGTTCTGGCACTGGTTCTTCCACGCGCACTGCGCCCTGGACTTCGGACACGAGCACACACCGCACGCCCCGAACTGCAAGATCGTCGACCCGATGCGCTGCGGCTGCCCGGTAGTCACCGACGGCAAGAGCCAGAGCTACATCCTCATCGACAAGCACGGCGGGCGCCGCGTACCCTGGCGAGACGTGGAGGCAGAGGCCGAGGCTATCAGGTCTCTTCCTCCCAGAGATGGCGGGCAACGCCTGTTCGCCGCGGCAGCATTCTGCAGCGCCGAGTCCTGGCACGCGCGAGCCCGGCAGATGCTCCTCGATACCGAAAGAGCATAGGAGAATCCAATTGACAGCCTTTCCAGTAGATGATATCCTGAAAGGCGGGTTTGGCCGAGGTGAACCATCCTGGGCTATCTCCCCTGAAGATCACCTCCGATCGATCAACTCCCAGCTGGGCACGCCCTTCGGCGGCGGGCCTGTCTCTCAGACGTTCTCCGCGCTCTTCTGGCTCGAGGTCCTCCTGCGAGAGCTCTCGCCAGCCGCTGCTCTCGAGCTGGGCAGCGGGAGCGGCCGGGTGCCTCTGCTCCTGGCCCTGCACTGCCCCGGGCACGTGGTGACCTGCGACAGCCACGAGCTGTACATGGGCGGGGACCTCGGCCGGCTCTACGAGCGCCTCGGCATCACGTTCCTGAAGAAGGACGTCCTGCACCGCGACACCGCCATGGCCTTGATGATGGGCATGTCCCGGCCCCGGTTCGTGCTCTGCGACAACGGCAACAAGCCGCTGGAGTTCGACCTCTACAGCGAGTTCCTTCAGCAGGGCGACGTCATCGCGGTCCATGACAACCCAGCCGAGTTCCAAGCCGACAGCAAGGTCGTCACTTCTCTCGCCGAGGCCCGATGGCTAACGCGCTGGCGACGGAAGGAGCTCGACGCTGACCTGACCCGCCTCGCGGTATGGTTCAAGGCATGATCCGGTCATCTTCAGTCAGCGTAGGCGACAGCAGTACAGTCCCGGCAGACGTGGACATCGTTGCTCCTGGCGGCTTCACTATAGGCAAGTGCTGCTATATCGGTCACGGCGTGAAGATCCACTGCTGGAAGTTCGAGGCCGGCGATTATCTGTACATCGAGGATGAGGCAGAGATAGGCCGCGGGGGCTGCTTCAGCAGCGAGCAGTCCAGCGTAGTCATGGGCAACGCCGTGTTCCTCGGCAGCAAGGCAGTCATCAACCCGAACTGCCTGGTCACGATTGGCGACGAGACAGGCATTGGAAGCAACGTCGGGATCTGGACGCATGGAGCATATCCATCTGTGCTGGATGGCTTCCCCGCGCGCTTCGCCCCCGTGACGTTGGGCAGACGCGTGTGGCTCACCGGGCAGTCTCAAGTCCTGCCCGGCGTGACCATAGGAGACAACGTAGTCATCAGCATGCTTAGTCTCGTCAACAAGGATCTCCCGGCTGGCTGCTTGGCCGGCGGGATCCCGGTTCAGGTGCTTCGTGACAACGTCTACCCCGCGGTGGTGGACAGGGCCGCGTTGCTCGACGGTATCATGGGCGAGTACTTGAAGTCCGCGAGCTGGCGCAGCCTCGATCTGCATGCGCTAGATGAGCGCAAGTTCAACTTCGATGACCTATCAATCAACGGGGGCGTAGGGCTGACAGACGTCGAGGAGGACTATAGAGACTTCCTCCGTCGGCGGGGGATACGCTTCTTGACAGGGAAGCCATTCAAGTCGATACCGCACCCGCTCCTTGTAAAGTGCAGATAGATGCTCACTGAGCTCAAAGGCAAGACGATCGTGGTCATCGGGGCCCATCCGGACGACATAGAGATCGGCTGCGGCGGTCTGCTATCTCATCTGTCCGTACCGACCCGTGACAATACCGTCATGGCGATAGTCCTGTCTTGCAGTACGGCTAGGCACAAGGAAGCTATGGATGGCCTCAAGCTCCTTGGCGTGCCGATGGGGATGGCCACGATCCTGTCGTTGCCAGACGGCTCGATCACGCCTAGCCCCGAGGCGATTGCTGCCGTCGAGCAGACGGTCAAGCATGCCAACGTCATCTTCACCATGTCACCGTGGGACACGCATCAGGACCATAGGGCGGCGTACGAGATCAGTTGCAGCGCATGCCGCCGGATGGAAGCCACGCTGATCA
>Ga0315289_10007238_pt1 | contig 16196 bp, 12 predicted proteins | sample YL17G11_40_MG_FD_203452 | JGI IMG/M metagenome (GOLD analysis project Ga0315289, IMG submission 203452) | Sediment microbial communities from Yellowstone Lake, YNP, Wyoming, USA - YL17G11_40 | ecosystem: Environmental > Aquatic > Freshwater > Lake > Sediment | place: USA: Wyoming | collected... | reverse complement strand
CTGTATAATCCTTGGACTTTTGTAGCGCGGCCGTACGGCCGCGCACGGCCGCGCCCGTACGGGCGCTACAATCGACATGCGGAGGTGGCCGCCGCGGTCGCCGAGGCGACCGAAGTCCCCGCCAAGCCTAAGGGCGGGGCAAGGGCGAGTCACGGAACCCTATACAAGAGGAGGTCAGGCGTATATGAGTCATCCGAAAACCAAGAATTTTAACCTGGACCTGCTGCTGTCGAGGCGGGGATTCCTGAAGGCCTCGGGCGTTGTCGGGGCCGGGCTGGTCCTGGCGCCGACGATCCTCGGCGAAGAGGCGAAGAACGCCTCCAAGACCGTCAACGTCGCCTTCATCGGCGTGGGCGTCCAGGGGCGGGTGCTCCTGACGAACGCCCTGACGAAGGTCCCCAACCTGCGGTTCGTCGCCATCACGGACGTCTGGCCCTATAACCAGGGCTACGCCGTCAGGCTCCTGAAAAAGTACAATCACGCCGCCAACGGCTACGCCGATTTCCAGGAGATGCTCGACAAGGAAAAAGAACTGGACGCGGTCTTCGTCGCCACGCCCGACTGGAAGCACGCCGAGCACACCATCGGCTGCCTCAAGGCCGGCAAGCACGTCTATTGCGAGAAGGAGATGTCCAACTCGCTGGAACTGGCCAAGCAGATGGTCGTGACCGCCAGGGAAACCAAGAAACTCCTCCAGATCGGCCACCAGCGCCGCTCCAACCCGCGGTACCACACCGCCTACGACTTCGTGGTCAAGAAGAAGTGCTGCGGCAAGATGACGTTCGTGTCCGCCCAGTGGAACCGCGCGAAACGCCTCGACGTGGGCTGCCCGAAGGACCAGGAACTCGACGAGGCCACCCTCAAGAAACTCGGCTACGACACGATGCAGCGATTCCGCAACTGGCGCTGGTACAAGAAGTTTTCCGGCGGCCCCATCGCCGACCTGGGGTCGCACCAGATCGACATTTTCAACTGGTACCTGGGCGCGTCGCCGAAGGCCGTCATGGCCAGCGGCGGCCTGGACTACTACGAGGGCATCGAGTGGTATGACAACATCAACGCCCTGTACGAGTGGGAAATCGCCGGCGACGGCGGCAAGAAGCGCGTCGTCCGCGGCTTCTACCAGACCTTGAGTTTCAGCAGCCACGGCGGGTACACCGAGACGTTCGTCGGCGACGAAGGCTCGCTCATCATCTCCGAACTCGCCGCCACCGGCGGCATCCGCCGCGAGCAGGACGCCCCCGAGGCCGACTGGGAGAAGGAACTCCAGAAGTCCCTGCCGAAGCCGGCCGCCCCTGCGGCCCCGGCCGCCCCCGCGGCGGCCGAACCGGGCAAGGAAGCCCCCGCCGCCAAGAAGGACGACGAGGGCGAGATCAAGGTCGGCCACTCCATCCCGGCCCCCGGCCGCTACTATCCCCCCATCGTGGCCCCCGGCCCGGAGAAGACCGAACACCTGCCGCACATCGAGAACTTCATCGCCGCCGTCCGCGACGGCGCGGCGCTCAACTGCCCCGGCGAGGTCGGCTACGATACCGCCGTCACGGTCCTGAAGGTCAACGATGCCGTCGCGGCGGCCAAGCGCCTCGACTACGCTCCTGAGGAGTTCAAAGCGTAATCATGGCCGCGACCCCCACGCGTCACAACGTGTTCGGCAAGGATGAGCGGGGTGCCACTGGTTGCTTGCAACCAGTGCGCTTCGGAAAACACGGGTCGCCTGGGGTGACCCGTGGCACCCATCATTTGCGGAAATCGGCAAGAGCGGTGGCGATCCTGGCGGCCGTCGCCCTGGCGGCGACGACCGCCTGGCCGGTCGCCGGCCTCGATGCGGCCCAGAAGTTCCTGGTGCCCGACGGGAACCGCTCGACCGCCGTCCACCGCATTCCGCTCCTGGCGGACCCCGTCCTGAAGGGCGACGAGAAGCCCCTCGCGGCGGACGACAAGCCCGCCCTGCCCTATTCGCCGCGCGCCACGTGCAGCGGCCGCTGCCACGACTATTCCGCCATCGAGACCGGCTGGCACTTCAGCGCGCCCGACCCCAAGGTCCCGCCCGGCCGCCCCGGCGAACCGTACGTCCTGACGGACCTCGCGACGGGAACGCAGATTCCCGTTTCTCCGCGCGGCTGGCCCGGCACGTACAGGCCGGCGGCGGTGGGCCTGACGCCGTGGAAGTTCGTCCTGGCCTTCGGCGGGCACACGCCCGGCGGCGGATACGGCGAGAGGTTCGCCGGCGGCCCCGCCGACGACCCGCAGGCCCGCTGGCAGGTCTCCGGCAGACTGGAAATCGATTGCCAGTCGTGCCACAGCGGCGACCCCCTCCACGACGAGAGCCTCTGGGCCACCAACATCGAGCGCGAAAACTTCCAGTGGGCCGCCACGGCGGCCTGCGGCTTCGCCCTGGTGCGCGGCATAGCCAAGACCGTCCCCGAAACGTGGGACCCCATGACGCCGAGCACCGGCGACAACCCGAAGGAGTTCCCGCCCTCGATCGCGTACGATGCGTGGCGCTTCAATTCGCTGAAGGAAGTCTTCTTTGACACCGTCGGCAAGCCCGCCAACGACCGCTGCTATCACTGCCACACGAACCGCCCCATCGGCAAAGACGTGCCCGAGAAGTGGCAGCAAGATGAGGACGTGCACGTGAAGGCGGGCCTCCGGTGCGCCGACTGCCACCGCCACGGCCTCAACCACGCCATGACCCGCAACTACGAGGGCGAATCTTCCGGCAGCGAGGCCACGCTCACCTGCCGCGGATGCCACCTGGGCGAAGAGTCGGCCGCAGCAGGCCCCCAGACTATGGGCGGACGCCTGGGCGCGCCGGTGCCCATACACAAGGGCATCCCGACGATCCACTTTGAGAAACTGGCGTGCACGACGTGCCACAGCGGCCCGTGGCCCGGGAAGGCCGCCGGGCACGTTCAGACTTCGCGCGTCCACGGCCTGGGCGTGAAGGCCAGGGAACATCGCGACGACGCCCCGCCGTTCATCCAGTGGCCGGTGTTCATGCGCGAGGGCGGCCCCCAGGGCGGCGGCAAGATCGCCCCGCACAAGGTCATCTGGCCGGCCTTCTGGGGACGCCTCAAGGACAACGCCGTCGCGCCGCTGGCGCCCGAGGCCGTCCAGGCGGCCGCCGGCGACGCCCTGCCCGCGGTGGAACTCAGAAAGTGGAAGCCGCTGACCGCCGACCAGGTTACCAAGGCCCTGACGGCCCTGGCGGGGCCTACGGCCGAGCCGGTGTTCGTCAGCGGCGGCAGGATGTACCGCAAAGCCGCCGACGGCAGCCTGGCCGGCGCCGAGCACCCGGCCGCGGCCCCGTACGCGTGGGCCATCGGCCACGATGTGCGCCCGAAGGCACAGTCGCTCGGGTCCGTCGGATGCACGGACTGCCACGCGCTGGGCTCGGCGGTCTTCTTCGGCGAAGTTGTTGCCGATTCCACGGCCGAGACCCAGGCGCCCCTTGTCAAGGCCATGTACGAGTTCGAGGGCAAGGACCCGATGGAACTCTGGGCCTGGGGCATGTCGTACCTGTTCCGGCCGATGTTCAAGGTGGTTGGCTTCGTGACCGCCGGCGTGATGGCCGCCGTCCTGCTGGCGTACGTCCTGATGGGCCTCGTGGCCCTGGCACGGTGGGCGGCCAAGCGCGCCCCGCAAGGGCCGGCGGCGTAGGCGGGTGTCCGGCAAGACTGATACGAGGACAAGGATCAACGGATGAGCCTCTTCCAGATGGTTTCCATCATCGGCATCGGCGGCACGCTGGCGGCGATTCCGGTTCATTACCTCGCGCTGGCCCGCCGGCAGCCCCGTCCCGGCATCGGCGAGCGCACCGTCCGCCGCTACGGCCTGTGGGAGCGACTGGTGCACGGGGTGCTCCTTCTGACGTTCCTGGTGCTGGCCTTCACGGGGTTCTACGCGGCCATCGGCTGGGGCGGGCCCATGAAGGGCTACATGCTCATGATCCACACGACCTCGGGGGCCGTCTTCGCCGTGGGCGTGGCGGCCATGCTGCTGACCTGGGCCGCCGACCATGCCTTCCACGCCTACGACGGCCAGTTCCTGGCGCGGGGCGGCTGCCTGACCCTCAAGCAAGACCTGCCGGCCGCCCGGTTCACCGGCAGCGACAAGGTTTTCTTCTGGCTGGCCGGCGCGCTGGCGCTCGCGGCCCTCTTGTCGATGCTTCTCAGCATGATTCCGTGGTTCGGCACGTCGGGCCAGCGGATCCTGTACGAGACGCACCGGTACGCGACGCTGGTCCTGACGATGGCCACGATCTGGCACGCCTACCAAACGACGCTGGCGAAGCCCGGAACGCTGCTGGCGCTGGTCTCAGGCTACGTCACCACCGGCTGGGCCGAGCGCTATCATCCGCTGTGGGGCAAGACTTCCGGGGCCGGCCCGGCTCCCCACGCGTAATCGCCGCGGCGATGCAGGGCTAGAGCGTTCTAAGATTGCGTGCATACACTACACTCCTTTGCGCGGCGGGTCTCCGCACCCGCCGCGATGCCGTGGTTTTCAGCGTGAGCGCGGCGGGTACGGAGACCCGCCGCGCCAATACGCAATCTTGAACCGGGCTGGAAACGTTCGGCGCAACCGCCTGATGGACCTGTCAATCATCATTCCGGCGTACCGCGAGGCCGCCAAGGTCCGCCAAGACGTCGAGGCCGCCGGCCTGTTCCTGGAGCGCGCGGGCCTGGAGGGCGAGATCATCGTGGTTGACGACGGCAGCCCGGACGGCACCCGCGAGGCCGCCCTGGCCGCCCAGGTGCCCGAGGGCGTCGTGTGCCGCGTCATCCGCCTGGAGCCCCGCTGCGGCAAAGGCTGCGCCGTCCGCACGGGCATGACCGCCGGCCGCGGCCGGTTCGCCCTGTTCGCCGACGTGGGCCTGTGCGTGCCGCTGGAGTTCGCCCTGCGGGCCATGGAGATGATCCGGCGCGGCGAGTGCGACATCGTCCACGGATCGCGCAAACTCCCCGACAGCATCATCATCCGGCCGCAGACCCTCTACCGCCGGCTCTGCTCGCGCCTGTTCCGGCTGGTCGTGCGCCTCGCCATGGGCATCCCGGACGAGTTCACCGACACGCAGTGCGGCTTCAAGGTCTATCGCGGCGACGTGGCCCGGCGCCTGTACGGCGAGTGCTTCTCCAACGGGTTCATGTTCGACGTGGAGATCCTGCTGCGGGCCCTGCGGCGCGGCTACCGCGTGAAGGAGTTGCCGGTGGAGTGGCGGTGCGACCTGGACTCGCGGCTGAGTCCGGCCCGCAGCGCCAAGGACACGCTTGCGGAACTGGCGGCCATCAAGAAGGCCATGAAGCAGGGCTATTGATCCCGGTAAAAGCAATGCTCACGTTTGTCATTCTGAGGAGCGGCGAAGCCGCGACGAAGAATCTCGCTTTTCGACCGATAAACGGCCAGATTCTTCGGCCCCCTCAAGGGGGGCCTCAGAATGACATCCCTTGCAGGGGATGAATATTACTTACACCGGGGTCAATAATCCGAGATCTGAGATTTGAGATCTGAAATCACAAATCCGAGACTTCACATTCCGCCGCCGCGTCAGTCCCTGAGTTTCTGAATCCAGATGTTCCGGAACTTCACCGGGTGCTGATGGTCCTGGAGTTTAATCTGCCCCGCCTTGACCTCGGGTTTTGAGCGTGCCGCGCCGGTCGGCCCCTTGACGACCGTCTGGTCCTGCACCGTCACGCCGTTCTGGACGACCGTGACCACCGCGTCCGTGGTCTTCTTGCCGTCGGCGTCGAACCGCGCCGCGCGGAACGTGATGTCGTACGTCTGCCACAAGCCGGGCGGGAAGCACGCGTTCACCTTGGGCGGCGTCTGGGTGTACACGGCGGCACACTCGCTTGCAGCCGGCGGCCGGCCGAAGGAATCGAGGATCTGGATTTCGTAGAGGTTGAAGATATACACGCCGCTGTTGCCCCGGCCCTGGCCCTTGCCGGAGGGCTCAAACGGAATGCGGAATTCCAGGTGGAGTTTGAAGTCGCCGAAGTGGCGCTGGGTGAAATTGTCGCCCTTGGCAACCGTCATGCTGCCGTCGGTGGACGTCTGCCAGGCGGTGTTCGTCCACTCGTCCAGCGAGGGCGCTTTGCCCTCCTCAAACGGCAGCAGGACAACGGCGCCGGGGGGCGGCTTGGCGCCATCGGTAGGCGATTTCGGCGTGGTATAGGCGAGGTCGAATTTCAGGCCGGCGGCCTCGGCGGTGAGTTTCTTATTTTCAATCGCGCCCTTTTCGCCGCCGCCGCCCGCCAGCGCAACTCTTGTGCCCTCGAGTTTGCCTGCCAGTTCGGCCTTCTTCTTTCCGTCGGCCAGCAGGTTGACCTTGTATCCCCCGCCGGCCTGGCTTATCACTTGGGCCGAGGCCGAAGTGATGGGCCAGGGCATTTCGGTATTCGCCCCGCCGGCCTTGCCCGCGTAGAGACCGTGGATGCCGTCGTCCGGCTCCTCGACGACCTTTGGGACCGGCGGCTTGGCGTCCGGCTTGGCCGTCGCGGCCTTCTCGGCGGCGGCTGCCCATGCCGCCAGCCCCGCCGCCATCAATCCCGCCAGCAGCAGTGCCACGATGCTCCGCCGCACGGGTACCCTCCTTCCTGCCTTCCCACGGCACCCGCGAAATCAGTCCTTCAATTCCACGAGCCAGATGTTGCGGAACCGGACCGGGTTACCGTGGTCCTGGAGCATCAGCGGCGCGGGGCTTTTGATGGGTCCGCCAACGCCGGCGGTTGTCACGTGGTCGATCTTCACGTCCCTGTGAATCTGGATGCCGTTGTGGGCCACGCTCATCGTTGCGGGCTTTACGATCTTGCCGTTTTCGACGGTCGGGGCGTGGAAAGTGATGTCGTACGTCTGCCAGCGTGCGGGCGGCAGGCTGGCGATCACCTTCGGGGTGGCCACGCTGTAGAGGCCTCCGCACTCGTTGTCCTTCGGCGCCAGGCCGAACGAGTCCAGCACCTGCACTTCGTAGCGGCTCTGGAGGTACACGCCTGAGTTGCCGCGCCCCTGCCCTCGGGCCGCCGGCATGTACGGGCAGCGGAACTCCACGTGCAGCACGACGTTGGTAAACTCCTGCTTCGTCTGAATGTCTCCGCCGCCCATAATGAGGACGCTGCCGTCCTCCTGGGGAACCCACGTCGCCGGCCCGCCTTTCAAAGCGACCCATGCGTCGAGGTTGGTCTTCTTGCCTTCCTCGAACGGCAGCAAGACGACTGCCCCTGCGGGCGGCTTCTGGCCAAGCGACGGCGGTTTGATGACCTTGTAGGCCAGTTCATACTTCTTGTCGCCCACCGTGACGGAGAGTTTCTTGTCGGCGATGGTCCCGCTCTCGCCGCCCGCACCCGTGAGGGCGACCTTGCCGCCCTCCAGTTTGCCGGTCAGTTCCACAGCCCGGCCTTTGTCGGCAGTCAGTATGACCTTGAACTCCCCGCCACCCTGGCCGATGACCTTGGCCTCGTCCTTGACCGAAACCGCTTTAAGCGCATCGGCGCCCTGATACACGCCCTGGATGCCGTCATCCGGCTCGTCGGTCGCCTTCGGGGCGGCCTTCTGGGCCGCGCCGGCCCACGCCCCCGCACCCAGCACAAGCCCCCCGACCAGGATCAACGCCATGAATCGTTGCAGCATTGGACGATCTCCCTTCATTGTTCGTCGCCGTTTGCGGCGACGGCTAAACGCCTGGTCCGCTTACCATTTTCCGTAACGGAGGACCTTGCGCCCACCAGAATCTTTCAGGATCACGATGCTCCCGACACTCGGGTGCTGCCGGCAGTATTCCTCGACCTCGCCGGGCGACATCACAAAGAACGCGGTCGACAGGCAGTCGGTCAGCGTGGCCGAGTCGGCGGCCGCCCACGTGGCAACCGGCCCTGCGGCGAGCGCGGCCGTCCGCGGATCGATAATGTGGCCTCGCCCCGGCGGCTGGGCCGAACCGCTGAGCGACCGGTTCTTCAGAAGCAGCGTGCCCAGGTTGTCATCCACGCCGTCGGGAGACCGAAGCGCCACGCGCCAGCCCTCCTGGCCGGGCGGCGCCCCGATGGCCATGACGCTGCTCGTCCCGCCGCTGACCACGGCTGCATCGATGCTCCATTCCCGCAGGAGCGCGAAACCAGAGTCCACGGCGTACCCTGACGGCCACGGTGTGCTCGTCGGGGCGGATGTCCAGGAGGTGCATGCCGGTGACGCGGCGGGCGGCCGCCAGTTCGTCGGCCGGAGGCTCGCGGACCTTTCCGTCCGGCCCGCGGAAGCAGGCCGCCAGGGCGCCCACGGTCACGTCGAACGCGCCGCCGGTCTCGGCGTGGACGCGGGCGGCCGCCATCAGGCACTCCATCGTGGCAACGCCCACGCGGGCGTACTCGCCGGGCTTCAGGCCGCCGATCTGGGAGACGTCGCTGGAGGGGTTGAAGCGGCTGAGTTCGCGCTCCAGGCGCTCCACTTCGTCGGACGCCGCCTCAGCCGCCTGGCGGGCATACCGCTGCTCCTGGCCCGCGATGATGACCTCGAACACCGAGGCCATCGCATCGAAGGCAAAGCGATGAACCGGCCCGGCCGCCTTGCCCTGCGGCTCGACGGAGAATGCCGGCGGCTTGCTCATGGCAGGCCCCCGCCCGACTTCAGGCCCGAGAGCATGGCTTCCCACAGGTCTTCCCTGGCGTAAACGTTCAGGACAACGCCCGGCCGCAGGCCGTACATGCTCTGGCGGTTGTAGGCGCCCGTGAGTTTGTCATCCACCGCGGCCTGGACGTCCTGCGACAGGATGACCACGGCGGGCGGCGGCAGGCCCTTGACGTCCTCCCACCAGGCGTCCGCATCGTGCCAGTACCCCACGTGGTCCTGGTTGAACCGCCGCAAGTACCACGGCAGCGGCCAGTAGTTCTCGGGGGTGACCACGTGGACCATCATGTCGTGGCCTTCCGGCGCGGCCCGCGCCAACTGCTCCATCCGTGCCGCAAGGTTCAGGATGTCTTTCGTCGGGTGCGCGTAGTTGAGCGGATTGCGCGCGTCCGCGTCGTACCGGTAACTCAGGAGATAGGCCTGCCACCCGAGGTGCGCGGCAGCGGCCGCCAGCAGGACGCACGCGGCGGCCTTGAGCGGCGCGCGCGGCAGCCAGCGCACCAGCGCCACCGCCCCCACGCCCGCCAGCAGGATCATCCCGTGGAGGAAACTCAGCATGCACCACGGCGTCTTGTACGGGATGGCGGCATAAAGGACCGTCAGGATGACGGTGTAGAAAACCAGGAACCGGGCCAGGGGGTCGCCGCGGCGACCGGGCAGCGCGCTTCGCCCGAGGGCCGCCACGGACCCCACCAGGGCCAGGCCGACGATCAGCCCCTCGGTCCAGAAGAAGCCCCGGCACGGCCGGTCGGCAATCAGAATCTGGAGGTAGAACCACCACGGGTGGACGTGCAGGCTGTCCTCGCCGGCCTTGGTCCAGTACGCGGTGTACGCCAGGACGGAGTCGAGCGGGCCGCGCAGGTTCGACCCGAAGGAGGAGTACAGGATGGCCGCTGCAAGGATGGCGGCCGCGGCCCCTGCGGCGATCGCCCCCGGCCGCAGCGCGGCCGAGGCGGCAACCGGCTCGCTGTCGCGCCAGCGGGCCCACAGAACCGTCAACACGAGCCCCGCCGCCATGGCTGCCGCCGCGAGGATCCAGGTCTCCTTTGTGGCATACATCATCCCCAGCGCAGCGCCCGCCAGGACGCCCCACCAGGCGGACTTCGTCCGCACGTACCGCCACCCGCACGCGATGGCCGCAAACGTGAAAAAGACCAGCAGCGTCTCCTGGATGTAGTACCGCGAGAAGAAAACCATCGCGGGCGAGATGGCCGTCAGCGCCCCGGCCACGACCGCCGCCGCGCGGCCGATGCCGTCGGCCACCAGCAGCAGGAGCAGGACCAGGGCAGCGCCGAAAAGCACCGGAACGATGCGGTAGGTGAACTCGTCGGTCTCGGCGAACGTCCGGGCCGAGCCCAGCCGCCACGACGGCAGCGTCAGGTAGTAGAGGCTTGGCCCGTGATGATCGCGGGGGTTGTAACGGTAAACGCCGGTCTCAAAGAGGATGCCCGCCTTGACGGCCTGGTTGGCCTCATCGCCGTGCATCGGCCGCAAAGCGAGCCGTGGCAGGCGGAAGGCAAGTGCCCCGGCTGCCACGGCCAGAATGCCAATCACGAAGAGAACAAGCGGGCGTTTCATTTCGCCGGTTTGCCGTAGACCTCAATCTCAATGTAATGGTTCTGGTCGTTGGAGGTGTTGCCCTTGGAATACAGGCGCACGTAGCGGCCCTTGACGCCCTTGTTGTCCGGCCCGCGGGTGTCGACCAGGCGGCCGCGGAAGTCCTCGATGAACTCCAGGTCCTTGCCGATGCCCAGGCCCGACGAATTGTCGAAGTCGTTGTTGTAGACCGTGTTGACGTTCTCGATGAAATCGGCGTCGTCGGCCACCTGGACCACGAAGTCATGGTACACGCGGCCCTCGGCGTGGTAATGCCACAGCAGCATGCCGTAGAGGGTGCAGGGCTCGCCCAGGTCCACCTGGACCCACTGCTTGCCGGGTCCGAGTTCGACGAAACTGCCGTCCGAGCCTTCCTTGTCGCCGTCGGTGATGAGTTTAATCTCGCCGATGATGGGCTCCATGTCGCTGGCGGTAACCTTCTTGCCCTTGGCCAGGTTGACGGTGCCCTCGGGAGCCAGGAACGGCGGGCGATTCTTGTCGACGTACTTCTCCAGGGTCGGGGCCGGCTTGATGTTCTTCGGCGTGCCCTCGAAAAGGGCCTTGGGCAACTTGATGTCCACCGGGACGAGTTTCTGGCCGTCCGGCCCCGTGGTCGGGGTCGCCTGGGCGACCGGGGCGTCCTTGGATTCAGCGGCCGGCTTGTCCTTGGCCGGTTCCGGCGTCTTGGCCGGGGTCTCGGCCGCGGTCGCCGCGGCGACTCCCACAACCAGGGCCAGGCCTGCGAGGCCCGCCGCCAGCATGATCCCAACCATTAGAAGACTTCTCTTGCTCATGGTTTAGTTCCTGCTCCTCTGGAACCTTGTTTGCGTGGCCCGCGCATGTCCGCGAGGGCCTTTTTCCCCTGTTCTAACCGCCCTCCGGGCGGCAGGTGTCGCTAGAAAGTAGCGTCCGGACCCCGCCCCGTCAAGTCCGAAGGTTCGCCCGAAGGTTCGTAGGGCGTGCCGCGCTCGCCCTACGGTCAGACGCCCCGGCGGGCGCTGGTATTCAGCACCCGTCTCGCTATAGTCTCGCGGCCCACAGGAGAATCACGCGGGAGAAATCCGCCGCCCTCCACGTGCACGGCCGGGGCCTGCCGCCCGTACGGGCCGCGGTAGAATAAGAGAATCCTGGAATCTCCCGGCGTGTTAGATACACTGATTTCGCAATAAGGGCCGTCCCCCGGTCGTCCAACTGTGGGACCGGCGCACAGGACAAAGTCCGTCTTGCACCACATGGGAAGGCCCACCGCATTGCGGAAAAAGGAGAGAGACATGCGAAGCACCTGGCGTACCGTATTCCTGGCGAGCCTTGCCGTCCTGTTGCCCGCCCTGTGGTGCCCCGCCGCCGACGCTCCGGCCAAGGCATCCATCAGCGAAGACACGTTGAAGAAGGTCGAGGCCGCCTTGCCCGACAAGGCGCCCGCCAAACCGGCCAAGCCGCGAACGATGCTCATCCTGACGCTGACCAAGGGCTTCCGCCACGGCTCCATCCCGCTGGCAGCCAAGGCCCTCGAACTCATGGGCAAGAGAACCGGCGCCTGGGAGGCCACGAGCACCGACGACATCAACATGCTGAAGGCCGAGACCCTGTCGAAGTTCGACGCCCTGTGCTCCGACCAGTGCACCGGCAACCTGACCGACGATGCGGAAATCCGGAAGAGCATCGTTGACTTCGTCTCCGGCGGCAAGGGCCTCGTGGGCGTCCATGCCTCCACCGACGTCGGCGGCTGGAAGTTCCCCGAGTTCCACGAGATGATGGGCGGCGTGTTCGCCGGACACGGTCCCGGCGACGAACGTGTTTCCGTCAAGATCGACGACCCTGCCAGTCCCATCAATGCCGCGTTCGGCGGCAAGGGGTTCGAGGCCACCGACGAAATCTACACGTTCAAGGACCCCTATTCCCGCGACAAACTGCACATCCTCCTGAGCATTGACATTGATGGGTCCGGCCCCGCCAAGGGCGGCAAGCGACCGGACCAGGACTACGCGCTCTCGTGGATCCGCGAATATGGCAAGGGCCGCGTTTTCTACTGCGCTTTCGGCCATCAGGATCCGATCTGGTTCAATCCGGCCATCCTCAAGCACTACCTGGCCGGCATCCAATACGCCCTGGGCGACCTGAAGGCCAACGCCACGCCCAGCGCGAAGTTGAACCTTCGGCCGGTGCGCGGCCCGGTCCTCGGTGCGGCGCCCGAGAAGACGAAGCCGGCCCCCAAGGTGAACAAGGCCCCGGTCGCCGCGGCGACCGCGGCGGCCACGGCGGAACCGTCCGGCCTTTTCCTGAAACCCGATGCCCAGGGCTGGATCACCCTGTTCAACGGCAAGAACCTCGACGCCTGGCAGAACCCCCCGGCCGACAAATGGAAGATCGTCGACGGCATCCTCACGTGGCAGAAGGGTTGCGGCGACCTCTGGACCAAGGAAAAGTTCGGCGACTTCATCCTCGACCTCGAAGTCAGGTGCGACAAGAACACCAACAGCGGCGTGTTCCTCCGATCCCCCGAGGGCGAGAAGAACTGGCTTCAGGGCTCTTTCGAAATCCAGATCGCCGGCACCGGCGGCAACCGAAAGCCCGGCAAGCACGACATGGGCGCCCTGTATGACTGCTACGCCCCGACCGTCGCCGCCGAGAAGCCCGTCGGCGAGTGGAACCACATGGTCATCACCTTCAAGGGCAACAAACTCCAGGTCGTCCTCAATAACAAGACCATCGTGGCCATCAACCTGGACGACTGGAAAGAGGCGGGCCTCAACCCCGACGGCACCAAGAACAAGTTCAAGACCGCCTACAAGGACATGGCCAAGGTCGGCCACCTCGGCCTCCAGGACCATGGGGCGCCCGTCTGGTACCGCAACATCAAGGTCAAGCCGCTCAACTAGTGTAGTGCTGCGTAATTACCATGCTTTATCGAATCGGGTGCCACGGTTGCGCCGTTCAGCAACCGTGCGGTTGTCGCGCCAAGCACGGCTGCAAACAGCGCAGCCGTGGCACCCAGCGCAGTCTTGGATAAGATATCATCTGAGTGAAGCACTACACTAGCGAAAGGCCGGCGGCTGAGGCCGGGGCCGGCGAACATCGCATGGCGATTGCACAACCCCGGTAGCAGCGAATGGCCGGCCGCGGGGCGCGCTACTTCAACTTTTTCAGGACGTCCTCGGCGTCTTTTCTTATGCCCGCGTTCTTCGATGCCGCGAGGACTTTTTCCATGGCGTTCTGGATGGCGGCCTTCGGATTGCCGTTGAGCGCCTTGGCGATCTTGACGGCCGCGGCCGACGCCTCTTCCTTCAGGTCCTCATCCGCCACAAGCGGCAGGACCTTCTGGAGCGCCTCGGGCGACTTCAGGTCGCCCATCGCCCCCAGGACCAGGCGTTTCTCGTCCGGCCGCTTGGCCACGGCCATCGCCTCCTGGTACATCTTCAACTTCTCGGCCGCCGGCCGCCCGGCCGACACGTTGGCCAGCCGCACGTAGCCCCGCAGGGCCAGCACCTGGTGGGCCGGCCTCGGGTTGGTCCTGGCGATCTCCAGGAGGTCCGGGGCGACCCCTGCATCGGGCCAGTCGGCCATGGCGCGGATAGCGGCATCCTGGATGTCCACCTCCGTGTCCTTTGCCGACGCGCGGACCTCGGCCAGCGCCTTCTCGCCGCCGATTGTGCCGAGGATGCGGATGAGCGCCGCCCGCGTGGGCGCGCCCACGCCGCTCATCGCCTTGATGACAAGGTCCGCCGCGGCCTCCTTGTTGCCGGCACGGCTGCACACCGCGCCGACGGTCTTCTCGGCCGCCTGCCGGTCCTCGGGGGCGGCCTTGACCAGGAGGCGCAGCAGGGCCGGAAGGGTCTTCTCGTCGCCCAGGGATTCCAGGCCCGCCAGGCCGGCCGCACGGACGCCCGAATCGGCATCCGTTGCGGCCGCCAGCAGGACGTCCAGGTGCGCCCGCGCCCCGCGGGCCACCAGGATGCCCAGGAGTTCGCGCTTCGCGGCCGGGGCGGCCGACGCCACCGCCGCCGCAACGGCCGCGGTCACCTTGTCTCCGGGCATGCGGCCGAGCGCTGCCCGGGCCGCTTCCTGCTCCGGCCTGACGGCGGAGGCAAGCAGCGCCATGATGGCCGCGGCCGCCTTCTCATCGGAGAGCGTTTCTGCCGCCTGGATGGCGGCCAGGCGCACGGAGGCATCGGCATCGCGCGTGGCCTCGAGCACCGCATCCTCAGCGGCCGGACCGCCGCGGCGGCCCAGCATCGCCAGCACGTCGCCGCGCGCCGCCGGCGGCAGCGTCTTCATGTGCTGGATCCATTTTTGCGTGACGTCCTCGCCGGGCATGGCCAGGGCCGCCTCGGCGACCGCAGCGCGGACCTGCGGGTCATCGCCCTTCATCGTCGCCACGAGGTCATCCATCGCGCCCGCGCCGAGCGCCGCCGCCAGGCCCCGGATGGCCGCGCACCGGACGTGCCGGTCCTTCGGGCCGGCCGCCGCCTTCCAGAGGGCGCGGTAGATCTGTTCGGCCTCCCGGGCTTTCTTTGCCTCGCCCAGGCGTTGGGCCAGGAGGAGGGCCGCATCGGTGGTCTTGGCCCGCTCGTAGGCCCCCTGGGCCTCCGTCGCCTTGAGGATCGTGTCGGCCGCCGCCGCATCGCCGATGTTTGCGAGCGCCCACAGGGCCGCCAGGCGGGCCTCGCGGTCGGCATCGGTGGTCGCCTTCATCAGTTCCGGCGCAGCCTGGGCGTCGCGCAGGACGCCGAGGTTCTGGATGATCGTCAGGCGGCACTTGCCCTGGGCCTTGGCGAGCGCCTGCCGCAGCGCCGCCCGCGCCTCGTCGCCGCCGATGGTCACGAGGGTCTGCGCCGCGTACTCGCAGAGTTCTTCATCGAGCAGCAGCGCGCTGACGGCCGGCACGGCCTTCGGGCACCCCGCCAGGCGCAGTTGCCGCAGGAAGAACCCCTTGATGGACGCCGGCGCCGGGCCGGCCAGCAGGCCGCGGACCGTCTCGCAGAACATCATGCGTTCGGCCGCGGCCCCCGGCCGCGCGACGTAGATCGCCAGGCCGTGGAAGGCAAGCCGGGCCCTGGAATCGTCCACCGGCCCCGGCTCGACCAGGAGGGCGGCCAGGTCCTTGATGCCCTGCGGCCCGAGGGCCACGAGGTCGTTGTAGGCCGCCATGGCCGCCGCGGCATCGTCGTTGGGGATCTTCGCCAGGATGCCGGCGAGCGGCCCCGCCGGCTGCGGCGCGGCGGGAGCGGGCCTGGCCTGTCCGGCGGACAGGAGTGAAGGGAATGCCGGCAGCGTCACGCACACCACCGCCAGTATGGCGCGAATTCGGGTCATGATTATGCCTCCGTGCCGTTCAGCCGGTTGAACAGTATAGGCATGGGCAAGCGCCGTGAAAAGTTTTCCCTGGACGCAAAACAATCGCGGCGGGCAGTCTTGCCCGCCGCGCTTCGCCCGTGCCCAGCCATCCCGTGGCGCGGTGGGCAAGACTGCCCACCGCGCGAGTCCCCGCTACACTCCACCGTTAACTGCTCTAGACGCACACGGTCGGGAGACCCGCCGCGCCAATCCGCAATCTTCAATCTCAAATCTGCAATCTGAAATCTGCCATGCTTTACTTCTTCTCCCACCCGCTGTAGTGCACGTCAATGAAGAGCGGGTCGTCGAGCACCAGGATCTTCTCCAGGCGGAAGAGTTGCCCATCGATGGGCAGGTTCACGCGGATAGGCGTCGCCCCGGCGTGGGTGGCCACGGCATCGGCCTGGGCCTGCGCGGCCGCCTGGATGGCGTTGGCCGCCACTTGTGCGTCGATGGGCGGCTGGTCCGGGATGCCCATCAACCGGCGGAACTCCTTGACCACCGTCAGCGGCCCGTCGAGCCACGCCTCGCTGGACCACGGGCGCGTGTACTTGCCTTCCTTCGGCAGGTACAGGTTCACCATGAGGTGCGTGACCGGTTCGCTGGCGCGCGGCAGTTCGATGTGGAGCGTGCCGGCCGGCAGGAGTTTCTTG
>Ga0315289_10007236_pt1 | contig 16201 bp, 16 predicted proteins | sample YL17G11_40_MG_FD_203452 | JGI IMG/M metagenome (GOLD analysis project Ga0315289, IMG submission 203452) | Sediment microbial communities from Yellowstone Lake, YNP, Wyoming, USA - YL17G11_40 | ecosystem: Environmental > Aquatic > Freshwater > Lake > Sediment | place: USA: Wyoming | collected... | reverse complement strand
ATAACAAGACTTTTGCGCAGCTGGGTGAACGGATAAAGCACAAAATGAGCCACCGCTATCACGCGCTGGAGAAGGCGCGCAAGGTCATCCAGAAATATATTGAGAAGCAGAAGCTAGGTTGATATAATAAAAATTTAGGCAAACAATAGCGGGGCGTGGCTCAGTTTGGCTAGAGCGCGTGGTTTGGGACCACGAGGCCGACAGTTCAAGTCTGTCCGCCCCGACCAATTTTCAGGATTGAAGGCGGAGACCCCGATAAGTTTGCCCCGCCTCATAACATATGCAAAAATTCTCTTCGTCCCCTTCGGGGACTTTGATAATTTTTGCATATTCGGCGGGGTGAATTTACCGAAGTAAAATTATCGAAATTCTAGCGCCTGTAGCTCACTTGGATAGAGCATCTGCCTTCTAAGCAGACGGTAGCAGGTTCGATTCCTGCCAGGCGCACCACGTAAAAATTATGAAGATATTGGTAAAGATAGCCATCTGCATTGTTATTCTTATGACGATCGCCTTCAGCGCGTCTTATTTTTTCCTGGCTAGCCGCGGTAAGGATATCGTCGTAAGGAAGATCGAGGAGTTTACTCATAAAAAAGTCACCTTAAGCGCATTTCAGCTCACTCCCTTCCTGACACTGCAATTAAAAAATCTGGAGATCGAAGGCCTGGCAAAGGCAGAAAACGTACTTATCTCACCGAGCATCCCTTATTTGATCTTCGGCAATGTCGCTTTAAATAGCATTAAAATCATAAGGCCTGAGATCACCATTGAACGAAAACCCAGGAAACCCGAGGATATAATCGCCTCCCATACAAATCAATCCCCGGATGCTCTTGTGTCTGCAGCCGCTCCGGTGAAACCTGCGCAAGCTAAGATCGGGGCACAGAAAAAAGCTCCGGTATTTGTCATCTGTAAGAATTTTATCATTCAGGACGGCAAAGTAAATTTTATTGACTATACTGTCGGCAAAGACGGGATCAAAATAATCATCAAAGAGATCAATTTCCGCCTGAGTAATTTTTACACCTTTCCTTTTCCCGGAGTCACCAGCTTCGATTTAAAAGGAAGGATCCCCTGGCTAAAAGATCACGAGGAAGGGAAGGTCTCCTTTGAAGGCTGGCTTAATTTTTTCAAGAAGGATATCCAGGCGACATTGAAGATCGAAGATATCGACGGTGTATATCTGCACCCGTATTACTCTCCCTGGGTGAATCTGGAGAAGGCGCGTATTGAAAAAGCGAAACTTAATTTCTCAAGCAATATCCGCGGCCTGAATAATAATGTCACCGCTGAATGCCATCTGGAATTATTGGATATCGTGCGCAAGCCGCTTGAGGCCGGGGAAGGGGAAGAGAAGGCGTCAAAGATAACCGACAAGACGCTGGAGTTCTTCCGCGCGCTGGACCAGGGAAAGATCGTCCTTAATTTTAATATCAGGACAAAGATGGACCGGCCTGAATTCGGTTTTGATAATATTAAATCCGCTTTTGAGAATAAAGTGACTCTTGCCCGCGGCGCCGCTGAGCCGAAAGTGCAGGACTTTTTTGTTTTACCGGGTGAGGCACTTAAGATTGTTTCGCAAAGCGCAAATGATCTGTTCAAGTCTGTAGTCAGCGGGACAGTGGCTGTCGGAAAGGAAATCAAAAAGTCTATTAAAGCCATTTTAGGCAGAAAATAAAAGGAGGTTTGAATGTTTTGCTCAAAATGCGGTGCGAATAACACAGATCAATCAAAATTTTGTTCAGGTTGCGGCGCCCCCGTAGGAGGAGCAACAGGCAACCAGGAAGCGCCCTGCTGCTGCACGAAGAATCCGCTGTTTAAGCTGATTGTCGGTATCGCGCTCGTCGGAGTTATTGTCATTATAGCCTTAGCGTTCATGAAGAAATCACCGGTTGCGCCTGTAGCATCTGCCGGCGGTTCGGCACAAGCTGCTGCAACTGCGGCCAAAAACCTGACCACCAAAGTCATCCTTTTGATCTCCGAGCAGAATATCGAGGGGCCGCAGCGCGCCTGGTGGGCAAGCGAGATAGATCTCTCGACTATCGAAGCAGGGGTAGCGCAAAAAATAATGCGGGCCGGCTATGAGATCCTGGAACCGTCACAACTTAAGAAAGTCATAAATACCAGCCCGGCGTTTCGCCTCGTCGGTATTTCCGAGAATGATTCTGTGCGCTTAGGAAATCTCTCTAAAGCGCAATATGTGGTCATCGGAAAGGCTATTGCTTCTGCCGGAGGGAACGTCCCCCAATCCAGCATGCGCTCCTGCTATGCTAATGTCACCGCGAAACTCATCCGCGCCAAAGACGGAAAAGTTATCGCTTATCTGGACGCCGCGGGAAATTCCGCGCACATGGATGTGGTCACCGGAGGAAGAGAAGCACTATCCAATGCCGGAGAGGTTTTGGCGGATAAGATCATCGCCGCCTTAAATAGCGAATCGGGGAAATAAAATGAAAAAAATCCCAAACAATCTCATTTTTCCCGAACGCCGCAAATTTATCCGCCATCCTTTGTCTTTTCCGCTTAAATTCAAGGTGCTCGGCAAAAACAAGGCAGCAATAGGCGGGGAAATTAAATCAAAGACCATCAATATCAGTATTGGCGGGCTGCTTTTTTCTTCACAACACCGCGTTAGAAAGGACGCGTTGATTTCGCTTAAGATGCCATTTGAAGATAAGATATTTAAAGTCATGGCACGGGTGCTGCATTGTACCAAAAGCCTGGATACAGATCTCTACAATGTCGGCGTAAGTTTCCATAGGCTCCACGATGCTTTTAAAGTAAAATTGATTGAACAGTTGTATCTGATCAGCGAATACCGCGATCTGCGCAGCGTTCAGCTGGGCAGGGAAATCACGCTTGAGCAGGCATCGCGGGAATGGATAAAACGTTATTCAGAGCGTTTCCGCAGGCTCTACTGGTAGAAGGGCCCTTTTTAGAAACATAAAATGGATATTAAAAAAACTAAAGCTGAAGAAGAAGTTATATTATTATTTATTGTACTGGTAATAATTGCGGCCTGTTTATTTATCGTATTCCATCCTATTTTTAAATCCAGCCTGATTAATCCCCTGACAGATGCCGTATTTATTGCCCTTATGTTATTTGTCGCTTTTTGGATTGCGCGCATTATTACTAGCGTGATTAAGACGCTAAAGGAAAAATAACCGGCTGGCAGTTTACATGATTATTCTCTTGCCCCAGTTACTTTCCGAATATATAATAAAAACACTTTACCGCGTTATCGGCGCAGCAAGTGCATTTTTCTGTATGGAATAGCTTGAAAATAATGGTGGGTATAGCTCAATTGGTCAGAGCATTAGACTGTGGCTCTAAAGGTTGCGGGTTCGATCCCCGTTACCCACCCCAAATTATTATTTGCTCTTTCGGCGAAAAATTTGTAGGGGTATCTGTAAGAAAATAAAAGGCTTGCGTTAGCAAGCCTAAGGTTCGAGCCGAAGATTTTAAAATAATCCCGCAGCGCTTCGTAATTTGCCTCCAATGCGATGCAACTGGCTTGGTGAGCAAGAGTTACGAAGTTTTTCAAATGTTCTAACCATTTCCCGTCACTGTTACCCCCGGCCTGAAGTTCGAACTTTCTGTTTATCAGTTGGGCTTTTTTCTCCCGATATTCTTCCGCAGAAATAACACCGCTCACCGATAAATTTAACAGTCTTTCTAGCTGTAGATCAATCTCCTGAATTTTACTTCCCACCATTCTTTCATTATAAATTTTGTCCGCTTCAAGCAAAGCCTTCTGACGATTAACCTCTTTCATTAGCTGAGAAAAAAGCCCATCGTCAATTGCGACTTTCTGAATGGCGTCTTTTATCTGGCGGGCGAGATTTTCCTCTCGAACATAGAGCGATTGAGAGCAAGAACCGCGTCTCTTAGTGCAATGATAATAATTGTGTCCCTTTTGTGTCTCGGCAGTTATTTGGCAGCCACACTCTGCGCACTTAATAAACCCCCTAAAAACAAAATAATGATCCCTTGTTGATAAAGGTTTACTTCTTTGTTTTAAAATCTCTTGCGCTTTATCAAACAAATCCTTTTCTATGATAGGGGAGTGGGTTCCTTGGAAAATCTCGCCCTTGTAAAGAAAAACGCCATAGTAGAAGGGATTCGTCAAGACCCTGTGAACATTACTGAAAGAGAGTGGTTTCTTCTGCCTCTTGCTCACCAAGCCAAAAGCAGTCGCCAATTTTCTCAGCTCAAGAAGCGAATACTTATCTTCAGCGCACAAGGCATACAATTTCTGCACTAATGGCGCAGTTTCCTTATCGACGGTTATTTTACCTTTGCCGTCATTTAAGTAGCCAACCGGTGCGAAACCGGGGTATTCACCGAGTCGTAACTTCTCGCGCAAGCCTCGCTTTGTGTTTTCACTAAGGTTATCAACGTAGTATTTAGACTGGCCAAAGATAATATTGAGCATGAACTTGCCTTGTGCGCTGTTGTCGAATCTGTAAGTAGGAAAGCGAAGATCGAGAATGTGACCAGTATCAACCAAATAAATTATTTTACCACCATCTATTGAGTTGCGCGCAAGTCTATCTGGATGCCAGGCAATAATGCCGGACGCTTCCCCTTTCTCAATTCGCTTTATCATTTCGTCAAATATCGGGCGTCCGGGAGACTTTGCCGTCCGCGCTTCTTGAAATTCTTGAGTTATCTCCAAGCCTTGTTGAACTGCGTATTGCTTGACCTCTGTTAGTTGCGATTGAATAGAGAGGATTTGCTTGTCTTCATTGTCAGTAGACTTGCGCGCATATAAAAAGTATTTCATTAGACACCTCCTTAGAAAATTGACGACTGCGTCCGTCAAGAATTGGCGGCTTGCATCGCATTGGGTCTGCCGAAGGCAGACGATAAAAATTTTTGGGATCCATCGAAATCCCAAAAACTTATATTGGCAAATTACGAAGCGCTGCGGGATTATTTTAAAATCTTCGGCTCGAACCTTAGGCTTGCTAACGCAAGCCTTTTATTTTCTTACAGATACCCCTACAAATTTTTCGCCGAAAGAGCAAATAATAATTTGGGGTCCTTTTTTCCAGATGTTATAACTTTTGCAAAGGATAAATAATTTTTCTCCCCCCGCAGAAAGCGGGACATCCTGCAGGAGGCAGGACACCCGCCGATCCAATACGGCGGGGTGCTTAGCCATCCTATATGCCGGGGTGCATAATGAAATAGCTTAAATGCACCGCGTCCTTGCAAACAAAATTCTTTTAAGAAAGAAGTTCTTCCTCTACATCTACGGCGCTATGCCCCGCGTCTTGCCGTTTTGTTTATAAGGCCCGGGTAAAGCCGGTCTCTAAGGAAATAGCTTAAATGCACCGCGCCCTGGGGGGCGCTCCCACATCTTGCGTGCATCGTTCGGCCCCTGTAGGCAGGGGCCTCACTGGGCGCTCGCTTGACCGCTCGCTTCTTGCTAATGCAGTGCGTGTGCGGCGCAGCTGTGGCTACGGCCGGGTGCGGGCGGCCGCAGCCACAGCGTCCGAACCGACACTCTACTACAAGAAAAAAATAATTTTTTAGGAAGAAGTTCGTCCGCTTAGCGCCTGAGACGCGGAAAATAGCTTTGGACGGCGCTAGCTGCGCCTCTCCCGTTCAACACTTGAAAGCCAAGCCAGTGGGGCGGGCGTGGTGCGGGCACGCCCGCCCCACAACTACCCTTGTCGCTGGCAAAATTTGGTGCGGACAAATTTTTCCGCTTCAAATGAGCACCTTAAAATTAAAAATCTAGCGAAATCCTGTGAAGCCAAAGGCGAAGCAGGAGAAAAAAAAGAAAATTTTCAAAGGGTGGAGGTTAAATATATGCTATCAATAAGTAGCTTATTTGTCAACAATTAACTGCTACTTTTAGATAGTCGACTTATAGGTAGTATTTGTTATAATAAGCTTGGTGAGTACATGGCAGAAATAAATAAAAAAGTTGGCCTGAATATACGAAAGTATAGGCAAAAGAAAGGCTGGAGTCAGGAGCAGCTTGCTTTTGAAGCCGATTTACATCGTGCCTATATTGGTCATATAGAAAGAGGCGAGAAAAATATAGGCTTAGTGAATTTTGAAAAAATTGCTAAAGCGTTAACTATAAGACCTGAGGTTTTATTGAAAAACAAGTAATCATTCAGCATAGGGAATAATATGAATAAATGGATTAAAAAGAGTATTGAGATCGCAAATACTCCCGGTTATTTGGATAAACTTAGCAAAATTTATGTGATGAATGTTAATCCAGAGCGGCCGCTCGATACTGCCATAGAACAATCAATTCAAAAAGCTTTTAAGGGGAGAAACACAAAGAATCTAATAAAGTTACTTTTGGAAGCGGAAATTTTCCCTGTTAAAGATTCTTACATCGGGTTTATCAGAGCAAAAAAAGATTCAATTGACCAGAATCCTGAGACTGTGGAAAGGATTGGTGAGCGGCTATATGGCTTAGGATTAGATAAGCTACTTCAAGAAGCAACGCGACCTAAAGAAACGAATAGACAGTTAGGAAGTGCATTTCGAAGCTGGCTTCCTTCTCTGAGGTATCAAATATTAGATGAAGATGGATTTACTAAAGCTAAAGGAATAGCTTTCTTGGGGGGAGGAGATAAAGCACTTAAAGATTATGCCGCAAAACACCTCGGTTGTAGATTAACTAAAGGGATAGATGTTTTGTTTAAGAAAGGCAATACCTATATAATTGGGGAGGCAAAGTTTTTAACTACTCCTGGAGGAGAACAAGACCGCGGTTTTGATGATGCTTCTAAATTCATTAAAAGTAAGTGTGGTAGGGCGAAGAGAATTGCTTTAATAGATGGTTATATTTGGCTTAAAAGGAATAAAGGACTTTATAATAAGATTGTAAGAAGCAATTTAGATATTTTTAGTGCTTTGCTGCTGAAAGAATTTATAGAAGCTCTTTAAGGCGTTTTATAGAAGATAAACGAAGGTGGTTTTCTAAATAAATCTTGTTTCTGAGTTAAGCCGAGCAACTTTTTTTCGGTAGTTTTTATTGCTGATTCGTTAGAATCAACGCCAATCCAATTTCGCTTGAGTTTTTCCGCAGCAACAATGGTTGTACCAGAACCGCAAAAGCAATCTAGAATTAAGTCTCCCTCTTTAGAAGAAGATAAAATAATCTGTTTTAATAATTCTTCGTCTTTTTCAGTTGGATAACTTTCACTTACAAATCCGGGGTCTCTAAAATCCCAAATATCTTGAATCTTTTTCCCTTTATTTTCATCGGCATAAATAATTTTTCTTGGGTTATTAGTTTCTGACCATTCGATTAATCCGGCTTTATCTAACCTAGTAAGTTCTTCCGGTGGATAGCGCCAGTGTCTTCCTTTAGGCGGTTTTAATCCTTTCCAAGGTTGTCCTGTTGGGCCATTTTTTGTTTCTCCTTTTGCATGCAGTGGCGTAGTAGCGTAACGCCTGCCCTGCTTATCGATTTTAGGGAATTGTCTTTCTATCTCTTCTTCAGAAAGCGTTAATCGATAATCAGCCCAAAACATAGGATCATTTCCGTTAGATTTGGATTTAGAGTAGAAATAAATAACATCCTTTATATTGCCATACGCTTTGCGCTCAAAATTCTTAGGGTTGCATTTTATCCTCGTTATATCATTCCGAAAATTTTCTTCTCCGAATACTTCATCCATAATGATTTTTATATAGTGGCCTATTTTCTGATCTATATGTAGATATATGTTGCCATCTTCTGATAATAATTCACGCAGAAAAATAAGTCTTTTACGCAGGAATTCTAAGAATTCGATATTGATGAGTTTATCACTGTAAGATTTGCCTTCGTCATATCCTATAAAATCTTGCCCAGTGCCAAATGGCGGATCTATGTATATAAGGTTAACTTTGCCCTTTACCTCCGAATTATTATAAAAAGTTTTTAGTATTCCAAGATTATCTCCAAGTATTAATTTATTTTTTGTTCTAAAATCAGCCCCGTATTTCTTAACTAACCTTAATTCAGCTGAAGTAGTTTCAAATAGAATCTTTTCTTTTGTTTGCTTCTCGGGGTACAAAAGTTCACAACCGCCCTTAGGTCTTTTTTCTTTAGGTATTGTATGATTAACTTTCTCTAAAGTTTTTTCTTGATGGCCAGACTTAATTATATCTACTACTATTCCTTGGATTAGTAAATCATCTGGGTTAACGAAAATAGGCTCCATTCTAGGATTTGCCGGCTGAAGTCTTATCCTACCTCTTTCTCTAAACAACTGTTTTAATGTCGCCTCGCTATTATTTATAAGTGCAACTACTTTCTGGCCATTCTCAGCAGTTTCTTGCTTCTTAACAATCACAATATCACCATCATCTATATTTTCATCTATCATGCTTTTTCCTACTACCTGTAAGGCAAAGCAATTATTACCAGTTTTAATTTTATCTTGTGGCACCGCTATGCTTTCTTTATCTTCGATCGCCTCAATTGGCGCACCTGCTGCTATCCTTCCCAAAAGTGGTATTTGGACTAATTTTTGTTTTGCAAAAACATCTAAAGCACGAGGTTGGTTTTCATCCTTTCTTAAATATCCCGAGCTTTGTAGAGCTTGGACATGATAATGGGCGGTTGAAACGGAAGAAAGGCGGAGATGTTTTTTAATTTCATCTAAGGAAGGTGCGTAGTCGTGTTTCTGGATATAGGTTTTTATGAAATCTAATACTTGTTTTTGACGCTTGGTAAGCATTTTAAGTTCTTAATAATATTGACTTTCGATTTATTTTCGATTATAATGCTTTCAGTGTTAAAAGTCAAGAGAAAATTTGAAAGAGCGTCAATCTTGGGAGGATAGGAAATATGTCCGAAGATAAAGAAAGCTTTGATGGAAACCTTAAGGATGCCTTACAAGCGGGGATGGGACCAAAAATTACTAGGTTTACTCTTGCTTGTTTAGGCGGCATCCCAGTTATTGGAGGAGTATTTGGTGCAGGTGCTGGGGCCTGGTCAGAAAGTGAGCAGGAACGCTTTAATAAAATTTTTGCTTCCTGGCTAAAACTGCAAGAAGACGAATTAAAAGAAATTGGTAAGACTTTGATGGAAGTAATGATGCGCGTTGATAAGACCGATGAAAAAGTTCAGGAAAGAATTCAAAGTTCAGAGTACCTAAAATTAATTAAGAAATGTTTTAGAGATTGGAGTGCGGCAGAGAGTGAGGAAAAAAGGGTTTTGATTCGTAATCTTCTCAGTAATGCAGCTGGTAGAGAACAAATATGCGGTGATAATATTATAAGATTATTTGTAGAATGGATTGATCGTTATTCAGAAGCACATTTCGCAATAATTAGATTGGTCTATCAACAACCTGGAATAACAAGATATGAAATGTGGCAAAAAGTTCATGGTGCAGAGGTAAGAGAGGATTCAGCCGAAGCAGATTTATTTAAACTGCTGGTTCATGACTTAAGCCTTGGTCGTGTGATAAGACAACACAGAGAAACAGATTATAACGGAAGATTTTTGAAACAGAGGACAAAGAGAACATCCGGTTCTTATATGGCTTCGGCTTTTGATGAAGATAAAGAGTACGAATTGACTGAATTAGGCAGATGGTTTGTGCATTATACGATGAATGAAGTTGTACCTAAAATAGAACAAAAGTGATAGAATAGTATAAGGATGAGAATGTTCTAGTTAGTGGAATAAAATAGATGAAAAATACTTTTACTATACCAGTTGAAGATATTCAATGCATAGCACAGAAAAGGATTGGTAGAAAATTGACAACAGAGGAATTAGAAAGAGTCCAGCAAGGCGTAGAGTTTGGGTTAGAGTGTTGGGAAGAAGTTGTGGGGTATGCTATTAATGAACTCAGATAAGAAATTAAGCAAAATTTCTAAGGCAACTCTTTAAAAGATAGGGGTTGCCTTGTTGTTTATGGAGGTGAAAAATGACTTTACAAAAAACGCAGACTAGTAAAAAGGGTTATAGTAGCATGAAAGGCAAAACAGTCTATGCACATATGGGAATTTGGAGAACGGGTGAACAAATACATATTACTATACCCAAAGAGAATGATTTTCATACAACTGTTAATAATAAGGTAGGCTCTATAAGATGCCACAAAAATTTATATTGCAAGCTTAGAAGATTACTGGAAAGAAATAATTGTTGGTGATAATTAAAGGCCATTTCTAATTTTTAGAAAATAGAAACATCTATAGAATAGTGGCAGAAGGTTCAAAATGATAAGACCAGTTTATACAACAGGTTTGGGTAAGCTATATTTTGCGGATTCTAAAGAAATTCTTTCGAATTCTTTGGCTCTTCGTTTGAAACATAAAGTTCAGTTAATTCTTACTTCTCCACCATTCCCTTTAAATAAGAAGAAAAAATATGGGAATTTAAACGGTAAAGCATATAAAAAGTGGTTTGTTGAACTAGCTGAGATTTTCTCAAGTCTGCTTACAAATAATGGTTCAATAGTGATTGAATTAGGCAATTCGTGGGAGGCTGCTAGGCCTATCCAATCACTTTTACATTTAGAGTCTCTGATCGGATTTGCAAAGAATAAAAAGGCAAAGCTAAGATTATGCCAACAGTTTATTTGTTATAATCCATCTCGTTTACCTTCGCCAGCACAATGGGTTTCTATCAAGAGGATAAGGACGATAGATAGTTTTACTCATGTTTGGTGGCTAGCAAAATCTGATTATCCAAAAGCCGATAATTCTAAGGTATTAAGACCATACAGCGAGAGCATGAAAGCATTATTAAAATCACAAAAATATAATGATGGGGTTAGGCCATCGGAACATCGTATAGGAAAAAAGAGCTTCTTGAAGAATAATAAAGGCAGCATAATGCATAACGTTATTGAAATTGAACAAATAGATGATGATCGAGAAGTACGTTTACCTCGTAATATTTTTAGTATGGCGAATACTATATCCAATGATTTTTTTCTTAAGAAATGTAGAGAAAAAGAAATACAACCTCATCCGGCAAGAATGCCGCTTGAGCTAGCAAGTTTTTTTATCAAGTTTTTAACCGATCCGGGAGATTTAATATTAGATCCATTTGCTGGAAGTAATACAACCGGTTTCTGTGCAGAAAAACTAAAAAGAAAATGGATTGCTATAGAAGCAAATAAAGATTATGTAGAACAATCAAAGATTCGTTTTAAAGATCCTCGCTTAAATAAAAAGGAGAGTTAACTATGGAGTTAACCAATGCGGTCAAAGAGCTAGCAACAGTAGATATTTTTGCCGTGGGCAAGAACAAGGAAGATTTTGTTGGAAGGCCTTTTTATTTAGATTATGATAGGGCTTTTCTTTTGGTTGCTGATGCCTGGAAAATAAAGGTTAATGGAATAGCCCAGGGAACATTCTTATTGGCATTCTATGAAAATGAAGAGAAAATCTCTGAAGCGTTACTTTTAAGAGCGATTAGGCCCACGAAGCTACCTACCGATAATGACGTGATTTGTTCAATGATTGAATACTACAAAGATAATTTGAAAACGGCTGGAAAAGAAAGTCAGCTTGATGATTTTACACGATATGAATTTAGTTTCTCTGGATTAGAATGCAGAATTCTTGGCACTTTCTATAAGGACCAGCATAGCAAAATTGTGTTTGGAGCAGACGTCGAAAACTTCTATAGTTCACATAATTATAGTGTATATAAGCCACAGGGCAAGGTATTGGAGTTCATAGTAAACTTAAGAGATGGTGAAGAAATAGCCGGCAGCAATAAGGATGTCAAGATAGGGCATGTAAGATATAGTTCCAGTAAAAGGTCTCAAGAAACCCTTGGGAATGTTTTAGTCTATCTTAGTCCGAAAGACTTTCTTGGGAAAAGGACTGCCTTGTTTGGTATGACAAGGACAGGGAAATCTAATACCGTCAAAAAGATTATTCAAGCTACCGTTGAGATAGGAAAGAAGGCAAAGGAAAATATAAATGCTGTTACACCTTCTCCTGATACCAGCCTTATTTCTTTTGATGTAGAAGGATCTCCGAAATACCCTGTTGGGCAGATTATATTCGATATTAATGGAGAATATGCAAATGCAAATCTACAAGATGAAGGCACTGCGATTTTTGAATTATATAAGGATGATGTAATTAGATATAGCGTATTACAGAAACCTGGTTTTAAAGTATTAAAAGTAAATTTCTATAAAGAAATTCAAGCCGGGTTTGAGCTTATTCAATCTCATTTAGCAGATGACACCAGCGATTACGTCAATAGCTTCAAAGCCATTGATTTGTCTGAACCTGAGGATAAAACTGATTTTTCTGCGGTTACAAGATATGAAAGAAAAATTGCGGCTTATCTCTGCTGCTTAAGCGAAGCGGGTTTCAAAGTTCCCAAAAATTTTAAAGTAAAATTTGAGGGAAATAAAGACTTGAATAAAATGGTGCAAGAGGATGGTAAAATTGATCCCGATAAAGGCTTAGATTTAAAAGATGCCACAATGTGGTTTACGGCAATCTGGAACAATTACGAAGATCATTATTTTGATGATTACCTCAAGAAACATGGGCATCCGTGGGCTGATGAAGATTTAAAAGCCCTACTAATATTTCTAACTAGAAAAAAAACGCCAACTGGTTCTGCAAATGTTAGTGGGTTTCGAAAGCTGAGAGGAATCATTGATCTCCATACAGAAGTGATTGATAAGAGTTTTGATTTAGAAATTATTGAAGCTCTTCGCTCGGGTAAGATTGTTATAATTGATTTATCTCAAGGTGATCCTTCAGTTCAACAGCTATATTCTGAACGTATCTGCCGTCGTATATTTGCAGATTCGATGAATAGATTTATTCATAATTCTCCAAATAATTTTGTTCAGTTCTATTTTGAGGAAGCCCACAATCTCTTTCCTAAGAAGGAAGACCAAGATTTAAGCCAAATTTACAACAGATTGGCAAAAGAGGGAGCTAAGCTTAATCTCGGGTTAATTTATGCTACACAGGAAGTAAGTTCTATAAGTGGCAACATTTTAAAGAATACTCAGAATTGGTTTATAGCTCATTTAAACAATGATGATGAGCTAAAGGAGTTGAAAAAGTATTATGATTTTGGTGACTTTGCAGAGAGTTTGATAAGATTTAGTGCAAGTAGCGATAAAGGATTTGCAAGAACGAAGACATATTCCAATCCTTTTGTTGTTCCTGTTCAGATAGATAGGTTCACTGTAAAGGGCTAAGTTATGGGGTACATGAGTCGAAAAGGCCGTAGGCCAATGGAGAATGCGAGCAAAAGCTCTCATAGCAATATTATTAAAGATTTATCTGTTATAGATTTTCTAAAAAAGTGCAACCTACCCAAGATTTCTTCAGAAGTAGAAATGAGGGAACAAGATAAAACAGTTTTATCAAGAGATAATAAAAATCCGATACGGTATATATTGGCAGTAGATGGAGGGTATTCAGAGGTTCCGGTCAAGAAGGAGTTTCCTTCTTCATTAATTTGTTTTTTTCAATTTGGGGCACTTTTTTTTAAACTTTCAGATCTTGAACATATTGCAGTGAAGCCTTTTATTGATCCCGAAGATATCGCGAAGCTAAAGGAGATTCAAAGACTAGAATTAGTTTTGCCGACAAAGAATATATATTTAACGAATGAGAATTCATTAATCGATTCCGTTAGAAAAACTGTCTTCGATTTTTTTCTTAATAATCCTAGCGATGATAAGTTTATCGATACTTTACGGTGGCTAATCTTTGAGGAATATTTATCCCCAAGTCTTTCTGAATACCAATTGGCAAATTGTCCTTTTTGTGGAACAAATGAAATCATTATTAAGAAAAGCGATCTAAAGGATTATTCAACTAACTGTAATAAATGTAATGAGAAAATACTACTTACTGATGTATTTCGATTGCATGAGGCCGTTGATAATGAAATTGGAGCAGGGGGAATACTGGGATATTTAACAAATCTGCTTGAACAGTTTTTAATTATTCATCTGATTAGAATAATCTTGGAAGTCCAACCAGCTTTGCTTAATGAGATATTGTTTATAAAAGACGGCCCTCTGGCTTTTTTTGGACAAACGGCAAACATGCATAAGCCGATGAGGAAGCTTATTAACTTTCTGTTGGCTAAACACAATATTTATTTGGCTGGTTTAGAAAAAAGCGGAGCTTTTGTTGAGCATGCTGATGAGATAGCAAGTCGACTAACCCCGGGACAAATATTATTATTAAATAATGACTATATTTATAAATATATAATACCTGGAAAAGCGGATTCATCGCAACCATATGCAAGGAGTTCCTATTATGGAGCTAAACTTATCTATAAATCATTGGACGAAAGGATTTATGTTATAACGCTACCTACAAAAGATGAAAAAGTAGTTCTTAACCCACAGAAAACTGATTTTACTAACATAGACATTATTCTTGCCAATATTGAAAAGTTGCGCTGTGATATGTATGACAGTGCCTTGATTCCTGTAGCCTTGGCGAATCGTTTGGTCTCGTTATCTAATCATCCAAGTTCAGTCATTCTTGAAAAATTTGTTAAAAAAATTGTTAAAAGACAAAAATGAGAGCTTTTTAGATACATTGGAAATCTAATAAGGGGAAAATCAAGGCGCTGTTGGAAAGCGTCTTGTTGAGTAGACAAAAGCAGTAGTATAGGATTATGGGCAAAATTAGGATTGCAATAGATATTGATAACGTAATAGCTGATTTTGAAGGCGCTTTTCGTCGAGAAATTAATAAAAAATATAATTATGAATTGAAAAGAAAGGATATCAAAGAATTCGATTTTCATAAATGTACCAATCTAACAGAAAAACAAGAACAAATGCTATTTAATGATTTTATAAATAATGATGGCTTTGTTAACCTTAAGCTTATCCGAGGAAGTCGTGAAAACATCACAAAGATTAAAGAAAACAATTTCATTATTTTAATTACTAGTAGACCTAAGGCGTTAAGAAATATTACTTTAGAATGGTTTCGGAGAAAACGAGTTCCATACGACAAGATTATATGGTCAAAAAATAAGCATCTGCAAAAGACCAAGTATGATATTTTAATTGAAGATAAGTTTGAGTACGCTCTTGATGTTGCAAAAAAAGATAGAAAAGTTATTCTTATCGACTATCCTTGGAATAGAAAAAATATTTTTCACAGAAATATTATAAGAGTAAAAAAATGGAATGATATAGTTAGTGTAATAAGAAAATTAAAGGAGGCGCAATGAGGCCTAGAGATTCTTTCTTTATTTTGCTTCTATTGTATATTTTTCCGATAGCAATTGACATGATAGCTCCTTCTAATTGCGTATCCTATGTTCTTTTTATATTAGCCTTTATAATCGCCTTCATTTATTACTACTGGTCTTGTTATATACCAAATATTCAGTTAAGGAATAAAGAACTGGAAATGATTTTTGAGCATTTATTTATTTCTCTGGATAAGCAATTAAAGGATCTCAATCCGGGGGGATATGTTATGCGTTTTAATATAATGAGAATAAAAAAGAGATTTTTATTTTGTGGGTCTAAATATTTATATTCGGCATTTAAAACACCCGGCTATAAAAATTCTGAATTGGAGCAAATTTATAGAGAAAATCAAGGATGCTGTGGAACTGCTTTACATGAAAGAGAACAGATATTTTTTGATTCCGAAAGACTAGATACAGTTAATAGACTTTATAAAAATATGACAGCAACGCAACGAGAGATTACCGGAGAAATAAAATCAATTTTAAGTACTCCTATTTATTCCAATTACAGGAATAAAGCTCCAATTGCAATTCTGAATATTGACAGCTTTGTTAACATATCGTTTACTAAATTCGATGATAACGCCGTGCAAGAAATAGCTTCAAAAATGAGTGTGTTATTTAGTAAATTTTTCATTTAGATTTGAGAAAGGAGAAAATATGTCCGAAGTGAAAAATGTGAAGGAAATTATTCCTGGGTATTATAAAATTGAACGAGGAGAACAAGAAAAAAAAGCTATGCATATTTTAACCGATGATTTTATAACTAACACATGTGCTTCAATAGATTCTGAGATTATTAAAAAAGAAATCAAAGAAGCCTCTAACAAATAGCTAATTTTCACCTCTTGTAAAATCTGATCTTTTTTCTCCTGCTTCGCCTTTGGCTTCACAGGATTTCGCTAGATTTTTAATTTTAAGGTGCTCATTTGAAGCGGAAAAATTTGTCCGCACCAAATTTTGCCAGCGACAAGGGTAGTTGTGGGG
>Ga0315289_10007234_pt1 | contig 16201 bp, 18 predicted proteins | sample YL17G11_40_MG_FD_203452 | JGI IMG/M metagenome (GOLD analysis project Ga0315289, IMG submission 203452) | Sediment microbial communities from Yellowstone Lake, YNP, Wyoming, USA - YL17G11_40 | ecosystem: Environmental > Aquatic > Freshwater > Lake > Sediment | place: USA: Wyoming | collected... | reverse complement strand
ATACGGAATTGATGCGGATGCGATAAAAAATGTCGCCGAGCAACTTGTTGAGATAAACAATCTGGGCACTCAGATTGGTGTTGTGCTGGGTGCAGGAAATATTTTCAGAGGGATTGCAGGATCTTACAAGGGATTCAATCGCGTTAGTGGTGATTATATCGGAATGCTTGCCACTTTGATCAATAGCTTGGCATTGCAAGATTCGATTGAGGCTCTTGGCGCAAAAGTGCGGGTAATGTCAGCCATCGAAATAACAAGAATCGCTGAAACCTATGTCAGAAGAAAAGCCATAAGTTATCTTAATAAGGGTAACATTATAATATTTGCTTGCGGGACTGGTAATCCCTTCTTTACTACGGATACGGCAGCGGCATTAAGGGCTGAAGAAGTTGATGCCGAAGTTGTCTTAAAAGGGACAAAAGTAGATGGCGTTTATTCCGATGACCCGATGAAAAATAAAGGTGCAAAGCTCTATACAGAATTGACATTTATGGAAGTCTTGAATAAAGGATTAAAAGTGATGGATGCTACCGCCATTTCCCTCTGTAAAGAAACAAATATGCCCATCATTGTATTTAATATACAAACAAAGGGGAATCTGAAAAAGGTTGTATTGGGTGAAAAAATTGGAACAATCGTAAGAGGGTAACATTATGGAAAACAAAATTTATCAAGAAACCGAAGACAAAATGTTGAAGGCTTTAAAAACCTTGGACCAAGAATTTAATACCTTAAGAACCGGTAGAGCATCTCTGGCAATTCTGGACGGCATAATGGTAAACGCCTACGACACTCCGACACCAATTAAGCAGGTGGCAACGATGAGCACTCCTGATGCAAGGCTGATTGTGATTCAGCCCTGGGACAAATCATTAATAGGAGCGATTGAAAAGGCAATCCTTGCTGCGAATATCGGTCTTACCCCAATTAATGATGGAAGAGTCATCAGAATGAACATTCCGCAACTAACAGAAGAAAGACGCAAGGAATTGGTTAAGGTGGCAAAACATATGGCTGAAGAAGCAAGGGTTGCCGTTCGCAATGTCCGTAGACACATTAATGATGCTATTAAAGAACACGAAAAAAAACATGAATTCTCAGAAGATGACAGAGAACGGATGCTGAAAAAAGTTCAAGAAATCACGGACAAATATATCAAAAAAGTCGACGAAACCCTGAAGATTAAAGAAGACGAGATTATGGAAGTATAGAAAACTCTTTACATTTTTATAGCTCAGAATTTTCATAATTATATTACAAAATTTCTCTTGTAATTAGTTCGAAATTATATATATTTAATTACTGAACTCAAGGTTCTATAGAGAATATTGATTTTATAACACCATTGTGGAGACCAAATAATGGAAAGAAAAATTCTGAAAAATAAACCACTTGTTGAAGCCATATTTGAGCTAAGGTGGACGCTTAATGAGTCAAAAACAGAAAAAAAAATTGATCCAAACTATAAGATATTAATCGGAAGAATATACGATAAGGTGAAAGAAGAATATCCATTCTATGAACAACTCCCTTCTGCCAACATACCAGATGAAATGGCAGAATATGTTGTGCAATATAGATTCAGAAAAGTTAAAGATAAATGGCCTCTTATACAGATAGGTCCAAGTATTGTTACATTAAATGACACAGAAAATTATACTTGGGAGGATTTTGAAAAAAGAATTGAAAATATAGTAGAAAATATTTTCGATTTGTATTTGGATTCAACAGATTTTAAAGTAAACGGATTAATTTTACGTTACATAGACGCGATTAATTTAGATCGTGAAAATAGTGATATATTTAATTTTCTCAAAGAAAAAATGAAAACAGATATTAAATTACATAATAAATTTTTCGATTCCACAGGACTTATTAAATCACCCTCTAACTTTGATCTCAGGTTCTCTTTTCTTTCTACAAAACCTGCTGGAGAAATACATTTAAGATTCAACTTTGGTAAAAAAGAAAACAGAACACTTCTAATTTGGGAAACAATGTTACAATCAATAGGAACAGATACTCCAAATACTAAAGAAAAAATTGCAACTTGGGTGAATGAAGCTCATGAACTGATAGTCTATGGTTTGTTTTTTAAACTAATAGAAGGTGATTTAGAAAGGAAATTTGAATGAGTTATCAATCAGTACTACAAAATAGTACACTTCCATTTTATCCACATCAATTATTTATTTCTCCTGCAAGTTCTCGTGTTGTAGATCGCGAATTTGGAGAAAGACAAATAAAAATATTATCTTACATAACAACAGATAAAGGAGTAAAAGATTATAAAGATTTATTTGAAATTGAATCATCTTCACAAAAAAATCCAGAACCTAATTCAGAAACAAGGAGTGTAACTCCTACTATAATTGAACGCATCGGAAAAGAGGACATAATTTTGCCTAATATATCAAATATAATTGATGAATTAACTAAAGAAAACGAGACATTTAAAGAAATTAATAAGGAAAAATTAATGAATTTTTTGTCAAATATCATAAAAAAACTACCTAATCTACAAGTGGAATCCATTACCCAGACAGATTTAAGGCAAAGAATTAAAAAAATTATGTTTGTTGAAGTTTTGTCTGGAATATTGAGTGATTTGAATCCCAAAGAGATCAGGGCTTTTAAAGCCACAATAAAAAGAAGAAAGTTCTTCTAATGAATTATCTCCTTGATACAAACATTATCAGTGCTATAATGGAAAACAATAAAGATGTTGTGCAAGAATTAGAAGAAAAAATTATTTTAGGAAAGAAAGTTTTTATAAGTGGAATTAACTATTATGAGATAAAACGAGGTCTTTTAATTAAAGCTAATGCAAAGAAATTACGTGTTTTTAGTGAAATTATCAAAATGTTTGAAGTATTATTGTTAGACGAATTAGAAATTTTTGATAAAGCTTCCGAAATATATAAGAACCTAATAAGTAAAGGCAAACCTATTGGGAACGAAAAAACTGGAGATGCTGATATACTAATTGCTGCTCTAATACAAACAAAAAACTTAATTTTAGTAACAGATAATATAAAACATTTTAATAGAATTCCAGATATTAAAGTAGAAAATTGGTTAAGATCAAAAAATAACTGTAAAGGTAATTCATAAATTTATATATTTCTCTATTAAATTATATGTTCCCCTTAAATCTATATCACATTAAAAATGAAGATATTTTAATTTTTCTTCTTAAAGAAACAAGAATCAATTGGACTAAATTGCAACTAATATTATACAACCAAAAACTGTGTAAAGTAGATATTTCTGATGAGCATTCCTCCCTGTAACTTTGAGCGGATTATATTTTGAATTACAATCTTGAGTTTGCTTTTTCCACTATCAGAAAAAAATTCTTCAAAATCCATCTTCGCAACTTTTCCTTTAATTTCCAATTCGATTTCCTTGCTTAACTTTTTTAAAAGTGATGCTGTTTCTTCAGAATCAACTTCAACATCAAAGGAAAATCTTATAGTACTCTGCTGTACCGATTCTTCTGTAATGGTGAGGTCCTCCATTTTAAAAGTGGGTAGTTCGCTGCCGGATTGTTCAACGAATGTTCTTATCGCACTTAACTTCTTCTTACTATCAGGTTCGACAGGACCACTTTTTGAAAAATCTACGTTTAATGTTTCCTGTCCGACAGCAATGTTTTGTTTAAATTCCACTTTTTCTTTCCCCTTTATGATGAAGAGAAATAAGGCTATTATTCCCAAAATGATGACAATGACAAAAATAAGGACAAATAGTTTATACTGAAAAACAAAATGGAGCAATCCCCCCGGTTTGGCTTGTTCTTTCTGTGGTTCAGCTTTTTCTTGAGCAGGTTTTTGCTCCTCAGTTTTTTCCTGAACAGGTTTTTGTTCTTTAGCTGGTTCCTGCTTTTCTACTTTTATCTCTTCCTGTTGTTTTTCTTTAATATCTTCTTCTTTTACTTCTTTCTTCTCTTCTTTTTCTTTATTTTCTTCCTTTATTTCCTTATTCTCAGGCATATAGCTCATCCTTTAAATGTCATCCAAATACTTATCGACATAAAACAAACCATTTTTAACAAAGATGTTGTAATAAGTCAACAAAGTTAATTGCAATCGGGGCAATATTGACAATTTTCTGTGCTTCCATTTTTCAGTGCTTCTGTGATTTCTCTTCAAGAACTAAATTTAATCACGGAGACACGGAATTCAAGAATCACGGATAGCAATTATCAAATAACAATTGACTTTATAATGATTAACAAGTAATAATCAATTTAATATTTTTCTTTTCAGAAGTGTAGAAAATGAATCTTGCCAATAAACTTACAATTTCAAGATTGATAATGGTCCCCTTCTTTATGTTCGCACTTTTATATCCCGAATCAACTCAGGATGCGAAAACAATTTTGGTTGGCAGAATCGCTGCCCTGCTCATATTTATCGCTGCAAGTATTACGGATTTATACGACGGTCGAATCGCACGCAAACGAGGGATTGTAACCAATTTTGGTAAATTAATGGACCCTTTGGTTGATAAAATAATGATTCTTACCGCCTTCATCGGTTTTGTTCAGCTTCGCATCTTCCCTGCCTGGGTAATCATACTAATACTATCCCGCGAATTCCTGATTACAGGATTAAGAACAATTGCTGCAACTCAAAATCGCACAATTGGCGCCAGTAAGTGGGGTAAACATAAACTTATATGGCAGGTCATTCTGATTATTACAACGCTTTCCTTTGAGGCAATACGACGTATATTTGAATATATTCATATCTGGGAAGACCCGCTCGTTTTAGAATATAACTTCGATATATGGTATGATATAATTTTGAGAGTTCTACTTGCTATGGCTTTTGCGATTACTATGTTATCAGGATTTTACTATCTAATTGAAAACATTGATGTGATTCGCACTGAGGATTAGGATGAGAAAGTTCATTATTATCCTATCTTCCTTTTTTGGCATTGGATACATTCCCATTGCTTCCGGCACATTCGCTTCTCTATTTGCTATTCTTCCTTATTTACTCATTGCACGATTTAATAATGTTAAATCACTTCCAATCTACCTGTTACTTGTTCTAACTTTCACTCTAATAGCAATCTGGGTATCCAATGAGGCTGAAAAGATATTTAATGAAAAGGACAGTCACAAAATAGTTATCGATGAAGTGGCAGGATTTTTCTTATCAATGGTTCTTCTTCCGGCTTATAATGTTAAATACATAATCGCCGCATTCTTTCTCTTCAGAATTTATGATGTCTGGAAACCCTATCCGATACGTTCCTCCCAAGAATTAAAGGGCGGATTAGGTGTAGTTACTGATGATTTAATCGCTGGATTTTACGCCTGCTTTACCATCCATATATTCGTATTCCTTAATTATATCCTTGGAGGAATGTTATGGATGTTGTAGCGCCGACGTCTCGTCGGCTTTATTAAAGCAGGCAAGATGCCTGCGTTACAAATGTGCGATAAATCGCACCGCTACATTAAGACTCATTGGAGGAATGCTATGGATGTTGTTAGGGCGGAGATAATATCGACCGGCTCAGAAATTCTTAAGGGTTTCATCCTTGACACTAATTCGCACTTTCTCTCACTTGAATTGCAAAAATTAGGTATTCTTCCTCAATATTTCACTGTTGTTGGTGATGATGAAAAAACACTGAAAGACACATTAAAATTATCTCTCGAGCGTTCCAATCTTATTATAATCACAGGTGGTTTGGGACCAACAGATGATGATATTAACAGAGAAGTAATTGCAGAAGTATTAAAGAAAAAATTAATATTTGTTGATGACGCACATAAGAATATTGAGAGTAGATTCAAAAAGCGTGGAATAAAAATGCCTGCGATTAATAAGAAACAGGCGATGATTCCCAAATCTGCAATTTATCTAAAGAATAAGTGGGGAACAGCCTCCGCATTTATTGTTGAGAAAAATGATAAAACAATCATCTCTCTTCCCGGACCACCAAGAGAGATGATTCCAATGTTTTATCATTATGTGGTAAAGTATCTGAAGAAAAAATTTGATACAAAAGAAAGATTTTTCACACGTGTTATTCACACCATTGGTATTTCCGAATCAGCACTAAATGAGGCTTTGAGAGGTATAATCAAAAAGCATAAAGATGTGACATTTTCATTTGTCGCACAATTCGGTAAGGTTGATATTCTCATCAGTACATATACAAGTAGGAGCGATTCGCGAATCACCCATACGAAAACACCGAAGCAAATGAATCGTATCGAAAAAGAAATTGAAAAATTACTTGATGAGTACATTTATGGATATGACGACGAAACTCTCGAGATGGTAGTGGGAAAATTACTATTGAACAAAGGATTAACCATTGCCACAGCAGAATCTTGCACGGGTGGATTAATAGCAAATAAGATTACAGATGTTTCTAATAGCTCGAATTATTTCATAAGAGGATATGTAACATACAGTAATGAATCAAAAATGCAGGATTTAGGTGTGAAAGAAGAGACGATTAAAAAATATGGTGCTGTTAGTAAAGAAACTGCTATTGAAATGGCTTCTGGTGCAAGGAAGAAGGCACAAGTAGATATTGCCATTAGCACAACAGGAATCGCAGGACCAACAGGCGGGACAAAAGAAAAACCTGTCGGATTAGTCTGGTTCGGGCTTGCAACAAAAAATGGATTGTTTACAACAAAAAGAAATTTTTTAGGTGAACGAACCTATATTAAACTCCAGACTGCAAACACAGCCCTTGATTTAGTCAGAAGATATTTATTAGGATACAAATTATAAGAAGTAGGGAACATATAATAGATTTTCATTAATTATTGCTCCAAATCAGTGATTCTATGTCACTACTAAGCTTCAACCCCTCACCTCAATCCTCTCCCCAGAGGGGAGAGGGAAGGGTGAGGGGGCATATTTATTAATTTATGAACAATAATTTTTAAAAATCTATTATACATCCCTACAAAATAAGAGAGAAAAGATGAGAACGTTTATTGCATTAGACATATCAGAAGACATAAGAAAACGGCTCGCAGAGTTTATGGAGAATATTCAGAAGGGGCTCGTGAGAACGGGTGCAAGCATAAAATATGTTGAACCTGAGAATCTCCATTTAACAATCAAATTCCTCGGGGACACACCAGAAAACTTAATTCCACAAATTCATAGTGAGCTTGAAAGATTCTACGGCACTCAAGAAAAAGTATTAGTAAAAATTGGAGAGATTGGTGTGTTTCCGAATAGAAAATTTCCGAAAGTCATCTGGGCAGGAATCAATGGGTCGAGAGAAAAATTGCAATATTTACAGAAAGAAACGGAGAATATTTGCGAAAAGTTCGGTTATAAACCAGAAGGAAGGGACTTCAGCCCTCATCTGACTATAGCAAGAGTCAAGTCAATAAAATCCTCTCAAGCTGTAATGTCAGTACTTGATTCTCATCGGAACTATGGTTTCGGGAAGATGAACTTTGAAAGAATTACATTCTATCAGAGTATTTTACAATCTACAGGACCTATTTATAAAAGTCTTTATCAGTATATCCTAAAATAATTTTAAGACTGCTTTTAAACCGACATATAAAAATCAAATAACACAAGGTCTTAAATTGTCAGTTGTCCGTTTTAAATTTTCCTCTTGCTCTATTTTTCTTCTTCCTTAACTATACGATAGACAATTACCTCATCTCTCAATTGAATAATAAATGTTCTCAGTTCCGGTAGTAATTTTATGTCTTTAATCCCCTCAGCTTTTACTGTGCCAAGTGATTCAATTTTGAAAACCGTTTTATAGGGATCAGTATTTGTTGAAGCAGCAAATGCATTATTGGTTGCTGATATATTAAAGCTAAGCTGAATAGCTATTACGAATAAGAGACCTGCAATAACTAACAATAGTATCTTGGTGAACTTATCAGTATCCTTCATAATATTTTCGAACCTCCTTTTGATAAAATAAAGTTATAGCGGTTGGATTTATCCGACAATATATGTAGAGTGCGATAAATCGCACCGCTACTTATTAATTTTGTACTTCTCGAGACGTTCTTGTGTAAAAACCGTGACTTGATTTTTCCCATGCTTTTTTGATACATACAAGGCGAGGTCAGCTTTCTTTATCAGGTCGCTACCCTCTTCACCATGCCTTGGAAATCCTGCAAGACCAATACTTACAGTTAATCTGCCACTCGGCTGTGATTCTTCATTAAAGAAATGAGTGTTATCTATGGTTTGTCTAATTCTTTCTGCAATATTTTCTCCCGTTTCCACAGTAGCCTTTGGAAGAACAACAAGGAATTCTTCCCCACCATAACGGGCACAAAAGTCTCTATCACGAGTACTTTTCAAAAGAATTTGGGCTATCTCAATAAGAACCTTATCTCCTTCAGGGTGACCATTCGTGTCATTATAATGTTTAAAATCATCCACATCTATCATCAGAATAGTCAATTCTTCGTTGAGAGCCTTTGTTCGTGCAATCTCGTAAGGTAAGAACTCAAAAATATAATTTTTATTATACAATTTTGTCATTGTATCAATTTCAGCTAAGGAGGCTTTCTCGGTTACGGCGAGCTTTATCATCTGGGTCATATCGAATTTTCGTTCATTTTTCTCGATATAGCGATTAATATTGGTAATCAAATTAGCCAGGAATTCATCTTTGGGGACATCAAGTAAAAAGGAGCTGTGGGATTCAGCAAGTCTCTTCATCTGCTCGGCAACCTTTTTTAATGGTTTCGCCGAAAAATACAAAAACAAGGCATAAATAATCATTGCAAAAAACAAGGAAATAAGTTCTATGATGAGCCGTTTGTTTAATGATCCAGGTGTATATCTGATATTTTTATCAATAAGAATGAAATTCAATACCCACTCAAACACAGAAAATAGAATTACGGTAAAAATAAAAAGGATGAGTAATCTTGTTAAAAAGGGCTGTTTTTTTAAAAACATCTGCTCCTCAAAATTCTCCTAAGTTACTGAAAAAATGAAAAATCTTATTGATTAACCATCAACACAAAGGCTATTGTAATATATGTCTTAGAAATGTATGTCAATAATTAATAATACGTTTAAATATCTAAAATCAAGTATTTTATACGAATAAATCCTTATATGAGTAAATCGGATATGGATATCAATATTAAGGAATATCTAAATTTTTTAAGGGAAAATGGCGTAGAAATTCTGGCAAGTAAAGAGATGATGTTGGAAGAACTAAAAAAAGAGGTCGCAACTTGCAGAAGATGCAGTCTTTGTAATGAGAGAAGACAAACGGTCTTTGGCGAAGGAAATCCTGATGCGCAACTCGTATTCATCGGAGAAGCCCCGGGACTCCAAGAAGATATTCAAGGAAGACCGTTCGTAGGAAGAGCTGGAGAGCTATTAACCGACATAATCACTAAGGGAATGAAGTTAACCCGTGAGGATGTCTACATCTGTAATGTAATTAAATGTAGACCCCCCGAAAATCGAAGCCCTTTAGAAATTGAGATAATGCAATGCGAACTTCATCTAATCAGGCAACTCAATATCATTCAGCCTAAAATCATTGTGGCTCTCGGCAAATATGCCGCTCAGACTTTGCTCAGAACAACAATTCCTATTACTAAAATCCGTGGTAACTGGTATCTATATAACAATATCAAATTTATGCCAACTTATCATCCAGCATACCTGCTTCGGAATCCTTACGGAAAAAAAGAAGTCTGGGAAGATATACGAAAAGTAATGGCAGAATATGATTATACCAAGAAAAAATGACTAAAAGATAATTAAACCACGAATTTCTCGAATCCACACGAATATTTTACAATGCGAGCTCTCTGAAAAAATAAGGATGTAGCGGTCGGATTTATCCAGCGTTATATATTATGTGCGATGAATCGCACCGCTACATTTCGATGTTATTAAAGGATTTGTTATATGAGTAAACACATTGAAGAAAGAAGAAATTCTCTGAACTTAGAATTAATAAAGTCAAATTTAAAAACATCAAACGTTGGCAAGCAAATAATTTATTATCAGGAGATTGGTTCTACAAATGACGTTGCAAGAAAATTAGTTAAAGAAGACATTGAGGAAAATAAGAAAAATGGCGCTGTAATTATTACCGACTACCAAACAAAAGGTCGTGGGAAGTCTTATCGGAAGTGGGAAGCAGAACCCTTCACCAATATCCTGATGACAGTGGTTATGAAAAAAGGCGAGCATCAACTGAGTGCTCAAAACATAACATTGCTAACAGGGCTTGTAGTCTGCGAAGTGTTAAATAATCTCTTCGATATTAAAGCAAAAATCAAATGGTCCAATGATGTCATTATAAATTATAAAAAAGTCTCCGGGATATTGTCTGAGTCAGCTACAGATAAAAATGGCGATACCTATTTCCTTATCGGTATAGGAATAAACGTTTTTCAGGATATGGAAAAGTTCTCGGAGGAATTAAAAACTTCTGCGACTTCTCTTGCAGATGTAATGCGCGATTTGTCTCGCAGACTTTGCGACATAAATGTCGCACCACATAAATGTCGCACTATCCAACGAGAAATAATAATTGCAGAGATTCTCAATCGCTTAGAATATTATTATGATAACATCGAAAAAAAATGGAATAAGATAAGAAAAAGACTGAAAGATTTTTCATCCACTATTGGTAAAAGAGTTAAAGTTTCAACAGGAAAAAAAATCATCGAAGGATTAGGACTTGATTTTGAGGATGATGGTGGATTAATGGTAAGGGAAGATTCGGGAATGATAAAGACCATCTATTCGGGAGATGTAGAAGAAATACCCTGGAGGGAATGATATGCTTCTAACGATTGATATTGGCAACACAAACATATTGGCAGGTATATTCAAGGGAGATAAAATAATAACTCATTGGCGCATATTTACAAATCTAAATAAAACGGATTCGGAATATACAATCGACTTCGATAATATGTTCCGTTTAAAAGGAATAAAAATAGATTCTATAAAAGAAGCCATTATTTCATCTGTTGTGCCACCCTTAACATCCGTTTATAAGAATTTTCTTGAAAAAGAATTTAAGATAAAAACAATAGTGTTGGACTCGGATTTGGAACTCGGTGTAAAAATACTCTATGAGAATCCAAAGGAGGTGGGTTCAGATAGGATTGCAAATGCAGTGGGTGCGATGGCTCTTTATGGTAAGCCAATAATAGTTGTTGATTTTGGAACCGCAACGACTTTTGATATTGTATCAAAAGAAGGAGATTATCTTGGTGGCTTGATTTCATCAGGAATCGAGATATCGGCAGACGCTTTATTCAGACGAACTGCGAAGCTCCCAAGAATTTCCATTCAGAAACCCAAAAATGTTATAGCAAAAACAACTGTTGAGAGCATCCAGGCGGGTCTTTATTATGGGTACGTAGGTCAGGTCGACTATATAATTGAGAAAATCTGGGAAGAGCTTGGTTACAAGACCAAGGTTGTTGCAACGGGTGGTCTTGCAAATATGATTTCAGAAGATTCAAAATATATAAGTACAGTCAATAGCTTCTTAACCCTTTATGGATTATATTTCATTTATAAAAAGATAAAGGCAATAAAATAGCCACGAAAACACACGAAAGACCATAATTAACAGGGATATACAGGATAAATTGTTTTCATTGAAAGGACGTGACCATTCCAGACTAAAAATCCTGTTAATCCTACATAAAGTCATGCTGAACTTGTTTCAGCATCTAATGAGATTCCGAAACAAGTTCGGAATGACATTACCCCCTGTCCATCCCTGTTAGAATAATTTTATAATGGAGAGGATGAAAATGAATCTTTCAGAGGCGAGATATTATACGGCGGTAGAAGATGGATTAGTACAATGCGAGCTATGCCCTGTATGTTGTAAAATCGCTCCGGGTAGACACGGTAGATGCGGCGTCAGAAGAAATAAAGAAGGAAAACTATATTCTGAAATCTATAATCGTGTAACATCAATGGCAGTTGACCCGATTGAAAAAAAACCGCTCTATCACTTTCATCCTGACTCGCAAATATTTTCTATCGGAACTCTTGGTTGTAATTTCAAATGCCAGTTCTGTCAGAACTGGCAAATATCTCAAAGTGGCGCACCCACACACTTCCTCTCATCCGACCAGGCAATAAAAACTGCTGTAAAGAATAATTCCTTTGGTATCTCATACACCTATAACGAACCACTTATATGGTTTGAATATGTCCTTGAGACATCAAAACTCGCAAGGGCAAATGGCCTAAAAAATGTCCTCGTCACTAACGGATACATCAATAAAGAACCACTAATGGAACTCCTGCCATTCATAGATGCAATGAATATAGATATAAAATCTTTTAACGCAGAATATTATTCGACAAAATTGGGTGGGAATCTTGATATTATCAAAAGAAATATAACAACTTGTGCAAAACATACTCATATTGAACTTACCAATTTAATTATCCCTGGTGATACTGATTCCAAAGAGGAAATAACAGCCCTTGTTGACTGGGTTGCTTCTATATCCATTGACATTCCTATGCATTTCTCAAGATATTTCCCCAACTTCCATTATACTTCACCTCCCACTCCAATGGAAACACTATCAATGGCTTATGAAATTGCATCCCAAAAACTTAATTATGTATACCTTGGAAACATCAGAGATGGAAAATATTCTAATACCTACTGTCCCAACTGTAAAAATCTTTTAATCGAGAGAATTGGTTATATGACTCATATCAAAGGATTGACCAATGGAAAATGTTCAAAATGCACCAATCCCATCAAAATTGTTCGCTAAGGGCGACATACTACTAATTGCTATTATACTAATCACAGCTTTAGGAATAACTCTTCAACTCTTTTCATCAAAAGATAACCCAACCGTTGCTGAGCTATACATAAATAACAAATTGGTTAAAACAATGCCTTTGACTCAGGAAGGTTATTATAAGTTTAAATATGATAACGCAAGTTTTTCTATTGAGGCAAAAGAAGGTAGAGTTAGAATCAGGGAGTCCAATTGTCCAAGGAAAGTCTGCGTTCATCAAGACTGGATCAGTCACAGCGGTGAATCAATAATCTGTGTTCCGAACAAAGTTGTGGTGAAAATAAAAGGGGAAGAAAAAATGGAAAAGGGAAAGGTTGATGCAATTACCTTCTGACAATCAAAATCTCGATACAGATGGAAGTGTTCGCATTTATGCGACATCCCAAAATGATTCGGAAAAATGCATTTATCTAATATCCCTCTTATCCGCTTTAGCCATAGTGCTTCAGATTGTTGAGAGTATGATATTCCCTCCTCAAGTCATCTGGTTTCGGATAGGATTAGCTAATTGTATAAGCATCATCGCAATATATTTAGTAGGAATCAGCGGAGCAATATATGTTGTAATAACAAGGACGGTATTGGCATCAATTTTTCTCGGCACATTTCTCTCTCCACCTTTTGTAATAAGTTTCTTAAGCGGAATAGTAAGTGTGCTTTTTATGGGTGTAGCTAAAAATGTTTTCAAGACATTCTTTTCACCAATAGGAATCAGCATCATAGGCGCAATATCTCATAATTTAACGCAAATATTAGTCGTAGTGTTTATGTTAGGATTTGGTTTAGATTTAATGAAATATTTATTACCGGTATTGCTGATAGGGAGTCTCCTGGCAGGCTTTATAACAGGCTATGTGGCGAAGAATGTAATCAACAAAGAAGAAATTAAAAAAGCATTTTCTTTATAATCAATAGATAGTAGCCCGGAATCTTTTCCCAGATGCTGAAACAAGTTCAGCATGACAGGAAGGTGGGCTGAAACAGGTTCAGCATGACAGGAAGAAAGAATTATCATTCCGATCCTGAAACAAGTAATGTCATCCTGAACTTGTTTCAGGATCTTGATGACGTTACTTGTTTCGGAATCCCTGATTTATCGCGAGGATGGGCTTGTTTCGGAATTCCTGACAGGAAAATCGGGATTACAAACTTACTTTTTCAGTTTCTAATGAGCATAACGAAATGAAAAAAATTACGATTATCGGTGCAGGAATTACGGCTCTTTCCACCGCATACAAACTTGCTCTGACAAAAAATTATGAGATTACAATTTTTGAAAAAGACAATATTGTTGGTGGATTGGCTAAAAGTGTTAAAATTGATGATTGTGTAAGTGATTTAGGTCCCCATAGAATTTTCTCCCATTATCCTGAGGTCTTGACTTTCATAAAAAATATTATGGGAGATGAGTTCACTTATATTCCACGTAAGAGCAAAATATTTATTAAAAATCGTTTTGTTGAATATCCGATAAAAACCAATGAGATTCTCAAGACCTTTGGCGTTTCGGCATCAGCAAAATCTTTTCTCAGTTTTCTTACTCAAAAATTTAAAAATATTTTTTCTAAAACTGCTCAAGACTCTTATTCTGATTACATCAAGAATCGTTTTGGGAATTATCTCTATGAATTATTGTTCTATCAGTATACAAAAAAAGTCTGGGGCATTGAACCTAATAATATTTCCTCAGATGTTGCAAGAACAAGGGTCTCGGCAGGTGGTCTCGGAACGGTTATCAAGCAGAAAATTCTGGGTGAGTCCTCTTCCAATTTAACAACTGTGAAGAATCTTGGCTACATAAAAGGTGGAATTGGGAGATTATCTCTAAAAATCGCTGATGAGATTGTGAGACAAGATTCAAAGATTATTTTATCTGCGGATTTTCGGGATATTAATTTTAGCTTTAACAAAATAACTTTAAACTTTAAACATAATGAAACCCTTGAAACAATTCAATCCGATATTTGCATCTCAACAATTCCAATTACAAATTTAACATCAAAAATCATCATTAAAAACCCGAATTCTGAGATTTTGAAAATCATCAATTCTTTCAGATATATCAATGCGGTTTTTGTGTTTCTCATTATTAATAAAAATCGCATTAGCGAAGATAGCTGGCTCTATTTTCCTGAACCTGATATTATCTTCAATCGGGGATATGAATCGAAAAATTTTGATCCATCAATTGTGCCGAAGGATAAATCTGTGATTTGTTTGGAAGTAACTTATTTAAACGGCGATGAGATTGATAGTCAAAGCAATGATGATATAACTAAAAGAGTTAAAGAAGATTTCCTTAAGACTAAATTAGTTAATGAAACTGATATAATGTCAGCATATGCATTAAGAGTAGAGAATATTTATCCACTTTATGAGATTGACTACTTCTCAAAATTAAAATATGTTTTGAATTACTTATCGCAGTATGAAAATTTGTATACAGCAGGTAGGCAAGGATTATTTAATCACAATAATATGGACCACTGCATTTATATGGGCTCCAAATTGGCAGATTCCATTATGAAAGGTGAAAAACCCAATCAGTGGTACAAAAATATTGATGAATTCAGGAATTTTAAGATTATTGATTAAAAGATAGGAAACCACGAATCGCACGAATTAACACAAATTTTTAAAGATAAAAAAATAGACCGCTGATGTACGCGGATTGAAACGGATGAGCGCGGATAATCGTATATAATTTTAAAATCTGTATAAATCCGTTCGAATCCGCGTTTATCCGCGTTCTATTGTTTTTTTATTAGCGAAGATTCGTGTGATTCGCGGTTAAAAATTTTTTAATCTTTCAGGTTTATAAGTTATGTCTCAAAAAAAAGTATTGCTTATAGTTCCACCGACGGGTCTTTACATTCGGGAAGATCGGTGTCAAACGCCGATTGAGGAACTCAAGACTATTGCAATCAGACCGCCTATTGATTTGATGTATGCCGCAGCGGGCTTTGAACAAGCTCAAGCCCTTTGTAGAATTGAAGATTATCCGGCAGAGAAAAAATCCTGGTCTGATTTCGAAAAAGACTTAAAAGAATTTCAACCCGTTATTCTCGTTATCAGTATCACCACGCCCTCTTTGATTGATGATTTAAAGGCTTGCGATATTGCGAAGAAAGTTAATCCGAAAATTCTCACCGTTGCAAAAGGAGCTCATTTCAATATCTTCGATAAGGAAACACTCAAACAATTTCCTAATCTTGATGCAGTTCTACCAGGCGAATACGAAATTACCTGCCGTGAAATCGCCTCCCAACCTACATTTAAAGACATTAAAGGTATTACATATTGTCAAAATAATGAGATTATTCGCAATCCTGATAGACCCTTTAGTGAAAATCTTGATGAACTTCCTTTTCCTGCAAGACATCTTATAAAAAATCA
>Ga0315289_10007233_pt1 | contig 16202 bp, 13 predicted proteins | sample YL17G11_40_MG_FD_203452 | JGI IMG/M metagenome (GOLD analysis project Ga0315289, IMG submission 203452) | Sediment microbial communities from Yellowstone Lake, YNP, Wyoming, USA - YL17G11_40 | ecosystem: Environmental > Aquatic > Freshwater > Lake > Sediment | place: USA: Wyoming | collected... | reverse complement strand
GACCTGGAGAACCCTGCATGGATCCACGTGCTGAAGACGTACGCTGCCGCGCTCCGCACCGCCGGCCGCACGGCCGAGGCCGACGCCTGGGAAGCCAAACTGCCGAAGAAAAAGCCGGCGTGATTCTGCCGCGTGCTCCAAACTTTGCGCGGCGGGTCTCCGGACCCGCCGCGCATACCCCGTTTCCGGGTCCGTGGCCGCGTTTTTCGCGCGGTGGGTCCGGAGACCCACCGCGCTAACGTTTAACGGGCGCCCGGCTCGCGCGACCGCGCCGCGTTGCGCGATCGCCCCGCGCGGCCGGAGGTGTCTTTTAACCGCAAAGAACGCAAAGGGCGCAAAGAGAGAACGTATGTTGTTTTCTTAGTAAAGTCCTTCTTTGCGTTCTTCGCGTTCTTTGCGGTGAACCCCTCTTTCGCCCGTCACGGCCGTCCCGAAGACCGCTGCTACTACAACGCTGCTTGGCGCCTGGCAATGAGCATAACCTTTTGCCGCAACCAGACTTACGCGCCGCAGCGCGGTGCCTTGTGCCCCGCGCAGGGCGCGGCGCGGGGCTACACCCAATCGTGAACTGCTCTAGCCGCGTCGGCGGCAAGCAGAGGGGCTGCTGCAGGCCATGACGGCACTCACCAGGACCAGGACGGCAATGAACCTGCACATCGTGGAGCTCCTTTCGTACGCGAGAGAGTATGCCGGATTATACCAACCCATTCCCCGTCTGCCTAACCGCTGGAGTAAGGGCTTCGCTGATCACATATGCGGCGGACACGGGTATGTCGAACAGACACCTGCGCCACCATCCGCTTCGGACACGCAGGAATGGCAACATCCGTCTCGGGCGCTTCTGCCCTGGCGGCGGATCAGGGGAAAGGCTCGCACCGTCAATCCGGAGGAAACCAACGACCGACTTGGGGGCGCCGGCGCCTGGCGGCTCGACGCGAAGTTCGCCGGAAATTGCGCGCATGAACGCGTTGCGTCTTGGGAAATCCCCCTTCGTGTTCCAGGTGGGTTTCCACCCAAGTAGTTCCAGTCGCAGGCCCTCATCGAGCGCCTTGCCGCTCTCGCGGTAGATCTCAAACCGAACTTGCTCCCCAATCTTCGCGGGGATCTCGCTGAGCCGCAGGCGCCAGTCTCGCGTGTGCAACCGCCACCTCACGTGCAGGGCGAGGAGAATCAGGGAAATGATGGCCAAGCACTCGAACAGGCAGAATTCAATCATCCAATGGCGACTCCCTTCGGGGTCGAGCGTGTTGAGGGTCAACGACATCGCCAGCATGACAAGCGCCTCAAGATTCAGGAAGCCCACGACAATCACGGCGAACGGCAGATCCAACTTGCGCCAAGGCATCCCGCAGTGCGACGTTTTCCACTTCTGGGCGCGCCCCTTGGCTCTTCTGATGGCCACAATCGGCGAGACGTATATCATAGCGCCTATCAGCACCCAGAACGCCGCCTTGGCTGAATGCCCCAGAACAAGGACCCGCAAGCAGCGGCGCGCGGATGCCGATTGCTCGATCAGGTTCTGGTGTTCCCGCAGCAACCTTGCGGACTCGGGATTGGATTCCGCCTCCTGGGCACGTTGTGCCATCTCCTCTTCGCTGTAAAGCGTACCGGTGGGCTCTCTGGTGTAGGACCACAAGGTTGGGATAATCATAATGCCTACAACCAGATAACCTACCGCGATAAAGCCGCCAGTGACATGGCACCCGATGCTCCAAGCCCGGGAGCGGAAGAAGTACGCTTCCATGGCGCATTCCCTTTGCCTGCACTAACTTGCCGCAGGCCAGTTGCCGAGGCTGCCGAGTTGCACTACTCGGCAGTGCGGCGCCGATACACGAGTTTCCAGCACTCGTAGGCCGTCACGGGGATGAGCGAGAGGCCCAGGGCCAGGCCCCACTGCTGGAGCGTGAGCGGCCCGTTCTGGAAGAGCGTCTGGAGCAGCGGCACGGCGACGGCCGCCACGACGACGGCGGCCGAAACCAGGATCGCCCCGACCAGGTACAGGTTCGTGCGGGGATCGATCTGCCAGAAGTTCCGCCGCCCGGACCGCCAACTCCAGGCCCGCCAGAGTTCGTCGAACGCCAGCGTCACGAACGCCATGGTCTCGCCCGTCTCGAGGGTGCCCAGCCGCAGGCCGAGCCAGAACGAGAAGACCACCGCCGCCGTGATGAAGGCCGCGTTGAAGCCGATGATCGCCATGTGATACCGGGTCAGGATGCCCTCGGTGCTCCGTCGCGGCCGGCGTCGCATGATGTCCGGCTCGGCCGCGTCCATCCCCAGGGCCAGGGCCGGCAGGCCGTCGGTCACCAGGTTAATCAGGAGGATCTGCACCGGCACCAGGGGCGACCCCAGGCCCGCCAGGACCGGCACGAAGATGCACAGGATCTCGCCGACGTTGCAGGCCAGCAGGTAGGTGACGAACTTGCGGATGTTGTCGAAGATGACGCGGCCTTCCTCGATGGCCTTGACGATGGTGGCGAAGTTGTCGTCCATGAGGACCACGTCGGCGGCGGCCTTGGCCACGTCGGTGCCGGCGATGCCCATGGCGACGCCGATGTCGGACTTCTTGAGGGCGGGGGCGTCGTTGACGCCGTCGCCGGTCATGGCGACGACCTCGCCGTCGGCCTGGAGGGCCGCAATGATCTTGAGTTTCTGCTCGGGCCAGACGCGGGCGAAAACGCGGATATGCTTGATGCGGGCGGCCAGTTCTGAGGGGCTTATCTTCTCCAGTTCGCGGCCGGTGAGGGCCTCGTCTCCGGGCCTCAGCATGCCGAGTTCGCCGGCGATGGTCTTGGCCGTCAGGAGGTTGTCGCCGGTGATCATGACGGTTTCGATGCCGGCGGCGCGGGCTTCCTGGAGTGCCGCACGGGCCTCGGGCCGCGGCGGGTCGCGCATGCCCACCAGGCCCACCAGGACGAGGTCCCGCTCGTCCCCGGCCGCCACGCGCGACCGGCCGCCGGCATCTTTCCAGGCAAAGGCCAGCACGCGCAGGGCCTGCCCGGCCATTTCCTCGAGGGCCTGGTGCGCCCGCGCCCTCTCGCCAAAGGCGAGCGGCCGGACCTGCCCGCCCGCCTGGTACCCCGTGCAGAGGTCCAGGAGGACGTCCGGGGCGCCCTTGACGAGGATGCGGCGTCCGGCCTGGAGGTCGTGCAAGGTGCTCATGCGCTTACGCTGCGAGTCGAAGGGCACTTCCCACAGTCGGGGATGGCGGCGGCGCAGGTCGGCCACATCCACGCCCTCGGCGGCGGCCAGGTCCACGAGGGCCAGTTCCGTGGGGTCGCCGAAGCGGCGGACCTCGGCCTCGTGCCTCTCGATGTGCGCATCGTTGCAGAGGGCCGCCACCTGGACGAGCCGCTGCCGCGTCTCGGCCGACGCGGGGCCGCCCTGGAGGAGTTCCTCGGCCGTCACCGAGCGCGCCACGGCCATGCGGTTCTCGGTCAGCGTGCCGGTCTTGTCGGTGCAGATGTAGGTGGCGCAGCCCAGGGTCTCGACGGCGGGGAGTTTCCGCACGATGGCCCGCGCGCGGCTCATCCGGTACACGCCCAGCGCCAGGACCACCGTGACGATGGCCGGGAGGCCCTCCGGGATGGCCGCCACGGCCAGGCTGACGGCCGTCAGGAACATCACCCAGACCTGGGCGCCGCGGAGGACGCCCACCGCGAACGTCGCGCCGCAGATGGCCAGGCACAGGATGCCCAGGAGTTTGCCGAACCCGGCGAGTTTCTGCTGGAGCGGGGTTTCCTCGACCTCTTGTTCTTCGAGGAGTTGGGCGATGCGGCCGATTTCGCGCTCCATGCCGGTGGCGGCCACGAGGCCGCGCCCGCGCCCGTACGTGGCCATGGTGCCGGCGTAGGCCATGTTCAGGCGGTCGGGCAAGTCGAGGTCCTCGGCCAGCGGGTCGGCGGTCTTCTCGACCGGCTCGGACTCGCCCGTCAGGCTGGCCTCATCGATGCGGAGGTTGAACGTTTCCGCCAGGCGCAGGTCCGCGGGCACCAGCGATCCCTCGCGGAGCACCACCAGGTCGCCCGGCACGAGCCGTTCGGAACTAACCCTGGCGGTGCGGCCGCCGCGGATGACCTCGCACTCGGGGACCGAGAGTTTCTTCAGGGCCTCCAGGGCCCGCCCGGCCTTGCGCTCCTGCGTGACGCCCAGGACCGCGTTCAGGATGAGGATGGCGATGATGACCAGGGCGTCGGTCATCTCGCCCATGGCCAGGGAGATGACGGCGGCGGCCACCAGGATGAGGACCAGGAAGTCCTTGAACTGGTCCAGGAACATCCTGAAGACCGACTTTGATTTCTCTTCGGGCAGGGCGTTGCGGCCGCAGCGGGCCAGTCGGGCCTCGGCCTCGGCCGGCGCGAGGCCCGCCGCGAGGTCCGTCTGGAGCAGTTCAGCCGCACGCTGGGGCTCCAGGGCGTGCCAGGATGGCTTGGTTTCGGGCGATTCAGCCTTTTCCATGAACACTTTTTACGTGGCGGGCAGGGTCATTGCAACAAGAACCGGGGCGGGTGGGTACGGCGTCAGAAGTTACGAGAACACCCTGTCCAGGAGTTCGTCGCGCGAGAGGTTCGCGTGCGCGGCTACGTCCTTCAGGATGCTGTTGAGCGTGCCGACCTTGATGGGGTCATGGTTCGGCACCGTGAGGTGGTGTTCCTGCCCGCCGAGGGTTGCCGTGAGCCGCAAGTGCGAGCCGGTCTGCCGTGTGACGCGGTAGCCCAGACGGGCCAGCGCCCGCGTCAGGTCGGCGCCCGACACGTTGCGGGGAAGCCTCACAGGGCGATGACCTCGTCGCGGACGAAGTGCAGCCGTATCGTTTTAGGCCGCTCGTCGGGCTTCTCGAAGTGGCAGGTCACGGCGTCGCGGATGTTCTGTCGCAGGGCTTCGATGGAGTCGGCCTCCGTGAAGATCGACGCGCCCGCGGCGCGGGCCGTCAGGCCGCCGTCCGGGTCTTCTTCCACCAGAAACAGAATCTCGCTCATCATCTGAGGTCCTTGCCTGGCGCGACGCCGCCCATGCGGCGGCCCAGGACATTCTAGCACGGCAAGGTGCCTAGAGCAATCAGCCGCGCGGCGTAATAAGGGTGGCGGCAATCAGGGCCGGGATCGCGAGGGTGCAGGAGCGCTGCATAGGGCTCTCCTTTGGAGTCCGCGCCTCACGCCTTTGCGTCGGGTTCTTCGATTTCGATTTCGATGCCGGTGCCAGTGTCGGCGGGGGCGGGGGGGCGGGCGCGGCCGGCGTGGCGGTAGTCCTCCGGCGAGGGTTCCGGAACGGTCGCCAGGAGCCGGTCGATGATCTTCTCGGTGGTGATGCCCTCGGCGTCGGCGTTGAAGTTCGTGAAGAGGCGGTGCCTCAGGACCGGCCGGGCGATCTTGCGGATGTCGTCGCACGTCACGTTCAGACGCCCGCCGAAGAGGGCGCGGGCCTTCGCGCCCAGCACGAGGTACTGGGCGGCGCGAGGCCCCGCCCCCCAGGTGAGCCACTCGTTGATGAACTGCGGGGCGTCGGGCATGTTCGGCCGCGTGGCGCGGGCCAGGTTCACGGCGTAATCCACCACGTGCTCCGACACGGGGACGCGGCGGACGATCTTCTGGATGCCCAGGATGTCCTTGCCGCCGAGGACGAACCGCAGGTCGAAGTTCTGCTCGGACGTCGTGGACTTGACGATGGTGCGTTCATCCTCGCGCGGCGGGTAATCGACGTACACCATGAACATGAACCGGTCGAGTTGCGCCTCGGGCAGGGGGTAGGTGCCCTCCTGCTCGATCGGGTTCTGCGTCGCCAGGACGAAGAACGGCAGGTCCAGCGCGTACGTGTTGCCGCCGGCCGTCACGTGGTACTCCTGCATGGCCTGGAGGAGCGCGGCCTGGGTCTTGGGCGGCGTGCGGTTGATCTCGTCGGCCAGGATGATGTTGGAGAAGACCGGGCCGCGGATGAACCGGAACGCCCGCTCGCCCGTCGAGCGGTTCTCCTCGATGACGTCCGTCCCGGTGATGTCGGAGGGCATGAGGTCGGGCGTGAACTGGATGCGGTTGAACTTGAGTTTCAGCACCTGGGCGATGGTCGAGATGAGGAGCGTCTTGGCCAGCCCCGGCACGCCCACCATCAGGCAGTGGCCGCGCGCGAACATCGCCAGCAGGAGTTGCTCGATGACCTCCTCCTGCCCGACGATGACCTTGTGGACCTCCTGGAGGATGAGGTTCCGCGCCTTGCCGAGTTGTTCGATGACGGTGAGTTCTTCCGGCGTGTGCGTCGTGGCCAAGCCGCATCTCCTTGAGAGTCCGAACCGAATCTTGTTGCATGAACGGGTAACTAGGTAACTAGGTGACTAGGTAACTAGGTAAGAACCGCCGCCGTGCCGTGACCTAGTTACCTAGTTACCTAGTCACCTGTTTTGCCCGGTCACCCGTTCCCCGCTCAATGAGTCATGGCATAGACGAGAATATTGATGCCCAGCCGCAGGGCGTCGTTGCCGGCGTACTCGCGGGCGTACGGATTCGGCGCCCCCGACCAGCCGTTGACGAACCCGAACGGGCTGTAGATGACCCGCAACTGGTTGTCGATCGCGATGCCTTCCAGCGTCGGCCGGTCCAGCCCCGGGTGGTCGTGCTGCGCCAGCGGCGTGTACTCGACCTTCTGGATGGGGAACACGCTCTTATAGACCGGGTGGTCCAGGGGCACGCGCTCGAGTTTCTTGTCGGGCATGACGCGGGCGATCTCGCGGCGGAAGGCCTCGTCGAACGACTTGCGGCCGCAGCAGGAGTTGCCCACCAGGACGCCCCCCGCCGCCAGGTACCGGCGCAGGTTGTTGACCTCGTCGTCCGTGAGTTTGAAGTCCTCGTGGCCGGTGATGTACAGGATGGGGTGCCCAAAGGCCTCGATGCTCCTCAGGTCCACGTCCTCCTTCTTGAACTGGACCGAGACGGTGGTGTTCTCGGCCAGGTACTTCATGAGGGTCATGAGGCTGGCGGGCTGGGTGTCCCAGTCGCCGCCGTGGACGACCTGGGCGATGACCAGTTGGTCGCGCGTGGGGTCGCCCTTCTGGTGATAGACCTTCTCGGTGGCCAGGAAGCGGCCCAGTTCGTAAGTGGCCAGGCAGTAGGTGATGATGTTGGCGCCGAGTTTGCGTGCCCCGTCAGGGGTGACCCGCTTGCCGGTTGAGTGGGTGTGGCCGTCCCAGCCGCACGAGAGGTCGTATCCTCCGGTGTAGATGATGGCCGCGCGGCAGCCGATGCTCACGGCCTCCAGGTGCGGCACATCGTCCTTTTCGGCCTTCTCAATGGCGTAATGCACGCCCGTGATCGGGTAGAACGACGCGTACAGCGGGTGGTCCATGGGGATGGGTTCAAGCGGCCGCTTCGGGAACAACTCGGCCGCCATCGCCCGGAACGACTTGTCGAAGTCGGCCGAGCCGCAGCAGGCGTCGCCCAGGATCGTGCCGCCGTCGGCGCAGAACTGCCGCAGTTTGGCGATCGTCTCGGGCGCAAGGACGAACCCGTCGTGGCCCGTGAAGTACAGGATGGGCAGTTCCGTCGGGTCGTACGAGAACGTCGCCAGGTCCGTATCGACCGCGCGGTAACGGATATGCAGTTGCTGGTTGGTCCACTGAAGGAGGTTGCGGATGTCGGCCGGGTCGGTCATCCAATCGCGGTAACTGGTGCGCTGGCCGTTCTCGGTGACCCACTTGACGTCGCCCAGGATGACCTTGCCGACGAGTGCCGGCGGGCTGGGCTCGCGCTTCTTTTCGCTCCTGCGAAGCGGCGTGGCGGGCAGGGGCAGCGGCGGGAACGATTCCCCGGCGGTCCGCCGCTCAGGCTTGGCCGGCGGCGGCGGGCCGCACGTCCGCATCTGCGCGCACGCCTCTGCCGCCAGCGATGCCACGAACATGGCGACGACGCCGCCGATGATCACCTGGGTCATGCGGCTGGCACGGCCAGCCGGCTCCGGCATGGGTCTGCTCCTTGCGTTGGCCGGCAATGACCCGGGGGCCTGGAGATGAGTTCCGACCCCTGGCGTCCGCACAGCACCAACCTCTTGTATTAAATCGGCTATCGGGCACCCGGTAACGCTCATAATTACCGCGCTTTGCCCACTCTGCGCCCAGCAGATTATACTCCATAATCCCCGGTTTGTTGACGAGAAAAGCCGCGGCCCCCCGCTCCCTGCGCCGCAACATTTCGCAGCGCTCGACTGCGGATGCTCTTGGGAGAAACAAAGTTGCTCCGCCCCGGCGGAGGCGAAGAAGCAGGCCCGGGCGGCAAGGCGACGTCCACGCCGTGGGCAGAGTCGCCTCCGCCGGCCGCCGCCGGTCTCGACCTTTCGCGGAAAATGTGGCCGGATGACCGGCGCGGGGGTACAATACGCGCGGATTGAGGGCTTGGCGATGGTCAGCATGAAGGACATCCGGCAGGCGGCCGAGCGCATCGGGCGGGAATTCCGGCCCGACAAAGTCATTCTCTTCGGCTCGTACGCCTACGGCACGCCCACCGCCGATTCCGACGTGGACCTCCTGGTGATCCTGCCGTGCCGGGGCAATACCGTCCACAAGGCCGTGGATATCCTGGCGAAGGCCAGCGTGCGTTTCCCGGTGGACCTGCTGGTTCGCACGCCCGGCGAAGTGCGCAGGCGCCTGGCTTGGAATGATTTCTTTCTGCGCGAGGTCATCGAGAAGGGCCGCGTTCTCTATGAATCCCCTGACTCGCGAATGGGTCGAAAAGGCCGAGGCCGACCTGGCCACCGCCGCGCGAGAACTCCGCGTCCGAAAGTCGCCGAATTATGACGCGGTGTGCTTCCACGCGCAGCAAGGTGCGGAAAAGTATCTGAAGGCCGTTCTGCACGCTCACGCCATTGCCTTTGCCAGGACGCATAACCTGGCGGCTCTGCTGGATAGGGCGTTGGCCCTGGAGCCTGCTTGGGAGATGATGCGGACCGACCTCCAGGGCCTGACGGCAATGGCCGTGGGTTTCCGCTATCCCGGCCCGGCCGCGGACAAGGCTGTCGCCCGCCATGCACTGGCCGTTGCGCGGACTGTCCGTGCCCAAGGGCGTCTGCATTTGGGGCTCAAGGCATGACGACGCCGGGTGTCGCCTGGCGTCGCGCGGCAGGGCCGTGCCACACGGGTCACGCGCTCGCCCGCGGCCGGGCGCCGTGGCGACCGCTGCGGCTCGCGGCTAAACGTGGTTTTTTCAATCCGCAATCCGCCTCCGCCAAGGCTTCCGGCCTTCGCAGCCGAAGCGGCTGCTTCGGCGGAGTAGGCTCGGCGGACAGGTCCACAATCCGCAATAAAAATACGGAGCCGGGTCGACACGCGCCGGCCCGGCTCCCTGCCCGACTGCCAACGTCCTGCGACTTGGACCTCCCCAATGGGGGCCGTAGCCACGCGGCTAGAGCCCCAGTTCCTCCATGAGGCGCCGGATCGTCCCATCGATCCGTTCAGGCGTCTCAAGTTTTCCTTGGGCGATCAGTTCGCGCATCTGCTGGACTTTCTCGAAGCGGATGTCCGGCATGCGGCTGACCTTCTCCAGGAGCCGGAGCGTCTCGGCCATGTCGGGCGGCTCCGCCATCGGCGGCGGCTCAGGATGCCCGGCGTTTGCCTCGGCGTCCAACTCGTGCTTCAACAGTTCCGGATCCTCGTGCGTCATCTTTCGCTCCCGCTCTCTTTCGCGACCGGGCGGCGGCGGCTGCCGGTTCGCGCTCCCCGGTTTCTTGAGGCGTGGGTCTGTCGAGTGTTCCCGGGTACGGCCCCCTTGGTCTTGCCTCCCTCCCACAACACTTTTCAAATTATTCGTTCCTGCGCCAGTCGTATCGGCCGATTGCCCCGGCGGCTTGAGTTCTGAAGGCTGTTCTCCGAAACGCCGTAACCTCTTGCTGCGCAAATGGTTACGCATCGACCGTCCGGAAATCACAGAATAATTCCCTTAAAATCTTCCAGGTGATTTCGCCGAAAATCGTTCACCCGCTTTTCTAAGTTGCCCAGGTTAACATTTGGCGTTATCGAGCCCGCATTACGGAGGCTTGGCACTGGCCATCGTATCGACACCATTGCTCCGGCTCAGTCGCGGAATTTCTTTGCTTTCGGCGGCGGCGGGCCTGCGCGACTGAACCGCGCCGGAAGCATGGCGCGGCGGGTCTCCGCACCCGCCGCGCGGGAGTGCCGCAAGTTCGCGAAGTTCAGCGGAATTCGGCGCGGCGGCTACGGAGAGCCGCCGCGCAGAATGTGAAAGTAGCGCTGTCACACCAAACACGTACGCCGACCCGCCGCGCCCCGGCCAGGTGCAGGCGGAGGGTTGAATCGCGGCGCTCGGGCGGATACCATACCGGTGTCGCACGGCGGTTGTTGCGGCGAGGAGACCGTTTATGCCTACTCGAATGTTGGGCCTGGTTGCCGCCACGGCCCTCGTCCTGGCAGCGGTCCTGTTCTCCGGCTTGCAGACCGGCAGCGGCGCTGCCGCCGGCAAGGGATGGCCGATGAAGGCAGATGGCGAGTTCCTGGTCATTGAGACGCCGCACTATATCGTCCGGACCGACATGGGGCCCGACGTCGGCCAGTTGATCGCCAGCCACCAGGAAGTCCTCTTCACTGAACTTTACCGCCGCATGGCCGGCAACAAGGCCGGCACTATTGCCGTGCAGCGGGCCACGATCCTGATCGTCGGCGACAAGGACAAGTACCTGGCGCTGATGGGCCCGGACGCCAAGGGCAGCCAGGGGACCTACATCTCCGGCCGGAACCAGATCAGCGGCTGGGGCTCCAAGGACGGGATGGACCGCCTGCTGGAGATTCTGCGGCACGAGGGGACCCACCAGTTCGTCCAGCAGTTCATCGGGGCCAAGTGCCCCGTGTGGCTGAACGAGGGCCTGGCCGAGTTCTTCGAGCGCGCCCAGTTCAGCGGCGGGCAACTCACGACCGGCCAGGCGCCCATTTACCTGGTGAACGACCTGAAGCGGGCCCAGGCGGAGAACCGCCTGATTCCGGTCCAGAAGATGCTCACGACATCGCATGAGGCCTGGAGCGCCACCGTGCGCGCGGAGGGCCGCGACGCTTACACCCAGTACCACGAGGCGTGGGCCATGGTCCACTTTCTCCAGGGCGCCGAGTCGGGCAAATACCGCGATGCATTCATCCAGTATATTTATTACCTGGGGCGTGGACGGGATTCCTCCGACGCGTGGCAGAAGGCCTTCGGGGCCGACGTCGCCGGCTTCGAGAAGCGCCTCTTCGAGTACCTCAAGGACCTGAAGCCCACCGGCGGCATGGGCTGCCGCTCCAACCTCATGTTTCTCGGCTTCATCCTGTTGAACGTCCGCGAGGGGGTGGACCCGCCCAAGGACATCGCCACCTTTTACCAGTGGGCCCTGGAGGGCAAACTGAGCCAGTGGACCTTTACGACGGGCTCGGGCCTGAAGGTCTCGACCGAGGATCCGGGGGTCATGAAGTCCCTCTTCCGCTGCCCCGAAGACAAGGCCAAGGACGACGAGCCCAGTTATGAACTGGCCCCGGGCAAACCGGGCGAGCCCGCCGTCGTCCGCTGCCGCCACCACGTCGGCTTTGTCCTGGAGACGGCGTACGAGAAGGACCCGAAGGACGGCAAGATGCGGTCGACGGTGGTCGCCCGGCCCCCGGCGTCGGTTCCGCCGCCCCCGAAGGCGCCGCCCGCCGTCAAGACCCCGCCTGCACCCAAGGGAGCCCCGAAACCATGATCGACGGCGTCAAAGTCACGCCCCTGAGGGCCGTTCCGGACGAGCGCGGACGACTCATGGAGATGTTCCGCTCGGACGAGCCCGACTTCGAAAAGTTCGGCCAGGTGTACGCCACGACCGCCTACCCCGGCGTGGTCAAGGCCTGGCACTACCACAAGAAACAGACCGACAACTTCATCTGCGTCCAGGGCATGATGAAGGTCGTGCTGTACGACCCGCGCGAAGGCTCGCCCACCCGGGGCCAGGTGAACGAGTTCTTCATGGGCGTCTGGAACCCGGTGCGCCTGCGCATCCCGGCGGGCGTGTACCACGGCTTCAAGTGCATCTCCACGGCCGAGGCCATGATCCTCAACGTGCCCACGGAGCCGTACAACCGCCAGTCGCCCGACGAGTACCGCCTGCCCGCCCACACGCCCGAAATCCCGTACGACTGGTCGCGGCAGGACAAGTAACCGCATTGCGGATTGCGGATTGCGGATTGCGGATTGAACGGCGGGCGGCGCGCCCGCCGTGGCACCTTGGCCCAGCCGCGTGTGGAGAGCAGGCTCGGGCGCGGGCCTCAAGGTTGTCTGCACGGGAGCACACGATGGCGCCGGCCCGGTACGTCACACCTGCGGGTCCCCAGGCCGAATATGAGCCGGGTTCGCGCGGCCGGGTTCTGTGTAACCGGCTCGGCATCCAGCGCAAGCGTGTGATGGACCGAGCGGAACACGCAGTAATGATGCGCGCCCGCTCGCGTTGGCTGGGGCGGATTGCCCGGGACACGCGCTTTAAGGCATCGCTTCTGTGCCAGATGCATCGGGACTGGCTTGGCGGCATCTACGAGTGGGCCGGCCAATACCGCACGGTGGAGCTGGCTAAGGGAGGATTCCGCTGGCCGCCGGCCTATCTGATTCCCCGGCACATGGCGAATTTCGAGCGGGGCATTCTGCGCGAGAATACACCGTGTCGTTCTGGTCGCACTGAACAGGTTGCCCGTTGCATCGCCCAAGTACACGCCGAACTGCTGCTCATTCATCCCTTCCGCGAAGGCAACGGGCGCCTTGCTCGGTGGCTGGCCGACTTGATGGCGTTTCAGGCAGGGTTGCCGCCTCCTGCGTACCGCCTTGCTGGGAAAGGGGCCAATGCCAGGAAACTTCAGTACCTGGAGGCCGTCTCGCGGGGTTACCTGCGGGATTACGGTCTCTTGGAGGCCTTCTTCCTCGATGCCTTTGAGCGGCGCGCCCGTGAGGGCGGGGATTCTTGACTGTGCGGCAAGCCGCGCGCGCCCTCGAAGATCGCGGACTCGCGCGCATCTTCCTCAATCCACCGGCGCCGCCGCTTCGGATCTCGCAAGTACGGATTGGATTCTATGAGTGACGCCATCGCACGGTATTATATCGGTCCGCTCGGCGGCGCGGTAGCACAATATCGGGGCATCAAAGGGAAGGCATGAGGGTGTCTCAGCCCCTTCTTCTCGCCACGTGGTCCTTCGGCCGCACGGCGGTGGCCGCCGGCTGGCCGCACCTGGTGCGCCCCGGCGGCGGGAGCCTCGATGCCGTCGAGCAGGCCGTCCGCGCCGTCGAGGCCGAGCCCGCGTGCATGACCGTCGGCTGCGGCGGGTATCCCGATGCCGCCGGCGAGGTCACCCTCGACGCCTCCATCATGCTCTCGCCCGCCCGGTGCGGCTCGGTGTGCTTCGTGCGGCGCTTGATGCACCCGGTTTCCATTGCGCGGATGGTCATGGAGCACACGCCGCACATCATGCTCGCCGGCGACGGGGCCGAGCGGCTGGCCCGGTCGCGCGGCATGATTCCGGCGGACCTCGTGACCGAGGCGTCGCGCACGGCCTACGAGAAATGGCTGGCGGGGCAGGGCCGGGCCGCAGGCGCGCCCGCCGCACCGGCGGCCGGCGCCCAGCCGCGGGCGAACATCGAGGAAGTCCGGCCCGCCGCCGATGACCTGCCGCACAACCGCCGTCACGACACGGTGGGCGTCCTGGCGCTGGATTCATCGGGCGTCCTGGCCGGGGCGTGCTCCACCAGCGGCCTGCCCTTCAAACTGCCCGGCCGCGTCGGCGATTCGCCCATCATCGGTCACGGTCTTTACGTGGACCCGCGGCACGGCGCGGCCGTGGCCACCGGCCACGGGGAACTCATCATGGGGGTCTGCGGCTCGTTCCTGGCGGTGGAGGAGATGCGCCGGGGCGCATCGCCCGCCGATGCCGCCGCATGCGTCGTCCGCCGCATCATCGAGAGTTACCGCCTTCAGGAGAATCACCAGGTGGGCCTCATCGCGCTCGCCCCCGACGGCCGGTGGTCCAGCGCGGCCCTGCGGCCGGGCTTCAAGGTGGCCCTCAAGACCGCCGACCGCGACGAACTGGTGGACGCCGGGCAGGTGCTCCTGGCGGGCGATTGAGCATGCAGGCCGGGGCGCCGCCCTGGCCATCCTTACGACAGCCCTCGATTGATGCTTGCGCGGCGGGTACGGAGACCCGCCGCGCAGAAACTCGAGAGTAGCGCTGTCGTATCCTGCCGCACACGCCGGGACGCGCTGCGGCCTACTTCGTCAGCGCCTCGACGACCACCTGGCGCATGGTGTCCACGGGTGCGGGCCGGCCGGTCCACAACTCGAACTGCTCCACCGCCTGGCGGACGAAGTGGTCGATGCCCGCTACCGTGCGGCAGCCGGCCTCGCGGGCCTCGCGCACGAGGCGCGTCTGGAGCGGGTTATAGACCGCATCGTACACGACCATGCCCGGCCGGAGCATCTCGCGCGGCACGGGCGTGGCGTCGGTCTTCGGGTGCATGCCGATGGGCGTGCAGTTCAGGAGGATGTCCCACGGCTCGCGCGGCAGGTCCGGCGACCCGCCGCGCTCAGGCGCACGCGGGACCTCGCGCGGTCGCCCAGCCTGATGGCGACCGCGCTGGAGGGTCGCAATCGGCATCGTCGCCGCGCCGACGTCTTTCGCGAGCGCCTCGGCCCGCGCCTCGTCCACGTCCGTCAGGGTCACGGCGGCGCCGCGTTCCTTCAGGGCGAACGCCATGGCCCGCCCCACGCCGCCGGCGCCCACGATGAGCGCCTGCTTGCCGCGCAGCCAGTCGTTGCCGACTACGGCCTCGATGGACGCCAGGCCCGCTGTCCAGTCGGTGTTGGTGCCGAAGAGGCTCCCATCCGGCCGCCGCTGGATGGTGTTGACGGCCCCGATGCGTCGGGCGAGCGGCTCAATCTCGTCGAGCGCCGCCATGACCGCCTGCTTGTGCGGGATGGTGATGCTGTAGCCGTCGAACGCAAACTCGCGCATCGCCTGGACGAACGCCGCCGGGTCGCCCTCGACCCACAGGGGCAGGTACACGGCGTCGAGGCCCGCCTGGGCGAACGCCGCGTTGTGGATGCGCGGGCTCAGGCTGTGCCCGACAGGGTCGGCGATGACGCCGTACACCCGCGTCTTGGGGCCGATGCGGTCCGCGCGGTAGAGTTGCCGCAGGTCGATGGCCGAGACCTGCCCGGGGGCCGCCTCGCGGCCGGTGCCGACGCCGGCGTACGTCAGGAGCGAGCCGAACTTCGGGGCCAGGATCCGCGTGAGCACCCCCCGCGGGCCCATCGACAGGGCGATCGTGGGCCTGCGCGCCGACCGCAGGATGCGAAGCACGGGAACCGTGTCCAGGATGTGGCGGGCCATCGCCGCGACCTTGACCACGCCCGCGCCCGTGGCGGCCAGGCGGGCGTAGATGTCGGCCAAATCGGGCGGCGTCCGCTCGTGGTTGTGGTACGACACGATGACCTTGGCGGGCGGCACGTTACCCAGGGCCGCCAGCGCATCGTGCTCCACGTCGATGTACCGTGCCCCCAGTTCCGCGGCCTGGCGCAGGGTTTCCAGCCGCGGCCCCTCGGGGCCGTCATAGTGGCCGCCCTCGCGCTGCGGCCGGTACGTGACGATGACGGGGCAGGGCGGCGAGGCCAGGAGGCGCGGCAGGTCGAACTCGCGCATGGCGTCCAGGCGCAGTTCCGCCAGGTCGGCGGTGCGGGCGGCCTCGGCCAGGCCCGCCAGCGCCTGCTCGGTGGTCTCGGGCATCAGGCTGAGGCAGATCACGCGCGGCCTCCTTTCATGCGGCTTCATGCTAGCCGGCGCCGCCGCCGCGTCAAGGGTAATGAACGCCGCAGGGTAATGGGTTAGTTTCGGTTGTGGAGACCGCTCTTGCCGATTGTAGCGCGGGGGTTTATCCCCCGCGCACGGCCGCGCGGCCGTACCGCCGCGCTACATAATCCCCGGCCCAACCGTAACTGACGACGTCGTACGCCGCAGGCCGAATGGCCCGGCGTTATCCACAACCGCCGCGGAATTGTGGATAACTTTGGAACTCGCCCCGGAGCGCCCGAAAACGCGCCTTTTTTGCCCTTTCGGCAGGCAAAATCGGCCCTGGCGCTAGCGCCAGAGGGGGTGACCCCCCAAAATGTTAAGATGGGCATGACGAAATGCGCGCCTTTTTGATCGCTTTTTGACGGAAAACGTCGCCTTTTTGATCGAT
>Ga0315289_10007232_pt1 | contig 16204 bp, 12 predicted proteins | sample YL17G11_40_MG_FD_203452 | JGI IMG/M metagenome (GOLD analysis project Ga0315289, IMG submission 203452) | Sediment microbial communities from Yellowstone Lake, YNP, Wyoming, USA - YL17G11_40 | ecosystem: Environmental > Aquatic > Freshwater > Lake > Sediment | place: USA: Wyoming | collected... | reverse complement strand
CGGGGGTGGGTGTGAAACGTTATGGGCTGGGGGTCGTGTGCCACCAACCCGCCGGCGCCCGCCGGCCGCCCCGCCGTTCTTCAGGGCCCCCCCCCCCCCCCCCCCGACGCACAGGAGCTTGTCGGCACCCTCCGCGGCTTCGACGCCTTTGTCAACATGGTGCTGGACGACGTCGAGGAGACGGGCCCGGACGGCGTGCCGTCGCCCGGCCGCATCCCCTCCCTCCTGCTTAACGGCAACAACATCGCCGTCCTCGTGCCAGGCGGTAAGCCGAGCGGATAGGGAGGGAGGGGGGGGGGGAGAGAGGGAGCGTGAGGGAGGGAGGGGATGCGCGCGTGGGAGAGCTCAGCCTGGCAGTGGGTGGATGGGGGAGAGGCGGGGCGGGGCGGGGGAGGGGAGAGCGGCCGGCCTTTGTCGTGCCCTGTCTCGACCCCCGCTGTTCCGCCCCGCCCCGCCCCTCTCCTCTTCTCTTCTCTTCTCTTCCCGCTCCCCGTTGTAAAGAGAGGGGGGGGCACCACACGTGCAGCACCGTTTGATTCGATTTTGCAACACCACCACAAAGCGCACACGCGCACCCCCTGTTGTGAGGCTCTCTCCATCTCTCTCTCACCCAAGTCGTAAACGCACCGAAAAAACGCGGCAGGGGGGGGGGGAGGGACATCCCCAAAACCCTCTCTCCCCCTCCTCCTCACGCCTCACGCCTCCCCACCGCCGGACCCGCCCTTCGACGGCGCCGCGTTGGGGACGACCGGCCGGGACGGGTCCGTCGCCACAGCCCCCGCCTTGCGCGCGGGCTCGGCCTGCGCGAGCGTCGCCCCGCCGCCCGCCTGGGCCGCCGCCTTTTTGGCCGCCTCCTTGGCCTTGAGCGCCCGGAACTTCTCGCCCCGCGCGTCCAGCTGCTTGGCCGACCGCCGGGCGTTCAGGTCCTGGCCTGGGGGTGGGTGAAGGGTGAAAAGGGCGGGAGAGGGTGGGTGGATCTTTTTTAGTGTGTGTGTGTCTGCGGCCCCTTGAAACCACCCCCCCGGGAGTGCACCCGAGAGAGAGCGATGAAAAAAAGAAAAAGCTTTCGCCTTTTCCCCCTTTCACGACAAAGCGGCCGCCGTGGTCGTGTTCGCTGTGGCACACGCGTATACCCAAACAAAAAGAAGCGCGCCCGACGGCAAATGCGCCCCAAAATGAAAGGGGGCGCGCGGGCGCGGGGTAATGGTAAAATGTGCACTGTCGTGTCTCCGTCTCTGCTGAGAAAAGAGGAGAGAGGCGGAAAAAACGCGGGGGGGGGGGGGGTGTCCTCCCCACCACCACCCCTTCTTTCTGAGAAGGGGTCGAGGCCCGGGCGCGCGCGCTGCCCCTCCCTCCTCCCCCCCTCCTCCCGCTCGCCCCGCCTCTCCTCCTCTTACCTGTCGGTCGAGCCGGCGCCGCGTCCACCGCCTCCGCCTGGACGACCGGGCCCCGCTGCTGGCCGGAGGCGTTGGTGAACGACGAGGGGGAGGAGGCCCCGCCGCCCATCATCCCGCCCATCCCGCCGCCGCCGCCGCCCGCCCCCGCCCCCGCCCCCGCCCCGGCCGGGTTGAGGCTCGCCTTCAGGTACGCCTGCTGGGCCGTGGACAGCAGGTTGTTGGTGAACCAGTACAGCGTCAGGCCGGCCGGCACGTTCAGCGAGAACCAGCCGATCATGAGCGGCAGGAATTTCAGGATGGCCTGCGTCGACTGGGCCGACGAGTCGCCCTCCGCGGGCGGCGGGCTCATCAGGCGCTGGGTGACCGCCTGGGAAACGACCAGCAGGACGGGCAGGATGAGGTAGGCCGTCGCGGACGGCCAGCCGATGGGCGGGGCGCCGTCGACCAGGGGGAAGAGCCAGGACGTGCCCGCCCCGGCCTTCTGGGCGGCGAGCGAGGTCGGCCCGGCCAGGGAGGGGATCCAAAACCAGCCCTCCTTCAGCAGGCCCTCGTCCGCCACGTTGGACAGCGCCCGGTACAGCCCGATCCAGACGGGCAGGGTGACCAGGGTGGGCAGGCACCCGGCCAGCGGGTTGACGCCCGCCTCCTTGTACAGGCGGGCGACCTCGACCTGCGCCTCCTCGGGCGGGCGACCCTGGTACCGGGCCTGGATGGCTTTCACCTGCGGCTGCAAGGCCTGCAACGCGATCGTGCTCGCCATCTGCTTCTTCGTCAGCGGGTACGTCGCCAGCTTGACGATGATGGTCAGGGCGATGATGGCGAAGCCGTAGGAGTAGGGGACGTGCGCGGCTTCGAGGCCGGAGTCGAGGACCTTTTGGTGGGTGGGGAGAAGAAAAAAAATATAAAAAAATAATAAAAAGAGGGGGTTGTCAGAGTCAAGCTGTGCGCGCGCGCGTGTGCGCACGTGAGCATAGATGGACGCAGCCAGCTCCCCTAGCTCGCACGTGCGCTCCTCTGTGTTTTCTTATTTTCTAGCATACCTTCAGGAACGCCTCGAACGCGTTCGCAAAGGGCGCCAGCCAACCGCCCGAGTTGGACGCGGCGGGCGCGGCCGCGTCGATGGCCGGGGCGGCCGCAGTGGCAGCCGCGTCCGCGACCACCGAGACCGCGTCCGACGCGGAGGTCATCGCGTCGGCCAGGGTCAGGAAGATGGACGGGTCGGGCAGGGCGGCCGGGGTGGTCACCGGGCGGCGGGTGACTTGGGGGAGGAGGAGCGCAGCGAGGGAGGAGGGGGGGGTGGATGTGATGTGAGAAAGGGTTGAGGTGGCCAGGGGGCGATGGGAACGAGGGCAGGCGTTTTTTGGGCAGCGTTTTTATTCTACGCGGGCCCTCACCCCGCCCCGCCTCCCATACAGCACACGCCCAGATGGCCAGGCAGACACGCTCCACGCGAGCGGGCAAAAACAGGGGCATTAGGGCCGCCAATCCCGCCAATCCCTGTCTACTCACCACGGCGGGCCGGCAGGAGCGGGCGAGACAGCGGCGGCCGCGCGCCGGCGGCGGCGCGTGTGCGGGCGGCGCCCAGCCTGTGTTTCGATGGACAATTGGAGGAATAAGTGTCAGGGGTCGCGAGAGAGTGTGACGTTGCATCCACTCAGCGTGTCGAAACCAGGAACGGAGGGGGTGGCGGGGTGGCGGGGCGCGGGCGGACGTGGCTTGAGAGGCGAGGTGGTCCGCATCGGAAAAAGACAGCGCGTTTTTTTCTTTTTCTCCGACACGCTCCCACACGCCCCCTCTCTCACACACTCACCGCGTCGGCAGCATGGTGGCCTGCATGACTGAGGACCGACGGCGTGCGTGTGAGGCAGGCGCGGTCGCGAGTGGTTGCGCCAGGAGCCCGCGAGAGAAGAAGCCTTCTCGAAGGGGAGAGTGAGAAAAAAAGGAGGGAGAGCGAGTTAGCCACTCTCTCCACACTCTTTGACAAAAAATAAGGACAAGCTCGCCCCGGTCACGCGGTGTGTGCGCAAGGGGTGTGCCGCACACCACGCCAGCATGCTCGCCCTCGCCCTGCCTCCACGCGCCACGGGCGCGGCCTCCACGTCCAGCGCGCGGGGCGGCGCCGGGGCGCTCCCCCCCCTGCGCCCGCATCTTCGGCCGTCGCTCGCACAGCGGCCGCCGCGGTCTGCCTCTGGTCCTCCCGCCGCCGCGTGCGCCGCCTCCGGCCCGCGCGCAGCTGCCTGGCGCCCTGTTGGACGGCGTAGAAGCAGCGGCAGGCGCACCGCCGAGGAGGAGGCCGCACCGCTCCAACCCGCCCCGCCGGCCGCCGGCGGGCCGTCGTCGCCCGACCCCCAACAACCTGATGACAAGAAAAAGAAAAAGAGAAAGGGCGCGGGCGGCGGTGGTTACTCTGGCCCCTCCCCACGCCAGCTGGTCCGCCGGGCCGGGATCCGGGTGCGGGCTCTGGCGGGGCGGGCGGCCAAGGCGGTCGCAACTTGGCCAGGCGTCAGGCACGTGCTGGGCGCTCTCACCGCCGTGTACGCGTCCACCCTCCCCGCCCGGTTCGCCGCGGCCGCGACCGCGGACGCCCTGGCCGTCGACTACGGCGCCTTCCTGGCCACCGAGACCCGGCGCACCTGGAGCTGGGCGGCCTCCCACCCGGTGGAACGGTCCGTGGCCCGGGAGCACGTGCGGTGGGTGCGCACCTTCATCCTCACGGCCGCGTGGGCGACCGCCGCGCCGGCCACCATCGCCTGGACGCTGGGCGTGCCGGCCGTCCTCCTGTCCGCGCCATGGGGGTTGCGGGGCCAGGTCAAGTCGCCCGTGTTGTGGGCGGTCCTGTTTGTGTGCCAGGGGCTGGGGAAGTGGCCGGTGGGGGGTCCGTTGATGCCTGTGTTCTGAACCACGTACCCCAAAAGTGGGGGATATGAATGATGATTGGAGAGAGAGAGTGGTGGTGGGGTGTTTTGTTGGTCTTCAAAAATGTGATCCTGGCTCTCTCTACCTGTCTCTATATGTCCTTCCTGCCTTTACTTGGCCATGCGTGCGGCAGCGGGGAGCGCGCTGGGCGAGGCGGCAGAGACGTGGAAAGAGACAGAGCGTGCGTCGTGCCCGTCCTTGTCCCCCTTTCTAACAAGTGCTCTCTCTAAAGCTTTTCCACCACCCGCAGCTTGGCCGACCGCGCCCGCGGGTTGGCGGCCAGCTCGGCCGGGCCCGCGGTCAGGGGACGCCTGGTGAGGATGCGGACGGTGGGCTCCACGGTCGGCGGCGGGTGCGCGCCCCAGGCCGCCCGGGCCGCCCGCTCCCACCTGCCACCCCCAGCGAATGCATTTGGCTCCTCCTCTTCCTGCCCGCCCTTGCCCGCCGCCTTCAAAAACGCGCGCTTGACCGCCCGGTCCTCCAAGGAATGGAAGGATATGACGGCCAGGCGCCCGCCAGGGGCCAGGGCGGCCAGGGCGGCGGGGAGGGCGGCCCCCAGGGCGCCCAACTCGTCGTTCGCCCCAATCCGAAGCGCCTGAAACGTGCGCGTCGCTGGGTGGACCTGAGGTTTCCCACCGCCGCCGCCCCTCCCCCCCCCACCACCCCCTCCCCGCTTCTTCCAGCCGGCCAGCCCCAGCGCCGCCACCAGTTCTCCAGTCGTCGTGATGGGAGCCGCGGCCCGGGCGGCGACCAGGCGGGCCGCGATGGAGCGGGCCGCCCGCTCCTCGCCCGCCTCCCACAGCAGGGCCGCGAGGTCGCCCTCCGGCCAGCCATTCACGATGTCGGCCGCGGAGATGGCGCCCAAGGGGTTGGCGGGATCGCTCATGCGCATGTCGAGGGGGCCGTCCTTGGAGAGGGCGAAGCCGCGGGCGGGGTCGTCGATCTGTTAAAGAGAGGTTGAAAAAAAAAATGATGAATGATGGGATGGGGGAACATATTCGCAAGAGAGAGAGGAGAGGTGCCCCAAGTCTCTCTCTCTTTTCGCTTTTCATACCTGCATGGATGAGAAGCCCAGGTCCAGCAGGATGCCGTCCGCAGCGTCACACCCGCTCTCGGCTAGCTCGGCCGCCAGGGTGCGGAAGTTGGCAGCCCGCACGTGGAGCGTGAGCGAGGAGGGAGGCGGGGTCGAGGCCGAGGCCGGGGTTGACGAGGCCTCCCCGCCCGCCCGCCTCGCCTCCACCAGCCCCGCCAGGCGCGCGGTCGCGGTCGCCCGGGCGATGGGGTCGACGTCCAGGCCGATCAGGGTGTGCATTTCCGGGTGGGCGGTGGCAAGGGCGGACGCGTGGCCGGCTGTGGAAATGGATGTGGAAAGATGAGGGGGGTGGCCGAGGTTTTCGTTCCGCGCGCCGCTCATCCCGTCAAAAAAAAGAAAAACTCACCCGCTCCCAGCGTCCCATCCAAGTACACGCCTAGCCGCATGCCCTGGAACGCGTTCACTATTTCCTCTAACAGGACGGGGGTGTGAGGTGGGGGTGGGGTGGGGGGCGTGGTGGCGGGCGCGGCGCCGGCCGGCCCCGCGGCGGCTAGGCATGCTGTCGAGGTCAAGGTTGAGGTCAAGGAGGGCGATGCGCCGACGACGCGCACAGCCTGCCACGCCGGCACGTGTCGCAGGCGAACAAGCGTGGAAAGGGCAGCAGCCCGCATGGGTGGGAGGAGGGGTGGAGTGGGGTGCGGGCGAAGCATTGCGCGGCCACCCCGACGTGGGGATGTGAGAGCGAAACGCGCGTTTGGTCAAGCGCTCTCCATTGCCATCATATCCGCCTTGCCCCCTTCCCATTCTCTCTCTCACTCACATGCACGCCCTGGCCGCCCAGGCGTCCTCCCGGCTGGCGTCCGTATCCACCTGCTCCCTGGCCCGGGCCGCCCGGCCCGCCCGCAGCAGCGCCCTCCTCTCGACCAAAACCCGGCCAATGGCATCAGCAGCGTCTGGGGACGCGCCCCCGTCCGCGCCGCCCTCCTTTTCGGGACCCGGTGCCGAGGAACTGCGGGCCCTGTGTGTGGGACCCTGCTCCCGGTGAGAATGACTGGAGGAGAGAGAGCCAGAGCGTGGTGAGAGCGCGTGCGTTTGCAAAACTCTCTTCTCACACATCCCATCCGTCTCCAACCATCCATCCAGGGAAACCCCGCTCCTCACCCCTGCCGCCCTCGCCGCTCACCTGCCCGCCCTGCCCGCCTGGACCGTCAGCCCCGACGGCACGGCGCTCACCCGCTTTCTCGTCGCCCGCAACTTTGACGCGGCGCTCGCCTTCTTCAACGCGCTCGCGCCAGTCGCGAACAAGGCCGGCCACCATCCGGACCTCCACCTGGAAAACTTCCGGGACGTGACCGTCAGCCTGACGACGCACGCGGCGGGCGGGATCACGCTGGCCGATGTCGGCCTGGCCGCCCGGGTTGATGCGGTCCCGGTCGAGTGCTCGCCGAAATGGTTGAAGGAGCAGGGGAAATGAAGATGGATGGACGGATGGGGTGTTTTCGCCAGTTCTTTAGCTCTCTCTTTCTCGTCGCATGCGAATGTTGAGTGTGAGGAATGAGAGTCACTGTGATTTTTGTGCTTGTGTGGTGTGTGTGTGCTTTTGGTGTTGTAGAAAGGGTTCTCGGAGGAAAGAATGGATGGATGGAAATGGAGAGGGAGGAAATGGAGGAGGGGGGGGCGAGAGGAAGATTGGGGGGCCTCACTGTCTCTCTTTTTATTTTCCCTCCTCCTCCACTCTCGACTCCAGGGGCCGCGATCCCCCGATCCAGGAGCCTTTTCCTTTTCTGATAGTCCAGGTAGGTACACGGCAACGATTCCAAGAGTCGCTGCGTGGGTGCTAGCCGCGTGGAGTCCCCCCACGCCGGCACCAAATGCCAATGGCCGCGCCCAGTCGGCCGCGGCCGACACGTCGCAGGCTGGCGCTCTCTCGCCGTGCTCTCTCACTCTCCCATCGCCCCTCCCACCACGCCACAGGCCCTACCTGACCAGAAGGCGGCCCTCCGGGTACGGTCAGGACCTTCTGCCCTTGACCAGGCGGAAACAAACCCGGTCGCTCGCAAAGGGAAGCGCCCTGGCGTGACGCCGAGAGAGAGAGGAACCACCCCTCTCCGCGCGAACGCCCGCCCTGAAAACGTTCCCTCATACCCACCCACCCTCTCCTCTTCCTGCTCGCCCGACATGACGGCGGTCGACTCCGCCCTCCTCTACGCCCGCGCCACCGTGGCGGCCCTATCCACCCTGTCCACACCGGCCCCCCCACCCCCGCCCGGCCTGGCGACCCAGGCCCTGGCGGCGGCCGTCTTCTTTTTTGCGCTGGACGGCGCGATCACGTGGTGGCTGCCCCTGGAGGCCTGGCTGGCCGCCCACGCCCGCACCCCGCCGCCCGGCCCCAAGGCCCGGGCCGCCCTGGCGCGCGAGATCGGGGTGAAGCTGGTGGGCCTGGTGCACCTGGGCATCCAACTCCCCCTGGCGACGGCGGCCCTGGTGGGCGCGGGCGGGCGGGCCGCGTTTGGGGGCCTCCCCTTCCTCCTTGCCCCGGCCCCGGGGCTGTCCCCAGCCGCCGCGGCCGCCCGCCTGTACGCCTCCACCCGCCTCACCCACGCCACCGTCGCCGTCTCCGCCGGCTACTTCGCCTGGGATGTGGCCGCCCTCATCCCCCGGACGGCGACGGCGGGCCCCGCCATGCTGGCGCACGGCTGCCTGTGCGCGGCGCTCTACTGGTACGGCGCCCTCTCCGGGAGCCTCTCCTTTTACGGCGCGCTCTTTGTGCTTTGGGAAGCCTCCACGCCCGCGGTGTACGCGCGCTGGCTGGCCCTGGAGACGGGGTGGGGCCCGGGCACGCGGGTGTACGCGGCGGCGGGCGTCTCGATGGTCGCCTCCTTCTTTGCCGCCCGCGTCCTGGGCGGGGCGGCCGCCTCCGCCGCGTTCTGGGCGTCCGCGTCCGCGGAGCTGGGCGGCGGCCACGCACGCCGCCCGGGCGCGCTGCCGCACCTCGTCATCTCGGGCTTCCGGGCGGCCAACGTGTGCATGACCCTGCTCAACCTGTGGTGGTTTTCACGCATGGTCGCCGGCCTGGCGCGCCTGATCGCGCGCGGCCGGAGGGGGGGGCGGGGGGTGGAGGTGGTGGCGGTGGGCGGCGCCCGGCCGACGGCCAAGAGCGGGGTGAGCCCCCACCGAGGTGGGCGGCAGAGCCATGAGGAGTGAGCGGAGTGAGTGAGAAACAGCGCGCTGTAGACTGCATGAAAAAATGCAACAGGGCGGGTTTCGGGTCGGGCCATTCATTCTCTCTTTCGGCGGCACACGCAACGCGCACGCACGCGCACGCACACACGCGCGCGTTCCTGGTGTGTGTGACTGTGCGGGTGAGCTACCATCGCGCACACCATGCCACAGTCAAGGCGAGCCAGCCTCGCGGCGGCGGCCGCCTTTCTGTGCACTTCTCTAGTGTCCGCCGCGCCGCCCTCTGCCTTGCCAGCCTCCTCCGTCGCGGCCTTGCGCGCCGCTGTCGCGTCCACCACCCTGGATGCGGCGGCCTGCGTACTTTTTACACACGCCCACGGCACGGCGGGCTGTGCTGGGGTGGTGAGCCGGGCGGCGTTGGGCGGCACGGGGCGGAATGCATCGGCGCTCGTCGCGCCCGGCGCCGACCTGGTGCCCCTCCTCACTGCCGCGGCCGCGGCTGGTGGTGGGAGTGCGCCCTTCGCCCGCGCGCCCTTCCCGGCCGTGGCGGTGAGCCTGCCGGGGCCGCCCCCGCCCAGCCCGTGGTCCCCGGACGAGCCCAACCCGCAGGCCGCCTGGGCCCCCGCCCCGGCCCCGCCCGGCTGGGAATGGGTGCCAGGCGGGTGCGGCGCGCTCGCCGCCCGCCTGCCCTTTCTGGCCTTCGACCTGTACGGGGCGGGCCCGGCGGCCGCGGCGGCGGGGCGGGCGGCTGAGAATGATGGTGACGGCGGCGCCAGCCGCGCGGCGCCCCGCTCCTCGATGGGCGTCCACGCGGCGGACGCGGACGTGAGGATGAATGCTGCCGGCAGTGCGGGCGGGGGTGGGCGGGGCAGCACGCCCGCCGCTGCTGCTGCCGCCGCCGCCGCCACTAACACGACCGCCTGCCTGGCCGCCGGCACCTGCCAGCCCGTGGGCGGCCACAGCGTGTGGGCGGCCATCGGGCGCGGCGCCGGGAGCGGCAGGGCCGCCACCGTCCTGCTGGCGGCGGCGGCCGACGCGAGGAGCCTGGGGCGGGGGCGGGGCGGGGCGGGCGGGGCCGGGAGTGCGGGGCGCCTCTCCGGCCTGGTAGCCCTCCTCGCGGCCGCGGAAGTGCTGGGCAATGCGAGCAGGAGCGGCCGCAGCGGCGGCGGCAACCCTATCATCGTCGCGGCCCTGGCGGGCGAGGCGTGGGGCTTCCTCGGCTCCGGCCGCCTGCTGTTTGAGGCGAACACCGACGCCACCCGCCTACCTGGCACGGACGGGGCGGGCGGGTTCCCGGCGTCCTCGATCACGCATCTCCTGGAGCTGGGCCCTGTGGGGGATGGCAAAGAGGCGCGCCTCTTTGCCCACCCGGCGACAAAAATGAGCGGCGGCGGCGGCGGCGCCCGGGACGACCCGGCCGCGGCCGCCCTGGTGTCTGCCTCCCCTACCGCCGTCTCCCTGCCCCCGCCCGGCGCGCCCGGCCCGCCGCCCTCCTCCTCCTGGGCGCTGGCCCCGCGCCTGCCGGGCCTGGTCGGCGCGGCCGTGCTGACCGCGCACGCCGCCACCCTGGGCGGCCCGGCCTGGGCGTCCCGGTGGGATGATGCGCTGGATGCGGGGGCGACCGCGCGCGCGGCGGCCGCCGCAGCGACCGCCGCCGCCGCCCTGGCGGGCTGGGGTGGTGGCCCGCTTGCTGCGCCCGACCCCGCCCTCCTGGCCGCCCGCGTGCGGGACCTGGCGGCGTGCGTGCTGGGCGCGGCGGATGGCTGCTCCACCGCGGCCGCCCTCCTAGGCAGCGCCGGGGCTGCCGCCCTGGCAGCCGACGCACCATTTGCCCACCTGGGCCCGCTGGCCACGGTGGGGCCGGACCCGCAGGCCCCGCCGGTGGTCTCGTCCGGCGCCCGCTTCCTGTGGGAAGCGTTGGCCCGGGCGGCGGCGGCGGCGGGCGGTGGAGGAGGAGGAGGGGAGAGCCCGGGCGAGGAGGGGCCGCCCCGCCCGTGCAAGAGCGCGGGGGGGTGCGAGCGCGGGGAGGTCTGCGCGGGCGTGGACGCGGGCGCGGGCGGCAAGGCGGGCACGGGCGCCTGCACGCCCGCCACCGTCCGCTTCGTGGCGGCCTACCCTGTCGGCCTGGAGTGCACGGGATGCGCGGACGGGGGCGGCCAGTGGGGCGCGTGGGCGGGCGTGCAGGAGGGCAGCAGCCCCGCGGCGGCCTGGGCGGCGGCCACCGCCTGGCCGGCCGAGCCGCTGTGGTGCGAGTCCGTCTGGCCGGCGGGCGGGGTGCCGTCCCTGGCGCTCTACCGGTCCACCCCGCCAGGCGCGGCGGGGCGGGCGCTGGTGGCGGGCGTGGTCGCGACGGGGGTGGCTGTGTGGGCGGGGCGGGCGGCGAGGAGGGAGTTTGGCCGGGTCGCGTGAATGACAAGGAAAACAAGTGCAGGCAGCTTATTTATTGAGACCGGATGGGATATGCGCACGCGCGTCGCGTGACTTGTGAAAGGGTTTTGAAAGGACTTGTGAAAGGCAGCCGGGTCACGATCGGAAAAATGCTGTCGTTTTTTAGCAACCCTCAACCCCCCTTTCATTTCATTTCTTGCCGCGCAGCCGGGACGACGCCCGCGTCGCGGGCGATGCGTCGCCCGTCGTCGCCGTCGCGGCCCGCCCCGTCCTTGCCCGGGCCCGGGACGGCGTGGGCGGGGCCCTGGCCTTTTTAGGGGCGGCAGCGGCGAGGGGAGCGGAGCGTGTGGGTGGTGCGGCGGCCTTGGCAGCAGGCTTGGCCGCCGCCGCCGCCCGGGCCCGCTTGGGGGCCGGGGCGGTCGCGGCCTCCGGTTCCTCGGGCGCGGCAGGCGTGGACGCGGTGCGCCGCTTACGCGTGGCGGTGGCGGCGGCCGCGGCCGGCTTGGCAGCAGCGGCGGCCGCTTTCTTCACCCGCGCCGCGGCCGGGGCGAGCGACGGGGAGGCCTCCCCCTCCTCCGCCTGCTTTGCCGCGCCCGCCGCCGGGGCCTTGCCGCCGCGCCCCTCCCGCGGCGCGACAGGCGGCCGACCTGCGCCGCCACCGTGGGGCGTCGCCGCTGCCGTGACGGCAGCCGCCGCCGTGCGCCAGGCGGGCGCGGCCGCCCAGGCGCGGGCGGCGAGCGCACGCGCGGCCGCGACGGCCGAGCCGGGGGCAGAGGGGGCGGGCGCGGCTGCGGCAGCGGTGCGTCGGCCGGGCGTCTTGGCTTCGCCAGCAGCAGGGCTGGGAGCCGGGCGGGCGTGGGCGGCCGCGGCGGCCTCAGCGGCCGCGGCCCGGGCGGCCTCAGCGGCCGCCGCCTTGGCCTCTGCTTTCGCGACCGCCGCCTCCGCGGCCCGGACCGCATCCGACGCCACCTTTTCAGCGGCGGTGACCGCTTTGGCTGCAGCGGCCTTGTCAGTCGCCGCGGACCGAGCCGAGGCGGCCGCGGCCGTCTCGGCCACCCCAGCCGCGGCCCGGGCGGCAGCCGCCTCGGCGCGTGCGCCCGCAGCCACGCCCTCCGCCGCGGCCGTCGACGCCGCGGCCGCCGCCCGGGCCGCCACCGCCCGGTCACGCTCCGCCTCCGCATCGTCCGCCCGCCTCTTGGCGGCCCGGGCGTGGGCGCGGGCTTCCGCGGCGGCGGCGCGCTCGCGGCGGGCGTCCTCAGCCGCGGCGCCGGCCTCCGCGCGGGCGCCGTCCCGGGCGGCGGCCGCGTCCGAGGCGGCCCGGCGGGCGGTGGCAGCGTCACCGGCGGCCCGAGCGACGTCCGCGTCGGCTTGGGCCCGGGCCTCGGCGGCGCCGGCCTCGGCAGCGACGGCGCCGGCCGAGGCGGCGGCGGCCGCGTCCTCGCACGCGCCCAGGGCGGCCGCCCACTCCCGGCGCTGGGCCTCCCAGACGGCTTCGCCGGCGTCAGCCTGGCGCTTCAGGTCAGCCTCGTAGGCAGTCAGTTCCTGAAGGAGAAAAAGGGGAGGGAGGGGGGGTGCGATAGTGGAATGAGCAAAAAAAAAAAGCATGCCGACACTGGAGAGGTAGGTCGAAAACGCACGACGCACGCACACTCCCCCCCTCCCTCTCCATACCTCCATGTACGCCGCCAGTTCCGCCTCCTTCACAGCCTTCGCCTCTAGCTCCTCCTTCAGGGCGGTGACCTGTGCGAGTGGATGGGTAAAGTGTGAGCGGGGGCGAATTTGCACGTGCAAAAGGCAAAGCGCGCTCGCACGCCGGCGAGTTGTTGAGTAGATGCGGCGCGTCTCACTCCTCCTCACCTCTGCCCGCAGGGCGTCCACTTCGGCCGCCAGGTCCGCGCCTGGAGAGGTACCCAGCATGCCGCGGTCACTGTGCGGATGTGTGGGGTGGGGTAGGGGGTGGGGGTGTGAAGAAGTAGGCGAACGAGCGCTACGCCGCACCGACGTCGTGCACAAAAACAACGCGGGTGACACAGCCTGAGCGCCGTCGCACGCCGCCTCTTTCCTCGCACCGTGCCAGTGCCCAAGCGCTAGGGGACGGAGCGGCAGGGACGCCCGCCCCGCCAAAGGTGGAGTCGGGCCATTCCATATTTATGAGTGTGCGCAAGAGAGGACGCGCGTCTTCTTTGTTATATCAAAGGCAGCAGCGCCGTTTGGCAAGTGAACTGCCGTCATCTTTCATTCTCTTTTTTTCTCCCTCTTGTATCTTCCCCGCATCCAAAAAATCGTCATGGCCACCCTCCTCCGCGCCCCGGCCGCCCTGCGCATGCCGACCGCCCGCGTGGTGAGTGTGTGAATTGGAGTCTTCAAAATTGGGAAGGCATGGTAAAAGGGACCCCGCCTCCTTTTAGTAAAAAAGCTTGGCCCAAAAAAAAAAAGTGGGGACACCCAGCAGCGTGCCCGGTTGCGCTGATTCTAGGCACGGGCGAAAAGAGGTGCGGCCTTTTGTGAGGGCGGTGCTTCACATGTGATGTCGTCACGATGGGCTCAGCCCTGCTTGCCGGCGCCTGGACTGCCGTTCCACCATGTAGAATGCGGGCCCTCTCACGAGACCCCCCCTCGCCGCAACCGCGTTTTCTCACGCCTCTCGCGCTCTTTCCTCCCTCTCTATCTCAACACGCAGGCCCAGCCCGCCCGCCGCGCCTTGGCCGCCCGGGCCCAGGTCCAGGTCACGTCCGCCTACAAGGCTGTGTCCAAGGTATGGGAGAGGATGGGGAGTGGGCGGGGCGAGCAGAGCTGCCTGAGATGCGCGTAGACAACGGCCGCCGCTCACGCACTAAGCGTTGCCTTCCATTCGCACCCGACCCTCTTCCCCTCTCACCATCCAAAACGCGGTCCGCCTCTCCTCTCCTCCTATTTTTCATCGACAGGGCGACCGGTCGTCCATGGAATTCCGCATCTTCATGGAGTCCGCCAAGGCGCCCGGCGCCCCCATCTCGACCTGGCACGACATCCCCCTGGCCAACCCGGACGGGACGCTCAACTTTGTGTGCGAGATCCCGTCCGAGTCGTCCGCTAAGATGGAGGTCTCCACCAAGGAGGCGTCCAACCCGATCAAGCAGGACATCAAGAAGGGCGCCCTCCGCTTCTACCCCTACAACATCAACTGGAATTATGGCATGCTGCCTCAGACATGGGAGGACCCCAAGATCGTGCACCCGGAGCTGGAGGTCGCGGTGCGTGTTTTTTGTTTTAGGGAGAGGTGGGGGGGGTCGTGCGCCTTTCCTAGTTCTCTCTCTCTCTCTCTCTCTCTCTCTCCCGCGTGACGAGAGCGTGGCCTCGCACACACATACATTTTTTAAGAGGCCGGGGGTGACTGTTCCCTGGTAACAGGGTCCTGTGGACCGGATTCGAAAAAACGAATTCTGCAATTCGGACGGGAGAGGAGACATGAGAGAAAATGAGAAGTGACAATGGACATGGAGCGCGAGCTTGCGCGCGCGCATGGCCAACCTCATCATTCCCATCACCCCCCATTTGAGCGCTCACTCTGTCGCGCCCTGCCCCATTTTTCCTCCTTCCCATCAGGGTGACAACGACCCCGTCGACGTCGTCGAGATCGGGTCCGTCGAGCTCGCCATGGGCTCCGTCACGCCCGTGAAGGCCCTGGGCGCGCTGGCCATGATTGATGATGGCGAGCTGGACTGGAAGATCATCTGCATCGCCGCCTCCGACCCGATGGCGGCCAAGCTGAACGACGTGGAGGACGTGGAGCGCGAGATGCCGGGCGAGCTGCGCAAGATCCTGGAGTGGTTCCGGGACTACAAGACCCCGGACGGCAAGCCCGAGAACCGTTTCGGCTACAACAACAAAACCCAAAACGCGGCGTTCGCGGCGGAGGTGATCAAGGAGACCAACGGGTACTGGAAGGCCCTCAAGAGCGGGGCGCGCGTCAACGACGACGAGTACGCCCTGTGAGATGGGGAAGGGGGAAAAAAGGCGTCGCGCGCGCGTGTGCGGGGCTGACGCACACTCACGCGCGTTGTGTTGAGGAGCAGCAGGAGCACCATGTGATACTTTTGTCAACCCATCATCTTTTTTGCTTTTGCACAAAACGCCGGCCCGCGCGCGTCACAAGCACAATCCCCGCCAGTCGACAAACACATATCACGCCCTCCCACTCTCTCTCTCTCTCTCACACACACACACACCCAAAGAGGTGGAGAAGAAAAAAGACACCTCTCCCATCCAACCCCATCATCACACCACCCCTCTCCACCATCCCATTCTCACCACACCTTCCACGCCGGCGGCGCCGGCGGCGCCCCGCCCGCCGCCCGCCGCGGGGCAGCAGCCGACGCAGACCGCGCGGCAGGCGCCGCCGGGGCCGCCGCCCGCGGCACCGCAGGCACCGCCCGCCCAGGCGCCCCCCCGGACAGGAGCTGGTCCTCAAAGGCGGGGGGGAAGCCGGTCGCGACCAGCGTGACCGCCACCTCGCCCGCCGGGTTGTTGGGGTCGATGACGGCGCCGAAGATGACGTTGGCGGAGGGGTCGGCCAGGGAGGCGACGACCTCGGAGATGCGGCCGACCTCCTTGAGCGTCAGGTCGGGGCCGCCCGTGATGTTGAAGACCAGCCCGGTCGCCCGCTCGATCGACCGCTCGATCAGCGGGGCGGACGTCGCCTGCAGGGCGGCCTCCTCCGCCCGGTTGGAGCCGGAGGCCCGGCCGGAGCCCAGCATGGCGGTGCCGGAGTTGGCCATGACCGCCCGAACGTCCGCGAAGTCGACGTTGACGAGGCCGGGGACGGTGACAATGTCGGCGATGCCTTGGACGCCCGCGCGCAGGACGTCGTCGGCCAGCAGGAAGGCGTCGGCCAGGGGGGTCGCCGCGCCGACCACGTCCAGCAGGCGGTCGTTGGGAATGACGATGAGCGTGTCCACCGCCCGGCGCAGGGCTTCCACCCCGTCCGCGGCGGACCCGCCCCGGCGGCGGCCCTCAAAGGCGAAGGGGTAGGTGACGACACCGACGGTGAGCGCGCCCGCCTCCCGGGCGGCCCGGGCGACCGCCGGCGCCGCGCCCGTCCCCGTCCCGCCGCCCATGCCGGCGGTGACGAAGACCATGTCCGCGCCCGAGACGGCGGTGGCCAGGGCGGCGGAGGACTCGGCGGCGGCGGCCTCGCCCAGGGAGGGGTCGCCGCCCGTCCCCAGCCCGCGCGTCAGTTCCGAGCCCAGCTGGAGCTTGTGGGGGGCGGCATTGGCTTGGAGGGCCTGGGGCGCGGGAGGGGGAGGAGGGG
>Ga0315289_10007231_pt1 | contig 16207 bp, 17 predicted proteins | sample YL17G11_40_MG_FD_203452 | JGI IMG/M metagenome (GOLD analysis project Ga0315289, IMG submission 203452) | Sediment microbial communities from Yellowstone Lake, YNP, Wyoming, USA - YL17G11_40 | ecosystem: Environmental > Aquatic > Freshwater > Lake > Sediment | place: USA: Wyoming | collected... | reverse complement strand
ATACACATACCTGAGCTCTTAATCGAAAGGATAAAAGCAAAGGGAATGAATCCTGATAATTTCGAGTTTTATATAAATGCATTCCGATCTGGAGCGCCACCTCATGCAGGATGGGCTATGGGTGTTGAAAGGCTCACGCTAGCAATAACAAAACAGTCAAATATCAGGGAATGCTCAATGTTCCCAAGAGATATTGACAGGATTAGTCCTTAATTGCTGATAACTAGATGCAAGAGCTAGCTATCCATAAGCCAGCGTGCTTTGCAAGTTTTATACCAATTCTTTGCATTAAAAATAGGTTTTACTCCAGAGATGGTGCCGTTTCTACGATATGTGAATCCTGCATCATCTAGTGCGCTGATAATGGAATTAGTATAATACTTTTTCATCAAATAAGCGGACTTACACCTGAACTCTTCAATAGTGTATTTCTTGATCGCGAATGCCCAACGGATTGCATCTGTCCTGTTGTCTTGTATTTCATAAAATCCCCTTGGAACATTCGACATCTGCCAAGGGAACAAGGATATCCCGCTCTTCCTCATTGCAATGTATGGAGAGCCATTGCAGTGATGCACAAGGAATCCTCTCTTTCCATTGGAGTGGAAATGCTTTGAAAGAACAGTACCGTTTCTTTCCTTGTTCAAATTCTTTACAAAATCTCGGATATCCTCTTTGATTACTGATCTATTGAGCACAGCAACGAGATTCTTTGGATCATTGAAAAACTCTTTAGTTACATTATTTGAATATTTCAGCATATGATTCACCTAAATCTAATTTTTGATGAAGGATTCTAGTTTGTGTTTGGTTCGTGTTTAGTTTGGCTTTTGAGAATCAGACAACTCTAAATGCGAATCCGTAATGGATTAATCCTCCTTCTCCTTCTTCCAGCCATTTCCTGTATATCTGTTCCACTCTTGCCCCTATTTCCACATTCTCTGGCTTGATATCCTCAAGCATGCCCAATACTTTCGGGCCTTCATCAAGCTGGACCAATGCAAGAGTATAGGGTGCCCTGAGATCAAATCCAGTTGGGGGAGTATAAACTGTAGTGAATGAATAAATTTCACCTGTTCCCTTGAATCTCTTTTCAACCAGCTTCCCTTTTCTCCTGCATAATGGACATATCTTCCTCAATGGGAAAAAGTCATGCCCGCATGTATCGCAATGAACGCCAACTAGCAAATAACGCTCTTTCATTCTTCTCCATGACGATGGAATTCCTGCTTTCATAATCATCCCTCATTTAAAATATAATTTAATCTGCTCTCTTCATTATGTGCGTGACGCATGTTGCCCCGCTTCCCCCAACATTGTGAGTCATTCCTATCTCTGCGCCAGTTACTTGGCGTTTGCCTGCTTGTCCTCTTAATTGCCATGCAATCTCAACAGCCTGCTTCACTCCTGTCGCCCCAACAGGATGGCCGCAACCCTTCAGTCCTCCTGAAGTGTTGATTGAAATCTTTGAATTTAATGCTGTTTCTCCATCGAAGGATGCGAATCCTCCCTTGCCTTTGGGGAAGAATCCCAAGTCTTCGATTGCCATAACTTCCGCAGAAGTGAAACAATCATGCACTTCGCACACATCAATGTCTTTCGGCTGCAGCTTTGCCATCTGATATGCCTTTTCTGCAGCTATTTTTGTAGCATATAATGCAGTATGTGTTCTTCTGCTTTGCAATGCGAGTGATCCTGATGCCTGCGTGCTTGCAAGTATTTCTATAGGAGTATCATTGTATTTCCTTGCATCCTCGAGCGGGACAAGCACTAATGCCGCTGCTCCATCGCTTAATGGACTACAATCAAGGATTTTCAATGGGCTTGCAACAGGCCTTGATTCCATGACTTCCTGAATCGTGATCTCCTTCTGGTATTGGGCGAACTTGTTCTTTGCAGCATTCGCATGATTCTTAACTGCGACAGATGCGAAATGCTCTTCCTTTGTGCCAAACTCGACCATATGTCTTCTTGCCATCAAGGCATATAATGCTGGGAAAGTTGCTCCTTGGAACAGTTCCCATTCCTGGTCTCCTGCGCCACCTAATGCTACTGTGGCCTCATCTGCGCTCACATCTGTCATCTTTTCTACACCGCCCACTATAACGCGGTTGTGCATGCCTGATGCGATTGCCATTACACCTATCCTGAGCGCGAGCCCCCCTGAAGCGCATGCAGCTTCAACTCTTGTTGATGCAACTGGAGTAAGGCCCATATAATCCGCCAGTAGGGCGCCTATGTGCTCTTGTCCGACCATTTTTCCTGAGGCCATTGTTCCTCCGAATAATCCATCAATCTCATTTCCCTGCATGTTCGCATCTGCAAGAGCATCGACTCCAGCCTCAAGGATAAGATCCCTGAAGCCCATTTCCCAATGCTCTCCGAATTTGGTCATTCCGACTCCGACTATTGCGACTTTTCTCATAAATATACCTCTTTTCACTCATTCTTGTGAATCACATATTTCTTCAGCAAATCTCTCTTTTTTACTAACGAGTATGTTCGCGGCTACTTGTGCAGCTTGCATAGCATCAGCTTCACTGTACCTTAGTTTGTTTCCTTGCTTCTCTCTTTTCTTGTTTGTTATGAGTGTCACAGGCAATCCTCCGTGCTCTTTGTCACAGATTGTCATTATTTCTTTATCATTCTGTTTTTTCAATTTCAGCAGTTCTTTCTTTTTATCTGACTTCATTCTTGTCCAGTTATCAACAGGGACAAGGAAATTTACATTTGTTCCTCCATGTTCCCTGTCTGCATATGGCACAATTTGGTATCTTTTTCCATTTTTTGTGACAATTTTGCTTTTCATATCAATCAACTTCAATTTTAACTGGCATGAGTGTTGTTTTTGGTTTTTTCTTTTTGTCCATAGTATTCTTTATAGAATCCCATTGCTTTTGCAACACTTTTTTGTTTTGTTTCTTGATCCTGCTTGCTTCTTTTTGGAAGCTTTTCAAATTGCCTGGGAATGTTTTTTTCATTTTTTCACCTAGAATTTCAATTTCTTCCTGTGTTTAACATAAACTCCATAATCAATGTATTCTTTCTTGTCAATGTAGCTCTGCACCAATCTTGCCCTTTCCCTTTTTTCATCAATTGCCTGTGTTGTCTCTATGAGGAAAGAATCGCTTCCTGCGCCGCTGCCATATGATGTGACAAGTATCTTCTGGTTCGGCTTTGCAATATCTAGTACTGCAGCCAGACCCAATGGCGAAGATCCAGAATAGGTATTTCCTATCTTTGGAGTGAGCAATCCTGGCTCAAGCTTCTTCTTGTCAATTCCAAGCATTGCAGCTACCTGCAATGGAAATTTCCCATTAGGCTGATGGAATACAATATAATCAAAATCATCCAATTTCATTCCGGTTTTTTCCAGCAATCCTTTTGTAGCTCCCATTACATGCTTGAAATATGCTGGTTTTCCTGTGAATCTTCCTCCATGAGAAGGATATTCTTCGCCTGGCCTTCTCCAGAAATCAGGAGTGTCTGTTGTGTATGAATATGTATCTTTAATTTCAGCGATCAATGAAGTATCTGAGGCTCTGCCAATGATATATGCCGCTGCTCCTGCTGATGCAGTGTATTCCAATGCATCCCCAGGCCTTCCTTGCGAAGTATCTGTACCGATTGCTAATCCATATTTCGCCATGTCGCTTGCAACCAAGCCCATGCAGCATTGTATTGCTGCTGTTCCTGCCTTGCATGCGAACTCAAAATCAGCTGCCATGAGTTTTGGTGTTGCAGCGATTGCCTCTGCAACAATTGTTGCTGTCGGCTTGACTGCATAAGGATGTGATTCAGATCCCACAAAAATTGCTTCAATATCAATAGGATCGATTCCTGCATGTGTAACTGCGTTTCTTGCAGCTTCCACTGCAATTGTTGCAGCATCCTCTCCCAAGCCCGGGACGGATTTCTCCACGATATTGAGCCCGCTCTTTATTGCTTCTGGGTCTTCTCCCCAGACTCTTGCAATCTCCTCCACTTTTATTCTATAATATGGAATAGAAACTCCATAACCAACAATTCCAATTCCTTTCAACATTCATAATCACCCGAACTTTTAGAAAAAGTTCGATCAAAAACTAAATTTATCTTTTCTTCCTGATTTCATCAAGAACTTCCTTTGCTCTTGTGACATTCACTTTCTTTTCATCTGAAATGATCTTTGCAACAGCCTCGACTTCATCTTCAGTTGCTCCTGCAGTTACTGCAATGTTCTTACTATGAAGCTTCATGTGTCCTTTTTGTATTCCTTCTGTGGACAATGCCCTTAAGGCTGCGAAATTCTGTGCAAGCCCAACAGCTGCGATTATTTCTGCCAATTCCTTGCTGGTCTTGACTCCAAGGATCTTTACTGCAATCTTTGCTATTGGATGAGTTTTTGTGGCACCACCAACAAGGCCAACTGCCACAGGAAGCTCAATCTCTCCAACCAGATTACCCTCTTTGTCCTTATAATATTTTGTAAGCGGAACATATCTTCCCTTCTCCTTTGTGCCTGCGTATGCATGAGCACCTGCTTCGATAGCTCTCCAGTCATTGCCTGTTGCAATCACGACTGCATCAATTCCATTCATTATTCCCTTGTTGTGGGTTGCAGCCCTAAATGGGTCTGCTGCGGCGAATGAATATGCATCTATAACTCCCTGGACTGTATCTTCTCCGATATCTTCTTTTTTCCATACTGCTTTCGCGCGTGCAAGCCTGCGCACTGCAAGATTTGAAAGTATCCTGAGTCGCACCTTTCCTTTGCTCAATTCTTCTAATTTTGGAGCTATTGACTCTGCCATTGTATTGACAGCATTAGCACCCATAGCATCCCTGACATCAACGTACAAATGAACTATCAGCATCTCTTTTCCATCATGCTTGAGTATGCGGGTCTCAAGATCCTTTGCTCCTCCACCAAAACTCACAAGAGTTTTATCGCATTGGTTTGCAAGCTCTATCAACTCTGCCTTTTTCTCATTTATTTTCTTTGCAGCTTGTGATGGATCCGCAATATTGACGAGCTGGATTTGCCCGATCATTATTGGTTCATCAGCTTTTACTGTGAATCCTCCTGACGCGCGGGCTAGCGAGGCTGCCTTGCTCGCTGCTGCAACAACGCTTGGCTCTTCCAATGCCATCGGCACCAAAATCTCTCTTCCATTGACTATGAAGTTTGTTGCAATCCCTATCGGCAATTGGGTTGTGCCTATGACATTCTCTATCATCCTGTTAGCAGTGTCAAAATCAAGAGCAGCATATTTCTTGAGCGCTATTATTTCCTCTAGAGTAAGCGTTGCAAACTCTCCGACAACCTTCAGTCTGTCATCAAGGCTCTTTTCATAGAACTTTGAAATCGCTGAATTTTGTTTTTCCATATCCATCAACAATTAACAATTATCTTCATCAATATTTATTTTGGAGCCAAGCCAAGGAATTCGTTTTTCTCAGCCTTTTCAGTTTTCTCTTTTGTTTCTTCCTTTTTCTTTTCCCTTTCTTCCTGGAATTTCTTGAAATCATCACTTTCTAAGAATTCAATAATATTATATGCTGCCCATTTCCCGCTAACTACAGCTTCGATAACTGTTTTCGGTCCTGTGACACAATCTCCTGCTGCAAAAACATTTGGTATTGTTGTCTGAAGCTGCTCGTTGACATGGATAAGCCCGTCTTCCTGTGTTGCAATTTCCTCGCTGTACTTATTTTTCCTTGGCTTCTGGCCTACTGCTATGATTGCCTTGTCTGCTTTCATCTCAATCTCTGAGCCGTCCTTTCTCTCAAATAATATTGATTCGAGCTTCCCTTCCTTGTTTCCTATGAATTTCATTGCCTTCAGGACAAAAAGGAATTTTACTCCTTCATCCCTTGCCTCATCAATATCTTTTCTTTGCACTGGGAGCTCGTTTATTGATTCAAGAGTGACAATTGTCACATCTCCCCCCATTCTTACTATGGTGCGGGCAGTGTCTTGGCCTACATAGCCCCCTCCAATGACTAGCACTCTCTCATTCCTTCCTATGATCTCATGATTCCTGTCCTTGTTGAACTCAATCAAAAAATCTAATGCAGGCATAACTCCCTTAAGTTCATTTCCGGGGATATTAAGCTCTTTTGTCTCTCCTAATCCCGTACCAATAAATATTGCATCAAAATCATTGCTTAGTTCATGCAGGCTTTCTCCAGCAATCTCTGGATTGATCTCAAACTTGACCCCTACACCTAATAGTTTCCTGATTTCATCCTCTACCACTTTCTTTGGAAGACGGAATTCTGGAACTCCGTATTTGATAACTCCTCCGAATGTTGTGGTTGTTTCAAATACCTTGACTTCATGACCTTCCCTTGCTAGAATCAATGCTGCTGTCAAGCCAGATGGACCTGAACCCAATACCGCTATCTTTCTTGGAGTCTTTGGCTTGACTTCTGCTATGGCTGATTTGATTGTTTCCTCAACTGCTGAAATTTCCTGGCCTCCATTCTTGGATATTGTTTTGCTTTTCCCATTTTTGCCCTTCCCGTTTCCGTTCTTGACATTTCCGCTCTTTCCATTTGCGATTGCATCGTTAACCTTCTTGTCTGCTGCCCTTGCTGCGCACGTGTCCCCTAAGAATCTTTCCAGTGCTCCAATCTGTATTGCTCCATCTCCTGTGACAAGCACGCAATTTCCTTCACATTGTGCCTCATGCTTGCAAACCCTACCGCAGACTCTGGGAAAATAATTCTTTTCTTCAATTATTTTCAATGCTCCTTCGAAATCTCCTTCTGAGATCTTCTTTGTGACATTTGGTATCGGCACTCCTGCCAAGCAACCATTCACACATGTTGGGGCTGTGCATTGCATGCATCGCTTTGCCTCCTGGATTGCATCCTCTTCAGATAAGCAAAGCTCCACTTCCTTGAATGTGGATGTCCTGTCCTTAATGTCCAACAATGGAATCTTAACTGGTTTACCCATAATCAACACCAAAATTTAGATATTCAAACAGAATCACTAGAATCTGTTGAGCGCCTCCTTTAGCTTTGAAACATCCATCTCTGTTAGGAGCAGTGGGATCTTTTCCTTTTCTGCGATTTTTGCAGCCAATGGGTCAAGATCCTTTTTCTTTAGACCGTGTATAACAACAATCGAGGGCTTGATTGGGGCCAGCTTTATGGCTATCATGGGACTTCTTCCTGTTGTTACATGCGTAAAAATAAATGCTCTTTCAGATATAGAGCCATACAGCTTCTGGAAATCGCTGTATTGGAAATCTGTTATGATTTTCAGGCTGTCAAGCAAAGTATAGCCGTATACTTTCTTCTTTTCCAATATATCCTCGCATCCCAAAACTGTTGCCTCAAGCAATTTAACAAAATCTACTCCTCCCAGGATTGTGGAAAAGTCATGCACTTCAAAGCCATCTGTCTTTGCTTCCTGCATTCCAAGCTTCTGGATCACAGGATAGCCTCTCTCCTTGTCGATCTTTATGACAGTGTCTATGAATCGCTTCACTACCTTTATTCCTGGCGATGCCCTTCTGTTGGATTCGTAATCGCTGATTGTGGAAGCAGATACGTGCATGGATCCCGCAAGCTCTCCTTGCGTTATCTCAAATACCTCCCTCCACTTTTTCATAGTTCCCCCAGGGTCACCTGAGGTTACTATCTCGCCAGCGATTATCCTGGCTAGTTTCTCCATGGCTAGGATTAGGCTGCTAAACTTTAAAAACCTATCGTACCCTAGTTCGACAATTGTAGTACTTAACGACGAAAGAACAAGGGAATTCACGACAATGCCAAAAAGAACTGCAGGTTTTATATATTTGAACCGCCATATAGGGATATGGATTCGAGCAAACTTAGGAAACTTAATGATAAGGATAATGACCCTGATGACCACCTGCATCGTACTATAGAAGCTTTGGTGGACAAGTCAAAGCTGATTGAACTCAAGAATGGAGATATTGGAGCGGGTTTGTATTTAGGTAAGAAAAAACTAGGCCAGCTGGCATCAAATCTAAAGACAGCCATGACTAACAATATGGCGGGTTTGATAAAGAAACCTCTAATTGAGGATAGGCTGTCGCAACCAATAGATTTGTCAGCAGATAATCCTAATACTACTAATATTACTAATACTAGCAATACTCAACAGAGGCCCCAAAAGCCACAGGTATTTCCTAAAGCAAATCTGTATTATGAAACATTGAATGAAAGGCAATTAGAGAAGATAGTTGAGAAGCATCTGTATACTTTCTCATCTCATGTTGGGGACATTAGTAAAAATGGAGAAAAAGAATTGATAGATATGGGGATATTCTGTGTCAAATCCCTAGTCTTATTCCTAGATGAGGACAAGATATTGACGCTAAGAAAGGAAAAAGCTGTTGATTTAATTGTAGATATACTGATTGCGAACAAATCTAATGAGAAACTAAAGGACAAGATAGTTAAGCTGTATTCTGAGATGGTTTTGCCAAGCCTCAAGGAATTGCATGATGAAGATTTGAAGGAACATGCAAAAGAGAAAATATCGAGGATAGAAAACCTTCTTGAAGATATGAAAGTGCCAGCAAAAGAAACTGGACCGGGCCAGGCATAGGTTTTTATTTTAGTATGTGCATATATGTATAGAAATGAATGTTAGTGATTAGTTAATTTAGATTATTAAAAACAATCAGCAAAGACAAGGGATCAGTCTCTTTGTACCAGTTACTTCCCTCGGGTTTGATGTTGATTTGACAATGCTGAAAGGCTTTGACCCTTAACGGGAAAGCTGTATACGTTGCCTTGAGATAATTGATTACTATAATACTAACTAGCAAATAATAGGTGAAAACCTATAGAAGTTTTTGATTGAACTTTTTTCTAAAAAGTTCATAGGTGAAAAAATGAATAAAGAAAATGAAACAAAAGAATTTGAAAAAATAGAAAATGAAACAAAACAAACCAAAGAAAAAAAGAAAGTAGGAAGAAAAGAAGTCAAGGAAGATGCAGAAGAGAGGAAGAAGATCAAAAATGCAAAGATCATAGTTCCCGATACATGCACCATAATTGATGGAAGGCTGACCGAACTGATAAACTTGGGAGAGATCAAGGAGCAAAAAATCCTGATCCACAAGGCAGTCATAGGCGAGCTTGAGCACCAGGCAAACTCTGGAAAAGAGGTTGGATGGAGCGGGCTTGCTGAAATAAGAGAACTAAGGGCATTGGCTGAGGAAAAAAAGCTTGAAATTGAGTATACTGGTGAAAGAAGCACGGAGCTCATGATAAAAGCTGCAAAACTTGGTGAGATCGATGCCTCAATAAGAGCATTGGCGAAAACGCACAATGCATTGTTACTGACATCTGACAAGGTCCAATCTGAAGTAGCAAGGGCAGAAGGAATAGATGTTGTCTATTTCGAGGCTAGAATGTCTATGAAGGAATTGGCATTCAAGAAATTCCTGACACCAGATACAGTGTCATTGCATTTCAAGGAAGGCACAATGCCCCTGGCAAAAAAAGGAAAGCCTGGCGAAGTAAAGCTTGTGAAAGTCTCGGAAGAGAAAAGCACAAGGGATGAGCTTGAAGAACTGGCAAAAGAAATTATGGAAACTGCTCGCAGGGATGATAAATCCTACATAGAAATGGACAGCAAAGGCGCCAGCGTCATCCAGCTTAGGGAATTCAGGACTGTGATCGCTCGAACTCCATTCAGTGATGGAATCGAAATAACAATTGTAAGGCCAATAATCAAAGCAAATCTTCAACAATATGGATTGTCTGAGAAATTAAGGCATAGATTACAGACAGGAGCTGAAGGCATAGTTATATGTGGAAGCCCTGGATCTGGAAAATCAACATTCGCAGCAGCATTGGCTGAGGAATATCTGAGGCAGAACAAGATTGTGAAAACTTTGGAATCTCCAAGGGACTTGCAGGTACCTGATGAAATCACTCAATATGCCCCATTAGATGGGTCTTTTGAGAAGACATCAGATATCCTTCTATTGGTAAGGCCTGATTACAGCATATATGATGAAATGAGAAAGACTTCTGATTTCAAAGTATTTTCTGACATGAGGCTTGCAGGTATTGGAATGTTAGGTGTTGTGCATTCAACAAGACCGATCGAAGCGATCCAGAGATTCTTTGGAAGAATCGATCTCGGCATGATCCCGCAAGTTGTGGATACGGTCATATTCATTAAAGCTGGAAGGATACAGAAAGTCCTTGAATTGAGCCTGACTGTGAAGATACCAGTCGGAATGAGAGATAGAGATCTGGCAAGGCCAGTCATCCTAGTCTCAGATTTCGAGACAGGCCAGTCAGAATGGGAGATCTACAAATTCGGTGACGAAACTGTTTGCATGCCTTCAAGAACTCCGAGTGAAAATCAAGGCAACCAGAACAGGCACGAAAGGCAGGATAAACACAGAAGGCATTAAGCCAAACGAGCAGCTTACTTCTCTCGGGGTAGGCTGTAGAAAGGTTTAAATATAAGTTATTCGTAATATATCTATGAATAACATGCTTGCTAGCATTGCAAAATATTTACTAACAAAGCTGGGCCAGCCATAGCTGTAACCTCTAGCATATGCTAAATGCAAGAATAAATGGAGATATTTATGGAACAGCAACAGAAAGAACAGGGAACTGAAAGAGGTGGAAAATCCATGTGGAAATCAGTAGCGAAAGCCACATGGAAATTCACTAAGAAAATAAGTCCTATTCTTATTGTTGCAGCCGTCGTTAACGGGCCGAATGTAGTAAGGAAGACCCATCTTGATGCAAAGTTGAACAGTTGGGTGAATATGGTTCCTTTAGTAGAGAATTTCAAGTATGTCAGAGATTTGTTCTATCGTTATGCATCTAGTGATCTTCTGGAGAAGAAGAAACTATATGAAGATTTTGTAATTGAATCTGCGAAGAAACACCTAGGAGGAGACGAGGCATTGGTGTGGGCGGTGATGATGGCAGAATCAGAGATGCATGAAAGATGCGTATCGCCAAAGGGAGCGATTGGATTGATGCAGCTCATGCCTTATGGCGCACGCGCTGATTGGGATCTATTCGATCCAAAGACAAATATCGAGGAAGGGACTAGGGAACTCGGTGGGTATATCAGGAAATTCAAAAAGTTGGATCTTGCCTTGTCTGCGTACAATGCGGGCCCAGACAGAAATTCCATAAAGAATGGAAAGATACCACAAATTATAGAGACACAATATTATGTGCCAAGAGTTCTCGCTTACTATGATTTGTTCAAGAACATGCTCTGGCCAGTTTCAACAACCAGAGAGATTAATTCAGGATATGGTATGAGAATACATCCTATCTGGCATGTAAAAAGATTCCATTATGGTATTGATATAGATGCAAATTACGGCGATGCTATCCATGCAGCATTGGATGGAAACGTTATATGTGCTAATTGGATTGGTGGAAGCGGATTCAGAGTTGATATAGAGAAAGTATACGAAGTTCCAGGAAGCAAGGCAATAAGAATTGTAGTCAGTTATTCTCACTTATCCAACATCATGGCTCAAAAAGGGAAATATATTACAAGAGGAAAAATAATTGGTAGAGTAGGTAGCACAGGAGAGTCTACAGGGCCACATCTTGATCTCAAGGTCACTGTTGGAAGTATATATATGGACTCATTGTTTGTCCTAGATGGAAAGCAGAACTTGTTTATAAAAACCGATGGTAGTATAGAGAAGAAGGATGTGGCCGAGGTTGTAGTTGGAGCGAAGATTAAGAGGCTCGATGTACAATAATCCAAACCAAAAACAGAAAATCTCAAATTCTAGCTCAAGCAATTTTTTCGTCAAATATATGCCAATGGTTGCAAGAAGATTCTAAGTTTGAATAAATTAAAGGAATAGGGCGAAATGGGTGAAGAAGAAAGGAATTTAAACACTTAAATCTATCTCATCCTATGCCCAACATATTGAATATCACTGCCAGATTCTATCCTGTAAGAATACTTGCATTAATCAGGAATGAGATAGATATGGATGTTGTTGTAGAAAACAAGAGTTCGGAGGTTTGCTGGGCTGAAACTGCAGTTTTTCTGCCAAAAGAGCTTTCGCTTTCATCTGAGAAGAAATTGGCGGCAGGCAGGCTGAGAGTGGGAATTATCCCTCCGAACGAGAAAGCCACAACCAGATGCAAGATATATGCAAACTCACAGACAGACCCTGGAACATACAAGATAAACCTTGTAGGCTATGCCTATGACAAAAATGGGATAGTCCTAAATAAGGATGAAGCTAAAACTGAGTTACGTTGCGTCAGAGTCGGCGAGAAATAAGCAACGAAAAAAGAATTTGATGGGAATTTGAGTGAATTTACTCAAGAATTACCGTCGTTGCGTTGAAATCGCGTCTAAGAAAAGGTTATTAAATCTTTCAGTTAAATATGCTAGAGGTGGAACCATGGGCGTTATTGAAAAGCTATCAGGTTTGCTAGGTTTAAGTAAGGAAATGAACATAGAAGAGTATATGGACACTGATGAGCTCGAAAACGTTGATGTTCTGCATGAGGCAGCTGACAGATATGTGAAACCAATCGCACTCGACAACGAGGGCGACTTGAGCGTAGTTGAGAACGAATTAACACGCGGCAATATCATTCTGTTGAATTTCGCTCCAATTGCAAAGCAGCAAACGAGATTGAGAAATGTCATCGGAGAGCTAAAGGACTGGACCCACAAGGCCAATGGAGACATTGCCAGAATAGGGGAGTCTACACTTATCTTAACCCCAGCAGGAATCAAGATAGTGAAGAAGAGAAAGAAAGCATAGATATAGCTCAACTTTTTTTGAAGTAGAATTTGACGTTGAAGGAAACAGAGACGTCAAATTTCGAATTTTCTTATTTTATTTTCTTTAACATTTGTAGCAGAGCGCGAGCCTCGATTTGGGACCTTATCCCTCTACCAAGCACTCTCTTGAATGCCAATTTTATAGTATCAGGGCTTCTCAGGCCTTGCTTGTTCCCGTCTACGAAGGAATTGAAATATTTGATCAGCAACTTTTTCTCTCCCTCATCCATGAACTTGACTGAGAATTTGGATTTGTCCTTTGCCAATTCATAAAGAATTATCGCTAATGCATGAGATATGTTCAATGTTGGATAATCTTGATTTCCCTCGATTCTCACAATAATATCACAGTTCTGCAGCTCTTCTTTTGTGAGACCTGTGCCCTCGCGCCCCATCAAAAGAGCGATTTTTGCCTTATTGCCCTTGAATTTCTTAGCCAGTTCTTCGGGAGTTATGCTATCTCTTGTGAGATCCCGACTTATATTCTGTATTGCCGTAGTCCCAACAACAACGCTGCAGCCCTTGATGGCTTGATCCAAATTTTGCGTTATCTTTGCATTCTTCAAGACATCCGCAGCATGCTTTGCATACATCACTGCCTCCTGGCCGATCTTGCAATCTGGCTTCACAATATAGAGATCTGAGAAGGAGAAGTTCTTCATAACCCTGCAGCAGTAGCCTATATTCTGCTGGTACTCTGGCCCAACAAGGATAATTCGGATTTGCATGATTTATTATATTAACAAGAATTTTAAACCCTAAAAACGTAATATATGTATGGCAGAGAAGGTGGAGAGCAAGGAGGGGGCGAAGGAAACAGAAGTAAGGCAGCCGGCTTCAAAATCCCAAAAGATACTGACTAAACTGAAGGGAGGAGTGAAAATAGAGGACAAAATGGATTACGCGCTCATCACAGAATATCTCACTCCTCAGATAGATGTTGAATGCGGCGAAAAGAAGGCTGATGTGTATTTTTATTCGCATGAGGACCACATGCACGAAGACTTCATGGATCTGTACAAGATGGGCCTGAAGAAACAGATAGACCAAAAGAAAATAATCCTGTCAAAGCAGGAACAGCGCGATGTTGGGCCCTTTTATACAATCGTGAGATACATCGAAGAGGGAGATTACGACATGTTCCTGGCAATCTTCGATATTCTCCTGTCAATTAAAATATCATACAAACTGATAGAAGAAGGGGAATATAATCACTTCCTGAGCATATTCGACAAACCTATCACCAATGACGCCTGCAATCAATTCATCGAGAATCTGTCCAAGCTGGTTAGGAAAAGGAAGCTGCAGAGCCTCGAGCATGTGTTCAAGGTCTATGATCATGACAACGGCAAGACATACCATATCATGCCTGCAAAGTACGGTGCAAAGGCGGCTTTTGAGAACATGGAACAGGGAGGCGCCATCGCAGTCGCCATATACAAGGAATTCAAGGAAAAACAGAGCAGAGGCGAGATTTCGGAAGATATTTGCGTGGAAGAATTGGAAAGAGCAATGATGGCATGGATCTCAGGAAATGACAAGAAAAACGCCAAATTATTCAGGGAGATTTTGGAAGACCCCAGCGTCAGGGTGAAGAAGATAGAGCAGTATGACAAAGAGCTCAAGGGCTGCGTGATATTCGAAAACGCGCTTAACAGGATAAAGGAGAATTTCCTGATATGAGCCGACTGAACTGATTTTAGTCTAAGGCATGGAAAGTGCATATTTATAAAATAAAATACTGTAATATTACTTGGTGGTTGGCGGGTTGGGAGGCTAGGGGTCTCCTGAACCACAGATCCTCTTCAGTGGAACCTCAAGGTCATATGAGGACACTATGTTAGGTTGAGCTTGTTTCGAATCGTAGAAGCTCTGTCCTATTAGAGGGTGTATTGTGCTAACCGGGCCAGGCCGGAAGGAGCAACCCTAAACATAATATGTCCTGCTTATGGGGCTGCAGAGTGGAGAATAGAGACAAGATTTCGCCTAGTATGGAAACCAAATATGATCAGTCCAGCCACCATTTATATGCTGAGGTCGCCTAGTGGCTAGGGCGGTAGCCTGCTAAAAAATAGTTTCTTGATGAAACTTCTTTCCAAGAAGTTTCGCGGAAAGCTATTGGGTCCAAAAGGCCCACGCGAGTTCGAATCTCGCCCTCAGCGCTTTAAATGAGTTAAAAAGTGAGGTGAAAATATGCAAATATTGACTGGAATAAAAAATACTCTGCTCGATCCCTTTGGGTCAGTTAAAAAAGAATTTAAAGAATCGAAAACAGATTCTATTCAAAAAGAAATAATCAGATTTTGTAAGATTACCATGATTATTTTATTGGCCTCCGTGATATTAGTTAATGGTTTAATTATTCTATATGCTTTATATGATCAAACCTATGTTTTTACGAATATGACAAGAGTTATTTATCTTTTTTTACCTAGCGTTGAATATGCTATTTTATTCCTATTAACCATACTGCCTTTAACAATTGCATCGACCATAATAGGAAACGCAGCTATTTTCATATCGGCAAGAATTATTGGGGGCAAAGGAACTTTTGTAAAACAAATGCATCTCTTTACTAAATTCGTAGTTCCATTCCTTTATTCGATAAGCAGCATTTTGATCATTGTTGGAACGTGGATACATCATAATACGGGCCACCCAGACATCCCTTATGATGGTATTCAAAGCATGGGAGGGATACTTTCATTTATTTCTTTGATTTTCTGCGGATTCTACTCAATTTTAATAACCAAAGAGAATAACGAATTTGATTGGATCAAATCCTTCTTGGCCGCACTAATAACCCTTTTGATATTTTATGATGTTTTTTATATAGCTGTGCAAATGCCTACGCAGCTTTTTATCGGAGGATGTTCTATGGAGACAGGATGCAATATACCTCCGTTACGGCTCTTTCCATTTTAATTTTAGTTTATAGTCTGATATAATTTATATACGCGGACGAAGAAGGCCATATGGGATTCGCGCCCTCAGCGCTACTATTTAGAAAGGCTTTTAAATATTTGTATGAATAAGAGTATTATGAACACGTTCATACAATTTATAGATAGGGAAAGAGAATTAGAATTTCTCCGGAATCAAACTAAAAAACCAGCCTCATTTGTAGTAATTTATGGGAGGAGAAGAGTTGGGAAATCTGAGCTCATAAAACATTTCATAAAAAATAAAAAGACGATTTATTTACTTGCAACACAAGAAGTTGAAAAAGAGTTAGTAGAGTCATTCTCGAAGGAAATCTCTGGATATTTCAAAGACACAGTTCTAGGAATTAATCCATTTTCAAGGTTTGTCCAGTTGATGGAATACCTCAAAGAGAAGAATGAAAAAGATTTGAAAGATTTGGTACTTGTTATTGACGAATTTCCTTACCTCGTAGATGCCAATAAATCCATTCCATCCCTTATA
>Ga0315289_10007230_pt1 | contig 16207 bp, 7 predicted proteins | sample YL17G11_40_MG_FD_203452 | JGI IMG/M metagenome (GOLD analysis project Ga0315289, IMG submission 203452) | Sediment microbial communities from Yellowstone Lake, YNP, Wyoming, USA - YL17G11_40 | ecosystem: Environmental > Aquatic > Freshwater > Lake > Sediment | place: USA: Wyoming | collected... | reverse complement strand
GCCACGCGCTGGGACCGATCTACCGGAACCGGCTGTTCTGGGCCGGATCGGGAGTCGTACTGCTGGTGAACCTTGTCAACTACCTGTACCTGTGGTTCCCGCGATACGGCTTCCGGATCCCGCTGTCGTACGATTTTTCGGCGCTGCTTCAGCGATGGCCCAACCTCACCCAATGCTTTGCCGGCCAGTTCCTGCCCAATCCGACGATCTTCCCGATGGCCCTGGGATTCGCCTATTTCCTGTCAACGGACATCGGCTTTAGCCTGTGGACCAGCCACGTGGCGTTCGGCGTCACCAAGCTGACCCTGATGGGCCTGGGTTGGGCGGTGGGGGGCAGCTATCTGCTGAGCAAGTGGGACACCACGGCTCGATTCGGGGGGTTCGTGGGCACGGCGATGATCCTGCTGTACGTCGGCCGTCATTACTATGCACAGGTGGCCCGCCGAGCCATTCGTTGGGGGGCCGGCGGCGACCCGTCAACGGCCACCGCGGCCCGCGCGCTGCGGGTGTTCGTGCTGGCGCTGGCGGCGGCGGCGGTGATGCTGATCCGGCAGGGGCTGGACTGGCCGCTGGCTATTCTGACGGTCCTGATGCTGACGATCATGTTCGTCGTGGCTGCCAGGATGAGCGCGGAGGCCGGGCTGTTCGCCCTGCGGGGCGGCTGGACCGTCCTGGGCATCCTGCACGGGTTCTCCGGCGGCGAGGCCTTGGGGGTCCGCAACCTGGCTATCTTGGGGCTTACAGGGGTGGTCCTGTGCGGGGACACGGTCGATTGCCTGATGCCGCACGTGGTGAACGCCCTCAAGATCGCCGACGACGCCCGCGTCCGGGTCCGCTTCGCCGCCGGCGCCATGTCCCTTGGGTACGTGGCGGCCGTCCTGGTTGCCGTGGGGTTTGGCCTGTGGGCGTTCTACAACTATGGGTTCCCCGACAACAAGTGGGCCAACCAGGACCTGCCGGCCATGGTGTTCCAGGCGCCCCAGCGTGCGGCGGCTGCGCTGACCGTGACCGGCTCCTTGCAGACCGTGCAGGGCTATGGCCCTCTGGAGCGGCTGGCGCACTTCCAGCCCGTGCCGCGGACGGTGTACTGGGCGATGACGGGCCTGGGCGCGGTGCTTCTGCTCAGCGCGCTTCGGCTGCGGTTCACCTGGTGGCCGCTGCACCCCATCTTCGTGCTGGTCTGGGGCAGTTGGTACATGGGCTACTATGGCATGTCGATCCTGCTGGGTTGGGCCGTCAAGTCGGTTGTGACGCGCCTGGGCGGAGGCCGCACCTACGCCCGGCTGAAGCCCCTGATGGTCGGGGTGATTGCGGCCGACGTGCTGGCGGCCTTCCTGCGACTTATCGTTGGGGCGGTCAGCTACAGCATCACCGGCGTGCGGGGGCCGGGCTGACCGGTGAGGGCCACCGCATGTCCACCGGACCGGCGCCCGGAGCGATGATCCCCCGGCGCTCCAGCAAGGCGCCCTGCTGGAGATGGAGGTCGGTCAACGCCTTCAGGTACGCCACCCCCGCGCGAACCTCGCTGATCCGGCTCTCCAGCAGATCTCTCTGGGCCTGGGCCACCTGGAAATTCGTGGACTTGCCCACGCGGAACTTCTCGGTTTCCACCCGCAAGGTCTCTTCCTGCAAGCGGCGCGTGGCGGCCGTGGCGGCCACCTGCTCCAGGGCCCGCCCCACTTCGACGTAGGCCGAACGCACGTCCACCTGCGCTAGCTGCGACAGGTTCTCCAAGGCCCGCAGCGCCTGCTCCCGCGAGTACTGCGCCCGCTGATGGCGCGCCGCCGCGGCGCGGTTGGCGGGGGGATACTCCAAGCGCAGGCCCACCAGCGCGTCGTAGCCGTCCTCGGAGAGGTCGGCGTAGCCTCGACCGAAGGACTCGGCGTAACCGCTCTTGCCCAGCGTGACGAACAGGTCCAGGCGGGGAAGCAGTCCGTTGCGAGTCTTGACCAGTTCCAGGTCGCCCCGCTGAATGCCCAGGCGGGCTTGGTTAAGCTCCGGGCGCATCCGCAACGCCACCTGCACGTAGGTCTCCACGTCGTCCAACTGCACCTCCGGCGCGGCCGGGGCGCTCTGGAGGGCCAGCTCAGCCTGCCAGAAGTCCTCTCGCTGGGGGTTGAGCAGCCGCAGCAGCCGCAGGCGGACGATCGCCAGCGCGCCGCGGGCGTTGATGAGATTCTCGCGACGCCTCGCCAGTTCCGCTTCCGCCGCGGCCAGCTCCGTTTCAGCCAGGGTTCCCACGTTGACGCGCTCGCGAGTCTCCTGGATTTGCTGCCGCGCCAAGGTCATCGCATTGGTGACAATCTCGATGGTCCGCAGGGCCATCGCGTAGTCCCAGTACGTCTGCTCGGTTTGGGCCACCAGCGCCTCGGCGAAGCCGCGAAGCTCATACTCGGAGGCCAGGGTGTCCAGCCGGGCTTGACGCACCGTGGCCAGATTGACGCTCAAGCCGGCGCCCTGAAGCAGGGCCTGATTGACCGATAGACCCAGGCGGGTGACATAGCGGTCGTCGCGGAGATCCAAGGTGGTCAGGTCGTTGGTCAGGCCCGCGGAAACATCGGCGCCGGTCGGCAGATGCTGCGACAGGATCGCGCCCAGCAGCGCCTCGCCGGTGGTGACGCGATCGTCGTCGCTATCGCGGGGGGCGCGCCGGCGGGCGTAGGACGCCTCGGCCGACAGGATCGGGTCAAACTCTGCTCGCTCCTGCTGCTCGAAGGTGCGCCCGATGGCCGGTTCCAGCCGCTGCACCCGCAAGGCCTGGTTGTGCTCCAGGGCCATCAGGATGGCTTGGTCCACCGTAAGCGAAAGCGGACCGGAAGGCCCCGGCGCGGGTGCGGTGGCAGGGGCCGCCGGTTGGCTGAGCGGAGCCGTCGCGACGGGAGGGCCGGAGGGGCCGGCGCCCGGGGCGGCTGCTACCTCAGACGGCGCCGTGGTGGGAGCGGCGCGCGGGCCGATGGTGTCGTCCGCCGGGGGCGCCGGCGGCAAGACCGCGCACGAGGACAGCGCCATGGCCGCCGTCAGCGCGATGGCCGTCCGCGCCATCCATGCCGCCCGACGAGCAGCCGTTTTGTTGGCGCCCGTCATGATCATGCCCCCGCCCCGCCGGCTGGCGTTTCCGCGTCTGCCTGGCTTGTGGCCGGCGAGCGGTCCTTGGCCCGGCGCCACTCGAAGATCGAGTACATCACCGGCACGAAGACCAGGGTGATAAGCGTCGCGCTGGACAGCCCCCCGATCACTGCCCGCGCCAGGGGCGCCTGGGCCTCGCCGCCTTCTCCGGTTCCCAGCGCCAGCGGCACCAGCCCCAGCACGGTGGTCAGGGCGGTCATGAGGATCGGCCGCAGACGCCGCCGCCCGGCTTCCTGGATCGCGGCCCGCATGGCCATCCCGTCGCGCCGGCGCAGCAGGTTGGTGTGGTCCACCAGCAGGATCGCGTTGTTGACCACGATGCCGCCCAGCATGATGCAGCCGATGTACGACTGAATGTTGAACGTGGTGTTCGTCAGCAGCAGCACCAGCACGACGCCGACGGTGGCCAGCGGCACCGAGAACATCACGACAAACGGATCCCGCAGCGATTCATACTGGCAGGCCATCACCATGTACACCAGCACCAGCGCCAGCACCAGGCTCAGCAGCAGTTCGCGGAAGGCCTTCTGTTGCTCCTCGTAGTCGCCGCCGAAAACGATGGCGAACCCCGAGGGCACCGGTACCGACCGCAACCCCTGCCGGATGTCCGCCAGGATGCTGCCCAGGTCGCGTCCGGACGGGTTGGCCGAGACCGCGATGACTCGCTCCCGGTCTATGCGTTCGATCTCGATGGGCCCGGTGCGCGGCTGGACGTTCACCACGTTGCGCAGCACCACCGGCTCGTCGTCGGCATTGACCAGCGTCAGGTCCAGCACCTCCTCCAGCCTCAGCCGCTCGGCGTCCTTCATCTGGACCATGATGGGGAATTCGTCGCCGCCCTCGCGGAAGTTGCCCGCCCGGGTGCCCGACAGCACGGTCTCCAGCATGTTGCCGATCTGCGAGACCGTAAGTTTCATGTCGGCGGCCTTCTGGCGGTCCACGACGATCAGCTCCTCCGGAGCGCCCGACTCGCGGCTAAGTTGCACGTCCGTCACGCCCTGCACTTGCTCGACGATCTCCTTGACGCGCTGAGCCAGCGCGTCGGCCACCTCCAGGTCATGGCCGCGGACCTGGACTTCAACCCTCGTCTCGCCCATGCCCATGCGGAGCATCCAAAGCCCGTGGCCGGGGCGGGTCCGCACGGTCAGGCCGGGCAGATGGGCCAGCTTGCCGCGCAGGTCGGCGGCAATATCGTCGCTGCTGCGCGACCGCTGGGACTGGGGCTTGAGGCTGATGCGCATCGTGCCGGTATGCGAGCTGCCGCCGCCCACGCTACAGACGGTCCGGTCGATTTCCGGCACGTTGGCGGCCACGATGGCCTCCACCTGCTTCATTTTCTCGTTGACCACCTCGGAGCGAGTTCCGACCTCCATCTCGATGTTTACCCGCACTTCCCCTTCGTCAGATTCCGGCATCAGCTCGCTGCCGATCAGCGGCACCAACGTAAGGCTGCCGCCCAGCAGCACGGTTGCCCCCAGCACGACCAGCCACCGGTGAGCCAGCGCCGCATGCAGGGCGTTGCGGTAGCCGTTCTCCATGGCGGTGAACATCCTGGCTGTGACCAGGAACCCCTTCTGTACCAGCGTTCGCGCCTCCGATGACGGCGGCGGCCGAAGGATCCTCGCCGCCAGCATCGGCACCACCGTGGCGGCCACCACCAGCGAGCACAGCAGGGCGAAGCTGACCACCAACGAAAGCTGGCGGAACATGACCCCCGCCATGCCCCGCATGAACAGCAGCGGCAGGAACACCACCACGGTGGTCAGCGTGCTGGCGACGATGGCGGCGGTGACCTCCTGGGTGCCTTCCACGGCGGCCCGGCGCGCGGGCAGGCCCGCTTCGCGCAGCCGATAGATGTTCTCCAGCACCACGATGCTGTTGTCCACCAGCATGCCCACCCCCAGCGCCAGCCCGCCCAGGGTCATGATGTTCAGCGTGAAGCCGCCGAAGTACATCAGCGAGAACGTGCCGACGATGCTGACCGGGATCGCGGTGGCGATGATCACCGTGCTGCGGATGTTGCGCAGGAAGAACAGCAACACCAACACCGCCAGGGCGCCGCCATAGATCGCCGCGGCGCCCACGTTGCGGATGGACTGCTCGATGTACCGCGACGTGTCGATGATCGGCACAATGCGGATGTGCGGCAGGTCCTGGTTGATGCGCCCAATCTCTTCCATCGCCGCTCGGGCCACCTCGACCGTGTTCTTGCCCGATTGCTTGTTGATCGACAGCCGCAGGCCCGGCTGGCCGTTCACCCGCACGATCTGGCGCACCCGCGGATACGAGTCCTCCACGTCGGCCACCGCGTCCAGTTGCACGGGCGCCCCCTCCCGGATGGCGATGACCGTGGTGCGAAGCTCATCCAGGTTGCGGTACTCGCCGGGAGTGCGAATAAGCACCTCGTAGTTGCCCCGCTCGATCGTGCCGGCGGCCACGTTCACGTTCTGCGCCCGAATGCGGGCGAGAATCCCCTCCAACGACAGCCCCAGGGCCTTGATGCGATCGGCGCGCAGGTTGACGTGGATCTCCCGCTGCAACCCGCCCCAGATATCCAGGGCCGCCACGCCCGGCACCCGCTCCAATCGATACTTCACCTGGTCGTCGATGATGCGGCGCAACTGCACGGGATCGAGCTTGCCATAGGCGCCCAGGATCAGGATGGGAAAGCTGGCCAGGTCGAACTTGCGCAGCACGGGCTTGTCGGCCTCCTCCGGCAGGCGGGGCGCAACTCTATCCAGGCGGTCGCGAACGTCGCTGGCGGCGGCGTCCAGGTCCGTGCCCCAGGAGAACCTGACCCCTACCCAACTGGAGCCTTCCGACGAACTGGAGGTCACCTCCTCCACGTTGGGCACGGCGCTCATCGCCTCCTCGATCGGCCGGGTGATCAGCTCCTCCACTTCCTCCGGCCCCGCGTTCTCGTAGCTGGTGACGACGCTCAGGGTCGGATAGGTGATATCCGGCATCAGGTCGATGGGCAGGCGCAGCAGCGACACGCCGCCCAGGATCAGGACGATCAGCACCAGCATGATGGTGAAGACCGGCCGGTTGACGCTGGCTTCGCAGATGCTCATGGCTGTCGGCCTCGCCCGCGGCCGGCCGAGGACGCCCCGGTTCTCCCCACTGCCGCGGGGGCTGTCGCGGTGGTCGCGGAAGCTTCCGCCACGATCACCGCCGAGCCGTCCTCCAGCAGGTGATGGCCCATGACCACCACCGGCGCGTCCAGTTGCGGCCGGAGCACCTCGACCAGTTCGCCGCTGGAGATGCCCAGTTCCACCGGCACGAAGCGGGCGGTCTTGGCGGCCGCATCGACCACGAAAACTCCTTGCCGCCCCTCGCGCCGCGCCAGCGCCGCCACCGGGATGGCCGCCGCGTCGTCGCGTCGCGCCAACTCCAGCTCCACGCGGACGAACATGCCGGGCTTAAGCAGCCCCTGGGGGTTGGGGACGGTCAGCTCCACGCGGGCCTGGCGGGAAGTCTCCTGGAGCTGCGGGGCGATGCGGACGATTCGGCCGGCGAACGACCGGCCCGGGAACGCGTCGGTGGCGACGCTGGCCTCCTGGCCGATGGCGATCCGGGTGTAGTCGCGCTCGATGACATAGATCACAGCCGTGAGGGTGCTGATGTCGAGGACGGAGACGATCGGGGCGTTGGCGGTCAGCAAGGCGCCCTGGTCGACGAATCGCTCGCCTACGTATCGGATGTCGGGGGGACCCTCCCAGTCGGCGGCGATCTTTGTGTAGGACAGGCGGATCTGGGCCTCGTTCAGGGCGGCCTGTTTCTGGTCCACCTGCGCCGCCGCCAGGCGGCAGCGGGCGTCCTGGACCTCGTGCTCCGTCCGGGCCTGGTCATACTCGGCCTCGCTGGCGATGCGCTTCTGGCGCAGGGTCTCGGCCCGCTCCAGATCGCGCTGCGCCGCCTGAAGGTTGCTCTGGCACTCCTGCACGGTGGCCTGGGCCACCAGCAGCTCGGCCTTGGCGCGCTGGAGCTGCTGAACGTACTCGTCGTCGTCCAACTCGGCCACCAACTGGCCGCGCCGCACCGGGTCGCCCAGGTTCACCAGCAGCTTCTCCAGCCGCCCGCTCACCCGCGGAGCGATGGCAAAATGCGATTCCGGCGCCAGACTGCCCGTGAACAGACCCACCTCTCGCAGCGCGGTCCGCCGGACCGAAGCGACCTCCACCGGCACCGCCTGGTCGGCCCGGCCGCGATGGGGCTGTCCGCCCCCGCCGAGCTTGGCGTAAATGCGGTAGCCCAGGAACGCCCCGCCCGCTATCACCACCGCCACGGCCACGATGACGGACCACTTCTTTTTCATAGGGGTGCGCCTATCCGGAACCAATCGGGACCTCGCCGGCCCTGGGGCGGGCTGGTCCGATGCATGCAGCAGTTTACCAATCATCGTCCCTACGCGGAATAAGCGGCAAGGAATGTAACTCCCGCGGCGGCCGAGCGCGATCGGCCTATCAGCCGCTCTTCGGAACCGCCTGGCAAGGCTCCACCTGGCCGTTCATCGCTAGCACCTGGCCAAACTGCTGCTCGAACAGCTTGGCATACAGGCCGCGCCGCGACAGCAGTTCGCGGTGTGCCCCCACGTCCGCCACTCTCCCAGCGTCCATCACGACGATCTTGTCGGAGCTCAGGATTGTCGAGAGCCGGTGGGCGATCACCAGCGAGGTCCTGCCCTCCAGCAGCTTCTCCAGCGCCGCCTGGATCAGGCATTCACTGGTGGCGTCCAGGTTGCTGGTCGCCTCGTCCAGGATGAGGATGGCCGGGTCCTTCAGCAGCGCCCGGGCGATGGAGAGGCGCTGCTTCTCGCCGCCCGAGAGCCGAAAGCCCCGCTCGCCGACGATGGTGTCGTATCCCTCCGGCAGCGAGGCGATAAAGTCGTGGATATGCGCGGCCTGGCACGCGGCCACCACCTGCGCGTCGTCGGCCCCGCTCTTGGCGTAGAGCAAGTTTTCCCGGATGCTGGCGTGGAACAGGAACGTCTCCTGGGTGACCATGCCGATGTGCTGGCGCAGCGTCTCGTGCGCCAGGTCGCGCAGGTCATGCCCATCCAGCGTGATTCGGCCTTGGTCCGCGTCGTAGAAGCGGGGCAGCAGGTAGGTGATCGTGGTCTTGCCGGCCCCGCTGGGGCCCACCAGCGCCACGCGCTGACCCGGCTTGATCTCGAAGCTCACATCGCGCAGCGCAAAGTGTTCCTCGGCCTCGCCGTCGGTCAGGTCCGGCGCCTCCTGGACCGGCAAATGCGGGGGAGGCGGGTAGGAGAACCCCACGTTCTCGAACCGCACGTGCCCCCGGGTGCGCGGCAGGTGGATCGGCTGGGGACGGTCCTGCACGTCAGGGGCCATGTCCAGGTATTGGAAGATCCGCTCAAATACAGCCAAGGAGCCTTGGATGTCCACGTACACCGTCGCCAACTGCACCAGCGGCCGATACAGCAGCGTCAGCAGGGCCGCAAACGCCACCAACTGGCCCGTGGTCAGGCCTTGCTGGCCGGGGGCGGGGGGGCCTTTGATCACTTGGAGCCCGCCGTACCAGTAGATCAGGGCCGGGCCCGCCGCGCTGAAGATGCTGAGAATCATGAACAGCCAGCGCCCAACCACCGCCTGGCGGACTTGCAGGTCTCGCACGGTGGCGCTGAGGCCCGAGAAGGTCTGGGCATCGTCCTGGCGCCGGCCGAAGATGCTCATCAGCAGTTGTCCGCCCACGTGCAGCCGCTCGTTGAGGAAGCCCATCAGCGAGGCCTGGCCTTGCTGGGTCAGGGCCGACAAGCGCCGCCGCACGGCGCCGACGATCTTTGAAGGCAGGTAGAACGCCGGCACGACGGTCACGGCCAGCAGCAGGAGCTTCCAGTTCATCGACACCAGCGCGATGGACGTGGCCGCCAGGGTGGCGATGTTGCCGACGATGGCCACCAGTGTGTGCGTGGCGGCGCCCTGCACGGCATTGACGTCGTTGTTGACGCGAGACACCATCTCGCCGGACCGCGTGGCGGTGTAGAACCGCAGCGACATCCGTTGAAGATGCCGGAACAGCTCCCCCCGCAAGTCGAACATGATGTTCTGCCCGACGCGGGCCGTCAGCGACTGCTGGACCACGCCGATAATCCCGCTGACGCCCGCCAGGCCCACCATCGCGCCCGCCAGCACCGCCAGCAGGGCATGGTCCGCGGCCGGAATGGCGCGGTCGATGATGTACCGCACGCAGAAGGGCGGCAGCACGCCCAGCCCCGACGTCGCGCCGATGCATACGAAGATCACCAGCCACGACCACCAGTACGGCAGGAAGTACCGGCCGATACGCTTGAGTTTTGCCCGGTCCAAACTGGGCGGCCGGCCTTCCAGGGCGGGTTTGGTGAAGTGATCCTGGAGGCCGTAGGTTCGCGTCAGGCCGCCCGTGGTCCCAATGCCTCCACGCCAACCGCCGCGCATCAGCCCACCTCCTTGCGGCGCCGCCGAAGCTCCCGCCGAAGCTTCGTCAGCAGCAAGATCAGCGTCTGCTTTTCCTGGTCGTCCAGGCAGCCGGTCAGTTCGGCCAGCAATTGCGCATAACCCGGGACGGTGCGATCCAGTAGCTCCTTGCCCGCCAGGGTCAGCCGGACGACCGTTGCGCGGCGGTCCGGATGGTCTCCCCTGGCGACCAAACCCTGAGCCTCCAGGCGGTCCACCAGCCCGGTGACATTCGAGCGGGTAACAACCAGCCGCTGGCCGATCTGGCTCATCAACAGGCCCTCCTGGCCGGCGGCCCGAAGCACGAGCAATGCGTTTAGCTGGGTCGAGGTTAAGTTCTGCTGGCGCAGCGTCGCGTCAATGAACGGGCTGAGCTGGTTGTGCGTGCGAAGCACGTTGAACACCAGAACCACATCCAGGTCAGACCCAATGCCCGCCTGGACGGCAGGGGGGTCCTCTTCTTGATGCGTACGAGCCACAGTTGCCTCGTCAGTAGTTCATAGGTTAACTATCAACATCTGTATTATTGCGCCAAGCCCGGTCTCAGGTCAAGGGAATCCCTTCCTGGTAGGCGGAATGCGAGCGCATTACGCATCCGAGCTTGCCGGAGGGTTCGGCTGTGGGAGCCACTGCGGGCGGGCGATTGCGCCAACTTACCTGCCGTCAGTAAGCGGCTTTCCGACAAGCACTTCCAGCTCAGCCAGCCGCTGGGCGCGGTCCGTCAGCGACCGCTCGTAGGATAGCTGGAACTCAAGCAGCACGCGCTGGGCGTCGAGGTAGTCCTGGAAGCTCGCCGCGCCGGCGCCATACGCAGACTGTGATGCCTGAAGGGCCTGCTCGGCCTTGGGGATCAGGGTGTCGCGGTAGAGGCCGATCTTCCTCCCGGCATCCTGGAACTCGAATAGCGCCATCTCCACGTCGGCCCCCAGATTGTTCAGAAAGGCCGCTTTCTCGTTGATCGCCTGTAGACGCCGCCACCGGGCCTCGCGAACGCCCGCGGAGATCCGGTTCCACCAGAGCGGGACGTTCACCGATACCATGGCGATGTAGGGATTGTCGCGGCTCTGGGCCATCATCGGGTCGTGGGAGGCGCTTAGCATAATGTCGGGGATGTACTCCCGGCGGGCCAGCCTGATCTCGTCCCCGCGGGCGGCCAGCTCGCGGTCCATGGCCCGCACCTCGGGATTGGCCTGGGCCGCCCAGGCGATCAACTGTTCATCGCTGAAGTCCCCCTGGGGGCTGGAGAGGCTCTTGGGCCACGGCAGCGGGCTGGCTGCGGGCCGGTTCATCACCGCGTTCAGGCGGGCCGCGGTCGGCGTGCGGAGCTTCTGGAGCGTCCGAAGGCGGTCGGCCAACCGGCCCTGCTCGACCTGGGCGCGGATCATGTCAGGATGGCCCGCGGCGCCGGTGGCGTAGCGGGTGCGGGCGATGGCTTCGATCTGGTTGAGCAGCTCGATGTTCTGCTGAGTGATCAGGGTCTCCCGCCCGAGATAGTAATACTCCCCGTAGGCCTGCTGGACGCGGTAGAACAGCTTTAGCATGGCGGCGTCGAAGCGGAATCGCGCGGCCTGGGCCTCCTCGGCGGCCACGTCGCCGCGCAGATCCAGCTTCCCCAGCCAGGGGAACATCTGGGCGATTTCGTAGGCGTTCTCGGACATCTCAATGTAGTTGCTGTAGGTGAACTGCGGATCAGGAAGGGCCCGCATCCGCGGCACGCGCTCCAAGGCCGCCTTCCAGGCGTCGAAGGCCGCCTCCAATTCGGGATTGTGCCGGGCCGCGTAGGCGAGGCAGTCCTTCAGATCGGACTGCTCGGTGATCCGCGGCTCTGACGGCGCGGAGGCCGGCTGCGTGGCGGCGCCAGGCCTGGATATCCATTCGTCCAAGGTGTCCTGCTGCTGGCGCATGAACGCGGAATAGGCATCGTCCTCCGGCGCCTGGGCACAGCCGGCCAGGGTCGCTCCGGTTAGCAGCAGCACAACCGCCAATCGCCTGATCATTGGGGGCCTCCCATCCGCAGCTTGAACTCCTTGACCGCGCAGTAAAGCACCGGCACCGTCAGCATGGTCAGGACCTCGATCACCATGCCGCCAAAGGACGGAATGGCCATCGGCACCATCACGTCGGCGCCGCGCCCTGTCGAGGTCAGCACCGGCAGCAGCGCCAGGACGGTGGTCGCGGTGGTCATCAGGCACGGCCGGACGCGCCGCCGGCCGGCGATGACCGTCGCTTCGCGCAGCCCTTTCACCGTGTCGGGCCGGCGGCTGCGGAACACCTGGTCCAGGTAGGTGGAGATCACCACGCCGTCGTCGCTGGCGATGCCGAACAGGGCCAGAAAGCCCACCCAGACCGCCACCGACAGGTTGATCGGATGTACCTGGAAAAGATGGCGCATATACACGCCGAAGACGCTGAAGTTCAGGAACCAGTCCTGCGCGTACAGCCAGATCAGGATGAACCCGCCGGCCCAGGCCACCAAGATGCCGCTGAACACCAGCAGTGTCGTGGCCACCGAGCGGAACTGGAAATACAGGATCAGGAAGATCACGAACAGCGACAACGGCAGGACGACCATCAGGGTCCTCTGCGCCCGAAGCTGGCTCTCGTAAGTGCCCGCAAAGCTGTAGCTCACTCCCGGCGGGAGGACGAACTCCCCGCCGTCGATCTTGCCCTGGAGGTACGCGCGGGCCTGCTCGATGACGTCCACCTCCGCGTTGCCCGGCCGCATGTCGAACAGGACGTAACTGGTCAGGAACGTGTCCTCGCTCTTGATCATCTGCGGACCGCGAACGTACTGGACCTGCGCCACCTGGCTTAAGGGGATCTGCGCGCCGCCCATGCCGGACACGAGGATCCGGCCCAGGGCCTCGATGCGGTCGCGCAGCTCGCGCTGGTACCGCACGCGCACCGGGAACCGCCGGCGGCTTTCAACGGTCGTTGTGACCTGTGTGCCCCCGATGGCCACCTCGACCGCGTCCTGGAAGTCGCGCATCTGCACGCCATAGCGCGCCAGCGCCTGGCGGTCCGGGATGATTTCCAGGTAGGGTTTGCCGACGATCCGGTCGGCGACGACGGCCGCAGGCTCGACGCTTGGCAACTCCTTCAGATACTGTTCAATTTCCAGCCCGACCTTTTCGATGGTGGCCAGGTCCGGGCCTTTGATCTTGATGCCCATGGGCGCCCGCATGCCGCTCTGGAGCATCACGATGCGGGCCGCGATCGGCTGGAGCTTCGGGGCCGATGTGGTGCCGGGGATCTCGGCGGCCTGAACGATCTGGCGCCAGATGTCGTCGGGACCGCGGATGTGGTCGCGCCACTGCCGAAACGGGCGCCCGCCGCGGTCCTCGATCAGATTGCCCTGGCCGTCGCGGACGAACTGTCCGGCGGCCTTATCGAACCGGAAGTTGACGCGACGGCCGTCCTTGTCCGTGACGTACTCGCTCTTATAGGTGACGACGGTCTCCACCATGGAGGTGGGGGCCGGGTCCAGAGGGGTTTCGGCGCGGCCGATCTTGCCGACCACGGTGTCTATCTCGGGAACCGCTCGTAACGCCCGGTCCTGCTGGCTGATCACATCCAGGGCCTCGCCGATGGAGGCATGCACCATCGTGGTGGGCATGTAGAGGAACGAACCTTCGTCCAGCGGGGGCATGAATTCCTTGCCCAGGCCGGGGAAAGCCTGTTTGCCCCGAACCCAGAAGGTGGTTGACCGCGTCTTGTCCCGCGGAATGCCGACCCTCTCGGCGGTTCGCGGAACCCAACCGGCTACCCGCTCGATGCCCAGCCAGGCCGCCAGGCCAAAGAGCATCATCACGCCTATGGTCACCAGGAAGACGGCCTTATGGTCCAGCATCCACCGCAGCGTATACGGGTAGGCTACGCGGAACAGCCAGTAGAACAGCAGCAGCCCGCCGACCAGCACCGTCACAAAGATGGCATTTCCCAGCAGCCCGGGCTGCGGACCCAGCGGCTCCCAGTCCTGCGTCAGCAGCAAGCCCACCAGCAGCACGGCTAAGGCGTTGGCGATCCACGGGGCAAGGCGGGCAGTCCATCGCGGCAGGCGGCGGCCCATGAGGCTGTACGCGCCGAAGGCCATCAGGGCCATCCCAGCCAGCACGATCACCGGTGAACCGGGCGACAGCCCATGCGCCGCCAGCACGGCGCCGGCGACGACGATGGCGCCGTAGAGAACCCAGCGGAAAGCCCGCCGGTTGACCTGGCCGCAGAACAGCACCAGGGCGGCCGGCGGGATCACCGTCAGGGCGATGATAATCGAGGAGATCAGGGCGAAGGTCTTGGTGAACGCCAGCGGCCGGAAGAGCTTGCCCTCCGGCCCGACCATGGCGAACACGGGCAGGAACCCCACCACCGTGGTGGCCACCGCCGTCAGAACGGCGCCGCCGACCTCGCTGGCGGCGCGATGGACCACCTCCAGGCGCGGGGCGTCGGGCGGGGCTTGCTCCAGGTGGCGCAGGATGTTCTCGCAGATGATGATGCCCATGTCCACGATCGTGCCGATGGCGATGGCGATGCCCGACAGGGCCACGATGTTGGCGTCCACGCGGAAGAACTTCATCGCGATGAAGCTCATCAGCACCGCCAGCGGCAGCATCGCCCCGATCAGCACGCTGCTGCGCAGGTGCGCCATCATCACGATCACCACGACCACCGTGACGAGAATCTCCTGCGCCAGAGCGTCATTGAGGGTGCCCAGGGTCTCGTAGATCAGGCCGGTGCGGTCGTAGAACGGCACGATCGTCACCTGGCTGATCGCCGCCCAGGGCGGCCGTTGCCCCTGGGGCGTGCGGCGCAGGAAGTCCAGCCAGCCCTCCTGGTTCAACACGTCGCCGACGAAGGCCGGAAACCCGTGTTCCTCGGAAAAGCGGCGCAGTTGGCCAGGCGAAACCTGGGCAAAGTCGATGACCGCCTTGGCCGGCAGGCCGGGGGAGATTTCGGCAATCTTTTCCTTGACGTTCTTGATGGTGGCCAGCGGGTTCTGGCCGTAGCGCGCCACCACCACGCCCCCGACGGCCTCGGCGCCTTCCTTGTCCAGCGCGCCCGACCGCGGCGCCGGGCCCAACGTCACCGTGGCCACCTGCTTGAGCGTTATGGGGACGGACTGGCTGGCCTTGATGACGCTGTCCTCCAGGTCCCGCACCGACTTGACGAAACCGACGCCGCGGATCAGGTACTCCGTGCGGTTGAGTTCGATGTTTCCCGCGCCCACGTCGATGTTCGAACCCTTGACCGCCCCGTACACCTCGCCCAGCGTCACGCCGTAGGCCCGCATGGCGTCCGGGTCCACGTCGATCTGGTACTCGCGGACGAAACCGCCCACCGAGGCGACCTCGCTGACCCCTTGGGCCGACTGAAGCGCGTAACGGACGTTCCAGTCCTGTAGGGTCCTCAGCTCTTCCAGGTCCCAGCCGCCGACGGGACGGCCGTCGCTGTCGCGGCCTTCGAGCGTGTACCAGAAGATCTGCCCCAAGGCGGTGGCGTCGGGTCCCATGGCCGGACGCACGCCCGGCGGCAGCGTGCCTTCAGGGAGCGAGTTGAGCCGCTCCAGCACGCGGCTGCGCGACCAGTAGAAGTCCACGTGCTCGTCGAAGATGACGTAGATGCTCGAGAACCCGAACATGGACAGGCTGCGGACGGTCTTGACCCCCGGCAGGCCCAGCAGCGAGACCGTCAGCGGATAGGTCACCTGGTCCTCGACGTCCCGCGGGCTGCGGCCCATCCACTCCGTGAAGACGATCTGCTGGTTTTCGCCGATGTCGGGGATGGCGTCGGTGGCCACGGGATTGCGCGGCAAGCCGCCCAGCTCCCAGTCGAACGGGGCGAAGTGCGCGCCCGCCGCCACCACAAACAGCACCAGCAAGCCCACGACCAGCTTGTTGGTCAGGCAGAACCGCAGCAGGCGGCCGATGGGCGAGACCTGCTCCGGCGTTGGGATGCGGTAGTCTTCACTCATGCCGGCGCTCCGCGGCCGCGGGCGAGGTCATTGGCCGGCCGCTGTCGTGCTGGTGTCCCGTGGCCGGCGGGGGCCGCATCGCATCGTGCGGGGCATGCCCTAAGCCAAACTGGCCGCGGAGCGAAGCGGTGTTGGCCGTCAGCGACTTGGCGACCTGCCGCGCCTCGGCGGTCGTCCGGGCCTGGCGTCCCTCGAAGGCGTCATTGCCCAGCCGCATGGACAAGTCCATCCAGAGCATGTGCGCATGGCCCTCCAGCAGGCCCATGTCCACGGCCTGGAGCGCCTGGTCCAGCTCCGCGAAGGCCGCCCGCGCCGCGTCGAGATCGAGGCTGTCGGATTCAGCCGCCTGTTGCGCCTTGAGGCAGGCAGCCAGGACCTGCTCCAATTGCTGCCGGGACGCCGTAGGCAATTCCATCGGCGCGGTAGCGCCCCCGGCCTGCGGGGCGGCAGTCGCGCCGTGTTGATGAGCGGAGGCCGCGCCTCCCCCCTCCGGCGTCATCATGCTGGGGCGTGCCTGGATCTGAAGGGCGCTGTCAATCTTGAAGTTGCCGCGGACCACGACCCGCTCCCCCTCCTCCAGCCCCCGCCGCACCAGGTAATAGTCCCCCGCCCGCGGGCCCAGGACGACCTCCCGCCCCTCGTACGTCGGCTGGGCAGC
>Ga0315289_10007229_pt1 | contig 16207 bp, 12 predicted proteins | sample YL17G11_40_MG_FD_203452 | JGI IMG/M metagenome (GOLD analysis project Ga0315289, IMG submission 203452) | Sediment microbial communities from Yellowstone Lake, YNP, Wyoming, USA - YL17G11_40 | ecosystem: Environmental > Aquatic > Freshwater > Lake > Sediment | place: USA: Wyoming | collected... | reverse complement strand
GCGGCGCGGCATGGTTGCACTCCGTGATTGAGATTAGTTTCAATCATGCATCCCATCCGCCAAATTGTCAAAATTCACTGCATATAATTCTGAGCAAAACGGTCACTGTACAGAAGTCCAGTTCAATCGGGTATACATCGAGATCGGGAACGAGCGCGGCTTCGGGCGCGTCGCTCGGTGGAACGAAAAGCGTTTTGAATCCCTGGTTGCGCGCGAGTGCCGCCATCGGCAAGACGCCGTTCGTGTGGCGCACAATGCCATCGAGCGATAATTCGTCGATAATGAGCGCGCGCGCCAGATCGGCTTGGAGTTGCTCGGATGCCATCAGCAAGCCGACGGCAATCGGCAAATCGTAGGCGGGACCTTCTTTGCGGAGATCGGCAGGGGCGAGATTGACGGTGATGCGTTTGAGAGGATCGGATCACTGCCAACTGATAGACGTAATTCCACTCCACCCTTGATAGTCAGTCAAACACGCGTCTCAGTCTTCAACCAGGTTATCTCCAGGATGGCAAAACATCCGTGCAGGATGAGTTGCCCAAGTTCATAATCCCGCCCTCTTGTTCTTTCCTGATCTGGACAGCTAGAACCAACGAGGAAATCTCCGCGTAATGGATTACGCTATAACTTGGCAGGAAATTTGTAGTAGTTGCTAATCCGCGTCATCTTTTCCCAGTCTTCCACCTCTTTGACCTCGTCCATGTTCATCAGTTCATCCAACAAGGCAACGGCGGCAGCGTACGACTTGGTCTGATGATGATTCAAGATTCCGTACAACAACATCGAGCGGTCGCCGGTCTTGAACGCCAGCAGTTCGCGTTCCGTCTCCAACCAATCGGGTAAAATTTGTTCGAACATGACTTGGGGCGGCAGACGGCCAACGCGCACGGGTTGGATCCCTTTTTGATTGACGATCGCGGGCACTTCGACCACCAGATCATCGGGCAAGCCGCTTAACGCACCGTGATTCGGTACATTGACTTGGAAGTACCCTTCATTGTTGTTGATTAATCCATCCATGATCGGCACGATTTGTTCGCGCGTTTTTTCTGTCCCAACGGCTTTCACCATATCGGTCTTTCGATCATTTGCCCAACGCGTCATTTCCGCGATGCGTTCTTCAAGTGTCTTGACAAAGTACGGGCGCGCGAGGTGCGTGTCGGGTCCGCCCCAGGGCTCGCCGTACCAACGTTTCTTCGTCGTAATATCGGTGTGATACCACCAACCCCCGCGGCGCACGGTATCGCCAATCGGGAACAGACCATACATGTGATACTGATTCACCGCGCCGCGCGACATTTGCGCGTCGTGCGTCCGCGTCGCGACGTGCATGCGCCAGTATTCCTCGCCTTTGGTTGCGATCCATTCGTCAATCAAGGGATAAGCATTCTTGCCTGCGTAGAGGAAATGGGTCAGCCAGATGTTGTGGTTGAGTCCGGGCGCTTGCCAGGTTACGCGGTCAGGATCGATGCCAATCGTCTCGGCGATCTCGCGATAGTGATAGTGACCGTGACACAGACCGCATACTTTGACGCTGGTCTCGCGCGTCATCAGCGTGCAACCATCGAAAACCGGATTGCCGGATTGAATCAACCACGCACTTGGACAAATCCTTTCAATGTCGTGCGCGACATCGAGCATCAGTTGCAGTTGATGGTACGCGCCGAATTGTCCGCCGGTGTGATAATAACCGTACTTGTCCGCCGCCAATTTACGCATATCCGCTTCGACGATGTGACCCAGGACGTACGCGGTGTTCACGACAAAATCCGCGCCTTGCAATGAGACTTGGCGGTCGGTTGTTTTATCGAACGTCATTGTGGAACCCAACTGCTGGGCATACCGCGCAGCGAGTTTGTGGATCACGTCCAGCCGATCCTCGTCAATGTCCATGAACGACACATGACTGCCCGCGAGTCCTTCCGTCAGGCATAGGTCTTTGACCAAGCCCAGTGAAAACTGGGCACTGCCTGCTCCGATCACACTCACTTTGATTGCTTTCGACATTTCATTCCCCTCTTGAAAAAGGTGACGAATGACAGGTGGCACTTGCCACTTGTCACTTTCTTATTGCGCGATAATCACTAGGTAACGTATTCGCGCCGAACTGCTATTGAAAATTCCATGCGGTCGGCTCGCATCAATTGTGATCGCTTCGTTCGGTCCGAGCATAAAATGTTGGCCCTCAACTTCGACCGTTGCGGTACCTTCCAGCATGTAGAACGCTTCCACGCCTGCATGTGTATGCGGAAGATGGGCGCGTGCACCCGCCGCGACCTCGGAAATGTGGATGCGCAGTTTTTGCGGATCAACACTTTCCGCGATGAGGCACTTGGTTAGACCTTTGGTTTGAATGTCAGAAAATTTCATCCTTCACTCCGATTCCGCGACGACGCCGATTGCATCGAGTCGTCGCTTGGATATTTTCTTTTTCCCATCGTTTATCTCCGTCGTCCCGCCTGCAAATCTGCAAGCAACTCGCGGTACGCGGCGCGATCCACCGGCAGTGTCACCGCACGATCGGTGAAAGACGAGAGAGTGATCGCGTTGGCTAACTCCAGCGACAGGATGCCCTCACTGCCATTACTGCGCGGTTGGCGTCCCTCCTGAATCGCGGCTTTGAAATCGCGATATACAGACACGTGCGCGCCACTCGTATCGGGTAGGTCCAGCATCTCGCTGCTCGTCTCAGGATTGCCGAACATTTCGGTGCTCGTCAGCATATGTTCGCGCGACGATGGCGTGGCGCGATAAATCGTTAACTGGTTGCCGACTAACTCAAGTGCGCTTTTTTCGCCGATGATTTGAAGGCGCGGTTGGACGCCGACTTCGACTGTGCTAACAGTGAGATAGCCGGGTGCGCCATTGGGATATTCGAACATTGCCTGCGCGGAGTCTTCGACCTCGATGGAATGATAACGCGTGCGCGTCCAGCCCCAAACCTTGCTCGGCAGTCCGGCGAGATGGCACAAAATGTCGAGCGTGTGCGGCGCTTGATTCAGCAGAACGCCGCCCCCTTCGCTCGTCCACTTGGCGCGCCAACTCGCGGTGCGATAATAATATGCCGTGCGATACCAGGGCTCGATGCTCAACGTGCGCACGAGTCCGCCCAGTGCGCCTTCGGCGACGAGTTGCCGCGCCTTTTCGACCGCGGGGCGAAAGCGATGCTGAAAATTGATCGCCAGGATACGCCCACTTTTATTTGCCTCGGCAATCATTTGATCGGCAGAGCCGACGTCAATCGCCATTGGCTTTTCTAGGAGGACGTGGCAACCCGCCCGCAGGCAATCCATCGCGATACTGGGATGCGATGGATGCGGCGTGACGATGATTGCGGCGTCTGGTTTAGTTTCGGCGAGCATCACGCGATAGTCCTCGTAGAACGCACAACCGATCTCGGCGGCGCGTTGCTTTCCGGGTTCTGCGCGAAGGTCGCAAGCCGCGATGATGGTGATGTTTTCGGCTACCTGTGCGCGGCGATGCGCGGGGAAAATACTCGCCGCCACACCGATGACTACATAGCGCAATGAATCTACGTTTGACATAGTGTGATCCTTTTCTATTGTGTCGCTAATCATAGCGGCAATATTGCTGCACAAGGTGCATCAGCCAACGCATCCGACCAACGCCAGTGCCGGCGGCAAGCGATCCGGCGGTCGTGACAATCAGTCCGCCAGTTGCCCCAGCCTTCTCAAAGTCGGAAATGACGCGTTCGGCGATCTCCTTCGGCGAACCATTACGCAACAGGAACGGAGGCATTTGACCGTTGATAATAGCCTCCGGCATCTTCGCTCGAATCAAAGCGGCGTCCACTTCAGGTCCGTAATTGACGCTGTTGATGCCCAACGCGCGTTGATCATCCAACAGATGTCCCATCGCGCTGTCGGAGTGTTGATAGCGGCGCGAACCGTGTGCCGCCATTGCGTTCAACACTTGCTCCAGTACAGGGAAACAATACGCGTGATAGAGTTTGCGATTGAACAGTGCGCTGTTGTCGTCGGTGATCCACCAGCCCGGCTGCGTGTTGCCGCTGAACGCGCGCAAGACCTGGTTGAGTTCGATCATTTTGCGCGCCAGGATATCGCGGCAACGTTGCATCAGTTGTGGGTGATCGTAAATCCAATAAAAGACCGTTTCGGGGTGCAGGATGGAGGTCATGATCGTCGCGGGACCGCGACTACCTGTCCCCAAAAATGGAAGCGGCTTGCCTGTGGACTTGCGCGCTTGCCATTCGCGCAAGAATTCTTCCGGCAAAGCCCAGTGTGCCATGTCGGTCGCCTCGGCCCGATCCAGGATTTTGGCGAACTCGTCGGGATCATTTGTGGCGGCAGTCAACCACGGAGTCGCGCTTTCGGTGTAAGTGAATTCACAGCCGAACAAATTCTCGATTCTTCTGGGACTGTGAACCCAGGTATCTTCCTCGAAGAATTGTTTGCCGACGGACTGTTGGGTGATTGCGTTGACCGCGCGATGCAATCCGTCACGGTATGCCTTGTCTTGATAATAGCGCAGCGTGGACGAGACTTGCATGAACTCGAACAACCAGTGATCGTCCGGCGAAAATGCCACCGCACAACGCGGCTTGCGGGTTGTAAATTCTTCACACCGGTCGTTTTCTGCCCAGAACGCTTCCAGGTTCAGCCCGGCGGTCAACTCCATGAACTCGGTTTCAATGATCGGCATCGTTTTGCTCCAACAGATGATCAGACTACCTGCACCGGGCAGGCAAAGACGCGCGCGGGGACATCGCGCTTTTGGTTTCCCGAAATTTCAAACGAACCACGCAGGCGAATATCCTGGGATGAACTGCCGACCATGATCTGGATCGTTCCCGGCTCCACGATCAAGCGGATGTCTTGATCGTAAAAACCCAGTTGATCGATGGGCAGATCAAAAATTATCGAGCGGGTCTCACCTGGTGCGAGCGTGATGCGCTTGAATCCTTTCAACTCTTGGACGGGTCGCGGAACGCAGGCGAACTCGTCGCGGATGTAGAGTTGCACGACTTCATCACCGGTTCGTTTTCCAACATTCTTGATATCCAAACTGATCCGGATGCTTCCCGCCGCCACACTTGGCGGATCGATCCGCAGATTGGCGTATTCGAATTGGGTGTAACTCAAGCCATGCCCAAAGCGGAATAGTGGAGTGACGCTCATCGAAACGTAATCACCTTGCCAATGGGATTTGCCGCCGGATGGTTTGTGATTGTAGAAAATCGGAATTTGACCGACCGTGCGCGGAAAGGTCATCGGCAACTTGCCGCCCGGATTCGCGTCGCCAAACAGAATGTCCGCGATTGCCGCGCCTCCTTCTTCGCCGGGCAACCATGCCTCGACGATGGCGGCAATATGCTCGGCAATCCAAGGGATTGCCAGCGGGCGACCGTTGACGAGAATAACGATCACGGGTTTGCCGGTCTCTGCAATCGCGCGCACTAGTCCTTCTTGCACGCCGGGCAGGCCCAGGTCGGCGCGATCACGCGACTCGCCGCTCGTGCAGTCGTCCGTAAGCCCAGACCTGTCGCCGACAACCAGAATCACAACTTCTGCCTCTTGCGCGACCCGAATCGCCTCATCAAATCCGGCTTGATCGCGATTGTTGATCTCGCATCCTTGCGCAAAGAGAACGCGCGTTTGAGAAGATACCTTTTGTGCGATTGCATCCAAAATAGATGGAACAACGATAGAACCTTTGAAGAGTTGACCGGCATTGGGGTCATAACCTACCTTGGTTGCCAATTCTGAATTTGTGCGTAGCAAGCGTTCGATATGCGGCGGGTAGGCATAGTCGCCCAGCAGGTTACGTGCTTCACTCGCGTTGGGTCCGATGATCGCGAGTGTGCCAATCGTCTTCTTCAACGGAAGCAAGTTGCCCTCGTTCTTGAGTAGCACGATACTTTGTAGCGCAATTTGACGCGCGAGGGCGCGTTGCGCGGGCGTATCATGAACCGCCATGACCTGCTCAACGACCACATAGGGATTTTCGAACAAACCCAACTCGAATTTCTTTTGGAGAATCCGACTAACGGAAATATCAATCAGCGTTTCACTGATCTGACCCGTTTGCAGCGCGTCGAGCAGGGGCTGTCCGTAACAATCGGTGTGCGGCAACTCCACGTCAATCCCGGCATTCAATGCCAGGTGAGCCGCGCTGGACTTGTCCGGGGCGATGCTGTGGAAATCGTTGAGCATCGCGATTGCCCGATAGTCCGAGACAACCAACCCATCGAAGCCGAGTTCGCCGCGCAATAGATCAGTCAAGATCTCACGCGATGCCGCGACGACGACGCCATCTAGTTCGGAGTACGCATTCATCACCGATGCTAAATGTGCTTGGCGGATTGCCGCTTCGAATGGCATCAAGAATACGTTGCGCATCTCGCGCGGTCCCAAGTGAACCGGCGAACAATTCATCCCGCCTTCCGAGATGCTGTACCCGACGAAGTGTTTCGCGGTCGCCATCACGCCGTCGCGGAGATTTTGCCCCTGCAAACCACGCACGTACGCCACGCCCATCTGCGCGGCGAGCGTTGGGTCTTCGCCGAATGTCTCTTCGACGCGACCCCAGCGCGGATCGCGCGCGACGTCGAGCACTGGCGCGAGTCCCTGGTGTGCGCCCACCGCGCGCATCTGGGTACGAATGACGGTTGTCATTTGCTCCGCCAACTCGGGTGTCCAGGTGCTGGCAAGACCGATGATCTGCGGAAAACAAGTAGCACCCAGAGTCATCAGTCCACTGCAACATTCTTCGTGAACGATTGCCGGAATTCCCAGGCGCGTGTGGCTGACCAAATAAGACTGGATGACGTTTGCCATCTCCGCGCTTGCTTGAGGTGCGAGCGTACTGCCGCCGCCAATGCGCGTAATCTGCCCGATGCCGTTGCCGAGCAAACTCGCCGCCTTGGCTTCGGAAAACGATTGACCCTCTTGTAATTCATACACCCAAGCCGAGCCGAGTTGCGCCACCTTCTCTTGAAGCGACATGCGCGCCAAAAGATCGTTGACTCGATCTGGGATAGGAGAGGATGCGTTAGTGTATGAATTCATTTGTCTCAACTCCATTGAGGACAACCCACAGGGATGTCTTGCTTCAAATCCTCGCGGCACTGGTCACAGCCGGTGCAAGCGACGATCTCGTCCAGGCGACCATCATGCACCTTGATCGCCCACTCAGGATCGGCAATCAATCCCCGACCAATAGCCACGAGCGTCGCGCTCTTTTCGTTCAACACCTCAAGCGCGCGCGGAACGCGATCCAATTCGTTCACCGCGATCACAGGAACTCCTGACTTCATGAAAGGCGCGGCTCTATCGCCAGGCGCGGCGTCGCTAGCGGGGGAAATGTCCAGGATGTCCACGCCTGCTTTGACCAACTCGGTGGCAAACTCCACGCTCTCTTCCAACGTGTAGCCGAAACCGGCGCGCAGCGGTGTGTGACGATACAAGATGAGCATGCCCGCTTGTTGCGCGATGGGGCGAATTGTCGCCAGGATGTCGAGCGCCAGTTTCATGCGCTTCGCGAGTGAGCCGCCGTACTCGTCGGTGCGTTGGTTGTGCGTCGTCGAAAAGAATTGGTTGAGCAAAAAACCGTGTGCGCCGTGCGGCTCAACGGCGTCGAAGCCCGCCTGGGCGCAGATTTCGACGGCGAGGCGATACTGGTTCAGCAATCGCTCGATGTCGGCGCGCTGCATTTGCATTGGCGTAATCGTCTGGCCGCGAACGCCGGGAAAGATTTGAACGGCTGCCAGTGCGCCACCTTGATGAATTGTCTCCGCCAGTGGGCGCAGGTTCTCGGCGGTGAGTTCGCTTTCAAAGTGCACGCTATTGGTCGCCTCAATAGTGACCAGACTAACGCCACCCGCCGCGTGTCGCCCGTACCACTCACGCCCCTCCGGTGTGGTCAAGCCGCGATTGACCACCATCGGCGGCATCACGATACGATTGCGGAATGTCTTGTGCTTGACCTGCAACGGTGCAAACAGAGGGGATACGTCGTATTGCATAATTTCTATTCCTCATTTCCGACCGATCGCACTGCGGTCGGGCAGTGATTCCCAGTCCGGCACATCCACGACGAACACTTGACCGTACCCTTGCGGGTCGGCGGTGAAAACGATCTGCGTCCCTTGCGCGTTGAAGCAAGGATGGAGATGCACGCGTTGAGTGTGGAACGAGCCGCGATGCCACACCAGCACTTTGGGTCCTTGGAACTCTTTATCCTTGAACCGCCAGAGCAGCAGATATGGATTCTGCGCATCGCCATCGCCGACGATGAGATCGAGATTGTAACTGTGAAAGTGCCAGCAGTGATAATCGAACGGCGCTTCGATCTCATTGGCGTTGTCGTAGCGAATCGATCCGTACATCGGGCCCGTCGTACTGCGACCATGATAGCCGATGTGCTCGCCGTCGGGCATCCAATACTCGTGCCCTACCATTTCGCCCGGCAATGTTGGTCGAATCTTCCACGTTTTGCCAGTTTGCAGATCCAAGCCCCAGATGCGATTGTCCACCTTGTCCCAGGGACCTTCGTGACAAAAGGTGATGATGTTCGGCAACCTGGGCGAGGTGTTAAAGTGACCCAGCCAAGAACGATCTTCGAACACAATTTTCGCTTCGCCACCATCAATCGGAATCTTGACGATCATCGAGTGAGGATGCGCTTCCCAGATTTCGTGGAAGCCAACGTAGCCATTCCCCAAATCCACCGTGAATCTATCAGACAGGTCTTGATAGTATCCGGCACAAATAAACTTGCCATCGGCAGTCGCGTCGGCACTGCCGCCCACGTAACCTTGGGGGCGCGTATAGAGCGGGTGCGTGTTCAATGAAATCAGATCGAGTGCCATCAGCGTGCCACCATAGGTAAAATAGATTTCTTCGCGCACCGGATTTTTGCTCAGCCCGCCGATCTCGTTCGCGGGGTCAAGATCGGTGAGTTGCGTGATCTCGCCGCTCGTCAGGTCAACGCCAAACAAATCGGTGCGATTTTCCCGGTCGGAGTAGAAGACAATCTTGCGCCCGTTGTCGTACCAGCAAGGGTAGGTGAAGTAAAAGTGATTGCTGTGTCCCTTGTAATTCGTCAGTTGGTGCACCGTCGCGCCAGTGACTGGGTCTTTGGAAATTGTTAGTTCGGATGTCCAACGACTGCCGATTCCTGTTTTTGGCATTTTGCCTCCTGTTCCAAATTGGATATTGCTGTAGCCCCCCTGATGTGCGGAGGCAAGCAACTTCCCTTTCGGGACGCACCGTCCCTTCCGCATGCCTGTCAGGGAGCATGCGTTATCTGTTGTTGTTTAGGTCCTTGCGGCTTTTGTATTGAGCGATGCTCTCGCGGATGTCAGGCATTAATTCGGTAGGAATGTTCGCCACGATTTGCCCTCTCCCCTTGAAAGCCGCTGCGTCTCGGGAGAATTAGGCCGATCACCCTCACTCAAGAGGACGCTCTCCTATGGCCTGTAGCCTCCAGTCTAAGACCGAAGACTAGGCAGTGTTCCCCCTCATCGTAGTAGTCCAGAAGTCTTCCCTCTTCGTGGAATCCAAATCGTTTGTATATGGTCACTGCCATAGCGTACGACTTGTCCGAACTGGTATCAACATACAACTTTCGGGTCCCAAGTTCTTTGACTTCATCTATGACATACCCCAGGAGTTTTGTACCTATACCGTGCCCCCGATATTTTGGAGACACATAGAACCAGGTCAGCCAAAGAATGCTTGGTGAGTTATACTTGTCTGGACAAAATCCTGCTACCCCAACGACCATCCCTCCTGGCTCAATTGTGGCAACGACATTTCTCTCGCGAGGCGACGCAACTCTAACATTGTCACTAAAGTATCGACGGTAGTACTCGGCAGCCATATCACCATCTATTTGGTGATGGATAGAGATTAGATCAACTACTCTATCCAAGTCTTGTCGAGTCATTTCACGGATGGAAGACATCTTCACTACCTCGCTTGTGTTATGGCCTACACACTCAAAGCTCAGCAAGAACCGTAGCCTCTCCGCCTTGCTCGTGCGTGCGATTGACTCGACTTATCAGATCCTGCACATACCGCACCCGGGAAGCCCACTCGTCTATGTCCACCATCTCTTCACCAAAGATGTACTCGCTAAAGTAATGGAACCCATACACGAACCTTAGTACTTCTGCTATAGACAACGGAGGCAGAGGCCCCTTGTGTAGGAGGAGTACTTCCAGTTCATTCTCCTTGGAGTAACTGTCCAGGTCGGGAATTCTATAGTCAACACCGACTTGCTGCACTCCGATCTCTTTCAGCAGTGTAACATACTGCTTGCGCCTTCGATCCTCATCCTCCTCGCTCTTTGTACCTCCTCGTGGCGGTTTGGCTGGCAAGGCCACCTCAAAGAAGTACCGACATACCTCGCTAGGTTGCTTTGTGCACTTAAGGACCTCATCATGAAGTCGGTTCCATAAACGTCGACTGACATTGAGGGCTTCCTTGTCAGTAAGTGAAGCGTTGGCAACAATACAGTTGACAAAACACATTGGAGGGTACCTTGTTGCTCCGTATTTTGGGTACACGGAAACATAGAGTACCCCGCTAATGCGACCCAGCCGGCGTGCGACTAGATAGATCTCTTCCCAGTCCTCTGTTCCTGGCTGCTCTCTGAGCCAAGCCTCCACCTCCTCGAATCTGTTTCTCAGTTGTTCGTGGATCCGGCAATACACAGTTTTCGATGCTTGGAAGGTCGCTCTGCCTATCCTCGTATCCAAACGTATCCGGAGGATAGGTTTGAAGTAGTCGAGGGCACTTCGCGCTATGCTCTCAATTGTAGAAGCAAGGAATGTAGTAATGATGCCGGTAATGACACCCGCCAAGAAATCAAGTGCTTGAGACATTCATCACTTTCCTCCGCGATCGATATCTCAGGTCTCACCTACTCTGCACAATTTTCTATTTCCAGAAGATTCCGCATTGCCCATGAGTTTTGGAGTAGATTTTCCGAGGAACTACTGGTATTCCTAAGGCGACACAGGGCGCGCTGTCCTCTGGAGCGGGGCGAAAGCTGCAATGGCAGATAACGCCGACGCCCCCGCAACGGCACGCTCCGAAATGCAACCACCATGCTCTTTCGCCAACCTACCGCGCCATACAGCCGCGCGCGTGCCGTTGCTAGGAGGCGTGAGTTAGCTGGGGTTCGGTGTTAGGTACGCCTAGCTTCTTGGAACATGCGCGTCCGCGCTGCAATAAGGTCACCGTTTAGTGATCCTTGTGCCGTGCATTCAACGTTCTCCTCGCAAATTCCCATCGCTTGAAAGTGGCAAGAGTGAATCATACTTTCCAAGCATGTATCCCTCACCAAGATAAACTGTACCAGGCGGAGATTACATCCCACCTGTCTTTTCCTTGAACGAACAAGACCCCTCCTACGTCGGACTGAATAAATCGACGCTGGTTCGACCCGTCCACATTCACCGCATAGATCATCGCGGGGCCGTCTTGATAAGACAGGAATGTTATGAAGGTGCCGTCTGGAGACCACGCAGGAGCATAAGACAATCCGCTAAGAGACGATGCGGGATTTTGGGTAAGGCGACGTACGCTTGTTCCATCCGCGTTCATCACGTATATATCGTAGCGCCCCTCGCGAGTGGACATGAACGCGATCTTACGCCCGTCGGGAGACCATGCAGGAAACAAGTCATCTATGGGATTGTTAGTGAGACGGCGCGGGTTTGTCCCATCGACGTTGACCACGTAGATTTCGTGATTGCCATCTCGATTGGACGAAAATGCAATCTGTCGTCCGTCGGGGGACCATGAAGGACGGCGGTCATCGGCGGGATTACTGGTAAGACGGCGCAGATTTGTTCCATCCACGTTCACCGTGTAGATTTCATTGTTGCCATCTCGGTCAGACACAAATGCGATCTGACGACTATCGAAAGACCATGCAGGTTCCGTGTCGGATGTAGGGCCATTGGTCAAGCGGCGTTGGTTCTGCCCATCCTCATTCACGACATAGATTTGGTCTGAGACGAACGCTATTTGACGAGCGTCTGGTGACCAGGCAGGATTCCAACCGTATGTGGCGTCATTCATAAGGCGGCGCAAATTTGTTCCATCAACATTCATCGTCACGATTTCATACTTCCTGTCCCAGTAGACAAAGGCAACGCGACCAGTAGGTGTGGAGGTCCTTCTCGAAACGGGGGTCAGTGTACTTCTAGGGGCCAGAGTTGGCACAGGCGTGACTGCCGTTGCGCGGACAGTAATAGAGGCGGGTACTGAAGTGAATCTCGCTGACTGAGTTGGCGTTGACATAAATGCAATTTTCTCTCCCAGCAGATGCCGCAGATACAGGTCGGTATCATCGGCTATCATCCAAAGGTTGGACCACTCCGAGGGAAGAGTGAGCAACATCTCTTGCGGCAACATGTAGAATCGTTCTTCGGGATCGCTATGAAAAACGATTGTCGTATAGGACTTGAGGAGGAATGCGCCCGCACCACTTACCCGCTGGGCAGCCTTTAGTTCACCCACTCCTGGGAATTTATAGGTCATTGTGCAGAGTATAGCCTCGCCAGCTTGAGCCAGTTCTACTTTGATTTCTACGTCCAACTTCTTGCTCACATTATCCGCAGCCATACGCCAAGCGTTTCTGCGCTCGGCAACTGCGCCTAGTGTCGTCGCCTCTTTGGCTGAAATGCTGGTTTTGTACTCTACTTCCACATTACGCAGTTTCGATTCAAGGACTTTGCTTTTGAGGTACTTCAACTGGGAAATCACTTCATCCAGAGGAAATCCTTCAGGCAAGCCCCGATTCTCAATTGTAGCAATCAATTCATCAAACGTCTTCTTGATACTTGTGGTGACATGCAAGCCGCCATTAACAGATTCTCGGATTCTTCTATCAGCACCCGCCGAGCGTCGCGGAACAATCACTACCCCCTCGCCTTGCACGCCGTACAGGTGATTCTTGATGACCTTCTCATAGTATTCCTTGCTGAAGCCAGCAGGCGGAAGAGTAGTGGCATCTGCCTCATCAAGCATGCGCTTGATGGATGAGATGTAAAGAGGACCGTACAGCCCATAAGCCAGCTTCTCGCCTGTCTCTGTCAAGCCCTGCAACATCAGGTATATTCCTGCAATCTGATATGCTGACTTGGCTCCCATCACCTTCTTGTCAACTTCTTTAGGCAAGTCCTTTAAGTCTATCACTTGGGAGGGTAGAGTTATCGTGTTTTCCAACACATCAAGGGGTGCTTTGAAGATGTCCGCCCACCTCTTCGTTCGCCAGTAGTCCTTCACAGAGCCAAACGCCATGGCGGTGTCATCTATATCGAACTCGATTTTTCCCGCCATTGCATCGCGCAAGTCCTTCAGGGATTCTACCAACACTTGCTTACTTGGCGGCTTCGGTAATGTAGGCACTACTGGTATGTTGGGAAGACACTCGGTGAAGCCCAGCATCATTGCAAGAGCAACACCAAATAGCAAATACCTCTTTACCATGTTCACCTTCTTCTCAACAAGCGTCTTTCCGCGTCATGTGGCGACCACGCTGCACGGGCAAAGCCCCACCACCCCGGAGGCAGTGAAAGCGCGTCTTTCACCACGCATACGATTCCGGCGCTTCGCCCGGACTCTGCCAAATCGTATCAAGCCGCGCCATCACATCGTCGGAGAGTTTGACCTCCGCCGACTTGACACTGTGCTCCAGTTGCTCGACCATGCGCGGACCGAGGATGGGCGATGTGACGCCCGGACGCTGTAATAACCACGCGTGCGCGACGTGCGCGGGTTCGACGCCGATCTCGCGGCAGAGTGCTTCGTACGCGTCAATCTGCGTCTTGTGCTTTTCGAATAACTTGCGCGCGCCTTCGCTACTGCGTCTTCCTGTGGTCGCTTCTTGCGTCCCACCTGCAAGGATACCGCCACGCAATGGACCGTACGCCAGGATGCCAATGCCCAACGCGCGGCACGCCGGTATCACTTCGAGTTCAATCGTGCGCGCTGCCAGATTGTAGCGGCTCTGCTCCGAGACGAGTCCCAGGAAATTCCGCGCCGCCGCCGCGCCCTGCGCTTGCGCGATGTGCCACGCGGCAAAGTTGCTGCTGCCCACGTAAAGCACCTTGCCTTGATGCACCAGTTGTTCCATCGCCTGCCAGATTTCGTCCCAGGGCGTCGCGCGATCAATGTGGTGCATCTGGTAGAGATCAATGTGGTCAGTCTGCAATTTCCGCAGCGAATCTTCGCAGGCGCGTCGAATGTGGTACGCCGAAAGCCCGCGATCATTCGGACCCTCGCCCACCGCGCCATAGACCTTGGTCGCCACCACGATTTTTTCGCGGCGACCTCCGCCCTGCGCGAGCCAGCGACCGACGATCTCTTCGGTGATGCCACGCGGCTGCCCGTAGACGTTCGCGGTATCGTAAAAGTTGATGCCCAGTTCCAACGCCCGATCCATGATGCGGACACTGGTCGGCTCGTCCGCCTCGCGCCCAAAAGCCATCGTGCCCAGACAAAAGCGGCTCACCGACAATCCCGTGCGCCCCAGCTGTGTGTATTCCATGTTTCGCCTCCTTCACCGCGACGCGAGCCACTCGGTCAGTTTGAGCGTTTCCACACCTGCGAGCATGACGATGCCAATGCCGTGCGTGTCGTTCGTTCGCCACAACAATTCGTATTTGTAATAGTCCGACGTGAACGCATAATTTGACCCGCGACAGACGCCGTACCCATTGCCCAAGCGATCAATGCTGATTTGCGTCAGCCCTCTCCACGCTTTGTGGACCGCCTTGATGTACTGGGCAGGTTCTTTCAGCCAACCAAAACGGACGCCGCGCGCAAACGCATAAGCGAACATCGCGGTACACGATGTCTCTTCGTAAGAATCGAGTTCATTCAATACTTGATGCCACAAACCACGCTCACCCTGCAAAGCCAGATAGCCCTCGCACAACTCGTTAAAGAAATCAAGCAACGCGAGACGATTGGGATCATCGGTCGGCAGCATCTCCAACACTTCAGAGAGCGAGAACAAGCACCAACCGTTGCCGCGTCCCCAGGGAATGCCAGTGGGCAGGTTGTACCCAAAGTCGTAGATGTGAGACATGATCTTATATTCCGGCAGGAACAGATATTTCTTGAACAATAGAAATTGTTTGGCGGCGTCGTCAATGTATTCTTGTTTACCGGTCAATTGGTAATACCGACCCAGGAATGGCGTGCTCATATACAAATCGTCAATCCACATCGTATGCACGCGATAAAACGCGCCGTCGGGTGTCCGGACTTGCTTGTTCAGGATATAGTCGGCAATCGCATCCGCCACCAATCGAATCTCGGGTGATGGCGATTCCTTGTATGCCTCCAGCATCGCCGCGCCGAACGACCCGCAATCGTCGAGACAACTCATTTCGACGAGTTGATGATTGATGGACTGCGTGCCGTACTGGTCGCGGTCGTAGAGCGCGTAGGGGTACGTTTTGACACACTCGTTGACATGCCGCGCCACATAGTCAATCACGTCTTGGCGACCCAGCAGTCGCGCGGTTCGCAGCAACCCGTACAACGTCACACCGATCTGATAGTTCCATCTGCCAAAGTTTTCGTTTTCGAGGTGTGGTCTGACCCAGGTTTCAGGCAGATCGACGCGCCAATAAACTGGCGTGCCGTTGCTATCGAACAACTTGTAAAGCGTTTGGATTTCTGATGGGGAAGAGGACAGCGGCGCATCGAATGGACCCAGGTACAACCACGCATCGCAAACGCCTTTGACCGGCCACGGCTGTCGAAATTCCGCGCCGAGAATATCCAAGCCCCAATCGGCGGAAGATGAAACGGTGGCGACGAGCATATCGTGTCCGCCGTGAGGCAGCGCCAGATCAAGATCGAACTTGCCCGCTTGGTTACCTTCCCACACGGGTTCGCCATCAATCCAGATTTTGGTCGCGCCGGCAGTGACGAGTTGCAGTCTGACGGGCGCAGTGACCTCCAGCCGCGACCAGCAGTATGCCGTCTTGCCGGGCTGGACTCCGAATATGCGCGCGCACGGTTTTTGACGCGATGCTGCCGCGCCCCATCTCATTTCCGGAAACCACGTCAGTCCTGTGGCTTGTTCGCGATCGTCTGCGCTGGGCAGCTTGCCTTCCGCGTAAACGTCTTGGTCGGCGAGTTGCGAGTAAAGCCATCCGGCTTGTCCCGCGCGTTCGGCAAACGGTGACATGAAA
>Ga0315289_10007228_pt1 | contig 16207 bp, 13 predicted proteins | sample YL17G11_40_MG_FD_203452 | JGI IMG/M metagenome (GOLD analysis project Ga0315289, IMG submission 203452) | Sediment microbial communities from Yellowstone Lake, YNP, Wyoming, USA - YL17G11_40 | ecosystem: Environmental > Aquatic > Freshwater > Lake > Sediment | place: USA: Wyoming | collected... | reverse complement strand
GCGCGGCGGGTCGGAGTTTACCCGCCTGGGCGGGTACCCGCCGCGCTGTCTTACACGTCGTAGCGCGGGGCCTTGTGCCCCGCGCAAGGAAGGCGCCCGTACGGGCGCTACGGCGTGCCGCATTTTGCGACACGCGCGCTGCCGCGCCTTGCGGCAGTCCGTCGCCTGCGGCGGCGCGCGGCCGGCGCGACGCCTTGCCCAAACCCGCTTCACGCCGGCGCCGGGGCCGGTTCCGGTATTTCTCCCCGTGTGGCACGGCGGTTGCTCTTCCTCTTTGTCAACAGAGGGGGGGTTCAGAAGAGGCTTATGCCTCTTGGATAAGGATGCGCAGATGTTGATCCATCGGCACGGGGAGGTGGTGCTTTTTTACGCCGAGGAATCCCTGCTGTTCCAGGTGGCCGGCTGGGTGCGCTCCGAGGGGCGGTTCTCGCTGCGACTGGTCTCGTCGCGCGACCCGGTGATCATCGGCCACGCCCTGAGCGACGCCGTGGTGGCCGTCGTCGATGCCACGCGCCAGCCGGGCGAGGCCATGGCCGTCCTGGAGCGGGCCATCGGGCGACTGGGGCCCCGGCGCATCGCCATCTATTCCGAGGCGATGCACGACGGGCTGGAGATCTTCGTGCGGGTGCGCGGCGTGACGCTCCTCGCGGGGCCGATGAGCCCGCCGGAGTGGGACGCCTTCTTCACGCCGTTCGCGCACCTTACCGTTTTGCTGGCTGAAGGAGCATAACCCCGGGCCCGCCTGGGGCGGGCCGGGAGAAGGAAACCGCGGCGCCGAGGCGGCGCCAAGAAACTGTTTCAGAACCTGTGGCACGCCCGCCCCCGGGCGTGCGGATGGCCGATAACCAGCACAGCCGAGGGCGGCTGTGCCACAGGCAGCCGGGTTGTGAAACAGTTTCTAAACGGGACCGTTCCGGAAAACCCTCTGTAGGAGGAAGCACGATGAAAGACGTCCTGAGGCACATGACGGGTGAAGAACTGCTGCTCTTCGCGATCCAGCGCGGCAAGGAAGTCTTCGCCACCGTTGACGCCGAACTGGACCGCCGCGCGAAGGCCGCCCGGACACGCCGGCTCTCCGAAGGCCGGCAGGGGGCCGCCTGGGGGCGCATCGGCGTTCGGCCGGCGGTTTCGCTGACCGAGGCCGCCTGATCGGGTTGTTCGCAAGGACCTGCTGCGGCCGCCCTGCGGCCGCGGCCCTGAAAATCGGAGCGTGCACCGTGAACACCATCATCCGGCGTCTGCGCGTGCTGTCGGACGACCAACTCCACGCCGTCAGCCAGGCCGTTGACCAGGAACTGGAGCAGCGGACCGAGCGGCAGCGCCAGAGGGGCTTTAGGCGATCGACCTTCATGGTTGACGTGGTCAGGGGCAAGCGACTCGCGCCGCGCTACCGCGCGGCCGCGTGAGTGGGACCGGTGGCATGGCCCCGCCCGGTGCAGTCTTCCGGGGCGGGTGGATAAGGGGACGAAACGTGAAAATCGCGCGGTGGGCAGTCTTGCCCACCGCGCCACGGGACGCCTGGGCACGGGCGAAGCGCGGCGGGCAAGACTGCCCGCCGCGCGACGGGCTACAAGCAACCGTGAACTGCTCTAGCCCCGCCCGATGGCGGTCTTGCGGGGCGGGTGGATAAGAGCCTGTAACAGAATGAAACGCAGAGGCCGCAGAGCACGCTGAGAAAAGCAGAACAGGCCGTTTCCTTTATCAAAAACCCGTGAGTTGTTCACTGCGATCTCTTCGTTAGAAGCCTTTTTCTAAGGGGAAGAAACGTGAAAGGCGTGCACAAACAAGCAGCGAGCGGCGGCAGGCCGGCGACACGACGCCTGGCCCGCGAGAGTTACCCCGCGGCCGGAAGCGGCCCTGGGGCCATCAGTCTCCCGCGGCACCTGGACGCGGTGATCGCCTGGGCCGGCCGCCGCTTTGCCGCGCGACATTCCGCTCGTCTGGCCGCGTAAGGGCGTTTTGGGGCCGAGGGCCTCTGCCCCGGCTGGGGCAGGACCGCTGCGGCAGCCGCGAACGCGTCAACACACCCAAGGGGTGACGGTTCCCTGCCGCGCCGGTTGCGCCCGCCCCGTGCAGGGCGGGCGATGGGCCGGCCAGGAATCGCCCTGCGCGAGGCGTGCCAAGGGTCGGGGGAGATGAGTCAAGGAGGAACGGATCGCGGCCGGCCCGCCAGGGCGGCAGGGGACGAGAGGGAGGCGCCGAGGGGGCAGTGGGAACCTCGGCCCAGGCTGCTGCGGCGGTGGCGGACTTCCGGCCACCGGGCAGATGAGGATGGATTGCCTTCTCGCGGCGGCAACGGTCGGCGGGGCGGTCCCGCCGGCGGGACGGAAATGAAAGAAGCAACCGGGTCGAACTGAACTGACGGGAGGAACATGCCGGCGGGTCGAGGCGGGATGCTTCGGTCCGCATACGGCTCCGCAGCGGCTGAAGCGAAGCCGCCGCGAGCCAGGGCGCCGGCGAGGAGGCCTTGCCGGCGGCAGGCAGTGAAGAACGGACTGTAGGAGTGCGCCAGGCCGAGGTCGGGCGGGATTGCATCCGGCGCTCCAACGCCGCACGAACGACCGAGAGGCCTGCGCCGGACCCGTAAGGGTCCAAAGGAGCCTCAAAATGAAACGGTCAATGATTGCAGTGCTGAGTCTGGTGGCGGTGGTGCTGGTTGTCGGCCGTGCCGAGGCAAGCCCGGTTATTGATGGCGTCATCACCCCCGGCGAATGGGACGCATACCACTGGTTCACGGACAACTCCAAAGGTCCCGGAACCGGGTATGTGGACAACGAGATCCCCATCTTCGATGGCTACCTGACTTTCGACCACACGAACCTGTACCTTGCTTTTCGGGTCCAGGACACCACGCCCGACACCAACAGGGACTTCCTATACGTCACGTTTGACAAGCCGCCGGTCGCCGTCTTCAATGCCTCGGTGGATGCCCTGTATTGGGGTAGCACGCCAACCACCCGTTCTTTCTTCGGTGAAGCGTATCTCACCCCCGATGCGTTTCCCTGGGACCGGAGCCAGCGGGCTAGCACCTGGGGTACCGATGGCGGTGTGCAGACGGGCTATAACATCACCGCCACATACCGCGAGTACGAGATGCTGGTCCCGCTGGCGGCAATCGAGGCTTCTTGGGGCGACACGATAGGCCTGAAGATCCAGGCACGCGCCGGGCAGTATACCTCCCTGACGGATCCGCAGGTCGTGAACTTCTACCCGGACATGCCCGATGGCATTACACCCGTACGCTCGGACACCCGCGTGGAGTATGCCGGCAACTTCGCGGCCGTAACCCTGCCCGAGCCGGCCACGCTGGCCTTCCTGGCCCTGGGCGGCATCGGGATGCTCCTCCGCCGCAGGCGCAGCAAGTAACGGGTTCTATCCCCGCAACCGCCGGGCGGACCACCCCTCCAGGCCCGCCCGGCAGATTTGAAAACGTTCGTCGTCGACGTGGTGCAAAAACGCTGGACCTGAACGAATGGGCAAGATATAATGAGAAAAACAGGCCCGCCAGGAGACTCGCCATGCGTAATGAGTTCACCGCCGTTATCGAAAAGGACGGGCAATGGTACATCGCCTACTGCCCCGAGATACCGGGCGCCAACGGCCAGGGCAAGACCAAAGAAGAATGTCGGGCCAGCCTCGCGGAGGCGATTCGCATGATCCTGGATGAACGCCGCAAAGATGCGATGCGCGGGGTCCCGCGCAGCGCGATCAAGGGCACCGTGGCCATCTCATGAAACGTCGGGCCCTTCTGTAGCAGTTGCGGCGGCATGGCTGCATCCTGAAGCGGGAAGGCCGGTCCCACTCGTTGTAGGTCAACCCCCAGACGGGTGGTATGGAAGCGGTCCCGCGGCATTCGGAGATTGCCGACCGACTCGCGGCCAGGATATGCGAGGGTCTTTCGGTTCCCAAGAGGAGATAGCGGCCCGGCCGGGGGCGATGCTCTAAGAACTGAGAATGCAGAATGCAAAAGGGAACGAGCATGACCGAAACCGCAATGGCCTGGCGGGGGTCGTGCATTCGGGCTTGGTTATGGCCTCTTGATTCTTCATTCTCCATTCTGCATTCTGCATTTCCCAGGGGCGGGCCGGTCCCGCCGGCGCGTTGGAGCAGGACCGACAGGGGTCGTCGCGCTGCCGCGCGGCGGGCCGGACGCGGTTCTTGATATCGTCCAGGAGGTTCACGTGCCGTCTCTCCGCAGGGGCGCCGCCGGTCAGGGGGCGGGCCACTCGCCGGACCCGGGCTGCTGCTTGTTGAGGCCGTACTTGTGGACGCGGTAGCGCAACTGGTCGCGGCTCATCCGCAGGAGTGCGGCGGCCCGCGACTGGTTCCACCCCGTCCGTTGGAGGGCCTTCAGGATGAGGGAGCGTTCGACCTGGCGGATGTCGACGCCCTCGGGGCCGAAGTCGATGGAGACCGCCGGGGGCCCCTTGTCGGGGGCCGGAGCGGGCTTCTTTAGTTCCCCCGGCAGGTCGGCCAGCGTCAGGAACCCGCCCCGCGCCATGAGCATCGCCCGCTCGATCAGGTTCCTGAGTTCCCGGACGTTGCCCGGCCAGTGATACGCCTGCATGACGGCCATGGCCGTCTTGTCGATGCCCGCCACGGCCTTGTGCAGTTCGCGGCCATACTGATGGATGAAGGCCTCCGCCAGCAGCGGGAGGTCTTCCTTGCGCTCCCGCAGGGACGGCAAGGTCACCGGGAAAATGTTGAGCCGGTAGAACAGGTCCTCGCGGAACTCGCCTTGCTCCACCAGGGCCCGCAGCACGCGGTTGGTGGCGGCGATGATGCACACGTCCACGTGGATGTCTTTCGTGCCGCCCACGTGCCGGAACGCCTTCTCGTCGAGGAACCTCAGCAGTTTGGCCTGGAGGCTGGCCGGCATGTCGCCGATTTCATCCAGGAAGATCGTGCCCCCGTCGGCCAGTTCAAACAGGCCCTGCTTCTCGCGCCGCGCATCGGTAAACGCCCCCTTCTCGTGGCCAAACAGTTCGCTCTCCAGCAGGGCCTCGGGCAGGGCGGTGCACGTGATGTTCATGAAGGGCCGCTCGGCCCGGTGGCTGTTGTAGTGGATGACCTTGGCGGCGAGGTCCTTTCCGGTGCCGCTTTCGCCCTGCAGGAGGATGGTGCCCGCATCGGACTCCGCCAGTTGCCGCAGCAGGTTCTTGGCCTCGCGCATGAGGGGGCTGTTGCCGATGATCCGGTCGAACCCGAAGGGTTCCAGGACGCGCCCGGCCGCTGGCTGCACCTCGGATCGCACCCGCCGGGCCTCCAGGGCCTTGTTGATGACAAACATCATGTGGTCCAGTTCGAACGGCTTGGAAATGTAGTCATAGGCCCCCAGGTGCATGGCCTGGACGGCGGTCTGGACGCTGGCAAAGCCGGTCATCATGATCACCGGCAGGTTGGGCCACTGGCGGCGGATGTGTTCCAGGAGTTCCAGGCCGTCGGCGTCGGGCAGCCGGTAGTCCAGGAGGATGAGGTCGGGCGTTTTTTCGCGGAGGTGTTTCAGGCCGTCCGCCGCCGACCCGAGCGCGCGGACGGTGCACCCGTGCTGCTCCAATCGCTTGGCGAGCGCCGAGCGCACCCCCTCGTCGTCTTCGATGATGACCACAAAGGGTGAGGCCACGGGCTTTCCCCTCGGCTTCTGGCATACGCGCGATGAATGCTTGAAGTTTACCGCCGCCGGCGGCGGTTTTCAAGCCCGCTTCGGACGGGTGTGGCCGTTTTTATGGCAGGGGCAACGGATGGAAGCGCCTGGACCCAGAGTGCCGAAGGCACGATAGGCAATAGCCCACGGCGTGAGCCGTGGGTAAACGAGAGGCCCAGAGTCTTGTTTTTCGTTGTATGTTTGAGCCCCGGCAGGGGCGACAGATACCCTTCTATCGCCCCATCCGGGGCTCCAACAGAAACAGAAGAGCCATTCTGTGGGCCATTTGCCCACCCACGGCTCACGCCGTGGGCTATTATCTGGCGCCCTTTCAGGGCTGCCACGAAATGCGGCCACACCCGCCTCGGACCCGCGCCGCGGAAAATCATTGACCCGCGGGCCGGCAAGGCTGATAGTGGTTCCGAGGTCCCCCGGCGGGGACGCCAGCGCCCTGAGCGCCCGTCGTTGCGGCGGGAGGAGGCGGGTTCCGATGTACGCGGTCATCATGGCGGGCGGCGAAGGCACCCGGTTCTGGCCCCTCAGCCGCGCGGCCTGTCCCAAGCAGTTCCTCGGCATCCTGGGAAGTGAGCCCCTTCTTACGCAGACGCTGAAACGCCTGGAGGGCCTCATCCCGCCCGAACGCATCATCGTCACCGTCAACCGCAAGCACCGCGAGGTGGCCCAGCGCCTGGTCGGCAACCTGCCGCCCGAAAACCTCATCGTTGAGCCGCGCATCCGCGACACCGCCCCGTGCGTCGGCCTGGCGGCCAGCATCATCCGCAAGCGCGCCGGCGACCAGACCATCCTCTGCCTGCCCTCCGACCACATCATCCACCCGGCCGAGGGCCTTCGCGAGTGCCTCCGCCGCGCCGAGGCCTGCGTCAGCGGCGACCCGGCGGCCCTCTACACCATCGGCATCCGGCCCACCTATCCGGCCACGGGGTACGGCTACATCCTGCGCGGCAGCGCGGTCCAGGACGTCGACGGCAACACCGTTTACGAGGTCTCCAGTTTCCACGAGAAACCGTCCGTGGCGGTCGCCGAGGCGTACTTCGATTCCGGCGACTACTTCTGGAACAGCGGCATCTTCTTCTGGCGGACCGACGCCATCCTGGAAGCCGTCCGCCGCCGCCTGCCCGAACTGCACGAGGGTCTCCAGCAGTTGGCCCCCGACCTGGACACCGACCGCATGGAGGCCGCGCTCGCCCGCGTCTTCCCCCGCCTGCCGCGCATCAGCATTGACTACGGCGTGCTCGAGCAGGCCGACCGCGTGCGCGTGGTGGAAGGCCGTTTCGCCTGGGACGACGTGGGCACCTGGCGGGTCCTGCGCGGACACCTGCCGGCCGACGAACACTCCAACGTCAAGCAAGGCAACGTCGTGGCGATGGACTCCAGCGGCTGCGTCCTGTACGCAGGCGGCGACCACCTCGTCACGGCCCTGGGCGTCCGCGACCTGATTATCGTGTCGACGCCCGACGCCACCCTCGTGACCACCCGCGAACAGGCCGAACGCGTCCGCGACCTCGTGGCCAAACTCAAAGAGCACCGCCTCGACCGGTATCTGTAATCTGGTATCTGAAATCTCGAATCTCGGATCTCGGCCGCGCGGCCCCTGCCGGCTGCGCGCTTTTCATCGTGGCCGCATGGTGGCGCGGGGGGCCTCTCTTGGCACGGCCAGGGCTCGTGCCGTGGCAGGCGGCTTACGCGCCCGCGGCGCCCTGCGGCTCTCCGTCATCTTCGAGGAAGGCGAGAAGCGACGGCCGGGGCGCCGCAGCGCGCTTCGGCCGCCGGGGCTTCCGCCGGCGCTGCGCTGGCGCCGCGGGGCCCGCGCCTGCGGAGACCGCCTGCGTGGCGGCTTGCCTGACGCGCGCGAGGGCCTTGGCGGCGTACTGCTCCGAGAGTTCCACGCCGGTCCACCGGCGGCCCAGGCGCGCGGCGGCCATCAGCGTCGTGCCGCTGCCCGCGAACGGGTCGAGCACCAGGTCGCCCGGCTTCGAGCACGCCGCCACGATCCGCTCCAGCAGCCGCACGGGCATCTGGCACGGGTGCCACCCGACGCGCTCCTTGAACGTGCCGCACACGCGCGAGTACGTCCACACGTCGTCCGGCAGTTTGCCCTTCGGGTTGGCCCGCCGGTCGGCGTACTTCAGTTGCCGGTCCGACGGGATGCGCACCGCGTCGGCGTTGAAGGTGAAGTGCCGGGGGTCCTTGACGAAGTAAAAGAGGTGCGCGTGGCCGCGGTTGAACTTGCCTCTGCAACTCTGCCCAAATGTGTAATGCCAGATCACCCAGTTGCGCAGCGCCGCCCGCCGGCGCATCAGGACGCGGATCTCGGCGGCGTACTCGTCGCCGATGGCGATCCAGAACGTGCCCGTGGCCTTCAGCACCCGCAGGCACGCGTCGATCCACTTCGCGGTCCACTCCAGGTACTCGTGCGGCGGAAGGTCGTCGCGGTACTGGTCGTACTGGTAGCGGATGTTGAACGGCGGGTCGGCGAACACCAGGTCCGCGCACCCTTCCGGCCACGTGGGAAGGACCTCCAGCACGTCGCCCTGGACGATTTGGCCGACGGGCGGCGATTCGGGCATGGTGTTCCTTTTCAGTCTGGTATCTGAAATCTCAAATCTCGGATCTCAAATCTCGGATCTCAAATCTCGGATCTCAAATCTCGGATCTCAAATCTCGGATCTCAAATCTCAAGTCCCGTGTCCGCATACCCCGACGCTCCCGCGTCGGGCTCGAACAGCCAACCTCACGCCCACGTCACGCACCGCTCGCGCTTTACACGGTGCGCGGCCGGATTATAATCGTCCGCATTGCGCCTGTCCAGTTATGCTACTTGGGTGCGGGGGAGGGGGCCCTAAGACGATGTGCACGCGTTCGGCCGTTGCATCCGCCGTTCTGGCGTTCCTGCTGATCCCTCCGGCCCTGGCCGCGAAGGCGCCGTCGGGCGGCCCGCCACAGGGCGGGCAGTCTGCGGCCGAGCCGAAGCGTGCGGCCCCCGCCGCCAAGACGCCGCCCGACAAGAAGGCCGCACCCGAAGCCAAGGCGCCGAGCGAGAAGAAGGCCGCGCCCGCACTCCAACCGCCCGAGACCCAGGCGCCCGACGCCAAGGCGCCGGAACCGCCGCCGCAGCCGAAGACGCCCGCCGAGGCCCTCCGGGCCGACCTCGACCGCATCTTCGCCGAGACGGCCTCGGCCAAGGCCACCGTGGCCGTCCGCATCATCGCCCTGGCCGACCCGCCCGCCGCGCCGCCGGCCGCGCCGCCCGAGGTCCTCTACGCGGCGCGGGCCGACATGCCCCTGGTGCCCGCAAGCACGATGAAACTGGTGGTGACCGCGGCGTGCTTCGACCGCTTCGGCCCCGACTGGCGCCTGCGCACGCACGTCGGCCGCATCCCGTCGGCCGGCCAGGACGCCAAGTGGGACCTGGCGGTCATCGGCGGGGGCGACCCGAACTTCTCCGGCCGCTTCTGGGGCGGCGACATCGTGGGGGCCTTCCGGCGCTGGGCCGACGTGCTGAAGGCGCGCGGCATCACGGCCGTCGGCCGCGTGGTCCTCGACGATTCCCTCTTCGACGACGCCCTCCAGCACCCGCGCTGGCCCGCCGACCAGCGGGCCGAGTGGTACGAGGCCCCCGTCAGCGCCCTGGTGCTGAACGATAGTTGCATAGATGTCCATGTGTTGGCAAGCAAGGCGGGCGAGCCGGCCCTGGTGACCGTCGAGCCGCCCGGCAGCGGCGCGGCCGTCGACGGCATCATCCAGACGGTGGCGGAGCGCGCCCAGCACAGTTACAGCATCGAGCGGATCGTCGCCGCCGGGCCGGGGGCCTCCATGCGCCTGCGCGTGGCCGGGCGGTTCTGGAGCGGCGCCGCCGAGGCCATGGAGTACCGCACGGTCGCCAGCCCGACGATGTTCTTCGGGTCCGTCCTGGCCGAGGCCCTGCGGGCCGAGGGAATCACGGTGGCCGGGCCGGTGGCCCGCGAGCGCCTCACCCAGGCCGGCGGCCTCGCGCGGCCGGACTTCGAGTGCGATGTCATTCACGCCTCGCGCCTCGACGTGACCGCGGGCGTGGCCAACAAGCGCAGCCAGGGCCTGTACGCCGAGTGCCTGATGAAACTCCTGGGGGCCTACGGCCCGGCCGCCCGCGCCCAGTACGGGCCCGTACGGGCGGGCGAGGCCGCCGCCCCGGCCGCCGCCCCGGCCGCCGGCGCCGTCCTCCCGCCCCGCCAGGGCACCTGGGCCAACGGGGCGGAGGAGGCGCGGCTGTGGCTGTCGGAGCGCGGCATCCCGCTGGGCGGCTGCGTCATCGACGACGGCTCGGGCCTCTCGAAGGAGAACCGCCTGACGGCCCTGGCCGTGACGGAACTCCTGCGCGTGATGCGCGAGCGCCACGGCGACTCATTTCTCCAGACCCTGGCCGCCGCCGGGCAGGAGGGCAGCTTGGCGAAGCGCCTGCGCGGCACCGCCGCCGAGGGCCGCGTCTGGGGCAAGACCGGGTACGTCCTGGGCACGAGCGCCCTCTCGGGCTACGTTTGCGCCAAGAGCGGACGCATGATCATCTTTTCAATCCTTATGAACGATGTGCCGTGGGGCGAACTCTGGAAGGCCCGCCTGGCGCAGGACAGGGTTTGTTTGCGCCTGGTCGAATACTGAAATCTCAGATTTCAGATCTGAGATTTCAGATGTCGGCGCGCGCCCCGGGCTGCGTGCCGGAATGACAAGGCCGCGGCCAACAAAAGAATGACGAAACGGGTAGCCCGTATGTAAACTAGGGCGGAGCCTGGGAGGCGTCAAGGCTTTTGCTTGGGCCGGCGGCGCGCCGTGACCAGCCCCCCGCGTGAGCGGGGTGTGGCCGGGGCCGAGGGTCGCCGAGCCGCCCCACCCCCGCCTGACGGCGGTGGCGAGTCACGGCAAGCGCCGGCGGGCAAATCACGAATGACAAATGACCCATGACAACGCCCGCTTGCTCCACGCGCGCCGGACGATAGGATAAAGGGTGATGGAGATCTTCAGCGTTCTGGCCGACTTTCCGGGGCACCTGGCAACGATGCTCCTCTTGCTGGGGGCGTCGGCGTTTTTCTCGGCCTCGGAGACCGCGCTGTTTAACCTCTCGCGGGAGCAACTGCGCCGGTTCCGCGCTTCGGGCAACCCCTTGCGGGCGCTGGCCGCGCGCCTCATGGACAAGCCGGGGCACGTCCTGATGACCGTGCTGTTCGGCAACATGATTGTCAACACGGCCTTCTTCGTGATGGGCGTGCAACTGATTGGCGAGATCCGGCGGCTGCATCCGCAGCAGGCGGGCCTCCTGGGGGTGGCCATCGGCGTGCTGACGCCGCTGGCGGTGATTATCCTCGGCGAGATCACGCCCAAGAGCCTTGCGGCGACGATGCCGGGGTTTGTCGCCCCGCTGGCGGCCCTGCCCCTGAAGGCCCTCGGCTATGTGGCGCGCCCGGTGCGCGTGGTGCTGGGGTACGCGTTCGTCGCGCCGCTCGCGCGGCTGATCACGGGCGGCGGCCGGCGGGAGCACTCGTTCGTGACGACCGAGGAACTCCAGGCCATCCTCTCGTTGGCCGCACGCGAAGGCGCCGTCTCCGGCCAGGAAAGCGACATGCTGGCCGACGTGCTGGACCTGGGCCAGTTGCGCGTCCGCCAGGTCATGACGCCGCGCGTCGAGATCGTCGGCTGCGACCGCGCGACGCCCATGCCCGTTGTGCTGGCGGTCTTTCGCCGCACGCGCCACTCCAAGATCGTGGTTTACGACGGCGAGATGGACAACATCCTGGGCGTGGTGTACGCCAAGACGGCGTTCCTGAACCCCGACGGGCCGCTGGATGGGCTCGTGCGGCCGATCTTCTACGTGCCCGAGACCAAGACGGTGGAGAGCCTGCTGCGGGAATTCCGCGCCCGCAAGACCCAGTTCGCGGCGGCGGTGGACGAGTACGGCGGCGTCTCGGGCATCGTCACGCTCGAAGATTGCCTCGAGGCAATCGTCGGCGAAATCCGCAACGAGACCGACGCCGCGCCGGGCCAGCCCGTCCAGCGCATCGGCGAGGCCGAGTACCTGCTGGCGGGGGACCTCTCGATCCGCAGTTGGGCCGACTCGTTCGACCTGGAGGTGCCGGAGGAGGGCGGCCGCTACTCCACCGTGGCGGGCTTTGTCACCGCCCTCCTGGGCCGCATGCCGCGTCAGGGCGATGCCGCCGAGTGGCGGAACCTGGAGTTCATCGTGGAAGAGGTGAAGCACCGCCGCGTGATGCGCGTGCGGCTGCGCCTGTCCGTACGGACCCGTACTGGGCGCGGGCAGCCGGCCGGGGGCGCGGCCGGGCAGCAGCCGTAGCGCATTTAGCCCCCCGTACGGGGGGCCGGAAGGCCGAGGGTCGTGCTCCTGCGCCTTCGCCCCCGCGTGTATTCACGCGGGGCTAAGTAAGGCGATGGTTGAGGATTGGCGATGGACGTGCTGTTCGACATCCTGGCGGGCAGTTGGCTGTGGGCGGCGGCCCTGGTCGGCCTCTTCATCTCGGCCCTGGGCAGCGGCATCGAGACCGGCCTGTACCGCCTCAACCGCATCCGCCTGCGCCTGCGGGCCGAGTCCGGCGACCGCCGGGCACGCATCCTCCAGAACCTCCTGGCCGACCTGCGGGGCCAGATCATCGTCTGCCTGGTGGGCACGAACCTGGGCGACTTCCTGACCACCGCCGTGGCGACCTCGCTGGTGGCCTCCGCCGGATGGGCCGAGACCTCCACCGGCATCGAACTGCTGACCACGGCCATCGTTGCGCCCATCCTCTTCGTCTTCGCCACGGTGGTCCCCAAGAGCGTCTTCGTGGCCGAGGCCGACCACTGGATGTATCCGCTGGCCCCGCCGTTGAAGGGCGCCTACGTGGCGCTGCGGATAAGCGGCGTGGTGCCGGCCCTGAGCGGCCTGAGCCGCCTCATCCTGCGCGCGGCCCGCAAGCAGGAGACCGAGGGCGCCGACCCGTTCCATCCCCGCGAGCGCCTGCGTGCCGTCCTGCGCGAGGGCGCGGCCGAGGGCGTCATCAGCGGCTACCAGCACGAACTCGTCGGCAAGGTCCTGGGCCTGCGCGAGCAACTCGTGCGCGCCGTGATGATTCCCATCGGGCGTGCGGCCTGCGTGCCCGTCGACATCGACCGCGAGCACTTCGTGGCCGAGTTGCGCCGGCACTCCTACTCGCGGCTGCCCGTCTGGGAAGGGCGCAAGGACAACGTCGTCGGCATCGTGCACATCCTGGACGTCCTGAGCGCCCCGGAAGGGCCGCTGGATTTGCCGCAGGTGATGAACCGCGCGTTCGTCGCCCTGGCGCCCGATGCGACCGTCGGCCAGGCCATGCAGCGGCTGAGCAAGGACCGGGCCGCCATCGCCGTCGTCCGCGACTCGAAGGGCCGCGCCCTGGGCATCCTCACCGTCAAGGACCTCGTCGAGGAACTCGTCGGCGAACTGGCCGAGTGGTGAGGCCGGCCAGGTCGAAGACTCGACTGGGCGAGCGGGCAGGCGGTGGGCATGCCGCCCGGCCAGGGGAAGTATCCCCCGTTTCTGAGCATGACCCGGGGGGCGGTTTTTGTTTTGGAGCCGCCTGCGGCCTGCGCTATAATCCGGCGCCTCCGTCTTCAGGAGATGGGCGATGAAGGGGTGGCCGGTGGCGGTGCCGGGCCTGGTCGGGCTGGTCTCGGCGGGCGTTGCGTTGACCCTCTGGGCCGCTGCGCCCCTTGCGCCGCCCAAGACCGACGAACCGGAGCCGCCGGACGATTTCCGGACGCTCAACCTGACGGACCTCCAGCGGCGCGTCCTGGAGCAGGTCTTCCACCGGCACGCGTTCGAGGCGCCGCCCGCCCCGACGGTCCAGGCCCGGTTCGGCGTCAAGGTTGAGCCGCTGGCCCCCGGCGGCCTTTGCCGCATCGGACCCGAAGGCGACCTGCCCGCCCGGCTGACGGTTACCGTGGGCCTGGTTGGCCCGCCGCGCCCCGTCCGCCTGCGCTACTACGCGGAGGATTTCTACGGCCGCAAGGTGGCCGAGGGCAACCTGCCGAACGTCTATCCCGACGCCTCGGGCCTGGCCACGGCCGACCTCGTGCTCAAGGAAGTCTCGGCCTTCGGTTACTACCACGTCATCGTCACGGCCACGGTTGAGGACCCCGGCGCGGCGGGCGGCCCGCCACAGGGCGGGCAGGCTGTGGGCGAGATGGCGGCGGCGGCCTGCGGCCTGGCGGTCGTTCATGCCGCGGACGAGGGGCCCGACACGAAAGGCCCCTTCGGCCTGGCCGCCCCGCAGATCGGAAACATGGAGGACCTGCCGGAAATCTGCCGCAGGCTGGGCGTCGCCCACCTTTCTTTCTATTGGGATGACGGGCGTGCCGTCGCCCTGCACGCCGCGCCGGGCAAGACGCCTGCGTCGCGGTGGGAAGAGGGCGAGGCCGTCCTGAAGCCTGTCCTGGACGCGGGCCTTGCGGCCACGGGCCTCGTGCTGGCCGAGCCGCCGTACGCGGAGGCGTCGCCGCCGTTGCTGGTGGCGGCCCAGGCGGAGGCCGTCGCGCATTACGCCGACCGGGTCCGCGAGTGGCACATCGCCCCGCCTTTCGGGCCGGCCAGCCTGCCCGCCGGCCCGACGGGCCAGGCCGTGGCGGCGTACCGGTCGACGGTCACCGGCCTGCTGGATGCCGTCCGCCGCAATGTGGCACACCCGCCCTCGGGTGTGCGTGCCCAGCCGGGGGCGGCTGGGCCACAGGTATCGCTGGCGGTGGCTGCGACGCCGCAGGACCTGGTCGATATCCTGACCGAAGGCCCGGTGATGGCCGGGGCCGACGCCGTCAGCCTGTGGGTGGATGCCGACGCCGCCGCGCCAAACCTGCGGTCTGGCGCCTACCGGCGGGCGCTCGATTATTCGCTCCAGACGGCCCGCCGCGCGGGCGTCAAGAACCTCATCGTCGGCGAAACGGGCGAGGACCCCGACGCCCAGTCGCCCCAGCAGCAGGCGTGGAAACTGGTGACGCGGCACGTCGTGTCGCTTGCGGCAGGCGCCCAGCGGGTCTATGTGGCGTACGGGCGCGGCCTGCCCCGGCCGCTGCCGAGCGCGGCGGCTTACGCGTGGATGACCCACCTGTTGGCAGGCACGGCGTACCAGGAGAACCTCTGGCCCGACGTGCCGCTGGTCCAGGCCCACCTGTTTGCCGGGGCGGAGCGGCGCGTGGCCGTCGTCTGGTCGTGGGCGGGGGAGGAACCGGCCGTTCCCGACCGCGGGGCACTCGTGTTCGACGACGGCAGCCGCCTCGATGCGTTCGACGTGGTCGGCCACAAGGTCGGCATCTGGAAGGGCGAGCGCCTCATCGTGCCGCTGGGCGAGGCGCCCGTTTACATCGTCTCGGCGGACCTGAAGGCCGACCAGATGCGCGACCGCCTGCGCCGGGCCCGCATCTTCGGCATCGCGCCGGCCACGCTGTGGGTCCGGCAACTGGCGCCCGGCGCCGATCCCGGCCGCATGACGGCCACCCTGTGGCTCCAGAACCAGCGGCCGTACCGGGTGGAGGTGATGTCGGGGTTCCTGCTGCCGCAGGGATGGCGGTCGCGGCAGACGAAGCAGCAGTTTGCCCTGGATGCCGGGCAGGCGCGCGAGGTCACGTTCGACTTCGACGTGCCGCTCGGTCGCCCAGGCGACACGGTCGCCCAGGCCGCCCTTGGGCCGCCGCCCAGTACGGGCCCGTACGGGCCGTACTCGCTCCAGGCCGTCGCAACGCTCAACGAGGAACCGGTCCGCCGCACGCAGGCCGTCTGGCCCGCCGTGGTGCCCGAGCGCACCATCGAGGTCGGCTACGGCCTGGACGACTGGGCGGGCATCGACCCGGTGGTCGTCCTCAGCGCCGCGGCCGACGTGCAGGCCGAGGTCCGCGTGGCGTGGGACGCCCGGTTTTTCTACTTTGCGGCGTCCGTGCGCCGGCAGCGCGAAAGTTTCCGCGCCGGCCGCCTTGCCTCGGAAGGCGATGCCGTTCAACTGGCGTGGGGCCTGGCCGACCGGGCCGACGACGACTTCGGCGACCGCCCACGCGACCGCGCCTACCCGGCGGGGGCGTTCCGCGACACGGACTACCTGATGGCCATCACCTTCGGCAAGGACGGGGCGCAGGTGGTCCGCCTGCGGCAGCCCCGGGTGGTCCTGCGGGACCACGTGCCGGGCAACCGGGACGACTGGTACGGGCCGGTCGAGGACGCCCAGGCGGAGATCTGGCGCGACGCGGACAAGGGGGCCACGGTCTTCGAGGCGGCCGTGCCGCTGAAGGCCCTCGCGCCGCTGAAGGGCGAGCGCGGGAGGACCTTCCGCTTCGCCTTCCGCATCGGCGACGGGCCGCGCCCGCCGCTGGAGTGGGCCCGTGCCGCAGGGACGCCCGATTTCCTGGCCGGCCCGGGGAGTTTCCTGCCGGTTTCGTACGCCGAGGGCCTGCCCTGCCAGACGGTCTGGATGATGGTCGGCCCCCGCCCGGGCGGGCCGAAACCGTAGAGCGTCTTAAGATTGCGTGTATACACTACCCCTTTGCGCGGCGGGTCTCCGCACC
>Ga0315289_10007227_pt1 | contig 16208 bp, 16 predicted proteins | sample YL17G11_40_MG_FD_203452 | JGI IMG/M metagenome (GOLD analysis project Ga0315289, IMG submission 203452) | Sediment microbial communities from Yellowstone Lake, YNP, Wyoming, USA - YL17G11_40 | ecosystem: Environmental > Aquatic > Freshwater > Lake > Sediment | place: USA: Wyoming | collected... | reverse complement strand
CCCCCCTCTTCTCATTTCCACACACAACGCTCATCAGGCCGCCACGCACTCCATCACCGAAAACAGGCCCCGCGTCGGGACGACTGCTTTCAGCTTGAACCCGGCCTGCCCCACCAGGCCCGCCCACTCCTCGGCCGTCCGCTCCTTGGCCTGCAGCGCGCACATCATGTGCAGGTCCATGATGCCCCGCTGGAAGACCGGGTCGGCCGTGCCGGAGGGGACGCACATCTCGACCAGGGCGACCGTCACGCGGGCCGACCCGATGGCCTTGCGCAGGTTGGTCAGGATGGCGACCGAGTCGGCGTCCGACCAGTCGTGCAGGATGAGGCGCATGTTGAGGACGTCGCCGTCCACCAGCTTGGGCAGGGACGCCGCCTCGAAGAAAGAGCCGCCCGCAAAGGACACGCGGGAGAGCAGGGGCTTGTAGTCCGAGGCCGCGTCCCTCCACAGGGCGGCCGCCCGGTCCGCCACCTGGGGCTGGTCAAACAGGAGGCCCTGGGTGGCGTTGCCCGGCAGCCCCTCCAGGATGGCGGCCAGGAAGGCGCCGTGCGCGCCGCCGATGTCGACGATGCGCTTGAAGGAGCGCACGGCGTAGTAGTCCCCGATGACGGCCTTCGCGGACAGGCCGTTGACTTCGGCCATGGCCCGCGAGAAGACCGTCTCCGTCGCCGGGCGGGCCTTCAAATAGTCAAACAGCTCCTCCCCGCCGTGCGCCCGCTCAAACATGCGCCCGCCCGTCTTGACGCCCCACGCCAGCTGGGCCCACGCCCGCTCCATCTCCTCGCCCTGGTGGATGGCCATGTGGCGGACCGAGTTGGGGTGGTCGGTGCGCAGGACGGAGGACTGCTTGTTGTTGCGGAAGAGGGTGGTGGTGGACGAGGCGGCGGCCGTGGCGGACGCGCCCGGCGCCTCCTCGAAGAACCCTGCCTGAACGGCACCCCGCATCAGGCGGAACAGCTGGCGCTCATCGCACTTCAGCTCGGCCGCCAGGGCGGCCGCGGTCTTGGGGCCCACGACCAGCGCGTCGGCCACGCCAATCTCGGCCAGCGCGGCCGTGATGCGGGTCGACATGTAGGCGCAGATGCGGTAACGCATCACCCACAGGGAGGGGGGCATGATGGCTTTGGCCAGGGCGTCCGTGGCGACGGGGATCCAGGAGGCCGGGCGGAAGATGAAGTTGGGGACGGGCAAGTTGAAGTCCCTGGGGGGGAAGGGGAAGAGAGGAGGGGGGGGGGGTGGAGGGGGGACTGGGGTCCAGAAGTCTTGGCCAGGGAGTGGTGGCGCGGAGCCCCTCAGGCTGCTCTTTACCCCCGATGCCTTTTGGGAATCGCGCGCTGAGGTTTGTCTCGTGCCGGCCATCTTCCCGGCCACCAAGTGGCCGAGTCAAGGCATAGTTGGACGCGCACGCCATCCCCCTTCTAGTGAGGGGTGTCAGACGATGCGGCAGGCCCAGGGGTGGGGCCCGGCGGTCGGGCGCGATTGACCGCTGTGTTACAGCGCGCGCGGTGGCAACACAAAAAAAATGGTGCATCTGGCTGGCTCCTTCCGCTCTCTCTCTCCAAACCGGAACTCACTTCATGAAGGACGCCTCCCGGGCCTTATGCGCTACCGGGGTCAGGGCTGTACGTGGGGGTGGGGGGGTGGGTGGGGGTGGACGACGCACGTGGTAAGAGGAGGGGCGTGGACGGCGGGAAGGGCTGCGGAGGAAAACGCCTCCGAGGCGTTGCTGGGCCCTCTCCATCGCCCGCCCGCCTTCCCGCTCCTCACTCACGCCCACCCACCTTTCACCAGGGCCGCCGCCAGGGCCAAGCCCGCGATGAGGGTGGCCAGGAGTTCGGGTGCGAGCTGCATGGCAAAGTGTGTGTGGGTGTGCGTGGTTTCGGGAACTCCCTTTTCGTTTTGTAAAATGCGCTTTGGCGACTTCCTTCTCCCCTTTTTTCACCACCCCTCCCCAAACAGCCCCGCCAACCCTTCCTCCTCCACCGCGGGCGGGGCCGACGGGGCCGGCGCCTGGGCTTGCTGCTGCTGTGCCTGCCGCCTCCGCGCACGCCGGGTCGACACGCGCGAGGGCGGCGGCGGCGGCGGCGGCGGCTCCTCCCCCTCCTTGTCTGCTGGTGGCGGCAGCGGCAGCGGCGGCGGCGGCCGCGGGGCCAGCGGGCCGCCACCCTCCGCGGGCGGCGTCGCGGGGGCGCCGGCCTCCACGCCCGGGCGCCCGGCGTCCGCCGCGAGCACTGCGTCCAGGGCTGCCACCAGCGCCGCCGCGGCGGGCGGGGCGGGCGGCGGCGGCAGCCCCCCCCCCCCCAAAATGTCTCGCACCGCGGGTTGGGCCCCAAAAAAGTCGGCGTTGGCCCGCCCCGCGGGGGCCACGACCCAGCCATCGACGGACACGCCCACGAAGGCGCCCCGCGAGGAGGGCAGGGCGTACGCCCGGCAGAGGCCCAGGCCGGCGACGGGCGAGCGGGCGGCGCCGCCCGTGCTCGTGCGCCCGCCCAGCCTGACGCCGGCCTCCGCGCGCGCGCCCGCCTTGCCGGCCGTGCCGCCCGCCGAAAAGCCAGCGGCCACGTGCGGGCCGGCCAGCGCGGCGGCGGCCGCGGGCGACGGCGCGACGATGAGCAGGTCTAGCAGGGCGGCGCCCGCCTGCAGGCCCCAGCCCGCGCCCGCCGCGTGGAGCGCGAGCGGGGGGCCCCAGTCGCCCTCCCCGCCCGCGCCCCCGCGGCGGCGGCGGGCGACAAAGACGCCGCCACCCAGCGCGCCCGCCCAGGCGCCCAGGCCTACCTTGGCGACGGTCAAGAGTGCCAACCCGGCCGCGCTCTCCAACTCACCCGGCGAGGGCCCGCAAAAAGCAGCAGCAGCGCGCGTGGTTGGGGCAGCGCCCCCGCCCGCCGCCAGCACGGCCGCCAGCGCCCGCGCCGACGCAGTCGCCCTGAACAGCGCCCCATCCATGCCCCCGCCCACGGGCGGGCGCAGCCAGGCCCGCGGCGTGTTTTCCGTGACGTCGTGGACGGGCGGGCGCGAGGCCGGAGCGGTCGTCGCCGCCAGGCGGGCCTGCAGCGGGGCCAGCACCTCCGCGCACGGCGCGCACACCCGGGCGGGCGTGGACGCGGCATAACGCGGGGGCAGCAGGGTGCGGGCGGCACAACAGCGCGTGCAAAACAGGCCGCCGCACGCCCGGCAGTGCGTGCGGCGGGCGGCGGTCGCGAGGGAGAGCGCGGCAGCCGCCCAGCCGGCCGCAGACGGGGCCGCTCCGAACCGAGCGCCACACGCCTGGCAGCCGGGGGCCGCGGAGTCGGGGACCCAGGTGAGGGGCGGGTCCAGGTGGAGCGGGTTGGCGGCGCCCGCCCGGACGAGGGCGACGGTGACGCGGGGCGGGGGCTGGGTTGCGGCCGCCAGGAGCGCGGCCGCCCGGGGGGCGGGCGGCGGGCCGGCGCCGGCGCTGCCGTGGCCGGGGACGCCGCCCACGGCCTCCCACCCGTCCGCCGCGTCCTCCCAGGCGGTGGGGGTGGCGGGGCCGCCTCCAGGCGGGGGCGCGCACGCGGCGGCCAGGGCCACCAACTCCCGGAGCTCGTGGTTGACTGCCGGGACCGCGCTGAAGGCGGCCCTGCACAGCGGGCAGTGCGCGGTCGCGGACGGGGAGGCCACCAGCATGGAGCGCAGGCAGGCGGCGCAGGCGTTGTGGCCTGTGGAGGGGGCGGGGGGGCGCGGGGGGGGGGGCGGGGGGGGGCGGGCGGGGGCCCCCCCCCCCGTGCGGCGGGCCGGGGGGGGGGGGGGGGGGGGGGGGGGGGGGGGGGGGGGGGGGGGGGGGGGGCGACAGGGGGAGAGAGAGCAGAAAAGGTGAGGAAGGCGTGGGCAAGAGGACGAGCGTTTTTTTGTCTCGGTCGGGGCGCGAAAGCAAGCGCAGGGGCTTTCTCTCGCACAGACCGCTCCACTCCCGCGTCCACCCCCCACCCTTCCTGCGCGCTCGAGACGCATCAGGCGGCTGGGCGGTGGGTGTCGGACGGCGGGTGCGAGCGCCCTCACCCGCACGCACTAGCGAGAGAGCGAGCGGCGACGCAATTTTGGTCCCACGCAGAGCGCAGCGTCATCCACTCACCGCAGCCTAGCGTCGTGGGCCCCGCATGGGTGCCCAGCCGTTCATAGCAGACGGGGCAGAGCGGCGTGCTGTCTCCTTGCATTTGTGTCGGAGGCGGCTGTTACGTCCCCGTCGGCCGAAATCAAGGTGTGTGATCAAAACGTGCTCCTCAACCAAAAACCACCCCCTCTCCTCCGCGCCCTCTTCAAACGCGGTTCCCTCTCTTCACCCACGCACCACCCGCACTCCCTCTCTCCACGCTCCCTCGCTCAAGCAGCCTCTCCATACCCGTCCGCGTACACCGCCTCCGCCGGCTGCCAGACCTGGAGGATGTTGTCCTCGGCCACGGACGCGATGACCCAGGGGTCGTTGGCGTTCCACGAGAAATCGCTGACCTTGGCGGTGTGGCCGCCATGGATGAAGAGCAGCTCGGGCGGCCCGTCCGCCGCGTCCTCCACCGCCTGCTCGTCCCCGATGCGGGCCAGGTCCCAGACGGCCAGGCGCCGGTCCGCGCCGCAGGAGGCCAGCACGGTCTCGTGCCGGGGCGACCAGCCCAGCTGGAAGACTTCCTCCGTGTGGTGGGTGAGCGTGTGGAGCGGGGCCGCCAGGGAGCGGAGGTCAAATAGGTTCACCGTCCGGTCCGCCGACCCGGTCGCCAGGACGTACTCGTTGAAGGGGTTGAAGTCCAGGCAGTTGACTTCGGCGGCGTGGGCTTCGACGGCGGCCGTGATGCCCGCCCCCGCACCGCCGCCCGCGCCGCCGCCCGCGCCGCCCCCGCCCGCGCCCGTGCGGGCGGCTCCCGCCCGGGCGTCCCACAGGATGAGCTGGCGGTCATCGCCCACGGATCCAAACACGTGGGCGTGGCGGGCGTGCCAGGCGACGTCCTCCACCACGCCGGCGTGGCCCCTGAAAATGGAGGAGGCCTCCAGTGTGCGCGCGCCCCGGGTCGCGCCCGCCACGTCCCACACGCAGATCTGGGCGTCATCGCTGCCGGACAGCAGCGCGCCCTCCGCGTGGGGTGACCAGGCCAGGCCGTACCCTTCCGTGCGGTGGCCGGTGAGGCGCAGGTCCGGGTTGCACCGCCCCCCCGCCGCGGGCTTGGACGGGTGCTTGGTGTAGTCAAAGACAAAGACTTCGGCGGACACCGTCTTGGTCGCGATCAAAAAGGGGTTCTGGGGCATGGCCCGCGCCCGGTTGACCTCGCCGTCATGGCAGATCTGTTGGGTGACCTGGACCCGCCCGGCCGCCGCGCCAAAGCCGCCGACCTCCGCCCGGTCGTCGTCGTAGCCGCGCGCGTCGGTCTCCACGTCCGCCAGGGGCAGCCGCACCTCGGCAATCATCAGGTAATTCTGTTCGCCCTCCGCGGTGTGCGTGCCTAGGACCAGCTTCTGGCGGGAGGCGTGGCCGTCCGCGTCGGAGCGTTCCTGAGAGAATGGGTGGGGCGGGGTGGATGGGTTGAGGGCAGGGGGTTGAGAGGTGGAGAGGTTGTGAGAAGCGCATGCACTGCCTCTCTTGTCTCTCCCTCCTTTCCAACGCACCGGCAGCCACTGGCATGTCAGGGACGGCCACTCCAGGGCGTGCGTGATGACGAGGTCTGTGTGCGTGAGAAGGAGGAGGGAGAGAGAAGGTCAGTGTCGCGCGGAGTGGGGAGAGTCCGATCGACCCGGCTGGCACGACCTGCCTCGCCCTCTTTCCGCCTCCCTCTTTTCTCTCTTCTCCCTGCTCTCACCATACAGGAAGGGCGTGTTCTTCTTCCAGATCTTGTACTCCTCGTTCACCAGGCGTTCCTCGACTTCGTCTGAGATGGGCGCGGGAGAGGTAGGGAGAGGGAGGGGCGTGATCGTGAGTGAAGACACAGGGCGCGGAGTGAGAGAGTTGAAAAAGCGGCGGCGGGCGCCGATGTGGTGGGGAGAGAGAGACGCGCGAGAGGCTCAGGGGCGTGCGGTAGAGGCGACACGCCCGCGCTCGCCCAGCGGTCGTACGCCTGCTCTACGGGCCGCCGCATGTGGTGCGTGTGTCCGGGGCGGGAGCGCAGGCACGCACGCAGGGAAGGGGCGCCACATCAGTTTTTCGGGCCCGCCGCCGCTCCGTCCTTTCTCTTCCCAGACGTACCGGGGTAGTCTTCCTCTTCCCGGCCGTTGCCCATGGTTGCTGAATGTGTGCGCGTGCGTGGGCGGGGAAGGGGGTAGGCGTGGACGAGAGCCGGCTCGCGCGCTCTCTGTAAAAAACGGGCCGCTCTCACTCTCTGGAAGCGAGCGCGCGGACGGGGGGGGTCGGGCGAATGATTACAAAACAGGCAGCGGCGGCGTGGACACAACACCACACCCCGAATTTCTTTCTTGCGCGTGCAGTCGTCCGCGCTGGCCCCCGCACCTCCCCTACCAACGCACCCAACGTTCTACCACACCCGTCCGTGTGGCGGTCTGTGTGTGTGCAGCCTGCGAGATTGGGCCCCGCGCCCTTGCGCTCCTGCCTCTTTTCGTTGTTGTTTTTTTTCCGCTCTCCGGCCAGCGGCGCGCGGAAGAAGGAAAAAAACAATACCACCCCTTCCTGTCCAGCAGCGCGGCAACGCGCCACTCCATTGCTCCACCCCTTTTCCAAATGGGCGCGTCCTGGTCCGCGAAGGCCGCCTCACCCGGCGGCGCGGCCGTCCCGGACCCGGCCCCGGCCTCGGCCTGCCCCGTGCTCAACCCACCTGCCTCATCCAACATGCCCCCAGCCCCAGCGACGGTCGCCTACGACGTCTACGGCCGCCGCCTGGATGAGGCCCCGCCCGGCCCGCTGACGACGGGGTGCCCGGAGGTGGACCAGGTGCTGAAGGCCGGGGCGGTGGACGCCCGGAACAACGTAAGGGGGTGATGGGGATGATGGGAGAGCGATGAAGAAAAAAGGGGGGGGACCACGCGCCTGGGCAGAAGAGAGTGGGGCGTGGGTGAGAGGAGCCCCGGCGCCCCGTTCACACACACACCACGCGCCGCCCAACCGACCTCCCCCTCCCGCCCTCCCCACCCACACACAGATGCCCCTGGAACCCAACCAGGTCCCCTGCGCCGGCCAGCGCCGCCCCCTGCCCACCTCCCGCACCCCCTCCACCATCCCGAAAGCCGGCGCCGCGGCCGGCGGGACGTGGGTGTACCCGTCACCCCAGATGTTTTTCAACGCGCTCGCCCGCAAGGGCAAGGGGGACGGCGTCAAGGAGGAGGACATGGAGTCGGTCGTCCACGCGCACAACTGTGAGTGTGTGAGCGGAGAGCGGAGAGAGAGAGGGAGGCGGGGGCTGTGGGGCTCTCTCTCCCTGCTATCACCCCCCCCACCCCACCCCCCCAGCCCCCACCCCATTCCCATCCTCCTCATTTCTCCATCCCACCTTCTCCCCCTCTCTCCTCTCCATGTTGCCAGCGATGAATGAACTCACCTGGCAGCGCGTGCTTGCCTGGGAGGCCCTGCACGGCGACGCCTGCCCGGCCGGCCCCAGGCTGCTCCGCTTCCTGGGCCGCCCGTCCGACCTGTCCCCGCTAGCCCGCCTCTCCCTCGCCTTTGGCGGGCGGGCCCCCTTTGACCGGCACGACTGGGTGGTGGACCGGTGCGGGCGGGAGGTGCGGTACGTCATCGACTTTTACTTCGACGAGGCGGCCGCGGGCACGCCCGACGCCTTCACCCTGCGCGTCCGCCCCGCCCTCGACTCGCCGACCGCCGCGCTCGACCGCGCCAAGATGACGATTTACACTGCCTTCGCGGCGGCGGGCCTGCCCTGCCCCGTCACGGGGGCGCCCGGGCGCATCGGGGCGGCTGTGGTGGGGGCGCTGGAGGGTGGCGGCGGGGAGCGGGAGGGTTGAGAGAGGGAGGGGGGTGAGAGGTGTAAGTTGTAAGTGTGTGTGTGAGGAAAAATATGACAGATTTCACAAAACAACACCGCCCCCGGCCGCCTGCGCGGCCGCGTTGGCCGCCTGCCTCCGCTTCGCGTCCGCCAGGGCCTCCCCGTCCCGGATGCGGTTCATCAGGCGGCGGGCCGCCTCCCCCGGCTTCAGGCCCAGGTCTCCGTTGAGGTCGACTAGCTCGCCCTCGTGCTCGGGGCCTCCGCTGGCGGCGGTGGCGGCAGCGGCGGCCACGGCGGGTGTCCCGACCTCATGAGGTTGGGAGGGCATCTCCAGGCCGGCGCCGCCGCCGCCGCCCCCGCCACCCACCCCGCCCCCTCCGTCCAGGCACTCCTTCACACACGACCGCCGGCAGGACGCCATCATAAACCCCGGGTTGGCGCCGCACTCGCCCCGGGCCGCCCAGGCCGGGCAGGCCGGGTCGAGGTCGGCGCACGCGTTCCACCGGGCGAGCGCGCCCATCGCGTCCCCGCCAAACCGGCCGGTGTGGATCCACTTGGTGGCCGACCATTTGGACCCCTTCACGGTCGGGCACGACCCGTGCAGGCTGTTGTGGTCCAGCGATCCGTCCGGGTTGAGGCCGTAGAAGAGGAGGGCGTCGCCAGCTGCGGGCTTCACTGCGAGGCCTTCCCGGGCGCACTCGCTCCAGCCGGGGCCGGCCACCTTGGTGGACGCCCGGGGGAAGACGGTCTCGCCGCCCTCCTCCGGGGTGGACAGATACATGAGGAAGGTAGCGATGCGCTGGCCCCCGTTTTCGGGGCGGGAGTTGACGGTGTCTGTTTTTTTTGTGTGTATGTGAGAGAATCATGATTGGGAAGGTGAGTTTAGGCCGTGAAAAGGGGGTTGACGAGAGACAAGGCAGGCGCCGCCCGTTCCCTCCTTTTATCTCTCTCACCGTGGAAAAAGTCGTGGTGTGGCTCGTACTTGGCCCCGTTTTCGTAGTGGAGGATCTGGGAGTGGTGGAGAGAGAAAAAAAATGAGAGCAGGGGGATGGGGGGTGGGTCACTCTTTTTTTTCCAAGGTGCAGCGGCACCCCTAAAAAAAAGCTCTCCCTCTCCATCGTACCTGCATCCCCTCCCCATTCTCGATGGGCAGGTCCGTCGCCAAGGCGATGCGGCGTTCGATGGAGAGGATGACCGCGTCCTCGCCCTTGTCCAGGAACAGCCCGTCCGAGGTGCGCACGGTGGAGGGCACGCTCTTCCCAGACTCGTTGTCCACGACCGTCGAGACCTCCATGTAGGGTTTGGACTTCTCGATCAGGTAGGCGCACTCGGCGGGGGAGAGGAAGCCGTGCAGGACGAAGGCGCGGGGGTGCCAGGAGACGACCGTCTTGTGGCCGCGCCAGGCGATCTAGAGGAAAACGGAGAGAGAGGAGAGGAGTTGAGCCGGGCAGGGGCCAGTCGCGCGCCGTCGCGTCCCGCGCCACGTTTTCTGTTTTTCACCCCCTTTTTTTGTCCAGCTGACCACGGCCAATGGCGGGCTTGCACAGCCTCACCGCCGCCCACGTCCACCCCTCCCCTGACGCCACTCACAGCCGTGCCATGGCGGGCGGCGAGGGCGGCAGGACGGGCGCGACGTGCAGGCCGGGGAAAAGCCGCGCCCATCTTCTCTTGCTTGGCGCTTGCGCTCTCTCTCTTCTCACCTGGTCATCCGCTAGTGTCACAGTTTTGGCCGCCTCCGCCAGCAAACCCTGGGCCGCCGGTGACAGGCGGCTGGTCGGGCGGACGCCCTCGTCGGCCGGCGGTTTGGTGGGCGCCTCCTCGCCTTTGCCGCCCCCTGGCGGGCGGACGGGTGCACGCGTGGTGGTGGCGGGGTCGGCGATGAAAGGGGCCGGGGTGACGGCGGCCACGCCGGTGGCCGGGGCAACCCCTAGGGCGCCCGCCGAGACGGCGGGCAGGGCGGACGAGCTCGCCGTCGAGGACGCGGGCGTGGCGGCATGCGCTGCTGCCGCACCCGCATTTTCAATCAGCAGGCGCCCCGAGCGGGTGGCAGACGGCGGCCGGCGCGGCCAGCTTAGGACGCAGATGACGAGCAGGACCGCGGCCAGGCAGAGGAAGGCCCGGACGCGGGCGGCAAGGGGCGCGTACACGCGGCCGCCGGCCATGTTGGTCGGCGGCGAAAGAGAGAATGAAAAGGAGAGAGAACAAATTTCCGACCCCGCCCCTGCCTATCGGGCGACCATCCTCACCACAAAGGTTTTTGGACTTGTCCGGTGAGTGTCGAGTGATCACTCTCTATGTCCGGGAAGTGGTTGGAGCGAGTCCGCCATGCCCAGACAGGCCACTGCCTTGCCAGCTCTCTATGAGATTCGGGTTGGAGCGGGTTGGAGCCGGGTTTGGGCGGTGGGCGCGCTCGGAACAAGAGTTGCAGGCAACTGCACGGAAACTCTCATCAAACATGGCCTTTTTTTTTTTCAACACCAAGTTCACCCGCCGTCCTCACGAACATGCTCGCCCTCCTCCTCCGCCGCGCCCACCCCTCCCTGGGTAGCGGCCTCCTGGCCGCCCGGCCCTTTTCCCACCCCGGCTATGGCGGCGAGCCCGCCCCCCCCGGCTTTGGCGGCCCCCCCGTCGGTGGCGAGCCTGCCTCAACCCCCGCCCCGCAAACTCGGCCCCCCACAACCCGGGGCGCGGCCGGCGGTGGCGAGTCTGGCGGCGGCGCGACGGGGCCGGAGGAGTCGTCGGCCGACGAGGATGACCGGTCCATGACCCAGAAGGCTGCGGACGCGATGCGGCGGGCGAAGGGCCACGTCAAGGCCGCGGCGGGTGAGAGTGATTGATTGACGGTGATGATTGGGAAATAGGAAAATGCACGGCTCCCCCCGCACCACTAACTCTCTCTCTCACACTCACACATTTAGGCAAAGCCGCCGCCAAGACTGGCCACGTCTTCACCAAAGAAGGCGCCATCGGCAAGGAGTTTGAGGCGGAAGGCGCGATCGGCGCGACCGCCGATGCTGCAGGCGGGCCCCTGGACGAGGCGGGCGCGGTCGGGCGCCAGTTCAAGAGCGACGGGTCCATTGGGGGCACTGTGGAGGCTGCAGCGGGGAGCGTGGAGGGGGCCGGCGAGAAGGCGGTCCGGCACGGCGAGCAGGACAAGCGGGCTGGGAAGGGGAAGGCGTAAGGCACAATGAAAAATGATGATGATGAGGTGGGTTGGGGATGGATAGAGCGAGAAGGAGAGAGCCCGCATCGCAGGGTGGGGTTGCCTGCGCGCGCCATTAAATGTGTGTGCGCGCGCACGAGCCTGGTTGGGGGGGGGGGAGGAGGGGGCGGGGACCTGTTTTGAGTGCTTGTGTTGCCTTATATTGTTGCCTCTTTCCTTTCCATCCATGGTAGCGGGGCGTGGATGAATGATATGAAGACGGGCCGGGTTGAGATAGACTTCACTCCCTCCTTGCCAAGGTGCGTGTTTCGTTTGAAAGAGGTCGCTTTCCATGGCTCCTCCACGGGCCCAGCCTATCACCCGTACTAGCCCCTGGGGCATGCGCGCAGGCGGGGGGGTGGCTCGCACGACTGGCATCGGCGTGGATAAAAACGCACAGGGATGCAGAGCCCGGCGGCGGCGTCAAGAACCTAGCCGCGCATGTGGGCTTTTCCCCTCTCTGCCCTCGCGTGCCGGGCTGAGACCGGCGTGTGCGGCACCCTGGCACCTCTCAACGACTGGCACTGTGGCGCCTGGTTGTGCTAGCTGGCAAGCCTGATGCCTGATTGAAGTCCCCCCCCCCCCCAAAGCAGCACCAAGCCCCCCCCTGCGACGTGCCCCCTCTTTTCGCTGTCTTCCCTGTTGTGCCCCGCCGCCGCGCGTCTGCGCTCCCAAACCCACGCTTCTCACCCTCTCACTCTCACTTCATCCTGACCACCGTTTCCGTATCCACAGCAATCGATCCAGGCTTCCTGTCACACCGTCCCATTTCCCCGCCTCAATCAACAACACAAAATGCAGTCGTCCGCGCTCTCCAACCCTCGCCCGGCGGCCACCACCCGCCCCGCCCGCCGGTCCGCCGTGTCCGTCCGCGCCGCCGCGCCTGCGGCCACGACTACCAGCCTGAACACCAAGAAGAGCGAGGAGGTGTGTGGAAATGAAGAGAGCGAGAGAGATGAGAGGCGAGGAGGCGCGAATCGATGCAAGCCCCGCCCGCGACGGCTCCGGACCCGGCCCGACCCGACCCCCCGCGCGCTGACCCTCCCCCCCCCTCCCTTATCCATTTCCGTCTCAGATCTTCGCCGAAGCCCAGAACCTCATGCCCGGCGGCGTCAACTCCCCCGTCCGCGCCTTCAAATCCGTGGGCGGCCAGCCCATCATCTTCGACAGGGTGGAGGGCGCCCACTGCGTCGACGTGGACGGCAACCGGTTCATTGACTACATCGGGTCATGGGGCCCGGCCATCGTCGGCCACGCCCACCCGGAGGTCCGGGACGCCCTGGTCGCCCAACTGGCGAAGGGGACCTCTTTCGGCGCACCGTGCGCCCTGGAGAACGAGATGGCCAAGGCTGTCATCGCCACGGTGCCGTCCGTCGAGATGGTGCGCATGGTCAACTCGGGCACGGAGGCCTGCCTGTCTGTCCTACGCCTGATGCGCGCCTTCACCGGCCGGGAGAAGGTGCTGAAATTCGTGGGCTGCTACCACGGCCACGGCGACGCCTTCCTGGTGCAGGCCGGGTCGGGCGTGGCGACGCTGGGCCTGCCGGACTCGCCGGGCGTGCCGGCGGGCGCGACCGCGGGCACGCTGACGGTCGAGTACAATGACATTGCGGCCTTGAAGGCCGCCTTCACGTCCAACCCGGGCCAGATTGCGGGCGTCATCCTGGAGCCCGTCGTCGGCAACTCGGGTTTCATCGCCCCCACCCAGGAATTCCTCCAAGCCTGCCGGGATGTAACGGCCGCGGACGGCGCCCTGCTGTGCTTTGACGAGGTCATGACAGGCTTCCGCGTGCACAAGCACTGCGCCCAGGGCCACTACGGCGTGACGCCCGACCTGACGACCATGGGCAAGGTCATCGGCGGGGGGCTGCCCGTGGGCGCGTACGGCGGGCGGCGGGAGATCATGGAGCTGGTCGCCCCCGCGGGCCCCATGTACCAGGCGGGCACCCTCAGCGGCAACCCGCTCGCGATGGTGGCCGGGCTGAAGACCCTGGAGATCCTTGGCCGCCCCGGCGCGTACGAGCACCTGACCGCCCGGTCCCGCCAGTTTGTGGAGGGGCTCAAGGCCGCCGCGGACGCGGCGGGCATCCCCGTCCAGGCGGACTACGTGGGCGGCATGTTTGGCTTCTTCTTCGCGGACGTGCCCATCCGCTCGTTTGCCGACGCGAAAGCGCACGGCGATGCCGCCCGGTTCGGCCGCTTCCACCGGGGCATGCTGGAGCGGGGCGTCTACCTGGCGCCCTCCGCCTACGAGGCCGGCTTTACGTCCCTGGCCCACACAGAGGCGGACATCGAGCAGACCATCGCGGCGGCCAAGGAGGTGCTCAAGGGGCTGAAATGAGATGATGAGAGTGTGATGGGGATGGATGGATGGTGAGAGGAAAGGGGGGGTGGAGAGGAGATGGAGGGGGCCATAAAAAAAGCGTCATCCGCATGTGCAAAACAAGCAAGCCGTAAGGAGCGTGTGCGCGTGCGTGCGGGCGTGAGTGTGTGCGGCGTCCGTCGTTCCCTGGCGATGGAGAATGGAACGCGAATGGAATGTGGGCAGGTTAAGCGAGAAAAACCAAGCACCCATGCATTTGTGGTCCGTGCCGTGCCTGGCACTTACACCCGTGCACTCTCTCTCTCTCTCTCTCTCTCTCTCTCTCTCCAGTCACGCTGCTGCCCCAGCCGCCGCCTGTGCCCGCATGGCGGCCATGAACTCCGGGTTCAGGTCCACAGCTGCCTCTCCCTCCTCACCATCCATCATCGCAACCACCACCCCGCCGCTCTCCAAGCACGCAATCCCGCCGCCGCCCACGAGCGGGTTGGGGTCGCCCGCCCCGACAACGACCCGGGCCACGGACGCAGCTAGGAGGGCACCCGCACAGGGCGGGGTCCGGCCGTGGTGGGCGCAGGGCTCCAAGGTGACGTAGGCGGTGCCGCCGGCGGCGGCCTGGCCTGGAGAAATGGGGGAGGGTTGATTGGGAATATAAGGGCGTGCGTGCGCTCTCTCTCAAACCACCCACACACCACCCACACCACGCTCACCGGCTGCCCGCAGGGCAAAGACTTCGGCGTGCGGCTCGCCAGCCCTCGGGTGGTACCCCTCGCCGACGACCTACGCGAAAAAAAAAAAAGAGAGGGGCAGGGGGTGAAGGTTGAGTCGAGCCGGAAGGGAGAGAGAGAGAGCCCGCCCATCTTTCATCTGCCTCACCTGCCCACCCGCATCCAGGACTACACACCCGACCGCCGGGTTGGGTGCCGTCTGGCCCAGGCCCAGGCGGGCGAGGTCCAGGGCCCGCCGCATGTGGGCCCTGTCTGCCAGGGTGATGGCAGAAGAGGAGGTTGGCGTGTCGTTGGCCCTGGCAGGTGGGACATTTCGGGCGTGCCTCCTGCGTAGGTGAGTCTGGTGAGTGTCTGGGCCGCCCGCCAAGGGGATGGCGGCGGGCCGGGAGGCGGAATGAGGGAGGCGGGCGAACATCGTCACACAAGTGAAGAAATGCGGCTAGGCGCGTTTCTCTCGCTCGCTCGCAGTGGCACGTTTCTTCTTTTATCTCTAGGTCTCCCGCTGTGGGGACGCCTCCCTGTGATACCATCTCGCTGATGGCAGGCGCACTCACCCCTCCTGCCCCACCTCCGACCGACCCGCCACCCGCTGCCGCCCCGGCGCAAGGCGAGGGGGCGGATGCGGGCGAAATGAGCGTGGCCAACTCCGTTGCTCCCTCTCCAGAGCCCTCCTTGCCCGCGGCGGAAGCTCTCAAGGCGGAGGGCAACGCCCTCTTCGTGGCCAGCGACTGGACTGGGGCGCTGGTGAGTTGAGAGGAGGAGAGAACAAGCGCGGTCGCCCACCCCGCTGGTACGTTTGTTTCTTCTCAACCCCTTTCCTCCCTCCCCCTCACATTTAAAAAACAAAACAAAACAGGCCAAGTATGACGCCGCCCTGGCCCTCACCCCACCCCCCGAACCCCCCGCTGCACCGTTGGTCGAAGGCTGCGTCATTGCTGAGAAGGGCGAGGGCGTGCAGCAGGGCCAGCGGCCCGACCCCCCGCCTCCCCCCCCGCCCACCCCACCAACCATCCCGGCCCGCCCAGCGGCCGCCACCTTGGCTGCCGCCTTGCACTGCAACCGGGCGGCCGCCCTGCTGCGCCTGGGGGAGGCCCGGGCGGCCGGCGGTGCGGCATCTGCCGCGCTGGCCCTGCACCCGTCCTACGCGAAAGCCTACCTGCGGCGGTCGGCCGCGGCGGAGGCGGCGGGTGGGGAGCGGCAGAGCGCGGCGGCCGCCCTGGCCGACGCCCGCCAGGCGGCCCACTTCGCGACTGCCGGCTCGGCGGAGGCGTCCGCGGCCGCGGCCGCGGTGGCCCGGCTAGAGCCCCTGGCGGCGGAGCAGGCCGAGCAGGCCAAGGCCGAGATGATAGGTGAGCGGTTGAGAGAGGGTGGGGGTTGAGAGAGAGACTGGGTGCCTCCACAAAACCTTTTCTATCAACCCTTCTCTCACCCGCATGCCCTCTAACTCTCTCCTCATCACAACACGCACAGGCAAGCTCAAGGACTTGGGCAACACCTTACTCGGCAAGGTCGGCCTGTCCCTGGACAACTTCAAGGCCGTCCAGGACCCGGGCACGGGCAGTTACTCAATTTCCTTCCAACAACAACAGCAACAGCAGCAGCAGCCAGGCGGGGAGGAGGGCGGGTAGGGGGTGGAGGGGCGGTGGAGGGGCCGGGCGTGTAAGGGACGCTCTCTCTTTCTCTCGCATTCCTCTTTGTTTCATGGTCCGCTGGTGTGCGTGTGCAGCTGCTGTGCGGGCGGGAGCGTCCGGTCTCTCTCTGTCAAATCAAAACCTAGCGGACACACCGAATACAAACAACAATCAACCTCTCCCTTTCTCTCGCTCCTCACCCCCAGAGCGTCCCGTAACTCCAGTACGCAAAGGCCAGGCCCGCCAGCGGGGCCGCCACGGAGGCCACGATCAGCCAGGTGAGGATGTTGTTGGAGGAGCCCACAAACTCGCTACCCTCCCAGGCCCCGCCCGCGGACGCGGTGTACAGGTCCTCCCTGTCCCGCTTGCGGCCGTTGGCCTCCCAGTTGGCCGCCTTGCGGCGGGCCAGCTCCTGGGCGACCGTCCGGCCCTGGGTCGGGT
>Ga0315289_10007226_pt1 | contig 16209 bp, 13 predicted proteins | sample YL17G11_40_MG_FD_203452 | JGI IMG/M metagenome (GOLD analysis project Ga0315289, IMG submission 203452) | Sediment microbial communities from Yellowstone Lake, YNP, Wyoming, USA - YL17G11_40 | ecosystem: Environmental > Aquatic > Freshwater > Lake > Sediment | place: USA: Wyoming | collected... | reverse complement strand
AGTCCACCTCCTGAGCCAAAGGCTCATCTCCGCCTCAGGCGGATGAGGTGGAAAAGGCCTATGTCCTTATCATTCCAGTCAGAGCTGCGGGGGCAGGAATCGAACCTGCATACTAGGCTTCCTCGCCCAAGGCGAGTCCGCCTCTGGCGGAAAAGGCCTATGTCCTTATCATTCCAGTCAGAGCTGCGGGGGCAGGAATCGAACCTGCATACTAGGCTTCAAAGGCCTATGTCCTGCCGTTAGACGACCCCGCAGCTCTGACTGCAAATTATTTTTATAAACTTTCTCAATAATTGGTGTGGGATAAAAATATTAGGCCATTATCGAATGACCCGCCTATATTATCAAAGAGATAAAAATTGTCAACCCCTCGGCTCCCCGATGGCAAGCATTGGGGCTTGTCGCCGAAGTGTCAAGCTAGACCTTCAAATATTTGCCGACAGCCACGGCTGAACTGACCATGCTCAGGAAAACTGAAAAACCTAGCTGCAGGCCGAGGATCTGCCAAAAATGCTGCCTGAAATATGACAACATATCAAGGTTGTAGCCTTCAAAAAAATTACTGATGTGCGGCGAAATAATATTGATTATTGGATAGATGATGGCGACACAGATAACAGCAGCAAAAATACCGTAGAGCAGGCTTTCCAACAAAAATGGCGCACGGACAAACCAATTTGTCGCACCAACAAGCTTCATGATGCCTATTTCCTCGCGATGGGTATAAATGGTGATGCGAATAGTGTTAAAAACAATCATGATCGTAATGATAATGAAAATAATGCTGATAATTATGCCTACCTTTTGTACTTTTTTTGTAATACTGGACAACTGATCGATCACCTGCTGGTTGTCCTGGTAATTAATATCCTGTATCGAAGTGCTGTAATCAGGCTCATCTAATACAGATAATATAGACTGATAATCAGTAATATTATTAGCTTTCACGACTAAGGTAGCGCCTAAAGGATTATCTGATAACTCTTCCAGTGATTCTATAATAACAGGGTCGTCTTTGTGCTTTTCCTTAAAATTAGCCAGCGCTTCTTCTTTGGAAATATATTTAACTTCCTTGACCTGCGGCAAGCTAGATAGCCTGTAATTAACACTGATGACATCATCATCCTTTACCTCAGGCTTGAAATAAACTGAAACGTCAATTTTTTCCTGGATTGATTTAATGGCGGCATTGCCGATAACATTAATACCGCCGACGACGCTTAATGTAAAAAGCGTTAAAACTAAAATAATCACCGTCACAATAGTCAGCCAGATATTGCGCCAGAAACCCTGCAAGGCGAATTTGATTGTTCTGTATGTGGAGACTAGCACTTTTAATTATTTTTTAAAATTAATAATATAAAAATCTTGATCATCAAATCCTAATTTCTAATATCTTCAGCCAGAGGCTTGCGCCCGAGGCGCATCCGCCTCGGGAGGAGATCCGCCTTTGGCGGAAATTTCTAAACAAATCCTAATTATCCAAATCCCAATGACAGAAACTAACTATATTGAATGCTATTTTGATGTTTAGGATTTTGAATTTGGGTCATTGGAATTTGTTTGGCCTTCGGCCGTGAGCTCAGGCCGAACGGAATTTGGTAATTGGAATTTGGAATTTATCAAAGTATATAGCGTCCTGTTTCCTGATCAGAAATAATCATGCCGTGGTCAATAGTGATGACTCTCTTGCGCAAGGTATTAACTATATCCCGATTATGCGTCACCAAAACAATTGTCGTGCCGAATTCATTAATTTTTTTTAAAAGATTGATGATTTCTTGAGCATTGATTGAGTCTAAATTTCCCGTCGGCTCGTCAGCCACCAGAATTTTCGGCCGGTGCGCCAGAGCGCGGGCAATCACTGTTCTTTGCTGTTCCCCGCCTGACATCTGCTTTGGAAAACGGTCTCGCTTATTTTCGAGGTTAACAATTTTCAAAACCTGCGGCACGATTGTTTTAATCTTTTTTAAACTGGCGCCGGCCACCTCCATGGCAAAAGCGACGTTTTCAAAAACAGTCTTCCTCGGCAATAATTTAAAATCCTGATAAACAACGCCAATTTGGCGCCGCAAAATCGGGATTTCACTGTGTTTTATATTTGTAATATCCCAATCGCCGATAATCACCCGTCCCTTTGACGGCGGCTCCTCGGCAATAACCAATCTGACCAAAGTTGTCTTGCCGCTGCCTGACTGGCCGACGATTGAGACAAACTCGCCTGGTTTGATATGCAGATTAACATCTTTGAGAGCGACCACATCTGGCGGATAATTTTTAGAAACGTTGCGACACTTAATCATAGATTCTAAGGTTATACCACCACTAATCTAGGTAGCCGTAAAGCTTTAAAGCCATAAGAGCTATAAAGCTAATAAAAATTTAATGGCTATACGGCTTTAAGGCTTTATGGCTGTATAGCTGGCGTCTACTCATATTTTAACGCTTTAATCGGATCCAGTCGAGCCGCCCTGATGGCCGGCGTCACCCCAAAGAAAACACCGATTAAAACAGTGAACCCGAAGGCCATGATCACTGACTGGAGGTTAATGACAGGCGAAAATCCAAAACGCACATCCATGATAATCTTGCCGATAAAAGCCAAGCCGACACCGATGGCGCCGCCGAGAAAAGTGAGGAAAACTGCCTCAACTAAAAATTGTGTTAATACATCAGAACCCGAAGCACCAATGGCTTTCCTTAAACCTATCTCTTTTGTTCTTTCAGTCACCGATACAAGCATAATATTCATTACGCCAATGCCGCCGACAAGCAGCGAAATAGCGGCTATGCCACCGAGCATTGTTTTCAAAATATCCAATATCTGACTGAACATTTTCAATAAATCATCTGGTGTCAATACACTAAAGTCATTGACACCCTCGTGGTTTTCTAATAATACTGTTTTTACGCTATCCTTAACCTGATCAACTTTCTCTGTTGCCTTAACACTAATCGCAATGCGGTGGATTTCATTTGATTTGGTAATTTCCTGCGCGGTGGTAAATGGAATAATAATTAAATTTGAAAATTCATTACTACCAAACATATTTCCTGTCTTTTGTGCTTCTTTGACAGCAATAATCTCAAATTTTTCCTTACCGATATAAATCGATTGACCTAAAACCTGCTCACTGGTCTGATTAGTAAAATATATATCACGCACCCCGGAGAAAATAACTGCCACCCTAGCTTTTTGTTCATATTCTTGCTGGTTAAACATCCGGCCAACAGCCGCACCTGATGTAACACTACCGGTAAAAACCTCTTCAATCTGTGCTGTTGAGCCAAATATGATAGCAGACGTTTGTGAAAAGCCCTCACCAATATCGAGGCTAGATGTTTTTGATTTCTCATTTGCTAATTGGGGTGGCTCCTTAGATAGAGGCAAGCCAACAATTGTAATTGGCACAACTGTCTTGACGCCTTCAACTCCTTTAACTGAATCAACATCTTTTTCAGTTAAAGTACTGCTGGCAATCGCGCCGAATGAGGAGCCGCCTTGTCCCATGCTGCCGGGGATGACAAATATTATGTTTGAGCCCAAACTTTGTATTTGTCCAACGACTTGGGACTTGACTCCTTCACCAATGCCGACTAACAAAACAATGGCAAAAACGCCGATGATCACACCTAACATCGTGAGGCCAGAACGAATTTTTTTGCCCCAGATAGCTTTAATGGCTAACTTAATATTTTCTAGAAATTTAATCATACTATCCTTCCATCTTCTAGTTTAATAGTCCTTTTAGCCCTTGTGGCAATATCAGGATCATGCGTCACCACAATAATAGTGGTACCTTGCTGATTAAGCTTCTCTAAAATATTCATGATTTCTTGGCCGCTTTTCCTATCTAAATTACCAGTTGGTTCATCAGCGAGAATTACCGCTGGGTCATTAACTAAAGCTCTGGCAATCGCCACGCGCTGTAATTCACCGCCGGACAGCTCTGATGGTTTATGCTTCATCCTTTTTTCTAAGCCGACCTGCTGTAAAAAATGTTTAGCTTTCTCGCGCCTTATCTTCGGCCTCAATCCTTTATAAATCAATGGTAGCTCTACATTAGATAACGCTGAAAGTCTAGGCAATAAATTAAAGTCTTGAAAAACAAAACCAATTTTGTCTCGGCGATGATGAACTAATTCAGCGCGACTTTTTTCATTAACTCGCATACCCTCAAAAATGTATTCTCCAGAGGTTGGCCTGTCCAAAAAACCAATAATATTCATCAAGGTTGACTTACCGGAGCCAGAAACACCCATAATAGAAACAAATTCACCACTGGCCACTTCAAGGCTAATATTATCAATAGCTCTTAGCTCATTAGGCTTGCCCAAGTCGTAGACTTTTGATATATTTTTAAGTTCTATTAATTTCATTTTTAGTATTTTGATAGTGCATAATTAATTAATTTCTCAGTATCCTGATAGCGCAGGCTGTCTGAAGAGCTGCCGAGAATAACTGTGATCACATCAGGCGAAGAATATTTGTCTTTTCTCGCTTTGAACATCAAGCAATAGCCGGCTTCATCCAAAAAGCCTGTCTTGGCGCCTGTAATATACCAGGCACTGCCCAGTAATTTATCCTTATTAGTAATGGTATGGCTCTTGCCCGTGTTGATAGTTGAAAAAGTGTAACTTGAAGTAGTCGTCCCCTGCAGAAGACGAAAATCCTTCAAGGCACGCGTCGCTAAAATAGCATATTCGGAAGCGGTGGTTACGTTAGCCGGGTCTAAACCGGTGACATCAAAAAAGTGTGTCTTGGTTAATCCCCATTCATTAGCTTGATCATTCATACGCTTTACAAACTCCTCGCGTGATAGACCGGTTGAGCGCGCCAGCGCATTTGTCGCGTTGTTAGCTGAGCCGGCCAAAGAACTGAAAAACAAATCCTTGACCCTCAATGTTTCGCCTGGATTAATATATAAACGTGCACCAATCGCGTTATCCTCCGCTTTATAGGTGACAACTTTATCCCAAGGAGTATCTGTTTCTAAGAAAACAGTGGCTGTCATGATTTTAGTCAGGCTGGCTAGCGGCAAAACAGCGTCTGCACCTTTTTCATACAAAATATCGCCTGTTTTTTCATTAATGGCAATTCCCGCTTTGGCCGAAATCTTCGGTTCATTTGCTTGGTTTTTATCTGTTTCCAAACCCAAAACATTAGTATTTTCTAGACTGCCAACAGGCTCGACTCTCACCCGCGCCAGGCCCTCACCGGAGGGGGCTATTTGCTTAAAAGCAGTCAAAGACAAATCAATGACTCTTGTCGGGTGCGTCATTGTCCCGGCCACCACCGTCACCACCACTGACTTTCCGCTTTCAAGATTTGTCACTCTCAGCTTTGTATTAGCCGGGTAATTATTGCAGGTGGCGCCATACGGATATTTGGCGCTGCGGTACCATGAGGCAACGCCCTCCAGACTATTTTTATCCTCCAAAACAGCTATCTGCGAAAACGGCAGATGATCATAAGCTCTTATAAAGTGGCCCGTGTAATCAGTGCTTGAAGGCATTTTTACCCAGGCATTTTTATTGTTATCCCAGGTATAAATTGATTTCAAAAAATTGCTGTCAGAATCGTATCTCACCGCTAAAATAATTGGCTTATTAAATTTTATGGGATTCGTCCCTTTTATGCTTTTTATATCAAAGGTATAACCCTGACTGACTATTTTTAAATTTTCTGGTACAATAAGGCCGCTAACATCAAATTCCTTCATTTCCAGTGATATTTCCTCATTGATTAGATCAGGCGTAACAGCCAATCTAAAATCCTGATTATTATATTCAGCGGTATAACCTTTTTGAATAGTCGCAAGATCAAAATCGATTTTTAAAGGTTCGTCAACAGCCAAAGATGTTCTTGGCAAAAAAAGAAACAGCGCCAATAATCCCAGGGTTATTAGAAAAAATGACTTGTTTAGTTTCATATTTATGATTATAATATTATTGATATGCGGGATTAGTCTAATGGCAAGACACAACCTTCCCAAGGTTGGGACGCGAGTTCGATTCTCGTATCCCGCTCCAAGGTTGACTATTTTAAGGAAGAGGTCGTCCCGCCGAATGCGGGATCTACCGCTGCAAAAACGACGCGCCACCGTAGTCCCGACGCTTTGGTCGGGATCCCGACTTCGCCTTCGGCGAACGTCGGGACTCAGTCTAGCAGACCTGCCCGCCGCCTTCATGCCGCCTTAGCTCAATTGGTAGAGCAAACGCTTCGTAAGCGTTAGGTTCCCGGTTCAAGTCCGGGAGGCGGCTTTGGCAAGCGGGGCAATGCTTTCGTAAAGCAGAGGTCGTGGGATTCAAATCTCGAAGCGAAGCGGAGATCCCGATCGATTGCGAAGCAATCGCGTCGGGACCCACTCCTGGCTCAGATAACAATAATCAACGCCGTCCCGCTATAAAGGGGACAGGTATTTTTATTATTGTGAACTATTGACATTCCCGTTCACATCCTGATTGCTGTTAATAGAATTGGTGTTCTGATCGCCGCATGATTCAGATTTTAACAGTACCTGCGAACATTTCTTCTCCCATTTCAAACCACCGATAAAGACATCAATCTTTGTTTTGGCCAATTCTTCGACAAGCCACTGATCGATACTTTTTGATTTTATTAATATATGTTTTACGTGTAAACTTTCAGTGCCGTCCGAAGATTGTATTCTGTCGACAAGCATTATAATGTGATAACCGTATTCTGTTTTGACTATCCCAGACACCTCATCCTTTTTCAAGGCAAAGGCAGCATTTTCAAATTCAGTCACTGTATCCCCCTTACTGATAAAACCAATATCACCGCCAGAAGAGGCTGATGTATCCTCACTATATTTTTTAGCGAGACTATCAAAATCCTCCTCTCCCTTCTTGACAAGGGCAAGGACATCCTCAGCTTTCTTTTTCGCTTCGCTATTAATTTGATCATCCATAGCAATTTTCTGTTGTAATTTAAAGGCATATAAATAAGGCTTCAAAGCTCTTTCTTTAAATTGATTAACATCCCAGTTAAAACTTTCTTTTAATGAATTGGTTAGATCGGCTAACCCCCCCGGTGCCTGGCTGACAATATTATCAAATTCATTTTGTATTTCATCATTACTAACAGTTATTTTATATTCAACAGCCTTTTTATCAACAAAACTTTGTTGAATTAATTTATTCATAATAGTCTTTTTTGCTACATCACCTGTTAATCCAGCGGCCGCTTCAGCATTTTGCGGTTGGCTTATGTAGTAATTTAAAGAGTCTAATTCAGCTAAATAATCAGAGTATTTTATTATCTTGTTGCCGACTATGGCGGCCGGATAGGGAATGGCTGATGTTATTTTATCGACAATTTTCCCCTGGAGGTGAAATTTATATATGCCGACGCCAAAAATAATTATGCCCAAGATAAAAACAACGACTAAGACTGACAAAATACCAAGTATTACCGTAAGAATCCTCCTCTTTGAAGAAGTTTTGGCTTTAGGTGTTTTATCAGCTTCACTTTCAGGCTGTGGTAATTTCTTTTCCGCCTGTTCTTCGTTTGAATTTTTGTGATCCTCCTTCTTAAATTGTTGAGTGTCCTTTTGTAAATCACTCTCACTTTTTTTTATTGTTTGATTCATATTTTAATTAAATTATTTTATTAATTAGTTTTAAAAAAATAATCCCACCATTTTTGAGGATTAGAACTTAATTTGCTAGTGGCAGTAGTCGTCGTCGTTACATCACCTTGGGGCTCAAGTGCCTCATTTTTTGTATCTGGCATAATAAGCGCTGTTTCTCCCGGCTTGGCCAGTCCCAGCTTTTCCCTTGCCTGTTCTTCCTTATAGGCCTGGGAATTAAAATATTGCGCTAAATCAGTTAATTCCAATCTGTTTTTTTCTAATGATGCTATTTCTTTCTTTAACGTTGAAACCTCTTTCTCAATTTGTTGCCGCCTCACCAATTCCTTAACCAAAGCGACTGAAATCAAGATTAATATTATGATCTCTGCACCAATTAATAATTTTGACCTTAGTATACGATTAAAAAAAGAAGGATTTTTTATTTTATCCATTTTTATTAGAAATTAAACGGGGTGTTTTTACTTTAACACAATTGTTATAATATGTCAATAAATCAAAAATACTAAAAAAATTATTTCTAATACAAAATAGCCTCGATAAATAAATTAAAGAATAGAAATAACTCTCAATTGAGCAGTGCCAGCCGAGGCAGGAATTGTTAAAAGTTCGTCTTTACTGTCACTATTAATATCATCAGCCGCAATAATTACACCGCCTCGCATTCCCGTTACATATGGTCTGATTATCTTGACACGCTGTCCCCTCTTATTATATAACCGCACCTCATTAATTCTTCCGCCTCCAGCCGAAATCAAAATTTCGTCTTTACCGTCACCATTAGCATCACCACCTGCTACGTAAGAGCCGTTGCGATATGTTGTCTCGTATGTAAAAAACCCTGGGGAAAGACGTTTTCCGGTGCCTGAAAATATTTGGACTTGTGAGACCCCATGCGAAGGCACGGTGATAACTTCCTTGACACCATTACCGTCTAGATCAGCCAGCCCGATTTCAATACCAAGCCTAAACTTTTTATCGTAGGCCATAAAACTACCGAGCAATTTACCCTCTGCATCGTAAATTGTCACCTGGGGCTCGCCTCCTTCTAATGCAGAAACAACAATATCTGCTTTTCCATCACCTGTCACATCACCGCAGGCTAAGCTGGTCCCTCCTCTAAATTGTCCATTCAGGGCAAAAAATCCTGTGCCGGCTGACTGGCCATTTTGATCAAAAATTCTTATATGAGGTTTGGCTCCCTTAGCCGGTATGGTAATAATTTCTGATGATCCATCTCCATTGAGATCGCAGCCTGCCACTCTAATGCCTGTTTTAAGAGAAGTGTTGTAAGCGTAAAAACTTGTTAGTAAATTGCCTTTTGTATCAAAAATTTTTACTTGAGGGGCAGAGCCGGCGCTCGAACCAATAATAATTTCTGTTTTCCCGTCATTATTAACATCGCCAGCCCCCACGGAAAACCCTCCTTTCAAACTTGTATCAAAGGCAAAAAATTGCGTGAGTGCCTTTGCCACCGGTATTGACTGGGGGCCAGGCAGCTGTCCTTCAAGATTTATCGTGCGGATAAGATCATTCTTAAAATCAGCGACAAACATAACATCAAGCAAAAACGCAATGCCTTTTGGTGCGTTCCATTTACTTGTTGAACTATTGCCGTCACGCCAGCCCCTTTCGCCTGAACCTGAAATTAATGAGGTAGTTTTATTAGCTAAATTGAGCTTTCTTATTCTAAAACTCCCCGCTTCAGATACATAGAGATTCTGATCAGGTCCAATATCAATATATTCAGGCAGTGAAAAGACTGCATTGGCAAAAGCGCCTTCACGATAACCCTGTTTGCCCGTTCCAGCCAAGGTAGTCACTCGCCTTGATTTCAGGTCAATGGCGCGGATTACATTATTATATTTATCAGCTACATATAATGTTTTTTCGTTAGAAGATAAAGCAATTGTGTATGGACCATTAAAACTGGCGGCTGATCCAACACCATTTGTCATACCTTTCTTACCTGATCCGGCAATGAGTGAAGTGTATCCCGTCAATACATCAACTTTTCTTATCCTGTTATTGGAAGCATCGGCGACATAAAGAGTTTTGCCGTCTTTTGTCAGTGCCAAACCCGTCGGCCGATTAAAATAGGCGCAGCCTTTTACCCCCAGGCTGTAAGTGTCAGGACAGGGGCCGCCTTCCTGGTATCCGTTATTTAAATTAACGTCTATATTACCGCTGGGATTTTGCGGACTGATTAAGTTAACCACGCCGGCACCTGTCAGATAATGAGTAGCACCGGTGACGACGTCCAGTGTCCGAATTCTATGGCTGTTCCTGTCTGCCAAATACAATGTTTTACCATCATTTGAAATAGCCATCGAAACAACGTCTGAGAAACGAGCTGTTTCGCCGACTCCCTCTCTATAATTATCCATCAAATGGCCGGCCACTGTCCTCACCTGATCAGTCAATAAATTATACTCATCAATCTTGTTACCCTGTGCATATGATATATACAATTTTGTTCCGTCTGGAGAAAAAACTATTTCCTGAGGCCTTCCAATAAGTGCTTTGGAACCAGTTAAAGGCTCGTCACCATAGCGGTGTCGTCCGGCCATAAGCAGCAAATCATCTCCGTCTATATCAGTTGTTTGTATACTTGACCCCCCACTCTGAAGTAATACTATTCGTTTCTCACCAGCCCAATTGCCAATAACCATGTCAGACGTCTGATTAAGTAACTCTGTTTCCAACCGTCTGACGAGCATTGTTTTTTCACCTGTTTTTGGATCAATGCGCCATATCTCATTGTACATACCAGAGGGGCCAGCTGTTAAATATAAAAAACCATTGTAATAGGCGATGGCTCGTGGTTCAGTAAAGCCGCTGGCGAGGATTGTTTTTATCTTAGTGGCCAGATCAATCGCAATTAGATTACCCCTGTTTAACTCTGTGACGTAGAGTTTTCCTTTTGATAGAACCATCTTCAGGGGAGTAGACACGTCTCCGGCAATTACATTCGGCTCTCCGCCGTTCAACCCTACTTTTACAATCCTATTATTGCCAGTATCCGAAATATACAAAGTTGAACCGGAAATAACAACTGCATTTGGACGACTCAATCCCTTTATCGGTATAGTACTGACAACATCGCCCCTTATTTTTCTGATTCGACTCGAACCTGTGTCAGCGATGTAAAAAATTCCCTGGCCGTCATAGGTAATTCCTTCGGGCTCGCTCCATGTCGCCTTAGCACGGGGACCATCCTGAATCCCGTAATCTCCGTTTCCAGAATATGTCGTAATAACGCCAGAAACATCTATCTTACGAATAACATTATTTAATGTATCGGCAATCATCAGAGATCCAGACTGACCATAAGTAATACCCTTTGGCATATCAAGATAACCATCAGTCGCCTGTCCCCCATCGCCGGAGTATATTTTACCTAAAAATGTTGAGGTCACCCCCGCTGCGGCCTGTGCTTGCCTAGATACATTAAAAAAAACTGCTGTAATAATAATTACAATAATCAAATAACAGGCAGATCGAAAAAAATAATTATAACTTTTCATAAAATAGTGATTAATTATTATTTTATATAAAGAGTAACTTCCCGCACCATTGGCGGGGGAGGAAGGAATCGGACCCTCATCTACGGTTTTGGAGACCGCTATTCTACCACTGAACTACTCCCCCATCCGCCAAGGGTGTGGTATAATTTATTATCAATCTTATTTCGTTTCTTTATGTATCGTGTGTTTCTTGCACCACTTACAAAATTTTTTCAATTCTAAACGCACCTTCACTAATTTTTTATTTCTGAAAGTGTGGTAATTAATGCGATGGCACTGTGTGCACTCCATTTTAATCAGGTTGTCTTGTGACATAAAAGACTAGTTAATTTAGTTAATAAATTAAGTGGTTTACCCCACACCATTTGCCGAATAGCCGAGAGCGAGATTCGAACTCGCGACCTACTGTTTACAAAACAGTTGCTCTGCCACTGAGCTATCTCGGCAAATGGTGTGGGGCTTCGTTCGCTTCGCTCACTCCGCAAAACAGTTGCTCCTTGCCCCGCGAATCTGAGCGGAGCGAAAATTTTGCGGGGTGCCACTGAAGTCCCGACGTTCGCCGAGGGCGAAGTCGGGATCCCGACTTCACTTTCAGTGAACGTCGGGACTACGCTGGCAAGAGCTTATCTAATTATAACAAAATATTCTAAAATAATCAAGGATCTATTCTCTATTTTTTACTTGACAATCATTATACCATTTGGTTAGATTATATCAAGATAAAAATTAATACAAACAAGGAACATTAAAATAGGGCATGTACACGAAATGTGCCAAGGAGGAAATGTGTATCAACTCTTTACTTTAAAAAATGGTATTAAAGTACTTCTCATGCCCAGAGCAGTCAGCAAACAAGGGATTATTGTTATCGGGAGCAGATTGGGAAGTCGATTCGAAACGACAAAAAATAACGGCATTTTTCATTTGACAGAACATGCTATTTTAGAAGGATCAGCTAATTTTCCCGACCCATTAGAAATTGACAGAAAACTGGATGCCATCGCCGGAGAAATAAACAGTTCAGCCGATAAAGACATTATTCTGTTTTATATACTACTCCCCTCACTTTATCTCGGAAATGGTTTTGAAATATTGACTGATTTTATTCTCCATCCTCTTCTCAAAGGAACACTTGTCGAAAAGGAAAAAAATGCTATTCTTGAAGAAATTAACGGCAATAATGATGACCTCTACGATCAAGCGGAAACTATTTTTGAAAAAACAATTTTTTCCAAACATCCTTTAGCTCTGCCCATTCTCGGTAACCACGAATCGGTGGCAAAATTAACTGTTTCTAAAGTGGAGCGTTGCTGGCGGAGAATAGTAAATCCTAAAAATCTAGCCATCACTGTCGTTGGGAACTTTGATCAGGTAAAGATTAAAAGTAAAATCATCAATACTTTTTCGCCATTGAAAAGCCGTTTCTCAATGCAACCTCAGGTATTTAAGAACATTCAATTTAAAAGAAGAATCACTATCCTGCCTAAAGATTCCGAACAAATAATATTTCAGATCGGCTTCCCTACTTTCGGACGGGACAGCCTGTCGTATTTTCCTCTAAGTGTATTAAATAGAATCTTAGGTGGCAAATATAGCTCCAGGCTTTTTCAAAAAATACGAGGTGAAAAGGGGTTAGCCTACGACATCTGTTCGGACATCTGCCACTATCAAGACGCCGGCTATATCAGAATAATCTTTGCCTGCAGTCCTAAAAACTTTTTAGAAAATCTTGATATAGTGATGAATGAAATTAGGCGTCTTAAAAAAGATAAAGTTACTCCTTATGAACTTAGAGAAACAAAGACTTATCTAAAAGGCCATGCTGTCGTCAAATTTGAAAATGTAAAATACACAGCTGAATTCTATACAAGCCAGCTCTTACGCTTAGAAAAAATAATTCCGTTAAAAATCTACAAAAAATCAATTGACAGTGTTAAACGTGCTGATGTTCAAGAAATTGCCAGAAAAATTTTTGTCAACGAAAGACTGAATTTAGCTCTTGTCGGTAATATAAATACAGAACAGCAAAAGGAGTTAGAAAAAATACTTATACTTTAATACCCAAAAAGGCAAGTCTTTTACTTGCCTTTTTATTTTTTGGATGGTGCCCTTCGATAAACTCACGGCATCCTGAGCGAATTCCGACGAAGGAGGAATGAGCCGAAGGATGGGTAGGGAGGGATTCGAACCCCCGAAGGCCGGAGCCACCTGATTTATGCCGCCTCTGGCGGCACCCCCCGCCTTGGGCGGGGTGGCAGTTAGGCTTACTACTAAGATAAAAAGGTGGGTGGAGTAGGATTCGAACCTACGAAGGCCGGAGCCACCTGATTTACAGTCAGGTCCATTTGACCGCTTTGGTATCCACCCACCTTTTTATCTTATACTTTAAATAACTAGTACAAAAATTCATTTTTTCAATAATCTCCTCAGTGCTTCCCCGCCTTTATATGATTTAATTTGTAATTCTCTTTTATAAGCTGTTTGCTTAGTTGGATAGTCCTCGAAATAAACTAATTCCCATGGCCTACCATTCCTCGTCGATCTTATCAGGCCTTTATTGTGCCTCCTTAGTCTATTCTTAATATCTTCCGAGTATCCTACATAATATCGACTATTTTTTAGACTCTTCAAAATATAAACTTTATACATATTTTCTGATTTATCCCGCAAAATGCGGTGACCGAAGGCGGTGGCAGTCAGATCCATTTGTTTACCCCGCCACAGGCGGTGGACCGCTTTGGTACCTACCCAAAATGAAAAATTTACATGGAGCCGAGAGTCCCGCCTCGGGCGGGACGACCTTCCCCTTACCCTCGTACCATACAAGGTGCGGGGCAAGCATGGGGATGCAGTGCCTGTCGGCTGCCTGGAGCCGTTGGTCCCGCCATTCGGCGGGACGACCTACTCCTTACTCCGCCTCCATCCTCACTACGTTCCCCTCGGCCTGAGCTCGGGGCCGAAGGCGGACTATGGCGGACAAGCATGGAGTTGCCCCACCTGCCTTGGCCTTAGCCGTCTCGGGGACTTGAACCCCGGACCTACTCCTTACCATGGAGTTGCTCTACCACTGAGCTAAGACGGCTCAGGTGAAGGCAGGTCTGCCCCAGCCGTAGGCTGGTCCGCCTCTGACGGAAACTGCTTGTCCACCGTAGCCCCGCGACTACGGGGCAAAGGCAGAAGATATCTCGGCATTATTTTAACTGATCAATTCTTTCCTTTAAGTCATTTAATTTTTCATTTTCTGGATTGACTTCTTTTAACTTCTGCCAAGTTTCTTTCGCTAATGTTTTGTTTTTACATTCAATACTAACTTCTATTAAGCCATCAAGAATTTTGGGATTATTAGGTTCAAGTTTAAACGCCTCATTGTAACCATCCAAAGCTCTCTGACAATCACCTAATGATTTATAAGTTTCTGCAAGATTAATATGATGAATGGCTAATTTATTATTTATGGCCAGAGATTGAAGATAATCTTCCTTCGCTTCTTCCAATTGACCCTCATAGGTAGCGATCATGCCCAAATTACTATAAGCTGTATCACTTTCTGCATTTAATTTCAAGACATACTTAAATATCTCCTTGGCATGTTGAAAATCTCTCATTTTAAAATAAACTTCACCAAGACCTTTATAAGCTTCAATGTTTTTATGATCAAAGCTAATTATTTCAATATATTTCTTTTCAGCTTCCTTGAAATTTTCTTCCTTCGAAAATCTTTCACCTTCTTCCAACAAAATTGAAATCTTCTTCTCAAGCTCTTGCTTCTCCTCAGGCGTTGATACTTCTTTCATCTTTTTCTGATAATGTTTTTCCATTTCAAGAATCCTATCGTATAATTTTTGAAAACCAACTTTAATTCTATCAGCCAGTGGTTTAAGGTGAAAAGAAGTTCTAATTTTCATATCAACAAATTTTCTCTTTAACCTCTTCTCAAGTAAACCATTTTTTACCCTTTTCGTCTTTTGTTCAGGAATAGCTTCTGTATTTATTGAAGAAATTATTGGGAATTTCCGGCTAACAATAAAAATTATTATCCCTAAGGTTATTATTACGACAATTATCAATATGTAATCAAAAATCATTTATTAATATTTTATTTCTTTAACTGGAATATCTAAAACTGTCTCATCCTTTATTTGGACATTGACTGTTTTTTTTAAAATATTATAGGAAATAACTCTCCCCTCACCGTATTTTGTCTTAACTATACTGTCAATCGAAGGTAAATTTTTACTTTCCTCCTCATAAAACTTGGCTTCGTAAGCTAAACAACACATTAAACGGCCGCAAACACCGGAAATCCTATCGCTGCCGCGATGGGTAATTTGCTGAATTCTGGCTAACTCTGTAGTCACATTGCCAAGATTACTAAGGAATCTTTTACAGCAAAGTTCACGGCCACAAGAGCCAAACTCACCTAACCTCTTCGCCTCATCACGAATGCCAATTTGATGAAGACGAATTGATTTCTGAAAAGCCCTTGTCAGATCTTTGACCAATTCCCGAAAGTCAATTCTCTTATCAGCGGTGAAGGCAAACGTAATTTTACCGCCATCAAAGCTAAAATGACAGTCAATTAATTTCATCTCTAATCCAATTTTTTTAATCAGCTTCTTGCATTTATCCATGACCTCCTTTTTCTTCTTTAGAACCTCGTTTATTTTCTGCAAATCTTCAAGATTAACTTTCCTTATAATTGGTTTGAGTGGTATTTCCAAATCTTTTTCCTCTTTTTCTATTAAATTTATGACATCACCAACCTCATGACCCAAATCAGTTTTCACAATAACCCGATCACCTTTTTTTAAATCAAAGTCAGCCGCATCAAAACTATAAACCCTGTCCCACGGTTGGAATTGAATGCCGACCACTTTTTTCTTCATAAAGATAGACGTTTAAATTCCTTGATTTGAATATTTTCCCCAAACTTGGCGATTTTTTCCTCAACTAACTGCTCAATAGTTATTTTATCATCCTTAATAAATTTCTGTTTTACTAAACAGATCTCCTCAAAATATTTATCTAACTTGCCCTGAATAATTTTATCTAAAATTTTCTTCGGC
>Ga0315289_10007224_pt1 | contig 16210 bp, 9 predicted proteins | sample YL17G11_40_MG_FD_203452 | JGI IMG/M metagenome (GOLD analysis project Ga0315289, IMG submission 203452) | Sediment microbial communities from Yellowstone Lake, YNP, Wyoming, USA - YL17G11_40 | ecosystem: Environmental > Aquatic > Freshwater > Lake > Sediment | place: USA: Wyoming | collected... | reverse complement strand
TTCCCGATCTTTGAGGGTAGCGGAGCGGCGGGAAAATACCTTTCGCAACTTCTCCGGAATTTTGAAATCGAAAATTTTGGCCTCAACCGGCACGGAAAATCTGCCCTGGATCTGCAATACAAGAAGCCAGACTCCCAGAGTCAGGAAAACCGCATTCGCCGACCACATGGCCCAGAAAGGGGAGATCATCATCCTGTCGGCCAGGGTTTCCCCGCTGATCAGGAAAACCCAGTAAACCAGAAAAACTCCCATGCTGATAGCTATGGAAACCCCGGCGCCGCCTCTGCGGGCGAAAATACCCAGAGAAGCTCCCAGAAGCACAAAAACCAGCGAGGCGAAAGGGATGGAAATCTTTTTCCAGTATTCCACTCTAAGGGAAGCAATTCTTCGTTCAAGGAAACCGGCTTCGCGAAGAAGCGAGGCCAGCCTCATCAATGGATCGGTCAATGGTTGAGCCAACCTGTCCTTTTTAAGAGACAGGAGCAGCGGAGAAATCTTTTTAAGCCGGCTCAGGTTATATTTTCCGGGCTTTCCGACAAGTCTGTTCAGGGCCGCGCCTAAAGAGTCACCTGACGGAAGGCTGTCAATCAGGAATGCGGCAGTACGATAAAGACTGTCTATATCATTCTGATAACGGCGGATATTATCCCTGATCATGTTCAGGCTCATTTCCCTGTCGCCGCGATAGCTTGCGGCCCTGCCTCTCTGGAACCTGCTGCTTACATCGGGAAGGAGTATCTGATGACGGTTGAAGAAAAGGCGCTGGAATTTTTCCTGCCGCTGGGGGTCTACCTCCTGGATTTCGCCGTGAAAAAGAGTAAGTACCGCGTTATTGCGGTCAGGAGTGAAACGGATGAGGCCCGAGTCGGCGATAATGGTGCGCCTGGTCGAGCTTATATTCTGGGTGATAATGATGCCGAAAAGCTCTGCCGGGCCATTCAAACCTTCCCCTGGTTCAGGGGGTGAATTGTCCGGAGCGGTAAGAGTGAGGTTTCTCTTCCCCGCAGGATTTTTGATCGTATTGACCATGAGACCCATGCCTGGGAAATCATCCATTATTACGCCTTCGCGCAGGGTAAGGGTGGGCTTGAGATAGGTGATATCGAGGAGAAGGTTCTTGTACCTGTGGTTTGACTCCGGCAGTACGCGGTCATTAAACCAGATCGCTCCCAGCATGAGCAGGAAAGCTGCGGCGAGTGGCGAGGCGAGTATGCGATGGACCGGGACACCCAGAGCTTTGAAAGCTGTTATCTCGTTATCGGAGGAGAGCCGGCCGAAAGACATGATCGTGGCCACAAGCACGGCCATCGGCAGGACCAGCGCCAGGATAAAAGGCAGGATCAGGAGGAGCAGTTCCCCGATCACTGGCCACTCCAGATTTTTTCCTATTATTTTAGGGAACAAAAAAAGCAGTTGACGCATAAACAGTATAAAGGTGAGTAAAGACAGGGAGAGAAAGAATGGTCCGGCCAGCTCAAGGAGTATATAACGATAGAGAATTTTCATCGGCAGGGTTTTTACCTGGGTAATTCACAAATTTTAAAGAGCAACTATGCTTTACTAACTTAAGGCAATGTGCAATAATAGGAAAGAATATAGAAGACAGAATACAGAATGAAGAAAAAATACTTTACTCCTGAATTCCATCATTTATTATTGCCTCCTGAATTCTGGATTCCTGAAAACAGCCCAAAAGCTTGCTGCTGTTTGTTTTTGTGATATTCCGTGTCGGTCTTTAATATTTATTGATAATCCGGGTATAATTTTGCAGATTGCTCTTGCCAGAAAATTCTTTTCAAAAGAGCATCCAAATATTAGATTTTTTATTTAATTAGAATTAATATAGTTAGCTGTGGCAGCCATCTAACTATACGCCCGGCGCCGTTTAATTTCAAGATTTTTAATTGGCCCCTGAAACGAGGAGTATCGACGATCGAACTGCTTGGTAGGAGTTGCTGATTATTATCGATAAGGGGGATGATTCGTGCGCCGTATCATATTTCATCCGGTCTGGGTGATTGCTGTATAGAAACCACAGACCAGCCGACTGGCGTTTTGACATGCTGCCCGAGTGTCCTTGAGATCCCCCCGGATATTTGGCTCCGCCTCCGGAAGTTGAAGCCGGATAATTTGTTTTTTCAGGCTTTGAGCCGGATTTTACACCCCCGAAAATTCAGCAGCGTTTCCACTTATGCCTTTTTCTAAAATCACCAGGATCGTTTCCCCTTCTTGTGGCCGTCTTTTGGCCATCGTCTTGAGCCTCGCCTTCCTGGCTCAATCGGCGCATGGGGAGCTTTCTCTTGAAAAAAAGACACCCGCCGAACCCAAACCGGCCCCCCGGAACCGTCTCGGCCTCAAAACTTATCAGCCAATTCTCAACGTAAAACAGATCGCCAAAAGCCAGGTCGAATACGACCTGGAAACCGGCTCAGCCACAGAGACCATAACCCTGCCCAGCGACCAGGGCGAAATAGTGCTTGAAGTGCACTACTGGTCAGTCCTGGATTACCTTGATCGCCTGGCCAGGGACAAGGAAGGGGTAGTTTTCTCGGAGGTCAAGAAAAAATACCTGACCGGCGAGGAAGAAACCCGCCGCCAGGGCCAGAAACAGGGCATCATGCCGGAAATCAACCTGCCTGATTTCATGCCCAAGTCCCTGGCCTCGATTATCGGCGAGGGAACAGGATCGCTCCAGATACACGGGCGGAGCACCACCGACCTTTCCGGAACCACTACTTACCAAAGGCCGGAGGATAATAGTCTTTTCCGCAAGCAGAGCAAGTTCCCGAGGCTTAAGCTCGAACAGCGCCAGCAGATAAATATCGAGGGGACTATCGGTACGAAAATCCATGTTTTTGTGGATTACAACAGCCAGAACCAGTTCGAAAACCGCAATCGAATCGAAGTCAAATATGTCGGGGAAGAGGACGAGATTTTGCAAGGCCTGGAGCTGGGTGATGTCAACCTGACCCTTCCTCCGAGCATGCTGGTCTCGGCTAATATTCCCCGGGGCAATTTCGGGATCAAGGGCCAGACCAGGCTGGGTGCGCTCACCACTACTTTTATCGCTTCCAAGGAACAGGGCGAATCAAGCAAGAAAAATATCAGGATTCCGATCTCCGGGGAAGCCGAGGCGACCGACTCGATGCATATCTGGGATGTCAATTTCAACCGTAACCGCCACTTCCTGCTTGTCGATACCAGCTATATCGCCGTGCACCACATAAAGTTTCTCGACCGCAACGGCTCGCCGCTTAAGGATGAAAAAAAGCGCCCGCTGAAAATCCGGGTGTTCAAGGATGACGGTAACTTCACCAACAACAATCAGGGCATGAACCAGGCCCGTCCGGGACTCCTTTATGTCGACCCCAACAATCGCGGCGCTTACCCTGCGGCTGACGGGGAATTCGGCTTTTTCAACGAACTGGAAATGAACAAGGAATATATCCTTGAACAATGCGGCATTGTGATCAGTTTCAGCTGGGTCGATGACAAGGAAAAAATCGGAGTGATTTACGAGACTGTCGGCGGCGAAAAGGTCGGCGAGATAAAAGACGACACCCTGCGCATGAAACTGATCAAAAGCGCCACCATGAATCCCCAAAATCCAGCCTGGCCTCTCATGCTGCGCAACGTCTACCCCTTCGGCGGGGGCTCCCAGATAAGCCCCCAGACCTTCTCCGTCGATATCTTCACCAACGAGACCCCACCGCGTTATGATGAGGGAGGCCAGACTTTTCTGCAATTATTCGGCCTGGACAATGACGGAGATAACAAGGTAGACCGCATTTATGTGGACTTTACCCGCGGACTCATCTTTTTCCCTTCCCTGGAACCTTTTTCCAGGCCTTACAATTCAGACGACAAGCTCATCGGGCTACTGGATAAAAACAGGCGCATGTATGTCGAGGATGATCCCAGCCGGCTTAATACCCTGGAATTCCAGAAATACCAGCTAATCATACGTTACAGCCGCGCGGAAGGCTCGGCTACGAAGTCCTTCGAGCTGGGGGCGATGAATATTGTGCAGAACTCGGAACGCATTTATATCAACGACCGCTTGCTGCGCAGCGGCGCGGACTATACTATCGACTACCAGTTCGGTCAGCTCACTCTCAAACCCGGATTGGAAATCCCGCCCAATTCGGAAATAAAGGTCAATTTCGAACAGGTAGCTCTTTTCGGCACCGGGAATACCAGCCTCTTCGGATTCCATAACGAGTACGAGTTCGATTCCCAGCGCCGCAATTATCTTACCAATACGCTTTTCTTCCAGAGCATCGAAAGCGTCGACCGGACTTTCGTGCGCCTGGGCGATGAACCGAAGACGAGCATGTTAGGGGAAGTCGGCGGGAAATTCGAATTCGATTCGGAGCTTTTGACCTCGTTACTGAACAAGCTGCCCGTTTTCGAGTCCCGGATTCCCTCCAAGATAAATTTTGTGGGGGGGCTTGCATTTTCGAATCCCAATCCTAATACCCGCGGCGGAGTTCTTATCGAGGATTTCGAGACCTCGAAAATAGAAAATCCGCGGCTGATGATGAATAACCAGGCGTGGCGCCTCTCCAGCTTGCCTAAATCTTCAGATGGCGTGATGGACCTTTTCATTCCGGATAAGGCGGGCAACCTCTTCTGGTTCGACCCTTACAATCTCAGCTGGACAGCTTACGGATTTTATGAAGAAGATGTCTACGGCCGCATCGAGGGCCGCACTGAACAGAACCGGGAAATGCCGGTAACTGTACTCTCCGTTGTCTTCGAACCTGAACCTATAGAAGGCACGAATGCCGAAAGAAGGGAGAGTTGGCGTTCGATAGTGCAGCCGGTCAGCGATACCGGCGTTCTGGGCATGGATGAGCGGGATTTCATGCAGATCTACATCGCTGCCAGCCGCGACCAGGGTAAACTCATCTTAGACTTCGGCCAGGTTAACGAAGACCAGATCCGTTTCCTAAGGAACAGAAGCGATCCAGACAAATTGGAGCTTGTGTCCCTCCGCAGGCTGGAGACCGAGGACAAGAACTTCGACGGCAGGCTGGATTACGATGAAGATACCGGGCTCGATGGAGTAGCCGGAGATGACCGCACATGGACACCGGAATCGCAGGATGACGGAAACGACGACTTTTATCGGACAGGAACGAACGAGCTGGCGGACGGCAGGAGGCTCAACCTGACCGAAGGCAACAATAAAGGGCAGATCGGCTCCAATTTCGATACCGAGGATCTGAACAACAACGGAGCGCTTGACGAGGGGGAACATATTTTCCGTCTGATTATAGACCTCAAGACACTCGAGCTTGTTCCGCCTCCGGGAATTTACATCCCCGAAGCAGACCGCAAGATCATGGTCGACGAGGTGCCATTTATGTACAATCCCGGGGGAGATAGAGATCGCGATAAATATATCAGGCAGTTAGGGGCGGATAACTGGTACCTGCTCGAAATACCTTTACCCAAGGAAAACAGCCGTTTCGCCCAGTACTATCAGAAAATAAACAATCCCTCACTCTCCCATATAATGCATGTCCGGCTGACCCTTTACGATTTCTTCAAGAATGATACTATAAACTTCGCCGCTATCAATTTCGTGGGCAACAGGTTCAAAAGAGCGGATGAGGGAGTAGTGCCCAGGCTGGTGGAATCCTTTGCCGATACGATCCGTACCGATTATCTCTGGCCTGTTCCTTCCCAACAGGAAGAATCCGCGCCCGCCCAGAGCACAGGCTTGTCCGCCTATGGCGACCACGGCGATGTCGAAATAACCTCGGTCAACACGATCTTCAACAATGAATACTATCCTCCGCCGACAGTCAGCGCCACCCTGAATAAGTATAACCGCAGCGGCAGAGTGGAGGATTTTACCGCCCAGGAAAGCGCCCTTTCCATCAAGTACCATGACCTCCAGCGCTATTACGAGGGCTGGTCTCTCAAAGCGGAGAACAATCAGCAGAGTTATCTGGACTATGCAGCGATGAGTTTTTACCTGAACGGCCGTCAGGGGTACCACGATCCCAAACCCACTTTCTTCATCCGTATAGGCACAGACCGGAACAACTTCTATGAGTATTCCACCCCGGTCGATACCGGCTGGGCTGAGATAATGGTGCCTTTCGACGGGTTCCTGTCTCTCAAGGACAGCCTGCAGGGCGCTCTCAGCCTGGAGGAAATCCAGAAGTTCAACCTGGATGTCAAGCGGGGCCCGTTCCGTATCAAAGGCAATCCTTCGCTGACCAAAATCTCGATCATGGCGGTCGGCATAGCCAACGAGGTCAGTGACATCCCGCTAAGCGGCGAGGTCTGGGTCGATGATGTCAGGCTGACCAAGGTAATCCGCGAAATCGGCTTTAACAGCAAAGTCCAGGCCGAAATCCAGCTTTCCGATCTGGGTATGGTAAATGTTTCGATCAACGCCCGGGACAACAAATTCCGCAATTTGAGCGAGAGTATCCCGCGCAACAGCGGTTTCGACTACTCGCTCGGCGGTTCACTCAACCTTGACCGTTTCACCCCGGCTAAATGGAACTTAAGGCTTCCGGTAAGCATCAGGAAATCGTTCCGCAGAGATCTGCCCAGATTCCATCCGGGGAGCGAGGATGTCACCATCCAGCTTCCGGCAAACAAGGAAAAAAACAAGACTGAAACCACTACGCAAAGTTTTACTCTCAGTTATTCTAAAAGCAGGGGCACCAATCTTCTCAGCCGCATCCTGTTCGACAACCTCAACGGGCAGTTGAGCTATAACACATCCCGGACAGTCGCCCCCAAGAACCTGAATTCCAATTCTTCGGTCAGCGGCCGCCTGGCCTACCGCGCATCGTTGCCTCGTACCGCCGAGGTGATAATCTTTCCGCAAAAAGTGTTCGGCGTTGTCGGCAAGGTTCCCCTGCCTTATTTCCTGAAAAGAAACACCCTGACCAACGGGATTATTGATTCAAAATTCCGCTATCTGCCGAATGACTTTGAACTTTCCACAACCGGTAACTATAACCGTTCGCAGAGATATGATCAGGTCTCGAAGATCTTCCGGCTCGATTCCCTGTTCAACACACTTAATGCCGCCCGTGTAGATTACCGTCCTCTGACCTCCGTTCAGACCACTTACAACATCCAGCTGGAAAGAAACATGCTCGAAACTGCGCGGGGAAGCAAATTGCTTGGTTTCAACATCGGCAACGAGACCTCACGCCGTCAGCAGACTAACTTACAGATCTCCCCCAAAGGCCTGCCCTGGCTTCAGCCGGATTTCCGCTACCAGAGCGATTACAACAACGACCACAGCCCGCAGTACGTATCCTCCTTCCCCAAGGGAACCGACTACCGTAAGTTCGACAGGCGTACTACCCAGACAGCGAGCCTGCGCTTCATGCTTCCCCAGTTCCGGCAATCCCTGCTCGGAGTCCGCTTCTCTGATCCGACTAAGGCGAAGAAGGAGGCGAAAAGCACTGAAACTGAACAGAGTTCCTCTGCCGCATACAAGCGAACCGGAAAGGAAGCGCAGAAAGGGCCTCCAGGCAAAGGGATTTTGAATACTTTTCTTTTTAAGCCGATCAATACTTTTCTGGACGGTTTCGATCCTTTCAGCGTGCAGACCTCTGTCCTCAGCCGGGACCGCTGGGAACAAATGGAGCACAACCCCAGCTTCATGTACCAGTTGGGCCTGCGCAATATTGATCTGGCGACAAGATTGCGCCGCAACCTGAAAGATGAAACCCAAATAGACACCGTGGATTTCAACTCGATGGACTGGAATTTCAACCATGCCTATCAGACAGGGTTCCACATTTCCCAGGCCCGCCTCAACCTCACTTATCTCGAACAGGGGAACAACAATCATAATATCAACGGTTATACATTTAACCGCGAGAAGGGGCCGGAATTGACCCTGGATTACAGTAATATCTATATTCCTTTCTTTATCCGCGGAATAGTGAACAAGGTCGATATTGGTTCAGGCTACCAGCTGAAAAAAGGCTCCCGGGGCAACAGTATAAAAGTGAGAGAGGACAGCGATATATGGTGGGAGCGTATGGGGATAGAAAGCATCACCAGAGAGGAAAACTGGAATCCTAAATATCGTGTCGCCGCATACCTGGGTAAAAGCGGCAAGGTCATGGCCCGTTACCAGAAAACAGCCTCGGTCAAGAGGGATGAACTTACCGACCAGAACCGGCGGGCAATCGACGAGTCAGATGACGACAATTTCACTATGCAGTACAGTTTCAGCGCTCCCCACGGTATCAGCCTGCCTTTCCTGCGCGGATTGAAGTTTCAAAGCAACGTGCGTTCATCCCTCGAGCTGAGAAGGCGCATCAGCCGCAATATCACCGAAGTTCTTAATGCAATCGATCCTAAAGACAGACTCAAAATAAACAGGGATACAGAGGACATTACCATCACCCCGACCCTGGGTTATGATTTCGCCCAGGTGATCGGTAACCTTTCCGCCTCCTTCAACTCGCATAAGGATCGGAAAACCGGGATAACCCGGATTACCATAACCATGAAAGTAAGCGTCCAGCTTGATTTCTAAGCTCTGGATGAATAATCGCCCCAGAAAACAATGACCTATTGGACAAAAAATGAGAAGCTGGCGGCAGTAATTCTCTGCATCCTGGCCCTCCTGGGAGCGGCTCTGAGGCTCAAGCTGGCCCGTGAGCCCGGTCGAGAGAGGTCTACTTTTCAGCCTTTGCCGCCAGATTCGCCGGCAGTAAAGATAGTCGAGGCCCGGTTAGAGGCCCTAAGCCATCCGGTAAATATCAATTCTGCGGATGAAGCTCTGCTTGAGCGATTGGAAGGTATCGGCCCCGGTCTGGCCGGACGTATAGTAGCCGAGCGCACCCGCGGCGGCCCTTTCCGCGATACTGCCGATCTGGCCGCAAGAGTCAAGGGAATTGGCGCAATTACTGTCCAGCGGCTGGCCGGCCAGCTTGTTTTCAGCGACACTACCGCGAGGAAATAACCATGGTTCCTACTCTTTTCATTGTGGAAGATGACCGGGACTCGATCGAGCTCTTACAGGAAATTTTCAGCGATGACAAGTACATCCTGCGCTGTTTTTCCTCCTCTTTCGAAGCCCTGGATGTCCTGCGCAAAGAGGGGCTTCCCGACCTGGTACTGGTCGACCTGATGATGCCGCAGATGGATGGTATAGCTCTTCTGGTCGAAATCCGCAAAATGAGCTCCCGCCTGCCGGTTATTGTCATGACTGCCCATGGAAGCATAGAGACTGCAGTGGAAGCTCTAAAAAAAGGGGCCAATGACTACATAACGAAGCCCCTTAATTTCGAGGAGCTTAGGCTGTCGGTAAAAAACGCCCTGGAACTGAACCGTCTGCGCCGCCGCATGGAAACTCTGACCCGCGACAGGCGCACCCGCCATTCTCCAGCGGCATTTCTGGGTGAGGGAGAACAGATTTATCGGGTCCGGGAGATGTTGATCAAACTGGCCGCAGCCACTACTACTTGTGTGCTCCTTTACGGCGAAAGCGGTACTGGTAAAAACCTCGCCGCCCGTATCATCCATTATAACAGTCCTGTGTCCGATGGCTCTTATGTAGAGCTGAACTGCGCGTCTTTTCCCCCGAGCCTGCTCGAAGCCGAACTGTTCGGTTTCCACAGAGGAGCTTTTACCGGGGCTGTTTCGGACAAACAGGGATTGATAGAACAGGCTGATGGCGGTACGCTGCTGCTCGATGAAATCTCGGAAATCCCCCTGGAGCTTCAGGCTAAGCTCCTCTCCTTTCTGGAGAGCAAAAAGCTGCGCCGTCTGGGCGAGGTCAAAGAACGGGAAGTCAACGCCCGGATAATCGCCGCCACCAACCGTGACCTGGAAAAATTCGTCGCCGAGAACAAGTTCCGTCAGGACCTTTTTTTCCGGATAAATGTAGTCAATTGTTATCTTCCTCCCTTACGGGAACTGGGCCGGGATATACTGATTATCGCTGAAAAATTCGTAGCCGAATTCAACCCGCAGTTCAATAAGCAGGTCACCGGTTTCACCCCTGAAGCGGAGTATAAGCTTCTGGCACACAACTGGCCTGGGAATGTCCGCGAGTTGCGCAACGTGATCGAAAGGGCCATGCTCTTCACGACCAGCGAAAGGCTGACCGCAGAGGATATTCAACTGGTCGGCGGCCCGCGCCAAGAGGAACCCCGGCCGGTCGAGTTTGCCATCCCGCCCGCCGGCTTGAACTGGCAAGAACATGAAAAAGCGATGCTGGCTCAGGCGCTCAAAATCTGCAATAACAACCAGTCCAAAGCCGCCGGACTTCTCGGCCTTTCCCGCGATGCTTTTGTGTACAGGCTTAAAAAGTTCGGCCTCCGCTAAGATTTCCTCAAGCCATGCATTTGCAGCTCTCTCAGTCTCCTTTTCCGATACGGACCCGGATTCTTTCAATTTTTTCGCATCTGGTTTGTCCACTTTAAGCTTTCGCATGTTTCCCGGCCTTTATACTTGATTTATTCTTCAAGGTAGGGTAAAATTGTGTGATGTTCAGGAAAGATTATTAATTAGGAGATTTTTATGGCTGGCGAAGAGTTCCGGAAAATCATCCAGAAACAGCAGGAAGAGATAGAATCTCTTAAGCGCCGGGCGGAATTCCTCACCAGCCTTATGGACATGAGCATTATCCTCACTACCACTTTCAATATGGATGAGCTTATCCGGGGAGTGCTGACAGTTTCCCAGCGGGTGATGAATTCAGAAGCGTCCAATGTCATGCTTTACAATGAGGAAAAGGGTCTCTTGGAGTGCAAGGTGGCCCTGGGCCAGGTTGCCGAAAAGCTGGAGAATTTCTTTACCCTGCCTCTGGGCCAGGGTGTAGCCGGCTGGGTGGCCCAGAACCTCAAGTCAGTCCTGGTTCCCGATGTGAGCAAGGACAGCCGGTTCTATTCCGGTGTTGATGAAAGGACTGGTTTTGTGACCAAGTCGATTATCGCTGCGCCGCTTATTATCCAGGACAAGCTTCTGGGCGTAGCCGAGGTCATTAATCCCTTGCATGGCCGGAGCTTTACCGAGGAAGACCTCCAGCTCTTCGAAGTTTTCTGCCGCGGCGTGTCAGTGGCCGTGCAGAACGCACAGATGCACCAGCGGCTTTTGGAAAACCATCGGGTCGAGCAGCAGCTCGAGATGGCCTCGATAATCCAGCAGGGGTTCCTCCCGCGCTCTTTTTCCCTGAAAGAGGACGGGAAATATGAGATCGCGGCAGTCAATCTGCCGGCCAGCATGGTAGGAGGAGACCTCTATGACTGCATCCAGCTTCGGCCCGATCTCCTCGGGCTTACTATCGGCGATGTCTCGGGCAAAGGAGTGCCGGCGGCCCTGTATATGGCCCGCCTGCTGAGCGATTTCCGCTTTTACGCCCACCAGATCGAGGAGCCTACTCCGACCATGATGACACTTAACGAGATGCTAACCGAACGAAGCCAGCAGGGCATGTTTGTCACTATGATTTACCTCACTCTCGATCTCAACCAAGGTGAGCTGCACTATGTCAACGGCGGGCACGTTTCCCCGATTCTTTTCCGACAGTCTATCGGTGGGCTGATCACGCTTGAGGAAGGCAAGGGAATCCCCTTAGGAATTCTGAATCCGACCGAATACAAAGAACAAAGGCTGCTTCTTGAACAGGGCGATTTGCTGGTGCTGTTTTCCGACGGCGTGCTGGATGCAAAAAGCCGCACCGGGCAATCATTCCGGGCCGGCAAACTCGAAAAACTGATCTGCAGCTCCAGTAATGCCCCCGCCGATCTCATATCTTCGCTGACCGAAAACATCCGCAGCCATATGGACGGGGTTAGCCAGTTCGATGATATCACCATTATAGCCCTTAAATGGCGTTGAAAGATGAAGGAATATCTGGAAATAAGAATCCCGGCCAAGCCGAAGATGATGAGTCTGGTGCGCAAAACTATCTCCCAGGCCTGCGAGTTGGTCGGGTTCTCTTCCCGCGATGTGTATGCGGTGACCCTGGCTGTGGATGAAGGCTGTACCAATATCATCCGGCACAGCTACGGCGAATGCTCTGATGGCCAGATTATTATCCGTATCCGCATGTTCCCGGACAAAATAGTTATTCTCCTCCGGGATTTCGGCAGCGGGGTCGATTTGAAAAAATTGCAGAAAAAACTCCGCAAAAGAAAGCTGGAAATCGAGAAAGAAAAACCGATGAAGCCGGGAGGCCTGGGGGTGATGCTTATTCATTCGACCATGGACAAGGTGCAGTACAAAACCAGCCGGAAATCAGGAACTGTTCTGCGCCTGGTTAAATATCTCTCCAGCGACAAGGGGGAAAAAATTGCAGGTAAAGGTTAGCCAAGAAAACGATTTTGCTGTCATTGCAGTGACCGGGGATGTCGATCTTTACTCCAGCCCCGAGATGCGCAAGGCAATCGCCGATGTATGCAAAAAGAAAGTGCCGCTGGTCGTGGTCAATCTCGAAGGAGTGGAATATATGGATTCCAGCGGAGTGGCCACTCTTGTGGAGGGCCTTCGGCTGACCGGCAAGTACAACGGCGCCTTCCGCCTCGCCGGGCTCAAAACAGCAGTGCGGGAGGTTTTCGAACTGGCCAGGCTGGACAGGATCTTTTCCATATTCGAAAACGAGGAAAAAGCTTTGGGAAAAGGATGAGCGGGATTGATAGCCTTGGCGAGGCGCCTCATGACCTGCGGTCTTATGTATTTTAGCTTGATCCGGCCCGTTTTCTTTGCTTTTAATTAACAGCGCGGGAAAAAAGGAGCGCGAGAAATCATGGCGGAAAAAGTTTCCACGGAAAGCCAGGGAATCTTCCAGATTTTTTTCGGCTGGTTCGGCCGCAAATTACTGGAGTTTCTGGAACGACTGTATTTCATCTACCGCCTGCTCCTGGACAGCATATACTGGACTTTTGCCGCGCCTGTACTGGGCAAGGGTCTGAGGGTCGGCAGCGCTTTTGACGAGATGGTCAAGGTCGGGGTTACCGCCATCCCTATCGTGGTGCTTATTTCCTTCTCCATCGGTCTTATCCTGGCTATGCAGGCGGCTTACCAGCTCGAGCAGTTCGGCGCGACTATTTTTACCGCCGACCTGGTGGCCGTGGCCCAAACCAGAGAGCTAGGCCCGCTGATGACTGCTATTATTGTGGCCGGACGCTCGGGCTCCGGTATAGCCGCAGAGATCGGTACAATGAAAGTTGGCGAAGAAATCGAGGCCTTGCAATCAATGGGGTTCAACCCCATCAAGTTCCTGGTTGTCCCCAAACTCCTGGGTCTGGCGGTTATGGTTCCCTGCCTGACTATTATTTCCGATCTGATAGGCATAGCCGGCGGCACGTCCATCGCTGTTCTAAGTCTCAATCTTGGCCTTACTCGCTATCTCAACCGGACTCTTTTCGCCCTGGTTTTCAAGGACCTGATCACCGGTCTCATCAAAAGCTTAGTCTTCGCTGGCCTGATTGGTTTGACCGGCTGCTATATGGGCTTCATGGTCGAGGGAGGGGCTGAGGGAGTAGGCAGGAGGACAACCCAAAGCGTCGTGGTTTCGATATTCCTGATCATCCTGGCCGATGCCTTTTTCACTTCGCTTTTTTATTATCTCTGGTAGAAGGCTATGGACACTGTCAAACAGCCCGATAAAATAATCAGGGTCGAGGATCTGCTGGTCGTTTACGGAGACAGGGTTATTCTGGATCATGTGAATCTGGAGGTTCTGCGCGGGGAAACTCTGGTCATTCTTGGAGGCAGCGGCTGCGGCAAAAGCACGCTCCTCCGCCATATGATCGGCCTGAGCCGACCTGAGGCAGGGAGAATTCTGATCAAGAATCAGGATATCACCCGGCTCAATGAAGACAAGCTGTGCGAGCTTCTGCGTAAGGTGGGCGTGGTCTTCCAGAGCTCCGCTCTATTCAATTCCATTACTGTAGGGGACAATGTTTCCCTGCCCTTGCGGGAACATACCCAGCTTGAGGAATCGACAATCCAGATCATGACCAGAATAAAGCTGGACATGGTCGGACTGTCCGGCTTTGAGGACTACATGCCCAGCGAGCTGAGCGGCGGAATGCGCAAAAGGGCGGCTTTCGCCCGGGCGATATCCATGGACCCCGAGATTCTGTTCTGCGATGAGCCATCGGCCGGCCTTGACCCTATTGTCGCCGCCGGGTTAGATCAGTTGATTCTCAAACTCAAGAAAGCCTTGAAAATGACTATCGTGGTGGTAACCCATGAGATGGCCTCGATGTATACTATTGCCGACCGGGTGGTTATGCTGCATCAGGGCAAGGTGATTTTCTGCGGAACCATCGAGGAATTTAAAAATTGTACTAACGAGCGGGTGAGGCAGTTTATCGAACGCAGGTCCGAAGAATACGGGGAGGCTGATATCGGCCGTTACGCTCGGGCTTTGACCTCTGACTGAAAATTGTCCCATCATTCCCAACTTTTAATAGAATGGTCCAGAATATGTCCAGACAGTCGCGTTACCGTGTATCCGAGATCAAGGCTGGTATTTGGATTTTTATCTCTCTTGTCATTTTTGCCGTATTCTTGGTTTCGATCACCGGCTCCAAGTTCTGGAAGAAGACGGATCACTATCGGGTGCGGCTGAAATATGTGGGGGGACTTGAGGTCGGCTCCCCGGTCAGGATGGGAGGGCTTCTGGTGGGCAAAGTCGGCGCGGTCAGGATTCTGCCAAGCCCGGAATCAGGCATGGAGCTTACTCTGGAAGTGAACAAAGGACTGCCGGTTAAAGAAAATACCTCTGCCTACTTGAGCTTCATTTCCATTACCAGCGAGCAGCATCTCGAACTTGAGCAGAGTCCCGAACCAGCGCCGCTTTTTTCTCCCGGCGATCTCATCTCCAGCAAGGAACTGACCACCATGGATGATATCATGGAGCAGATCGGCTATGTCAGCGATACTCTGCGGGTCATTTTAAACCAGGTACACGATCTGCTCAAGCCGGCAAATGTAGCCCGGATCGACTCCATCCTCGCCGGCATCAATTCTATTATTCAGGAAAGCGAGCCTGATATTACCGGCTTAATCAGGGACTCGCGCCGGACAGTGGCCTCACTCGATACGCTTATTTACGATATCACCGAGCTCGTGGAGGGAGGGGATACCCTGCTGGTGAATGTTCTGGCGGATACGCGCCAAGCTTTACAGCAGGCTACGGCTGCCCTGGCTCAGATCGACAGCACAGCGGAAAACGTGGATCGTATCGTAGCTGACAACTCCAGCAATCTTTCGCGGTTTCTGGATAATCTCAACCAGACAAGCCAGAACCTCAAAGTCCTTTCCAGCCAGGTGAAAGACAATCCTTTCCTCCTGATCCGCGCCTTTCCGAAAAAAGAGCGTAAATTGAGCCGGTAAGGCGAACATCGTTGCCCTAGCGGGGTATATTTTTTAAAAAGAAATCCGGTCAAGAAAACTATAGAATAAAAAGTCCGGAAAAGAGAAAATATTGGTTTTTCTCCGGGTTTGATTCCCCTAAGGAGTGAAATAAATCATGTCTGGTCAAAGAATGCTCACTTTTATTAAGGATGACGAAGTATTCCATGCCCGGGACGTTCTGCCTGTGCTGCCGCTCAGGGATGTGGTTGTTTTCCCTTATATGGTGATCCCGCTCATGGTGGGCCGTCCAAGTTCTGTTGCCGGTATCGAGGCGGCGATGTTGGTTGACCGCCTGATCCTGCTTCTGGCCCAGGTCGACAGCGAAAATGAGGAGCCTGCAGGCCAGGACCTTTACAAAGTCGGAGTTATTGCCAGAATCCTGCAGACAGTCCGCCTGCCTGATGGCACGTTGAAAATACTGGTCGAAGGACTGGAAAAAATAAAGGCTAAGCGCTTCCCCCCCGGAAGAAATTATATCCGCGCTCAATACCAGATTACCCCTATTTATGCCGATGAATCCAAGGAACTAGAGGCCCTGAGCCGCAAGGCGCAAAGTCTTTTCGAGGAATATGTACACCTCAACCAGCGGCTTCCGGATGAGCTTCTCTCGGCCATCCAGAATGTGGATACCCCGGTAAGGCTCGGCTACGTCATTGCCGGCCATCTCTTGATCAGGATGGCTGACAAACAGGCTCTCCTGGAAAGCCCCAGTCTGTTGAGGCATTTCGCCCTGGTCTGCCAGTACCTGAACACTGAAATGGAAATACTGCGTCTGGAACGCAAGATCGACGACAATGTCAAGAAGCAGATTTACAAGAACCAGCGTGAGTTTTATCTC
>Ga0315289_10007223_pt1 | contig 16211 bp, 10 predicted proteins | sample YL17G11_40_MG_FD_203452 | JGI IMG/M metagenome (GOLD analysis project Ga0315289, IMG submission 203452) | Sediment microbial communities from Yellowstone Lake, YNP, Wyoming, USA - YL17G11_40 | ecosystem: Environmental > Aquatic > Freshwater > Lake > Sediment | place: USA: Wyoming | collected... | reverse complement strand
GCCATGGGCTTTTCGACGTACACGTGCTTACCCATCTTCATGGCCATGACCGCCGCCGGAGCGTGGATGTGGTCGGGGGCGCCGATCACCACGGCGTCGATGTTCTTGTCTTCCTTCTGAAGCATCTCGCGGAAGTCGCGATACACCTTGGCGTTCGGATGCTTCTTGATGGTCTCCGAGGCGCTCTTGAGGTCGGCATCGCACAGGAAGGCGATGTTCTCACTCGAAACACCGTCGATATCCGCCGCACCCCGGCCGCCGACACCGATGCCAGCGATGTTGAGCTTATTGTTGGCCGAGGGTTGCCCGGCCGCCCCAAGGACGTGCTTGGGCACGAACGTGAACGCCGCTACAGCCGCCGCCGCACCAACCAACTCCCGCCGGGACAGGCCCTTGTCCTGCAGATTCTTCATAGCTGCTACCCTTCTTGTTGTCGTTATTGTCATTGCGAGCGCAGCGAGGCAATCTCCCACGTGCCGGATTGAGATTGCTTCGTCGCTGCGCTCCTCGCAATGACATTCGGTGTCTTGGGATCGTTTCTCAGACCTTCATTTCCAGCGGTCCCCAACCCTGGCGCGGCTCACGCCAAGCCAGGTCGTTGATCTTCGGGTCGCTGACGATCTTCCCGGTTTCGTCCAGTTCGAGCTTCTTTCCCGCGCGGGCACAGAGGTTGCCGAGCTGGATGTTGGCGGCCATGGGGCCCGAGTAGCCCCAATTGGATTGACTGAACTCCCGCGGCTTCTCGCCCTTGCAGGCCATGATGAACTCTTCGTGATGGCCCGGCGAGCGTTCCAGCAGTTGCGGGGGACGCCCGAAGTCTTTGCGCCGCGCCTCCGGGATAATCGTCGGGGTCTCCCAGTAATCGCCGATGACCAGCATCTTGCCTTTGGTGCCGATGATCAGGTTTCCCGTTTGCGGCAGTTGGCGCTTGTCGGCCTCGAGTTCCTCCGGCGTGTCCGGCATGAAGGGACGCCCATTTCCATCGACGCCCTCGTACCAGAAGGTCTTGAATCCGGGTCGGCCGTCTTTGGCACGGTAGGTGCTCTTGATCACCATCCCGGCCGGGAATTGATCCTTGACGGGTCCGGTCATGATGAACGGCTCGGCGGTGGCCGCGTAGCCCGGATTCATGATCGCGTAGATCCCGTCGGTCGTGTGGCAAGCCATATCGCCCAGGGCCCCGGAACCGAAATCGACCACGCCCCGCCAGTTGAAGGGATGATAGGGACCGCGCTGCTCCCGGCGGCCCTTCTTGCCCTTTTCCCCGCTCGTTTCACTGTTTTCCTCACGCGGACCGGCGAAGGGCCGCATCGGCGCTGCGCCGATCCAGGCCTCCCAGTCGAGGGTGTCGGGAACCGGACTGGTCCACGTCGGACGGTCGCCGCCCTGCGGCCAGATGGGACGATTCGTCCAGGTGTGGAACTCTTTGATATCACCCACCGCGCCGGCCTTGATGTACTCGTAGGCCAGCCGCCAGCCATTGCCGGAATGGCCCTGGTTCCCCTGCTGAGTGACAACCTTGGGATTCTTGGCGTAGACGGCCGCCAGCAGTTGGGCCTCGCGCACCGACCACGTCAGCGGCTTTTCGGTGTAGCAGTGAATGCCCATGGAAGCGGCGGTCATCGACGGGGCAAAATGGGTATGATCCGGCACCGCCACGAAGACCACATCCAGTTTCTTGCCGTGATTTTCGAATACCTTGCGCCAGTCCGTATACCCGGCCGCCTGTTCCCAGCCCTTCTTGTTATGGACGCCGCCCCACCGGGTCTTGTCCACCTCCGCGAAGGCGATGCACTGAAGGCCGGCCTTACTGCACCAGCCCGTATGGCTGCTCGCCTGTCCGCCCGCCCCGATAAATCCCACCTGGAGCTTCTCGTTGAGTCCCTGGGCCCGGATGAGGCTCGGGAAACCAATCGAGCATGCGGTTCCCGCGGCAACCGTGCCTTGGATAAACTGACGACGTGTGATGCTTGACATGAGCTTAGCTCCTTACCCTATGGTGAATGAATCCTATGGTGAATAAATGCATCGACCAACCGCCTCTTCCTTCCACCCGGCTACAGTTCCCAGCCCTTGCGATAGTGCATCTGGACGTAATCGTTGGCCTTCTTATCGTTGGTGACGACCATCTTCTCGCCGTCCCATTCGAGCTTCTTGCCGACGTTCTCCGGCCGGATCGCGAGATTGCCCATGACGACCATCTCGGTCAGCGGCCCGGAGTAGTCGAAGTTCGAGCACGCCGGCTCGCCGCCTTTGCAGGCCTGAATCCAGTTCTGCTCGTGCGCCTCGCCCGGGATTCTCTTGAGCGTCTGCGGCGGACGCTGGAAGTCCTTCATCATGGCCTCGGGAACCAGACGCGGGCTGTCCCCGTACTCCTCGCACCGCAGGATGCCCTTGCTGCCGATGAACAACACGTGGCTGCTGTCGGGATTCCCCATGGATCGGCCGGGTTCCAGAGCTTCCGGACGAGGCGGCCTCAGACCGCCATCGTACCAGTGAATCTTCACGGGCGGCATGCCTTCCCGGGCCGGATAGTCGAAATGCACGATCGAGGCCAGCGGGAACGTCTCGTTGTTGACCTTCGTGCAACATGCTTCCACGCTGCTCGCATACTTAAGTTTCAGAGCCGAGAAGACCGGGTCCAGCACGTGGCAGGCCATGTCGGCCAGCGCGCCGCCGCCGAAATCCCACCAACCGCGCCAACTGAACGGGGCATAGATTTTGTTGTAGGGCCGCATCGGAGCCGGGCCGATCCAGAGGTCCCAGTCCATCGTCTCCGGCACCGGGTCTTCCTGTTTCGGCCGATCGATGCCCTGCGGCCAAACCGGCCGGTTGGTCCAGGCGTGGACCTCTCTCACTTCACCGATCGCGCCGGCCCAAATCCACTCGCAGATGTCGCGGACGCCATTGCCGGAGTGGCCCTGGTTGCCCATCTGAGTCGCCACTTTGTACTTGCGGGCGGTTTCGGCCAGAAGACGGGCCTCCGACACGAGGCGGGTCAGCGGCTTCTGCACGTAGACGTGCTTGCCGCGCTGCATGGCCGCCATCGCCACCGGCGTGTGCAGATGATCGGGCGTCGCCACAATGACCGCCTCGATCTCCTTCTGCTCGTCGAGCATCTTGCGGAAATCTTTCCACTGCCGGGCCTTCGGATATTTCTTGAAGACCGGGGCCGCATACGCCCCATCCACGTCGCACAGGGCCACGAGGTTGTCGGTCCCGGCGCAGGCACCCACGTTGTTCTGCCCCATGCCGCCGATGCCGACGCCGGCGATGTTGAGCTTCCCGCTCGGCGGCGTGCCGTTGGCGCCGCCCAGCACGTGACTCGGCACGATGGTGAACGCGGCGGCCGCAGCCGCCGCACCCATGAAATGGCGGCGCGACAACGTCTCGCCCTGCCCTTGTGTGCTCCCGGTCTTCTTCATGTTGTTGGTCCTCAGAAGTGACTGTTGATTTGTGCGTGCCACGTGACCCTCTTTATTGCCGTCACGGCTTGATCTGACCCATGATTTGCTGCGCCTGCTCGCGAATCGTATTGTTCTGTGTGCCCTGGATCACCTTTTGGAGCACTTCCTTCACCCGCTGCGGGTTGGCGGCGACCACCGCCGGAGCAATCCGGACCGCCGCCGACTCCGCTTCCAGGTGCAGGGCTACATCGTCGAGGTACCCGGCCGCCATGTTCAGCGCGGCCAGCGACTTGGTGCTCGCCAGACCCGCCAGGACGCGTTTCTTCTCCGTGGCGTCACTCGCGAGGTCCATTGCCTTCTTGTAGAGATCGATCGTCTGCTCGGCAGGCCGGTCGCTTGCGAGGCCGAGCAGCCGCACGAAGCCCCGCAGCGCGACAACCCTGTGCACCTGATTCGTCGAGGTCTGCGCCACCTTGAGCAGATCGGGCACCGGCTCGGCGGTCGGCCAGTCGGAGAGCGCCCGGATCGCCGCATCCTGGACTTCCGGCTCACGGCTCGCCAGGGCGGCTCGCAACGTCGGCAGCGAGCCGGCATCGCCGATCCGGCCGAGCACGCGCAGCAGGGACGCCCGATCCGGGGCATCCTTGACATTCGGCAGCACGGCCTGCACCGCGGCGGACTGACGAGTCTTGTCCTCGATCTTGTGGGCCACGGCGGCCACCATTTTCTCCGCCTCGGCGCGATCCGCCTCGTTCTCCGTCTCCAGCAGCAGGTTCACCAGCGCGGGCATATCCTCCGGCTTGGCCACGATTCTCAGAACCCGCAACGACTCCAGCCGGACCTTGCGATTTTCGTCCTTTCCGGCCTTGAGCAGGGTCTCGACCGCCCCGGCGATGTTGCGCTCGCCGATCGCATCGATCAACTCCACTTTGACCGCGGGATTGGCCGCAGGGAGACTCTTGAGAATCGCCGCATCGACCTGGGCTCCGCGCAGCCGGTAGAGACCCTCACGGGCGGCTTTCTGCTCGGCGCCCTTGCTGGTCGCGGCCCGCTCCGCCAACAGCGGAACGTTCTCCACGCCTCCCAGTTGGCCGAGGGCCCGCAGCGCCGCCACGCGCACCGATTCCTCCTGCGCCTTGCCCGCCTCGATCACGGCCGGCAGAGCCGTCACGTCGCCGCGATCGCCCAGCACGGAAAGCAACTGGACCTGCCCGGTCGCCGGCAGCTTGGGCAGTTCCTGCACAAGGGCCTTGGTAATTTCCGGGCCGGGGATATCTCGCACGATGGCGATCGCGCCGCTCTGCATCTGGGGATCGTTGCTTTTCAAGGCCTTGATCACCATGTCGATGATCTCCTGGTCCGGCTGCTCGGCGGCGCCGGCAGCCGCCACGCCGGGCCAACCCACGGCGACCGCCGCCATCAACAAGAGAAAGAATCTCTTCGATTCCCAAACCATATTACCGTCCTAATCCCCGTGAAAACCACCTGTCCCGGGAACGCGTTCCGGGTGGCAGCGGACGCGCAGCTTGCCGCTGCCACCCTGCTGAGACTTCTAACGCAAAGCCGGGGCGCGACTACTTGGTATCGCCGCGACCGGCCGCGTTGACCATGCCCTTCAGAGCGGCGGTCCGAATCAGTTGCGGCACGCCCTCTTTGTTCAGATTGCGGTAAATCTTCAGCGCGCCGGTCCGGTCGCTCTTGGTCATCATCTTCTCCGCCGCCTTCAGGAGAGCATCATAGACCAGCGTCTTCTGATCCTCCGGGACACTCTGGAGAGCTTTGTCCAAGGCGCTGGCGGCATCGGCACTGCCGATCTTGCCCAAGGCGCTGATCGCGGCCCCGCACAGCGTCTTGTCCGAGCCTTCGACGCACTTGGCGATTTCGGCGGTCGCCGCGGCGCAGCCACGCTCGCCCAGGCTGTTGACGATACCGATCTTGGCCTTGCCTTCGGCCTTCGGCAGGGCGGCCAGCAGGGCCTTGTTCACGGCCTCGCCCGGAATCCGCTCCAGGGCGTAGCGGGCCATGTCCGAGTACTCCTGGTTGGTCAGCATGCCGGACAGCACGGGCACCGACTGCTCCGTCCCGATGATGCTCAGCTCGCGGGCGGCATACTGCTTGCCCGCGTACTTCGCATCCGACTTGAGAACGTCGATCAGGGCCGCCTCGTATTTCTTCAACTCTTCGGGCTTGCCGTAGGCCTTGCGGATCTCATCGCTGAACTCCGTGAGCGCCGCGCGGCTGTCGCCGAAATCGTACGTCTTGATCTTCGCCAACTGTTGTTCCATGCCAGACCCCTTAACTGCTGATGCTCTTGGTTTCGTCGGTACCGGGAAATCCCCCGCCGCAAACTGAATGCCACGCAGATAATGTTCGAGAATCGGCGTGTTCATGAAAATCTCGTTGTTGTGCCCGAGCGAGCAGTAGAAGAGCCGGCCTTTGCCTACGTCCTTGACCCAGGTGATGCCCGTGTCGTTGTCGGACTCGATAACGCCCTTGACGCCCTTTGTCGCCGGGTCGCTCATATCGAGGCTCATCAAGACAAACTGCTTCTCGCGGGAATACGGATTCGGAGCCGTGCGATAGATCTCGTCTTTGACCTTGAAGCCCTGACCCTTGAACGGCGCGGTCAGCGGATGCTCGGGCTCGTCGATCTTGATCGCCACGGTCGTGCCGGCGCCCCAGGGATGGGCCGTGAACTTGTTGCCCATCATCTCCTGCGCTTCGGGCCACTGGTAGAAGTTGTCCGCCGCGGCGTGAATGCCGACGATGCCCTTGCCGCTCTTGACGAAGTCCATCAGGGCCTGGCACCGCTCCGGCGTCGTCTTCGGATCGAACTTCAGGCTGGTCGCGTTGTTCAGGCAGATGATATCGAACTGCTTGAGCGTCTCGGCATTGAAGACCGAGTAATCGTCCGTCACCGCCGTCACTTGGAAGGCCCCGGTCTTCTCGCCCATGATCTTCAGGGCCTCATTGGCCACCGGGATCACCGTGTGGAAGAACGTCTCGCATTTCCAGAAGATCAGCATTTTGCGCGGCTGGGCCGGCTTGGCCACCGCCTTATCCGGCATGGCCGCCTTGATCTTGGCAATCTCCTCATCCGTCACTTTACGCAACTCTTTGGGCGACTGGGCCCACAGCGCCGTCGACAGGCAGAAGCTGACGAGCAGCATCGCGGTGATTCCTTTTGACCTGATCATGCTTGTTCCTTTCTATCTCGAGAGTTCGGTGATCTGTCCATTCGTTCGATTACAGATGCCACGGGGCCCGCATCGGCCGCGACAGCAGCCGATTGGCCGCGTCGTCATTGACAAACAGTTCTTTCTGCGGGTCCCATTGCAGCTTGCGACCCAGCAGCATCGCGATCTCGCCCAGCAGCCCGACGCTGATCGAGCGGCACGCCACCTCGATCGGCGTGATCGTCTTTTGGCGAGACTTCACGCAATCGAGAAAGTTCTGATGGTGGTCCCGGCTGCGGTACAGCTTAACCTCATCCGGTCCGATGGTCTCTTTCCACAGTTCCGGCGGGTTGGTCGCCTGCCGGCCGCGATCGACGTGGACCCAGCCCTTCTCGCCATACCAAACGGTACCCATGCCCTTGGGTACCTGCCGGTCGTTGGCCACGACCATTTCCACCCCGTTGGCGTACTTGCAGGTGAATTTGTAGGCGGTCGGGACGTCGAAGATCCCGTCCTTCGGGTACTCGCCCTTGCCCTCGATCTCCACCGGGCCGGTGTCGTCCATACCCAGGCCCCAATGGGCGATGTCGATGTGATGGCCCGCCCAGTCGGTCAACTGGCCGCCGGAATAGTCCATCATCCAGCGCCAATCCCAGTGCATTACGCCCCGGAACGGCACCCACGGCGCTGGGCCCAGCCAGAAGTCCCAATCGACGCCCTCCGGCACCGGCTGGATCGGATTGTTCTTGCCCGGACTGCCGGTCGGCAGGCCCACCTCCACGCGGGTGACCTTTCCGATCCGCCCGTTGCGGACCAGCTCGCAGCCATGATGGAAATTCTCCACGGACCGCTGCCAGCTCCCGGTCTGCCAGATCCGGCCGTACTGGTTCATCGCATCGCGCATCACCTTCGCCTCGTGGATCGTGCGGGCCAGAGGCTTTTCGCCATAGATGTCCTTGCCCGCCCGGGCCGCCATCACCACCGGAATCGAATGCCAGTGGTCCGGCATCGCCAGGGATAGCGCGTCGACATCGTCGCGTGCGATCAACTCGCGGAAGTCGTGGTAGATCACGCAAGCCGAGTTGCCATACCTCTTGTCCACGAGGCCTTTGGCCTTTTGGGCGTTGCGTTGATCCACGTCGCAGATCGCGAGGACCTGGGCCGCCTTCTTGCCCAGGAAGTTCCTCATGTTGCCGGTGCCCTGGCCGCCAACGCCAATGCAGGCCATCGTGATCCTCTCGCTGGCCGCGACGGCGCCATTGGCTCCCAGGGCCGAGGAGCTGACGATGTACGGGAATCCCACCGCCGCCATCGAGACACCCGCGGCGTTTCGCAGGAACTGCCGGCGCGACAGGTCTATTCTGGTCATGTACCGTTCTCCCATTCTTGTATCAAATGTGCCAGGGACTGCGCATCGGGCGGGACAGCATGCGGTTGGCTTCCTCGTCGCCGATGAATACCTGGCGTTTCGGGTCCCATTTCAGGGGACGCTTGAGCGCGTAGGCGATGTTGCCAAGGTGGCACACGGTCACCGAACTGGCGCCGATCTCAATCTTGCAGATCGGATCGCTCCGTTTGCGGATGGCTTCGAGCCAGTCGGTGTAGTGATTTCTGCTATTGTAGAGATTGACCTGGTCGGCGCCGATCTTCTGGTCCTTGAGACTGTCCGGCCACGTTTTCAGATAGCCGCGATTGACCTCGACCTTGCCCGTCGTGCCTTCGAAGAGCACACCGTTGACGTTACGCCCGCGATTGGCCTTGACGCGCTCCAACCACAGCGGATAGGCATCGCCCTTGAAGGGCAAGCCGGTGCCGTCTGGGCCCCGGACTTGGCCATCCCGTGTCATGGTGATCCCGTCGGCATACCTGTAGGTGAGGACTTTGTGTTCGCCGCCATCAGGCGGGTAGATCTCGACCGGACCGCTGCCGTCCATGCCGAGACCCCATTGGGCGATGTCGAAGTGGTGAGCGCCCCAGTCGGTCATGCCGCCGCCGCCGTAGTAGCTGTAATAGCGCCAGTTCGGGAAGCCGTCGAAACTGATGTGCGGCGCCAGGTCATTGTTGTAGGGTCGCCACATCGCCGGGCCGACCCACATATCCCAATCGAGATAGTCCGGCACGGGCTCAGGCGGCAACACTTTGTCCTCCGGCGGCCCGCCGACGTTGACCGTCACATGCTTGATGTCGCCGATGTAGCCATTCCGTACCAGCTCGCAGGCGAAGCGGAACTCCCGAGAAGACCGTTGCATGCTGCCCGTCTGGAACACGCGGCCGTATTGTCGGACCGTCTTGACCATCGCCTGGGCCTCGGCAATCGTCTGCGTCAGCGGCTTTTCGCAGTAGACGTCCTTGCCCGCCCGGCACGCCTCGATCGTGGTGACCGCATGCCAGTGGTCGGGGGTCGAGATGACCACCGCATCGATATCCGGCCGGGCCAGCAGTTCGCGAAAGTCACTGTACCGCGCGCAGCCTTTATAGGACCCATCCTTCTTGTCGGCGTAGTACTTCTCGACGATGTTCGTCGCGCCGCGCTCGAGCTTGAGCTTGTCCACGTCACAGGCCGCGACGACTTGCGTACTGGGCAGCAAGAAAGACCGCATCAGGTGCTGGCTCTGCTTGCCGCAGGCGATGAAGCCGATAGTGATTCGCTCGCTGGGCGGCGTCTGGCCTTGCGCCCCAAAGACCGACGACGGTACCACATACGGGACAGCCGCGACCGCCGCCGCACCGGCCGCCCTCTTGAGGAAGTCCCGCCGGTTCATATTTGTTTGCGCCATTCAACTACCCTCTCATAAGTGCAAAGATGCCAAAGACAGGGATGGCGTCTTTCGTGGCGAGGGCGTCCCGCCCTTGCGTGGCGAGGCCATCTTGGCCTCGCCGTGTCGAAGGCGTCCCGCCTTCGAATCGCCGGCACGAGCTGCCCCCGCGCAGGCGGGGGATGCCCGCGACACAGGAAACAAGGGCAAGATGCCCTCGCCACGGTTGTTCATCCGTCGCCAAGCCCTGCGGACCCGACGATGCCACCCAACTCAAAAGCCGCTCTTCTGTCGCGGGTCGCATGCAACTATCTTCTCATAATGTCATAGATGCCAGGGACTTCGATACGGCCGGCCCAGCATCTGGGAAGCGACCGGATCACCGATAATCTCTTCGGTTTCCGGGTTGAAACGGATCTTGCGGCCCAGCCACATGGCAATCCGCCCGAGATGCCCCGGCGTGGCGGAGCGATGGGCGCTTTCACAGGGCGTGATGGTCTCCCGGCGGCTCTTGATGCAGTCGAGAAAGTTCCGCCAGTGACCCGGTGAATCATAGAGATGGACGTCGCCGGCCCCGAGCTTTTCCAGCTTCAACTCTTTGGGCTCGGTTTGCACGCTCTTGCCGAGATCGCCGCGGCTGACCCAGACCCAGCCCTTGTCGCCGATCCACTTGGTGCCGCCACGGATGTCCTTGTGCCCGCCGGCGATGACCATCGTCACCCCGCCGGGGTACTTGGCGGTCAGCCGGTACCGCGTCGGGCTGTCGTAGAGGCCGTCCTTAGGATACTCGCCGGTGCCCTCGATCTCCAAGGGACCCGTGTTGTCCCAGCCCATGCCCCAGTGAGCGATGTCCACGTGGTGGCCCACCCAGTCCATAAGCTGCCCGCCGCCGTAGTCGAGGACCCACCGCCAGTTCTTGGGCAGCAGCGCGGGGCGGAAAGGCGTATACGGGGCCGGCCCGATCCACCTGTCAAAATCGAGCCCTGCCGGCGGGGCCACAATCTGCTCCTGGCCCGCCGTCTTGGCGAAATCGGAGTGCCCTGCGGGCAGGCCGACCTCGACCGTATGGACCTTGCCGATCCGGCCGTTGCGGACCAACTCGCACGCGAAGCGAAAATGTGCCTGGGAGCGCTGCCAACTGCCGGTCTGCCAGATGCGGCCGTACTGCTTGACGGCGTTGCACATCGCCCGGCCCTCGCGGAGGTCATGCGAGAGGGGCTTTTCCCCGAAGATGTCCTTGCCGGAGCGGGCGGCTTCGATGGCCGGGATGGCGTGCCAGTGGTCGGGCAGGCCGAGCGACACCGCATCGATGTCCTTGCGGGCCAGCAACTCGCGAAAGTCGTTGTAGGCGGCACAATCCTGGTTACCATACCGCTTGTTGACGCTGTTGACGGCTCCCTGCAGCGTCTTTTTGTCCACGTCGCAGATCGCCACGATCCGGCAGTCTTTCTCCCGGAGAAATTGGCCCATATTGGAGCCGCCCTGCCAGCCAACGCCGATGCAGCCCATCGTGATCCGTTCGCTGGGTGCGACGTTGCCCTCCTTGCCGAGAGCTGAAGAGCTGATGATGTATGGAAACCCCGCTACCCCCATTGCGGTGCCGGCCGCCCCGGTCAGGAACCGGCGCCGGCTGACGTTCTGGTTCATGCTCATGCCAGCCGCTTTCTTTGCACCTGGGTGGCATCGTCAAGCCTGTTCGTAGCGACGCCGCAAGGCGTTTGTGTCGCGGGCGCTCGCGCCCGCGACACGTTTCCGATGCCCTCACGGGCACACTACAAACCGGGCCTTGACGCTGCCACCCGGCCTATTGCGAGGCCCGGATGCTTTCGCAACCTCCGGGCCTCACTGTAGTTATGACTATTTCTTTTCGAAAGCCGAATCGAAGGCGACCTGCGACGGCTTAAAGTCCGCCTTCTTGATGAACTGCACGGCTTCGGCCGCCCCGTGCTCGCGGTCCATTCGGCTGTCTTCCCACTCGATCGAGAGCGGGCCTTGATAGCCCACGTCGTTCAACGCGACGACGATCTCCTCGAAGTTGATGTCCCCGTGGCCGATGGACCGGAAGTCCCAGTACCGGCGCGGGTCGGCGAAGTCGATGTGCCCGCCGAAGACGCCGACGGTGCCATCCCCGTGGCCCCACCACACGTCCTTCATGTGGGTGTGCCAGATCCGATTGCCGAACGTGCGGACGAACTTCACGTAATCGACGCCCTGATAGCCGAGGTGGCTGGGGTCGTAGTTGAAGCCAAAGCACTCGTGTTTCTTGACGGCGTCGATGGCCCGCTGGGCGGAAGCGATGTCGAACGCGATCTCGGTGGGGTGGACCTCCAGGCCGAACTTGATGCCCTCCTCCTTAAAGACTTTGAGGATCGGCTTGAAACGCTTGGCGAAGTCCGCGTAGCCGGCGTCGATCATGTCCTTCGAAACCGGCGGGAACGAGTACAGCAGGGGCCAGATGGAGCTGCCGGTAAAGCCGTTGACGACGCCGATACCGAGCTTCTTGGCCGCCCTGGCGGCGTCGATCATGTTCTGTGCGGCCCGCTGCCTGACGCCTTCAGGCTCGCCGTCGCCCCAGATCTCCGGCCCGACGATGCTCTTGTGACGCTGGTCGATATTGTCGCAGATGCACTGGCCGACCAGGTGGTTCGAGATGGCGAACACCTTCAGCCCGTACTTGTCGAGCAGCGCCCGTTTGGCCTTGCAGTACTTGTCGTCCTTGAGGGCCTTGTCCACCTCGAAGTGGTCGCCCCAGCAGGCCAGCTCCAGGCCGTCATAGCCCCAGCTCTTGGCTTTCTGCGCCAGGACCTCCAGCGGCAGGTCTGCCCACTGTCCCGTGAAAAGCGTTACTGGTCTTGCCATCTCGTACCTCCTTATCAAATAGAGTCAACCTTCCCACGCATCCCGTTCCAAACATCCTCACCACATTGTTGGATATGCACCCGGCTAAACCCTCGTGGCGTTTTCGCGAAAGGCAGCACACCACAGGCGAACATGCCCTAGGTTGTCGGCAGCCATCCACCACAACGCCACAGAGCTCATGCCAGACTCGGGATCCCTGCTAAGATAGTCCAATCGGCGCGAAACCCCGGAACACCTTGAGTAAGACGCCTACCTACACGGAAAGCGCGCTCAAAACCGGCCCAAGCTCCCGATCTATGGCATTCGATCCTCGGTCAGGTCTGGCAACGAACGTCTTAATACGTCGACCTCAACTTGGACACCCAGATCTTTGAGACGCGCGATGCAGCGGACGACTTCTTCGATATCCGTTGATAGCCCTGGGCAAAGACTGCCTGGGCGACAGAAGTCGTCCATCGCTCGGCTGGCGATCCGTTCGCAATTCTGTGAGGCCTGGGTTCGCTGCCCACACAGTGCCCAGCGAATACGTGCATTCCGCATGCCGTGCCGAGCTTCGTGTGTCCCCTGGCTATAGCCACGCGATGACCAAGTGCTTTCAGGCACCGTCGGGACGCAAGATCGTTCTGCCATCCCGTCATCCGAGGGCACACTGGATATTGTCGCGGCGATCTCGTTGACCTCGTCTGCTATCGCTCGCAGCAAGCCTGGCGGACTCGATCCACTGAGTGGACTAAGGACTATGTCAATACATCTCGACATCAGTTGCCTCCATACGTCTCCTTTCCAGGATAATGAAGTTTGAGGTCCACGTCAAAGCCCGCCCCGCCGCCGGAGCGGCAACAATCGCCGAGTACTGCGATCAGATGCGCAACAGCCTCGGCCACCTGGGGGCAATCAACCGGCCCTTCCGGCGCGCGGATACGGACACGCATCGCCTCCTTGACCTTCTCTGACTTCTTTCCACCCACCAATGAGCATACTTCTCTCGCAATAGCTGAAAAATCCGTATCGACTTGTCCACTGGTTGAGATGGGCCTGCCATCCGTTGGGCGAACCATCATGTGAGAAAGCCACGGGATACAGTCCCATGCACAGGGGCGCACGATGACTGGCAGTATAACCAGACCTTCCCTCTCCCTCCTCCTTAGAAGGCGCACTACCTCCACATCGCATATGAAGGGTGAGGCGAGAAAATCAGGCGAAATCATTAGGATCGCCACCTGACACACGTGCATTGCTCGTTCTATAGCACTGCGCCAATCATGGCCCGCGGATATATGCGCATCATCCCAAGTCTGAAGCACGCCCTTAAGTACAGCCAGGTGCCTCACAAGCTTGCCTTCCCAAGCCTTATCCCTGTGGCTATAGCTGATGAAGACCAACGGTCCGCCCGGATCATCCGGCTTGCCTCTCTGCAACCGGCCGTTTGCGCGTCGCAACGCCCGAGACATGGCAGGCTCCGCCCTTCGCGCACCCGTCCGGATTGTCACATTTCGGCTCGCATCATAGTTGAAACCGAAGCACTCGTGGCCCCTGACGGCGTCAATCGCCCGCTGGGCGGAAGCAATATCGAACGCAATCTCGGTGGGGTGGACCTCCAGGCCGAACTTGATGCCCTCTTCCTTGAAGGCTTTGAGAATCGGCTTGAAACGCTTGGCGAAGTCCGCGTAGCCGGCGTCGATCATGTCCTTCGACACGGGCGGGAACGAGTACAGGAGGTGCCAGATGGAGCTGCCGGTAAAGCCGTTGACGACACCGACGCCAAGCTTCTTGGCCGCCCTGGCCGCATCGATCATGTTCTGAGCGGCCCGCTGCCGGACGCCCTCCGGGTCCCCGTCGCCCCAGATCTCCGGCCCGACGATGCTCTTGTGACGCTGGTCGATGTTGTCGCAGATGCACTGGCCGACCAGATGGTTCGAGATGGCGAACACCTTCATGCCGTACTTGTCGAGCAGCGCCCGTTTGGCCTTGCAGTACTTGTCGTCCGTGAGGGCCTTGGCCACGTCGAAGTGGTCGCCCCAGCAGGCCAGTTCCAGGCCGTCATAGCCCCAGCTCTTGGCCTTCTGCGCCAGGACCTCCAGCGGCAGGTCCGCCCATTGTCCCGTGAACAGCGTTACCGGTCTTGCCATTCTTTACCTCCTTATCGCTGGCACCATAGACGCAAAACATTGCGTCTCCACTCTGCAAAGCGTCTCTTCGCAAAGAAAAACGCTCACTATCCCCGTTTTATTGCGAGTTCACCGTGGCGAGGGCGTCCCGCCCTTGCGTGTCGCGGGCATCCTGCCCGCGATTCGAGGGCAAGATGCCCTCGACACCAAAGAACAAGGCCAAGATGGCCTCGCCACAAGCAGAGCACAAGGACTCTCGTCCCCGGCTTCACAGGGGGGCACGGGACACGATCCTCCTTGGCACTCCAGGGACGTACCATTATACAAGCCCCCCCTCCGCAAGCAACGCCAATTTCCCGCCATTTCTCCGACACGGATTCACCGACCGCCGCCCAGTTTTTTCTATTTTTTCTCTTGACTGAGCGAGCCATCGGTGGGCAGAATTATACTGGTTGGTGCCCAGACTACACGAGAGAGACATCATTCGCTTGACACGCACCTGTCTGGGCAACGGAGCATCAGCCTATTTCTTTGTGCCCGTGCTTGTTGTATGGAGAGGCAGAAGCGATCATGAACACACGATGTCTCATGGCGTTCTTCACCGCTCTTCTTATAGTCTCTCTCCCAGTTCTGGTGGTCTGCAAGGACAAGACCTCGACAACTGCCAGAACGGACAGGATTCAACTATGGGGAAATGGCTCCTGGTATCTCCTGGGAGTGAACTATCCCTGGCTCAACTATGCGCACGATTTCGGGGCCACAGCCTGGGGCCACGATGGCGTGTCCGCCGATGCCAGCAAGAAACAAGTCGACGCCGACTTCGCCTACCTAAAGAGCCAAGGGGTCCACGTCGTGCGCTGGTTTTTGTTCGGCGACTGTCGAGCAGCGCCCGAGTTCGGTCCGGAGGGGACCGTCACAGGCTTTGACGAGCACTTCTATCCCGATCTGGATGCAGCCCTCGCCATCGCTCAGAAGCACGACATCTATCTTATTCCGGTCCTGCTCGATTTCCATCTTGCCGATGGGGCCAAGAACGACAATGGCGTTCAGTTGGGCGGGCGATCTGCATTGATGACGGACAGTCGAGTGCGGCAATCGTTCCTCGACAAGGCCCTCACGCCCCTCCTCGAACGATATGGCAAGAACCGCAATATCATCGCCTGGGACGTGATAAACGAGCCCGAGGGCGCGATGGCCATCCCCGGGGGCAAGTGGGTCGCGGAATCCGTTAGTGCTGAGGCAATGCAATCCTTCGTTAAAGAGGTGGTCGATTGCATCCATGCTCACTCGTCACAGCACGCTACGCTGGGCAGTGCCTCGCGCCAGTGGCTATCCTACTGGAGAGACAGTAAGCTGGACTTCTATCAGTTTCATTATTACGACAGGATGGAAAGCCAATCCCCACTGGCTTACCCCTGCGCCAATCTGAAGTTGGACAAGCCATGCATCGTCGGTGAATTCCCGACCAAGAACACCAAGCGAACGATGGCACAGTATCTAAATACGGTCTCGAACAACGGCTACGCGGGTGCCCTGGCCTGGAGTCATCGGGCTGGAGATGAGGCAACTGGTTTTAGGGGTGTTACGGGCGAATTCAACGTCTGGTCGAAAAAAAACACAATCGAAGTTAATATCGAATCTAGAAGAAAGTAGAATACCATGGGAAAGGGGAGCTATAAGATGGGATCAAACAAGATTGGTGTTGTTGTAGCATTAGTTGGGGCTGCTCTAGCGTTGATTACATCGGTGGCCTCGCTGGCAATGTTACTTGGGACATTTAGTGCGAGAATTGACAATTTGGAGAAAGGTGTTCAATCGTTACTTGAAAGGACAAATAGACTGGAACCGACTGTTGGCCGTTTGGAAGGGCGAACGGGTGGACCGGTGACTGGCGCTGAGAAGCAT
>Ga0315289_10007222_pt1 | contig 16214 bp, 15 predicted proteins | sample YL17G11_40_MG_FD_203452 | JGI IMG/M metagenome (GOLD analysis project Ga0315289, IMG submission 203452) | Sediment microbial communities from Yellowstone Lake, YNP, Wyoming, USA - YL17G11_40 | ecosystem: Environmental > Aquatic > Freshwater > Lake > Sediment | place: USA: Wyoming | collected... | reverse complement strand
TGCTTCCGCTGAAGCTAGTACGTCGGATATCGAGTCAGAGGCTTTCTTTCTCGGCATAATTCATCATAATATTCTGGTGAGCTTGCCGTAGATGAAGGTTTGCATTATCGGTACCTTGGTGCGGGCGTCGTAATTTGAACCGTCGTCCGTCGTCGTTCTTGGTTTCTTTGTGTGTGTGTGTGGGTGCCTTGGTGCGCGACGACGACGACGAAAAACGCCCCTCCTCCCCTCCTCTCCAATGAGGGTTCAAATTAAGATGACCGCACCATGAGACCCACACACACAAAGAAACCTAGTTCAAATTACGATGACCGCACCACGAGAACCCACACCTCTCCAACCTATCGCGGCTCATTACAAGATGCCTGGTTAGGGGGAGGCGCTCCCTAACAACCCCTCTGCGATGCTACGAAATAGCGAAGAAAGAAACTATGCAGTCTTGCTGTCAAGAGCAAAAGTGTACAATCCAACTCCCGGCTCAGGGTCTCTGATCCGGGGCCAACACTGTAATGTGAGCCTCTTTGTTCACAAGATAGCAGCTAATGCCAAGCTGGATGCGCGCCCAGGAAATCCTATCGACCATTCGACGGTACGTTGTGAAGTCCGGAAGCCCCAAAGCTACTTCAGAATTGGGATTGTCGCTCTTGGCAAGCAAGCAATCAAAGACGGCGTCTCTGAGCCAGTGTCGTGCTTGAGTTGACGGAGTGGTCCGTTTAATGTCTCCCTTCTTGCCGCCGAGCGAATCTGATGCATACCGCTGTGAGGGGTATCCTTTGACAGAGATAACGCATCTGCGACCGCCCTTCTCTGCCAGTATGTCAGGCCCCTGCTCCTTGATGCTTGTGTTAGCAATCTTGAGGGTGTTGTACCCAGAGCATCGAAGAAACTCAGCAATCTTATTCTGAATGTTACCTTCCCAGAACCAATCAGTCCGTGGTTCCCAGACCGTCTCCGGTTCTGTGAATGCGGCATCTGCATTGAGAGCATCCTTCGTGATGAATTCAAATGTGAGGAATACATTCGAGCCTTGTCTGGGACCGCGACGGCCGACCAACTTCAACCCGTTTCTTCTAAGAAAATCAGCTGACTGAAGAGCAGAGCATACCGCGGGCAACCTTGAATGCAGGCCCATGGCTTCGTGAACATCACCAGCCCGTAACCTGAAGCTTCTTTCCTCACGGTGACGAGCAGGGGTTACGTATCGCTGCCTCACAAAGGATCGTATGTCGTCAGCCAGTCTTGGCATGCCAAGATCCTCCCCAAAAAAGGGTCTAGCCCGAGCTCTCCTTACATTCACACTCGGCATCCTTGGGACTGTCTTCAATCGTACACGAAAAGACATACTCTGTGGCCGGCTTCTTGTCTGGGTCATTGTGATAGTGCTTGATTGTTACCAACCAGCCACTCCCGTGCTGCACGGACTTGATGTCGAACTTGTTGTTCATGAAGAGGGCGTTAGGACATACGCGACCCATCTTAAGAGCTGCGAAGTATTTTGCGTCGTCAGAATTCAATAGTATCATACACGAGTCCATAGCTAAAGCATATTACGCTTTGCACGGCTAGGGGAAGAATCCCCTAACAACACGTTCACTGCTGACTTCGAGTCTACACAAACACCTCTTTGTGGGTGAAGATGTACAGGATGATGGCGGTCACAACAAGGACGGCGCCGAAAATCGATAGTTCATACATGGGAAGTAGTACTCCGACCAGTACAAAGATGCTGCCCACAGCTAGAAGCAAGGGAAGGAACTGCCTCGGCATCGTGTACCTAATTGAAAGAGACACCAATCCGGCTGCAAATGCCGCTGCGAGCAGTCTCTGAACAAAGGAAACACTGAGTTGTTGTAGAATCCAAGAGAGAATATCAGATGAAGATGGCGGCATCTTCTTCTCTGGATTGATCATTTTCGCAAGAATCTGCTTTTCGTTTGAGAAAGTCTTAGGATAGGCTACTGGACTGCCTATAAGCGGGTGCCAATACTCCACCGCCTTTACAGTTATCCTGATCGCGATATCGATTGTCTCACTCGGTCCCAGCCCGACTTCCACATCAGTGACCAAAAACTCGAATGTGAATGGTCCCCAAATCTGACCTGCCTTCAGCATTTGGAGCTGACCTCCAGGCTTGGGAAACTCCATTTTGCCGATAGTCAAGACAACCTCTATTGATTGGGCTTCAACCTCCGACGTTGTTTGTGAAAAATGCGTCACATTCATCCAAATGCGCACTTGTTCAGTCCTGTTAGTCAAGAAGACTTTCGGCAATTCGTAGTAGACTCTGTAATTGGTTGGAGGACCAAGACCACCTGGCTCAGGATGCTCAAAATACCCGGTCTGCATCTCTTCCGCTGCGACGAAAGGCCCGAGAAAAAGCACGAGCAGCACAGAAATGGAGAAGGCTAATGTCCTCGCAGACAATCCGATCGCTTCTCTGGGCACTGCATAGCTGTGGATGGTCACACATTAGTCTTAGTCCCAGCCATGTCGTCCTTTTCTCAAGCATTTAGGAAATGGAAAACACACCACCTACTCAGCCATCAGAGAATTCATGGATGAGTGGGAGAAGCTTTTACCAAATACAGTCAAGAGCCTAATGAGTGCGGAGAATTAGGTATCGCCGAAAGCTAGATAGAGATGGACGAGGTGAATTTACGTCAGACTGGTGCCTGACAACCTTCCTGCGGTGATACCGCTGGATATCAAACTCCTAGGTCACATCGAAAAGCAAGTTCGACTAACGAAGTGTGAAGCGTTGCGACTTGGCAGAGCACGTAGCGTTGTGGATCTTCGAACCGTTGAAGGCCGAGTTGCATTGAGGTACTGGCAGGGGTACGCGTCGGTGATTCCTGAATGCTTGGACTTCCACGGACGCATGACAACGACCCATCAGAATAATGCGTCTGATCCTGTCAACTTGGCGTTGAATTATGCGTATGGCGTCTTGGAGGGTGAGTGTCGAGCAGCAATCAACACCGTAGGCTTGGAACCATCAGTAGGATTCCTACACGAGACAAGCGACTATCAGACGAAGCAGTCGTTGGTGTATGATCTTCAGGAGCCGTTCCGTTGGATAGCAGATGTGGCGGTCATGGAGTCTTTTGAGTCGGGAGTGTTGGATTTGTCGGATTTCTACTTCACAGGTGACGATTACAGGTACCGCTTCGAGCCAGAAGCGAAGGAACGTTTCTTGGACTTGCTTCGTGAGCGGTTCAATTCAGCGGTCAGGTACAAGGGGCGTGCATTCAAGTGGGACTCAGTTATCGAGCAGAAGACAGTTGAGCTTGGCCGTTACCTCGTCGGTCGAACTGGTAGACTCGGTTTCTCCGAACCTTCACCTAACCTCCATAGGACGGATGACCGCGAGCTACGGAGACGAATCCTGGGGCTCTCTCAACGAGAGGCTCAGAGGCTTGGAATCGGGAAGAGTACGCTTCACTGTCTTCGCAAGAAGACCGAAGGACATACTCCTCTGAGGCTGCATCACAGCGTGCGAGAGCGATTAACGGAATTGGCGGTTTGAATAGCCAAGTCATTTGGTTTGGTCTGTGTTCCTATAAACTTACGCGAGAACCGGTCTACTTTTGTCGACCACATTAGTCGAATCAATACTTCAGCGAAACAGCACAGAGAGGATCGAATTCACTCGGAACGGTATGAGTGCGACCCCAAGTTGAGCGGACCTCTTTTCCGTATAACGAGTCTTGACAGTCAGGTTGCTGACAGTCACAACAGTCAACTTAAGTTCCGCTAGCACCAGTCCTTGTGCCGCATGATTGAGGTTATGTCTGTTGAATGTCGAGCTGCAGTTGCCCTCCCTAGACTCGCAATGGGTCAACGTGCTTGTTCTGATTGTCGTCGCCGTTGCCACGATCTACTACGCTCATTACACACGCAAGTTGTTTCAGCAAACGAAACGGAGCGCGGACGAGATGTATGAGGCTCGTCTAGCAGAAATCGAGCCCCGCGTGAAATCGACACTGGGTTGGATTGGACCCATGGCGGCCTCGCTCAAGATACAGAACTTGGGACAAGGCCCTGCGAAGAATTTGGCCATCGAGTATTCATTCAAGCCATCTGATGATCCTGCAAAGAAGTGGTCGCAGCAAGTGCTGGCTCCTAACGAGTACGTCCGCTTGTTACTAGACCCAATTGAATTTGATCAATTGGTCGCCAAGTATGATGAGATCGATGTCCGAGGATCTTGCGAGAACTTCACGGGCAGCAGGAAATATGATATTGTCGATACGATTAGATTGAAGGAAGTTCAAGAAACCCTTAAGAAAGCCCCTCAACTCCTGGAGACTTCTGCCGAAGAACTCCTAAGAGATATTCAGAAGGAGCTGGAGGAGCTCAATAGAAATGTTGAGACTATCAACAATGCTTTGACGGAATCTGGCATCATCACGAAAACCAAGTCGGAGAAAGCATCTGAAGATGCGGAGCTTCTATCTCGCCTAAAAGAGATGCGTGAAAAAGCGGGACGACAGGAGTAGTCGGAAAACGTGCCGACCACGCGTGCGCTCATAAGTAGAATTGACCTGTTGGCCAACAAGTGCGGCGTCATATTCAATTATTCTTGGAAGGATGATTTGCGCAGGGTTTATGTCCGAGGGAGTCGGGATGCGGTCGCTTTCGTTTCACGAGCCCGATGGATATCTGTAACCTTCACTCTCCTGCTCGAAGACATGGCCCCCTTCAAGGCTACGTTGGACAAAGCCCTTGGAGAACTCCAGACAACCTATCATGTGACAACCTCAGAGTCTTTGTCGTTGGGAATAGCTGAAATCAAAGTAAAGGCGTACACTGCGTGAGCTATCTCAGTGTGCCTGAATCTGATTTGTGTATGCACACCACGATACACGACGATTAAGAGCCCCTTACCTATGACCAACTGAGGTAGGTTTCACTTACATCTGTCCTTTCTACACCTTCCGACGTGAATGATCGGCCAATGGAGAAACCGGAACAGTGGGGCAGTCTTTTGTAGGTGGACTGCCTTGAGAACACTTGTGTGTGCGCACCAATTGTGGAGGCTTCGAGATGAGGTTCTTTCCGTGGTCCTATCGTTATGCTGATGAGATCCTCAACGGTAAGCTTGCCCTGAGGAAGGAGATCGAGGACGCAATAAGACCGATCCAGATTCCTGCAGCTAGACTCTCCAGGCCCACTCCTCCAATGGGCGAGCTTCGAAGAACTGGAGTTTGAAAGCGAATGAAAGCGTCCTCAACGACAGAAACAGATCGCATAGAGAAGGCTTTAATGACAACCGGGTTTCCGCTCGAGCTGCAAGTGGCCGAAATACTTCGCCGGAGAGAATACGAAATATATGGAAATCAGTTCTTCGAAATCGACGACAAGATCAAGGAAATCGACATGGAGGCCTGGATCCCAGTAAAGATTCCAGATTCGTACAGAATCTGGTGCCTCAACCCCGAAATTGTCATCGAATGCAAAATGAGCAAGAAGTACAGCTGGGTATTCCATAGAAGCCACACGGTCGTCGGGCACTCGGACCTAGCTCAAGGGATAGATGCGATTACACTAAAGCATGGCCACGGACACGGGCTACTGGGCGATATTCTCTCCTTCGAGCACTATCATGAATCGCATGTGGCCAGCACATTCGCAGTCCTAGACGTAGAGAGAGGGCGCCTGTCAGAACGAGATGAGGTTTTCGATTCGACGAGCAAATTGAGCCAATTTGTGAACTACAGAGTGGAAAACTTGATGCGCTATTTTGGCCACGACAGACGAGACATATTGTTTTTCTTCCCCATGTTAGTCTTCAACGGCATGATTTACGAAGCAGACTATGATGGCGGAGAGTTGTCGATTCTTCCAATCGACTCGATTGTGTTGGAAGCACGCACTATCTCCCCAATCACAGGCAGACTTGCCCCCATGTATGTCGACGTCGTGACGAGCGGGCACTTTGAGAATCACTTGGACATAATCGAAAAAGAGGTCAAGCTCGCGTCCCGCCATCTTGACAAGGACGCAGTCCAAGCCAGCCTGAACAGCTATCTATCTCCTAAGATGAGGCAACGATCTAGACGCAAGCGATGAGAAACTGACTGACAATAGGCCGGCTCCAATATGGAGTCAAACCGTCCAATAGTGATCCTTGACGAGTAAACCGATTCGATAAAGGATGCTTTACATTTTCTCTCGTCGTCGTTCGTTTTGTGTGTGTGTGTGCGCACCAGCCTACCCACACACACACAAAAACCCGCTCAACCACTGTCTTGCGTGCTCCCACTTCTCTTCGCAATATCGCCTAGCGCCCTGAATACGAGTGTTGAAGCAGCGATTGCTCTCTGAGCCATGGGGCGATCGACATCGAAAATTAGTTAAACCTGAAGAGCGTTTCTTCACGTGAGAGATAGTAAATGCCTCCGAGTTTCAAGAAAGTCTTGGGGATAGGGTATAGCGAGGGAGACCTTCCAAAGGAACACTGGGACAGAATGAAACGACTTGCCAGCAACATTGTCATGCTTCCCAAAGACAGCCCTATGATTCCGAAGGAGTTGACTGCAACCGATTGTCTTCTGGTGAAATTGGGTGCTACTGTTGACAGAACCATGATGGACATGGCTCCTGAGCTTCGCTACATCGGGATGCTCGGGACGGGTTACGGGAGAATCGACACTAAGTATGCAGCCACTAAGAAAATCGCAGTCTGTAACATTGCCGGTTACAGTACAGAAGCAGTAGCTGAACTCGTTTTTGCAGTTCTCCTGGAACATGCTCGCGAAGTTGAACGCGCAAGGCGACAAGCAAGAGAGGGCAACTATTCAGAAGCTGGCTTTACGGGTCACGACCTAAGGGGAAAGGCTCTGGGCATAGTTGGGCTCGGGAGAATAGGATCAAGAGTGGCTGAAATTGGATCCAATGGGTTCCAAATGGATGTAAGGTACTGGTCAAGAACTCACAAGAAGAATTATGAAAAGATGGGAGTCAAATACCAGGACTTGGAAACCCTCCTGAAATCGAGTGATTTTGTCTCCTTGCACTTGGCCTTCAACGATGAAACGAAGAATTTCTTGGATGAAAAGAGAATCAACTTGATCAAATCAGGGACAGTTGTCGTCAATCTCGCTCCGATGGAGTTGGTCGATACTAGTGCCCTCGAAAGGAGATTGGAACGGGGAGATATCGTTTTCATTCTTGATCACTCCGACGAGCTATCCGAGGCGCAGGCTAAGCAGCTAGCAAAGTACAGTAATTGCATCATGTATCCACCGATTGGTTATACTACTGTTGAATCCACCTTGGCGAAGCAAACAGTCTTCTTGGACAATATTGAGAACTTCTTGAGAGGCAGACCGACAAACAAAGTCAACTAGATCTGTTGAAATGCATTGCATGGTCATGCGTCATGCAATCCAGAGCTAGTATCGTTGTAATAGGTGGTGGTGTAATAGGATGCAGCGTTGCGTATCACCTCACAGAATGGCAAGATGCGAGCGTCATTTTGCTGGAGAAGCGCGAAATTGGTAAGGGCGAAACAGCAGTCTCAGCAGCCATGGTGATGCACCAAACGCAGGACAAGCTAACGACAAGCTTGGCTAAGGCTTCCATTCAAGAGTACCTAGATCTTAGCAGTTATGTTGGAAGGAACGCAGGATTTCATCAAGTTGGAAGCATCCTGTACGCAACAGACCCCATTGGTGCTGAGAAAATCCGAGACATTGTGCGCACGCAAGAGAAGTTGGGCATCCCCACGGAATTGTTAGTTGGTTCGGAAGTGCAGAGGTATGCACCTATGGTTCATGCTGATGATATGCTTGCAGCTTCGTACTGTCACTTGGATGGCTACCTCGATCAATTCAGGCTTGTGAAAGCATATGCAAAATACGCTGGTCAGCATGGCGTCGAGATAAGAGAGAATGTTGAAGCAATTGGAATAGATGTTGATGATGGCCACGTAAGAGGTGTTCAGACAACTGCTGGCTACATTGAGACTTCTATCGTAGTGAATGCCGCGGGTGCCGCGGCTCGCAGGATTGGACACTTGGCCGGAGTAGAGATACCAATTATGCTCAACAAACGTGACATTGTAGTGTTAACTCAGGAGCCGTACAAGGGTCCTATAATGGAAGACATCACAACTGAGTGGTATTTCCGGCCTTACAATGGCTACACACTTGCCGGTGTAGGTCCGACGAAACCTTTAGCTTATCTCCCTGAGAGTTCAGAGGCGGATACAGAGCCCGATGTGGCCACAAAAGTTTCCGAGTTTTTCGCACGACGTGCACCGTCGCTTGCAAGTTCACCCATCGGTGGAAAATGGGGAGGCATTCGATCTCTAACTCCGGATGGTCTACCAATTCTAGGTCCCGTCAATAATGTCAAGGGCTTTCTGAACTGCTGCGGATTATCGGGATTCGGAGTCACGAATGCGCCTATTGCAGGCAAAATCATTGCAGAAGTAGTCGGAGAAGGCCGAGCGAAATCATTTGACCTGCAACCCTTCTCACTTGAAAGGTTCCCCGCCCAATGGCAGATCAAGAAAGACCACCTCATGATTGGCGAGGAAACTGTCCTGGAGGTCGCAAAACGCTTTGGAACACCCACCTATCTCTACGACGCCAACATTATCTTGGATAGATTGAAAAGGGTCAAGCGAGTCCTTCCCGAATTTGAGATTTGGTACTCTGTCAAAGCCAACCCGAATCCCGCGATCCTGAAGATTTTTGCTGATTTTGGTGAGGGTGTCACGGTGACCTCGCTAACTGAGCTTAGGCAAGCCCTCCTAGCAGGATTTCCCATCAACAGAGTCGCGCTCGGTGGACCTGGCAAGGGCCCTGAGGAACTTGAATACGCCATTAAGGCGGGTGTGTCGACGATTGATGTTGAGTCTCCAAGAGAATTGATGATTATCGAAGAAATCGGGAACAAACTCAGGACGCAGGTGAGAGTCAGTCTTAGAGTAAACACAATTCTGAAAGCGTCAAGAGCTGGGGAATACATGGCAGGGATTCCCACAAAATTCGGCTTTGACGAGGAGACTATCACCGATGACCTGACAGGACTCGACCTGCAACACGTTGCGATAGAAGGTATTCACGCCCATGCAGCCAGTCAAGTCCTCGATTCCGCATTCTTCTTGCGACATTATGAAAAAGTAGCAAAACTTGCGGAGCAATTGGCGTCAGAGCTGGCGTTCGACTTGAAATTCATCAACTTCGGTGGTGGCCTAGGGATACCTTATTCTGTGAACGATCGCCCAATTGATCTACAGACATTGGGCCGTCAACTCACGGAAATCTTGTCTGTGGAGTTCACGGACCTTGGTAGGAACAGACCGAGGTTTCAGGTCGAGTTCGGCAGATACTTGGTTGCCGAATCGGGAGTCTTCCTGACGGAAATTGTGGACGTAAAATCATCTAGGGGAAGCACCTTCGTGATAACTGATTCAGGGATAAGCGGATTCTCGCGTCCTGCCATGCCATGGGCACAACAGCATCCTTGTTCGATAGTAACGAAAGAGGATTTGCCACCGACGGGTGTGTATACAATCGTCGGACCATCATGCCTTCCGTCAGATGTGCTTTGCGAACGTGCAATGTTGTCCAATCCGACACCCGGAGATATCCTTGCAATGCACGGTGCAGGTGCCTATGGCTATACCATGACGATGCTCTTTTGGTCCGGTATTCGCTCTCCTAAGGAAGTGCTGTTCCGCGATAATGAACTCAGAGTCGTGAGAGAAAGGTTGGAAACAATCCATGTGGACGAGGAAAGTGGGACCAAGTGACGAACGCGGGTGACTCCGGGCTCGATGTAAAGGTTGTCCGAGAGATCCATTCACTAAGAGGAGAATTTGGTGGCCCATAGTATAGAGATACCGAGTGATAGCAGTATCACTTATTCTTCAAAAAGCAGGTTCGAGTCGCGAAAGACTGGTCTGGCCAAGAGAAGAGACCATGATGGAGCTCCGGGAGAAGAAGCGGTAGTCCCTGCCCCAAGAAGGAGACCTATCGGTATCGCCCTGGTGATTCTTGGTCCACAACTCAGATTCGATCTGAACAAACTTGTAAGAAGACTCAATGGAATGCAGACGCTTTTCAACTATTTCCTCGTCACACCTCCAGTCCATGACCTTGGAGAGCCAGACGAGAAACATGTCTACAGCGACGAAGTGTACTTTTCTCGAATCGAAAAACGAATTTCAGGGAGCCAATACGACCTTGGAATCGGCATAACCTACGAACGACTTCAACAGAGCTCTTTCAATCGTCACGATCACATGCATGGCTATGGTGTGGTTACAATGGCCGATTTCGAGAAGTTCACTCCAAGAGACAAAACGCTGGACCAGTACCTAGCATATTTGTTACTATGCGAATCATTCTGTCTGGCCGGCCATCAGCATTTCGAGCACCGAGCGCAGAAGTTTTGCTTGTTCGATGAGTGCATTGAGTTGTATGATTTGTTCAAATGCCTTCAACGGCCGCGAATTTGCAGGGACATTTGCGAAAAGAGGCTCCTGAACTCGGGATTTACGGAGCATGATCTACTCCAAGCAAGGCTCGTACTCGATTACGTTGGTAGGACCAGCCTTATGCAAGTATTGGATAGAAGCATAAATAACCCGGTTTCCGGATTCTTTTTAGGCGGCTTATTGGTGCAACTAATCTATGCGTACATCGCAAACCTTCCCGCGCCTTGGCTCCATGGTATTACTGGTGGATTGGGTGTCGCATTTCTATTATCGCTTGGTTGGTCTTACAGGCGTGCGCAGCCTAGATATCCTCGCTGAATCGATTTTTCCTTCATTTCGACATGGAAGAGTTACATATGATTGACGTTCTGGATTCCCTCTCTGAGATAGCGCATAGAGAATCAAATAGCCTTCCTGCGGACGTATTCATTTTACGCGGTCTTTGGAGAACCTCTTACATCTTACGTCTTAATCAGAGGTCAACGACCTTTCATCTTAGTTACCTGCTTGCCCAGACTGTCGGCCAAGGATGTTCCTACTACGAACACGATATGGATGAGCCTGTCCTCAGTGAATCAATTCTAGGCAAGAGTATCTTTGAAGTCGCCACTGAAAGTCGTCCTCTAGAGATCGCAATGCTTGATGCTGCGTTCTCTTCTATCAATCGAGAGGTACCAGCGAAGCAGTACTTCCTGGATGGGAGCAACATCGAAAAGGCAGACAAAAGGGCGGAAATAATCTCAGATGAGATCCTGTCTCGGTTGAAGCAACAACGCCCCAAGAGATGGGACAAGTTTAGGGTAGCGAATGTGGGCGTAGTCGGGAACATTTTGTCGATTCTCAGAACACAAAGGAACCTTGAGCTTACTGCAAGCGACTTCTACCGAGGTGTAGTCGGGAAATCCATCGATGGCATATACGTGGAACACGGATCGAGAACCCTAGACCTTGTTGCCGAAGCCGATCTTGCGATTGTTACTGGGATGACGCTGGCGACTGATACTCTAGATGAAATCCTCAAGACAGCTTCAGAAGCCAAGACTGCTCTCGCGATTTTTGCTGAGACAGGTGCACATTTCGCGCATGAATACTGCCAGATGGGGGTCGACATCGTATTTAGCGAACCTTTTCCATTCTATCTCTCAGGCCCTGGCAGTACTCGGATTGATGTTTACAGGCGACTGAGATAGAGCCCCCGACGAGGCTCACCTCAATCAGACAGGGTAGTTGTGTGTGTGCGCGCACCAGCCTACCCACACCTATGAGAAATTGTTCACATTGGAAATGCCTCGCAGCGAGTTAAGCCTGATGATTGGCACACACCCTATTCGCCCACTTTGGGGCATTATACATGCGCAACCAAGCGGCTCCAATCACACACACGCGTACCAAGACGCAGTGGGTTGCCGGAGCTAATTCATTAACGATACCTGATAGTGGCCCGCAGGGTCATGGTATGGTTCGCGGTTCCGTTCTGGTTCTTAGTTTCAGGTCTCTCCGTGATCTAGTGGTCCATCCCTTTGCCGAACGCCTCAAGAACCCCACGAAGAGTGTTCGGCTCACGCAACTCGGCGACGGAATTTCTTGTTGGTCTCACGATACTGAGGTGGCCGTATCCCCTCTCAAGCTAGGCGACGCCCCACCTAGTCTTCGCTCTGGAGGTTCTGAACGTAAACACCAAGAGAGACGGAGCCCTCACTACCGCCCAATGGGGATGCAGAGCAAGACATGCGCTCTTCACTTGGCGCAGAACTGCTGCAGACCCACCACGTAGCCGCAGTGGGTTCCTTCGGCCCCACAAAAAGCACCAAGCTAAATGACTATTCCAGTCACTACACGTAAGATGGGTGCTTGATGTGCCGATTCTTGAGGATGAGATTGATCTCGCGCAGTGCTTGAGAGAGATGTTGCTGCCGAAGTTTAGAGAAGTCTATGCGAACGTGAACCTGGCAAGCCGCAAGTTCTACGAGGATTGGGAGAAATGGTGGGCTGGAAACGCACCACTAGCTCAGCCACAGATTGACCTATTATTCGTCGGACGAGACCTGAAACTACTAGCCGCCGAGATCAAATATTACCGTCTATCCGAAAACGCCCCCCTCAACCAGCCCTATTATTCAGGAATCGAAGAAGCGTTAGCTTTGCTGAGATTCGGATTCACCTGCGTGTCCCTATGGCATTTCTTCGACTCGGAAGTTCCCGAAACTGTCATGAAGAAATATGTGAGTAACTGCTGGGGCCTGACAACAGGGCTTCCAATCAACTATCGAGCATTCAGAGTCTATGGACGCAAAGAAAGCGATTTCAAGGAAATTTCGCTCTCATCCCTTTCCGAGGCACAGCCGTACTCACTCCAGTCCCCCTACGGCACTTCGAACCCCTACCTTAGCCACCCGGACAGGATGAAAACACAGGACTTTATCCGCAAAACGCTCCGCATACCAACCCTATGAACGCGACTACGCAGCCAAACTGATTTCTGCCGGCGACGCATCCTAGTAGCTCGCTGGCGATGGGATGGCATTTCTTCGATGTTCGAAATGCGGCTTCGTTCTCGGCATACGGTCAGGTGAGCAATGTCTCAACTGTTATGCTCGCCTTGATTTGGATCTTGAAGATCGAGCGGAGTACGTGTGTCCGAAATGTAAGGCGAAGTACGAATGCCCCAAATGCGATGCTCCTATGAGACTATTCCATGACAAAACCCCAAGGCTGTGAAGCACTCAGTTTCCAGGTTCTGCTGGAATTTCTGATCATCGATGAGTTCCTGGTCTATCCTGGGGTTGGCTCCAGGGGTTCTAGCGCTGAGTGATCTGCAAGTTCGATTCTTGGCTGGCATTCATGGTCGCCATGCTTAGGATAAGCCATGATTGTCTAGGTATTGAGGATTCCGGACATCAGGGAAATATCTGCAAGTGTTTAGAGGCGGGGGTTGGATAGCTTCCATCTCCGAACGCCTCAGGAAGTCTTATGTCAGCATGCTCGATCATACACATGTACAGAACTGGATGTCGAGACCGATTGCGTCGGGGGCATTCTCGATTGCTGATTGGCATAGGGGACAGAAGGCGGCAAGTTAGTTGGGGTCCGCTTGAGATCTGAAAGCGAAGTTGTCGCTTGGGTCTTGGAGAATCGAAGAGAAACCGAGACCATTGAAGTCAAGAGATCAATCGAGCTGATCAATGCACCGGGCGGTCCGGACAAGATTGAGGAAACCATCGTAGCTATTGCGAACTCTGCGCTCGGACAGAATGGATGGCTGATCTTTGGGATTGATAATGATTCGTTCGAGCTGGTCGGCATGCTCGACCTCAAGATGAAGAATGTAGTGCCGAGAGAAACTAGAACGATCCGTAGGCAACAATTCTCACAGATAGCCAGCAGAACCAAGCCATCAGTATCATTCGAATGGAACGAACTCAGCTATCAAGACAAGGAGTTGATCATTGTGCGCATAGATGGCAGAAGACCTGGCGAGTTCTTCCAGACCTCAAAGGGGACCGCATGGTACAGAATCAATGATCACACATACTTTGCCGACAAGATCCAGATTCGACGATGGCTAGGAGAACCGGAGTTGGAAGAGCAATCCACGAGCCCAGTAAGCACTGCTCTGATAATCTACGTGCTTCTCTGTCTGGTTGCTGTTCCCTGGGCCGCTCTCTGGGTACTAGATCCTTCTCAGGTTGCCCGAAATGGTGTCCCAATTACTCTGGGATTAGGATTCTTGGTAGCGCTCGTAGCTCATCTGAAGCAGTGGAAAACTGAGAATATGGCAGAGTGGTGTAGAGAGAAATTCCCAATTCTTCTTCTCGCGACCGCTTCTATCGTGCCAGGCGCTGTCATGCTGCAATTGTCTCTGCTGTTGTACCCGGCTTTGTCAGGATTGTACTTCGAAACGCACCTCCGAGACGCGCCATTAGTGTCATTGTACGCTCTGCTTGGCATCATTGCTGGTGGATTCGTTTTGAATTTGCCTAGGATGTCGCTAACACAAGCAAGGCAGAATATTGCTTCATGGATTCCGGATCACACAAGGCTTCTGAAGAGGGCGGCTTCGGCCTATTTCCTTGTCGCCTTGGCCACGACTAGCATCATTCCCTTTGACAATTTCTTAGTCCTCGGAACCCCGAGAATCGGTCTAGTTGAGTCAAGATATGTTTCTGACGGAGTCATTCACATATCCGGGACCGATTATAGCAAACTCGAGGCCTACGCGGTGAATCAGCAGACAGTGCATGTGCTGCTGCCGCTTGTTCCGCTTGTTAGCAGAGTCTGGTATCCTCTTGCCAGCAACTCGACGAGAGAATGCAAGGTCATTCGCATGAGTGGTATATCGGCAAGTCTCGATAAGGATCAAGCTGGAAGGTTGGAAGGTCTCTGGCTGTTCGCGGACAAAACGACGGTCTCGACAATCGCCTTTGTTGCCGTATCCTACTACAGTGAATTGAATGTGTCTTCAGTGGCTACTATCACTTTCCACAAGGCGAAATTGCTACAGAGTTTTGATAACGGGACTCAACAAATCCAGCAGACTTTTGAAATATCGAACATCTCCCCCTACTCACTTCATATCGGACCCATCTACCTGTTCCAATCCACGAGTCAGTTCGAAGTGACAAAGAACGTGACTTCTGGTTATGCAGACATCTCGTATATGCAAGAAGGACACTGGCTCTACCTCAACAGTGATTTAGAGCGGTATGGGGGCATGGTAGTAACGGTCACGTACAATAGGCCTGCGGAGCTGTGACAAGGATGGGAATTTCTCGGACAGTTCTTGCAGTGGTCGCAATACTGCTAGTGCTTGCGACATCGATAGCATATCAACACGAACAGATCCCTACATTAGTTGAAGTGGCAGTAAAGCTACGACTCTGGCGAGGCACCGGCTACGGTTCAGGATCACTGGAGGACATCACATTGAGACTAGCACGCGACACGAGAGCAACTTTCGACAACGTGACTCTGGTGCCTACTCAAGAGTATAACTATACGAGCAATGTTCACTGGCGGCTGCTAATTGTTGCGAACGAGAGTGCTTCAGGGAATGTCGAATGGGAGTATGAAGTGCTTCCGAGTGCGGGCAAAGTCGGAGTCTATGCTGGTGTGGTTTCCACCTTGTTAGATTTGAAAGGAACTTACACGGTATGGGTGGTGCTCTACTCGATTCATGACGGTTCCATTCTCAACGTGTCGTCGTTCTCGGAGAGAATCCACACTTACTGACCGACGCTTTCGAGATTGTATCACACGTAAGATAGATGGGACATAGAATATTGGAGCCCCTTGACTGCTATCGTCCCAAATTGAACCGTCATCCGTCGTCGTTTCTTGTGTGTGTGGGTCTCTTGGTGTGGGCGTCGAAATGTGAGCCCTCGTTTTCGTCTGTCGTCTCCCCGTGATCATCGTGGCTTAGGAGGCTTTCGTTGTGATCGCGAAGCGAGGGTACTCGTATCTTCGGATCCTGATTTCTTCGTCGGTGCCTTCGATGTACTCGGCCTTGCCTGCTCGGATGTCTCGAACCGCATCTAGGACTTCTTCAAGTATGGTTTTCTCAACCCAAGGTTCGTTGTGGCTGGGCATGAGCCTTTCATAAAGTGGGGAAAGGACGATCATCTTCTCGTAGCTACTGACGAAGGCGTCGAGGCTGCTACCAGGCAGGTGGATGTAGATTGCGCCGGTGTAGAATGTATCCCCTGTCCAGAATAGCCTGGCGTCTCTGTCGAGGAGGCATATGGAGTCAGGGCTGTGACCCGGA
>Ga0315289_10007220_pt1 | contig 16214 bp, 19 predicted proteins | sample YL17G11_40_MG_FD_203452 | JGI IMG/M metagenome (GOLD analysis project Ga0315289, IMG submission 203452) | Sediment microbial communities from Yellowstone Lake, YNP, Wyoming, USA - YL17G11_40 | ecosystem: Environmental > Aquatic > Freshwater > Lake > Sediment | place: USA: Wyoming | collected... | reverse complement strand
TCGCAACTACTCATCTTTTGGGCCCGTAGCCCAGTCTGGATTAAGGCGCCGGCCTTCGGAGCCGGAGAACGGGGGTTCAAATCCCCTCGGGTCCGCCACCATTTGGGGTCAAGTCCCACAACCTTTATATGACAAATCGTGCTTTCCAATGGTTATGGCTCAATTGCGGCGAAAAGGTTACGCTTCGTTATTGAAAGACGCCGATGTTGAACGTTGGTACGACAATGTTGCAAGGGGTTCTTCTGTTACTGCTGACGTTTACCTGAGGAGATTAGGTTCCTTCTGCCTTCACTTCAAGAGCACCCCCAAGGACTTGGCTATTCTTAGCGAGAGTGAGCTTTACAACATTATGCTTGATTACGTCTCCTTCATGGAAAAATCTGGAAAAACAGGCAGCTACATAAAGTCTGCCTTAAAAGCTGTCAAGTCATGGCTGTACCATAGCGGAAAGGAAATCAAAAGAAAAATAAAAATCAAAGGCTCAGAAGACACTCCCTCTCTAAAAGACGAAAGAGTCCCAACAAGCGGGGAACTCAAACGGATTTTTCTTTCTGGAGACAAGAAAGCTAGAGTCGCATGCGCTCTGATTGCTCATTCTGGTCTGAGGATAGAAGTCCTGGGCAACTACAGAGGCACTGATGGACTGAGGATCAGAGATTTGCCTGAAATCAAAGTCGAAGGTGGCTTAGTCGACTTCGAGCAAAAGCCAACTTTGATAGTTGTACGCAAGGAACTGAGCAAAGCAGGTCATCAATACCTCACGTTTCTCAGTGAAGAAGGAGTTGAAAACCTCAAAGATTACCTGGAAGAGAGGTTGAGGGATGGCGAGACGATAAGCCAGGACTCGGCGGTGATTACGCCTAAGTTGAAGATGAAACCCTTCATTAGAGCCGGAAACATAGGCGATCTGGTGAGAGACGCTATAAGGAGGGCTGGTTTCCGATGGAGACCTTATGTGCTTAGATCGTATTTTGACACGCAGTTGATGCTGGCCGAATCTAAAGGTCTAGTTCTGAGAGACTATAGACAGTTTTGGATGGGTCACAAGGGCGACATCGAAAACAGGTATACAACGAACAAAAGCCGCCTTTCAGATGAAGTAGTAAACGACATGCGCGAAGCCTACAGAAGAAGCCAAGAATACTTGCAAGCCTCGAAGGTAGCGGAAACGAGTGAAGAGAAGCTGGCTCAAGCCTTCAGAAAGCAGCTTCTTCTGGTTGCAGGCTTAAAGCAAGACGAAATCGATAAGATGGACTTGTCCTCATTGACTGATGAAGAGCTTCAACAAACTGTAAGAGAGAAGCTACTGGGTTCAACAGCCAATGGGGCAAAACAGAAAGTGGTGAATGCTGACGAGGTTGACAGCCATCTGGCTCAAGGTTGGGAATACGTTGCAAGTCTACCAGGGAAGAAGGTTATAGTTAAGCTGAGTAGCTGAGCGGCATACGCGTCAGTATGAACAGCATGATTTGCGTCGCTCAATGATATTTGCGTGGAAATGCAGAACTCTGATGGAAGAACCCGCAGATCTAGAGAAGGGGAAAACAGTGAAGCGACTCACTCTCAGATCACGAGTCTAGGGGTTGGGATTTGGGGACTCGATTATGCTTTGTCCAATCTCTGATTAGTATGAGCAAAAGCAGATTTTGGCCTTGCTTAGATCGCTCTGGGATGAAGAGAAGCATGATTTTCGCAAAATACCTCAGAGACGAGAAAACGACTTGGAATCCTAGGATAGTTGAGCTGTCCTAGGGTGTCTTTATGAGAATAAGACTTCCCTCTAGAAAGATGCGTGAGAAATTTCTTCTAATCTACGAATTGGAAGGATGCCAGAAAGCAGTTGATTTTCTAACAAAGCACTACGGAGCAAGAAGAATGAGGATAGCGCTGAACGGTAGAAAGGTAGGCAGCGGAGACATCGCTTGTTACTTCGAGAATAAGGCTTACTTCACAATGAGAGGATTGACGAAACGAACAGTCCTCCACGAGTTATACCACCACCTCGTTTGTGTCAACGGCTTGGACATATCCAATAGAACAGAGGAAAGAGATGCCGATAGGTTTGCGAGAGGTCTTGCAGGTCGACTTAGGATGTAAGAACTGAACCTAGGACAACGTGCTTTTAGACATTGCCAGCGGTGTATTGAGTCTATGCACATCGTCTGCCAGTTTCTTGAAAAAATGTGCTTTTGTGTGTTGGTCAAAGCCTGCTGGATTTTTGACAAACTGTTTGGTGAGAGAGAGCAACATCTCCGCGCTCAAAAATACTATTCTCATGTTGTACAACTTCTTTTCCAACTCCAGTGCTCTCTTGGTCACTTCAGATGCAAAATCGCCTCCAACGACCACGACAACGGTGGGCAAAGCCATGTACTCTTTCAAGCATTTCTCATACCATCTTTCCACGTAATCTTGGATTTCCCTAACATCGTGCGTTCCGAAAGAGTACGGTTGCTTGGAAGCTTTGCATTCAATGAATATTGCCTCAGTTGGTCCACTCCTCAAGAGCGACGTATACCTGTTTATCAAGATTGCATCTGGGGCTATCTCCTTCGTTTTATGCCCCAATTCAACGACATCATAATTGAGCAGCTGAAAGATATAGGAAACTCTTTTCTCAAATTCTGTCGCCACCAAAGTCTGACCGCCATATTTCTGGATTATTTCTGGGTCAAACTTTGCCAAGAGGGGCAATTCGTCAACTTTAGGAAGATTCACTGAAGCGCTAGGAGCAGATTGTTCCCTTCGCTTTGACAATTCAATTTCGAGTTCTTTGACTCTCTTTTGCAGTACTTCAACTTCTGTTGGCAATTTGAACAAACGTTGAGCAGCATCTGAGACCAAGTTCAGTTAACGAGAAGTTCATGTTTGTTTCGACCCATAGACTCTACGAATTCGTGAAACAAGCAACATGCACTTTCGAGAAAGGAATAGTGCACATGATGACAGGGCAGCTTCTTGTGTATTTCACAGAGACCGGATACCATAGAGAAACGAGAGGGTGCGTGATGGATTTCTGCGAGAATCGCAGTGACATCATTGAAGGCCTGAAAAGGAAACAGCTCTGCAAAGAATGCTCTGGAAATATCAAGAATCCTCGTCTCGCGAGAGCGGTTGGAGCCCTTCTTCTAGACGAAATTAGAGTCTGACATACATATGCATGCGCGCGAAGCAAGACTTAACCGTTAGAAATGAGGGCTTCTCAAAAAACCGAAAAGGAAAGAGAGAATACCTCAACGATTCCAAAACACGCACTCTGCTCAAGGACTTGAACCAATACTTGCAGAGCAAGGTGAGAATTGCAAGGATAAGAATAGGAGACGAGCAGGAGATTGAGACTCTGCTTAGCGGAGAAACATCTTTGTTTGCGAGGTATTTGCGAAAAGAAAAGAAAGACTGGCTTCCAAGAATCGGAATCATAGAAAAAGCTCAAGCGAGTAGCTCCATAGCAAATCCAACAACAAGATTTTTAGAGAAGCCTAACTGATAGTATTTCTGGAGAGTCAAAACGAAAAAATGGGACAGTATGCACTCATTGGAATCTTTCTTATCTCGCTTGATTTCATTCTTCTTGCTCTAGGTTTTGGTCTTACTCAAGGGTCGTTTGAGTATGAAGACATAAAAATTGCAGGTCCAATATGGTTTATACTTTTGATGTTTGGTGTAGTCTTGCTTATTATCCCTTAATTTTTGGGTAACATGTCGTGTTCGCGTGCTGTGAGGAGAAAATTAGATGTGCAATGCTCCAATTTATTGCTGCCATTGCGTCAAAATTGATTGTATAGAAAGAGGAAAGCAAAAAAGGGGCGTTCTAATACAGTTAAGCAGAAACATGACACCAATTTGCTCGGAGAACATCTTATTCGATTACGGCAATACGTTACGCGCGCTAGCTTGTTGCAAAATTCTGAAGGTTGACGTGTTCTTGTTTAAGCTTTGTTTGAGTTTAGCTGCTGTCATCTTTGATTATGGAAGAACATGAGAGTTCGCGTTTCATCTTGTCTAGGCTGAAGTTGGATGATGTCGAGCGAATGGTGCGAGGAGCCTATCACAGGGACGGATCTGCGGGGAGGCCTCCTAGGAAACCGATAGGCGTCTTCAAAGCGTTGATCATCAAGAGGGTTCAACAGGTGCCGAGCGACAGAGAACTGTGCCGGCGGCTATGGAACGACCCTGAAATGAGGATGCTATGCGACATTGAAGCTGAACAGAAACCATTCCATCCGTCACATTTGACTAGGTTTAGGAACCGCATCGGAACGAAGAGACTGGAGAGAATAATGAGGAAGATAATCAGAGAACTGTCAAAAGCGGGAGTAATCGACGGTGAAACCGTGGTAATGGACGCCACGTTCATCAAGGCCCACAGTAAGCGAGATCCGCATGATAACTCACAAGGAAGCTCAGACTCTGACGCCAGAGTGGGCAGAAACGGCAAGACCTACGATCTCGGCTACAAACTGCACGTGGCGGCAGACGCAAAGTCCGAACTGCCGCTGGCTGTTGTCGCGGCTCCAGCCAACGAGAACGAGAAGAAACACGCTTCAAAACTGTTTAACAAAGCGTTGAAGACGACGGGGAAGCAGGTGGAGACATTGATTGCTGATTCACAGTACTCGAGCAGAAAGCTGAGGGATCAGGTGTCCGCTTTTGGAGCAAGGGCAGTGATTCCCTACCCGGCAAATCAGCATCGAGGAGAGAAGAGGCTGCTGAGAGTGGACAGATACTTCAGAACCCACGGTCCAGCAGTTGACAGGAGGGCGTACAGACAGAGGGCAGCAGTCGAGCGGATGAATTCAAGGCTGAAGGAGCAGCTGAGCCTAAACAGGCACAGGGTCAGAGGCCTCAGAAACGTCACCATACACGCCCTACTCTGCATCATCGCTATGCTCCTCACAGCGTTAGCCGCACTAAAGTTCCAACGACTAGAAAAATCCAGATCCATAAGCTTCCTCGGAAGTTAAGCAGAAAATGACACAAAAGAGGTGATTTTGCAACAGCCTAGCGCGCTAAATCGACAGACTTTGCGACCCTCGATATTTTTGTTGCACACCAGCACGGAGATGAAAAGATAATATGCTGGGTCATTCTTTGTGATAGTGAGCCAGCGTCAAAGATAACATATCAAGGAGGTGGAAAACCCTGCCAAAAAGACAATGCTCTATTTGTGGATTAGAAAAAGAGGTATACGGAGGCAAGGAATGCGACAACAGGCATTTCACTTGCAAGGATTGCTACTACAAATATGGCAGCACAAGCTGCAAGATGTGCGGAAAACCTCTAAGATGACAACAGCGCGCGCTAGATCAAATACAAAAGGGAGATAACTCCGCCTCTAACTCGAGTGAAGGGTATCAGGTTCCTTTCCTTCATGAGCCATGTTTTGCAAAAGCGAACGGATCTTTGATGAATTGATGTTATCAGCAGTGTTCATATGCAGTCTTGTTTTGCCAATTCGGCTTGCGACAAGTGGGTTAGCGCGTGCTAACTTTACCGTTAGAGCCATCAGAAAATAGAAAAAAGAGGGAAATGCGGGAAACTTCTCCATCTGGGGTCGGGTTCAAATCCCAGCGACCCCACCACAAATACCAGAATGTCATAGCGAGCCCGATATGTGCGTTTTCTGACACTGTTCCTTCGCGAACGCTGCAAAGAACACTATTCCGTGAAGATCCTCTGAAAAATATTGTTCTTTAGTTGTGCCAGAATTGACTTAAACTCGCGCGCTTGTATTGACTCGGCATATTTGACACTTAATAGAGTTTTTTAGTCAGGTTGAGCCATCTTATATTGGTTCGAATGAGTTACAGCACATACCACGATGAAAGCATTTACGAAAGAGTTACTGATTTGGAGGATGAATTCTCAAAATTCCGCTCACAACTGAATCACAGAATCAAATCGCTGGAATCAGCGTTTGCATCCCTGAAGGAGTGGGCGGAGTCTGAGATTTTTAGTTCTATCGAAAAAATGAGCGCTGGATTGAACCAAGTTGGTAGAGACCTTGAAGAAATCAGCAAAGATTATACAAATTTCAAAGTTGTGGCAAGAAAGGAGTTGAACGAGTTGGAATCTCAAATACCTGTATTTTTCGAGAGAACCAGACAGATTGAGAAAAGGTTGCTTGAGGAACTAAGCGACACCAAGGCAACGTTGGCTGCAAAGATAGCAATTGCGATAGTTCAAATGAAAGAGGATTTAAAATGCATAGAGGAAGGCTTGGAGAAAATTGACAAGCATGTGTCTGATGAAGAACAAAATCTGTGTCAGAAGTTGGAAGAGCACGAGATTCATGTCTCTTCCGACATGTCAGGAATGCAACAAATGCAGCAAAAACTAATGAGCATAGGAAATGAATTAGAGAGCAGAATAAACGCGTACAACACCTCTCTAGATTCCCTCACCACTTGTACAAAAGGTGAAATGTCCGTGATTCATTGCAGGATTCACGAACATTCATTGGCTGTAGACAGTCTTTCAAAATCTTTCGAAGAGTATTTGCAGGTCCTATCTAATCTGATTCATGATGCTTCGCTATTGATTACGCTGTCATCAGCTCATATTCAAGAGATCAAAGAGATCGCACCAGAAGTGGGTGAAAGAGAATGAGTCCAATACTTGGGGGCGCATCCAAGGAATACTTAGATGAGAGAGTTGAAGCAATAAGGAAAGATATTGAAAGCATTAGAGGAGCCGTAAGTGCCGCAACCAAAGAAATGAGTCTACATAGAGACAAATCCGCAGAATTCATTCAACAAGCGGTAAAGTCGGTAGAAGAAGCAGAAGAGGAGCTGGCGAGAAGGGCTAAGGGACTTTCCGAGCTTGAACAGCAAATCCTCAAGAATGCAGAAGCACTTCTCAATGCTGGAGATCAAGTTAAGCGACTCGACAGTTGGAAGAAAGAGTTGGACAAGTCCGCTGAAGGATTAGATTTGCGTGAAAAACACGTTGTGGAAAACGAAAATACGATTAGGTCTCTGATGAAGACTCTGGAGTCAAAGTCTGAAGCTTTAACCAGTACTTCGGACGAAATCGGCCAGATGAATCGCAAAGCTGTGGATTTGACGGAACAAGCAACTGAAAGACTGAATACGCTTCAAAAGGCTGTAGCGAAATATGCGGGTTTGGAAACAAGGGAGAAAGCACTCAATGAGATTCGCGAGCACATTGAGAGACAAAACAACGAAATGGAAAGAAGAATCAAAGCTTGGAAGGATCAGGCGGAAAGACAGGCAAAACGAGAGGAAAAGCTGTCCGGTGATGAAAGCAAGCTTAAATCCTTATTGGAACAGAATTCTCAAAAGAATGAAGAACTCTCCAAGCTACTGAGTCATATTGGGGACTTGGAGCAAAGCCTCAATTCAAAGTCTGATGATCTGACAAACAGACTGAAGGAACTGGAGAAAAGAGAGAAAGAGTTGTCGAAGGTTGAGGCCAATTTGGTTGTGTTGGGTGGAGACAAAAGCAAGTTGGAAGAAGAGATCGCATCCTTGCAATCTGAGCATTCAAGCCTAAAGGAAAAGATCGCAAAAGATGAAAATGACTATAACGAGAAGAAGGGGACACTGGTAAAACTCTTGGACCAAACCAAAAACATGCTCGAAGAACTAAGCATCAAAGGCACAGAATGCAATGAAGGTATCCTTCACTTAAACGAAAAAGAGAACAAATTGGAAAAACTTCAAACCAAACTTACTTCTTGGCAAGCAGAATTAGAAGAGATTGACAAAACCAGAGACTCCAAGACCAAAGAACTGGAGAGTCTCGAATCAGCGATAAGTGAGAGACAAATTGAATTTAAGAAAGCTTTAGAACCATTAGAAGCAAAACTCAGAGAGGAAGAGCAACGTTTGATTGAATGGCAAAAATCGCTTCTTCAAAAGGAGAAGGAATTGGTAGGATACGAACGGGCAATCTCGCGTAAAGAAAGTAATCTGATAGAACTTGAAAAGAGATATGAGTCAGAGATCTTGAAACTAGAGGGTGAAAGGAGATTGGTTTCTGAGCAGCTGAAGGCTCATGATGGCTTATTAGATGATAAAAGACGAGTCGAAACTGAGAATAAACACATCAAGTCTCAACTCGAAACCGCCCAAAGGGAACTCGCAAAATTAAGGGTAGCAGAAGAGTAGATGACTAGGAAGACTGGTGCGAGCGATTGCCTTCAAAGATCCGCAACTATGGCACAGTTCCTCCGAAAGACCTGCTTCCACGGTGCGAAGCTTGTGGAACGCTAGGACAGATTCTGTGGTCTGGATATAGCCAGTGTCCTGAATGTGGCAGATACGTATGCCAATGTTGTTGGGATAGTAAGAAGGGAATGTGTTTTCTATGTAGCAAAGAAATCCCATCTAAAGACACCTTGGATATGTTGAAGAAAGAAATGACAGAACTTCACTTGCAGATGAACAGATTGCATGAGGAAATGAACAAACTACGAAATCCCGTTATAGCCAATACTGCATCAGATCCTAAAACGGACTATATAAGAATCGAGAAGGCAGTAAAAGAGTGCCCCAAGTGCAAGTCGGAAATAGCTTCTGATTGTTTCTACTGCTATGTCTGTGGAGCAAGACTGGAAAAAGTTTAATTCCTCCAATCAGAACAATGATTCAAGGTGTCATTGTGCTGGAATGGATTGAACAACTGCTAAGTAGAATAGGGATAGGTTATGTCATGACTTCATTACTAGGAGGACTGTTTTCATCGATTGGTTTTGTTTCAATTCTCTTGGGCAGTCTAATTGTTGGTGTAGCACTGATTTTGCTGGGTTTACTTTTCCTAGTGATCTGCATGAGAATGCATAATGTCGCTCAACAGGTTGCGCAGCAAACAAGCCAAGCCCAATTGTCCCAAATGGGGCAAGCTCAATCTCCCCAGCAATCATCTGGACATGTGTCGACCCCAATAGTGATTGCATACCCCCCAACAGCCCCCACTCCTAATATCGGAATTCGTTGCCCCAATTGCGGCCGAATTATCCCGCCAGACTCTAACTACTGCAACATATGCGGTGAATACGTCCGAGGTGCTGACGTTAAACCTGCTTAATGTGATCTCAAAGTTGTTGACCGCAGCTGGGACAGAAATGTGCGCGTATTAGGTTTTCATTCCAACAGTCTTTGTGAAAGTCTCTCCCGCAAAAAGGACAAGGAATTGTTCTATCATAGTTGTATATTGGCTTCTTGCAAATTCTGCACCATGCTTGCTTAGATTGATAGTTCTTCCACCACGAAATGGCATTTGCTGTGCCGCACGTAGGCGGCTTTCTGTCAGGGCGAAAGAGTTTTACCAAGAGCAGGTACTCTCTTCCTTGACATTTTGCGGAGCTAATGCAAGCTTCACATCTAACACATCTTGTATCACATGCTCCACTGCACGAACCACAGTTTCTGACTACAAGAAGAGAGTCTGAAGAAAGCCTTGCTTGTGACCCATCAGTGCATAGTAGCGTTGCTTGATTGAAGATTTCCCAGAAGGATACATCAAACCTGTCGAACTTCAAGAAATCTGGTGATCTCTCTGAAGCCGCGTCATTTCCTTGGGTCTTATCTCTCAGACAACTGACTTTAATGAAAAAAACAATATTGCAGTTTCCTGAATCTACTTTTACATTTGCTTCTATGCACTTGCTGCATTCTATGTTTCTAGGATCAGACGGAAAGATGCAAGCGTTGCATCCAAGGATCTGCACCTTGCTATTAGATGACCCTGCAAAATGCAGATTTCCGTAGACATCGACCCAATAAAGGAATGGTTGAGACACGAATTGCATTGCGTATAAACTTATCTTTGCGGGGGAGTACAGCCAATAGTCCGACAGTTTCTTGGGCAGAATACCTAGCACCACTTCATTTTCCTCTTGGTTGCAGGTTACATATTTATTTGCTTATTCTATTAGAAGTGCTTTTCGACAGGTAAAGCACACACCTTGTTCTGCAAGCCAAGTTTCAAGGCAATTTTTATGATAATGAGATCCGCAAGATGTGCATTGATAGATACTGTCGCTGGAATCATGGCAAGAACTGCCGCAGATTGTACAAATGCTATTGCCAACGTTCTTAACTTGGATTGCCTTTGTGATTATAGATGTGATGCTTGTGAGTTCTGGTGCTTGTGGAAAAACTTCTTGGGTCAGTGCCATCTTGCTCTTCACAGCTTCGTCGAGAGTGTTTGAAATAAGAAAGGCTGAGAGATATACGTCCTCTCCTTTGGTTTTCTGTAAATGTGTGTGTGAGATCATGTGTACAATTGTGCCGTCGCCATAACTTGAAGCAACGACTACTGCTGGCTCGCCATATTTCTTGCCCAGTTGAGGAGAGTCTATTAGAGTAGTAACGTCAGGATTGATTATCTGAATGGGCATTGACGACGTTTCAATCCACCAGTTGGCCAGACCTTTTTCAATGAGATCTGCGGTGATCGGATGCTCATGATTTGATATACGAACAGGAACAATCTCATCTTTGGTGGGGTAACCATTATACCTTATATATCCTGGAAACACGGGTTCAATGATATTCTTCAAACACCAGTCCGTCGTCAGAAGAAAACCTCCGTCTGCCACGTATTCTCTAAGACGGTCGTCGTTTCCATGTTCTACAGTCCCAGTGCCTGGGCAACCAATGACTATTAAATCATAGTTGTTCAAATCTCTGCTCTTAAGCTGGGTTGGTTGCACAAAGTCTTTCTCACTGGCATAACAATACCTAAGTGACAGATGAACGTTATCCATCGAGCCTTGCACAACAAGAACTCGTCCTTCGCTTTCAACTTTCTTCACGATGTTTTTCTTGGATAAGAGTTTCTTTTTATATTCGATTATTGTAGAATATGCACCCTTGTAATCATTTTCGCTCATCAAGGTTTCCTCCTTTTGTCTCAGGCGGGGCTTTCTCCTGCCTTTCAAGCAAGATCAGAACCTCCTCATTGATATTCTCTAGAAGCTGGTTCATTGTTAGGTTTTGTTGCATAAGCACGTTTATGTTTTTCTCGGATCCGAGTATCTTCTCCATAAGTCTCTCATTACCGTCCTCAATTCCTCTACTAACAGTGTTTTGGATGATGGAGAGGTGTTTTGCTATCTCCTGAGTGTTCGACTTGATGGCAGAAAGCTGTCTCACTATTTCAAGACTGTCGGCCTTAGAAGCACGTTTACTTTCAGAAATCTCAAGAGAAAGCTTCGACGTCACTTGTGAGAAAGTCTCCTCGATGGACTTCTTGACTGTTTGAAGGAAACCTGCTGTGTGCAATATGGATTCATGCCGCTTGTAGGTCGTTTCTTCCGATTTCTCGATGATCAGTGGCTGCCCGTGTGCATATTTCTCGCTTATCCGACTAAGCGTGTATGCAATAGTTGTAAGGTGAGCTGGTAATTCGACTTCCACATCGACACTTTTGGCATTGATCCCCTTCTTCGGGTCATCAAGTTTAAAAAACCCTATCCATTGCCTAATATCTGGCGATATTTTAAGAGGATCAATAACGATAGCAATACACTTAGGATTAGGTCCCTGATAGCCCAGATGAGTCTCTACATCCATAGAAGACATGAATACACTAAGCCCAGGATGCGAGTGATACCATCCCACAATGTACTGACCTTTTCTGGCTGCCGATTCCCCTATTTCCGCTGCGCTGACATAGTCCTCATCCGTGAACTGAACACTCGTTTCTGTCCCATGCCTCATTGGAACAGCTTCCTCAACGACGATACCTTTTTCGATGTTTCTCCCAATTAAGAACCCATGAACTTCTTTCTTAAGCCCGATTGATGGCTGAGCGAATCTTAAGCTATGGAGTATCATATCAACTAAAGGCCAATTGTTAATCTTGACTCCAAATTCATGTTGCATATTTCCGTGTCCACTCCTTGGCTTTTTTCAAGAAGTCTTTCCGGCCGCTTTTCCATTGTTGAGCGGCTTCGTGGTTCAAGCCAGGATCGTCTGGAGGGATTTCCCATCCATAAGGTATACTCAGCAAGCTTTTCAGGGAAGTTATAAGTTCTAGGATAGAAGAACCTGGACCCATCCAACCTCCAGATTTTCCTTTATACCTAGGATCTAGCAATGAGTGACATATATTGGGCTGAAGACCAGAGCTGCCTCTAAGAGGGATGCTGGGTGCTGGATATTCTGCTGGATATTTGATTATATTTGGATGCCAGATGGGAGTGTGACAGTAGACAATCGGCACTTCCCACGGATACCCTTGCAAAAATATCTCAAAAATGAAGATTCCATTTTCATAAGCAGTTTCGGGCATACCTCTAAATACTAAGCGCAAGTGGTCTAGGTCTCCTTCCCATGGTTCAATGCTCATGTAGCCATCTTTCTCGCACTCTTGAACTGCTTCTACATAATCATCAGATAGTCTGTCAACCCAAGTCAATTTGCTTCCTCCTTCTCAGATCAACTCAACCCGTACTATATATCTTCTGTCGAAAGCTCTGCTACCTCGCGACTTGGACCTTATTAGGAGGAAGTCATGCTGGCCGACTAGTTCGCACACTTTTGCATCCTTATTAGCTCTGGGCCAAATCAATGTCCTCCCCCCTTTCATGACCAAGCTTTTGGCAGGGTCTAGTTCAATTCCAGCTTCGGATAGAGAGGAAAAAAGTCCTTCGAACGTATCAGAAGCCTTAACTGCCAAAATAGGGGCTTTCTTTAGACCCAGTTTTTCTTTGAACTCATCGCTGCAATTTTCACAGTTATCCCTCTTGTAGATGGACACAAAACTGAACTGGTTACACTTTCCATTGTAAGTCATCAGGTTACTAGCCCCGTCTAGAATAGCCCCTATTTTTCTTCCCTTCTGCAAGTGAAGCAATTTCACTACTTCGTTTGCTTGGATTCCTCCTATGATCGAGGGAGTTATTATCATCGTTGCTGCTTTGTTGTCCAGCAAGAACTTGACGAATTCCTTTTTTAGTGTTCCAAATCCATATTTTTCTGCAATTCTGTTTGCTGCAACAAAGACCCAATTTAGATCGTCTTCATTACTTAAGTCAGGTAATCTCTGATTGACACTTTGGAATTCAATGTCTGCCTTAAATGCACAGTGCTCTCTTATTTCAGGTATTCCTCGAATTATGCAAGGGTTTATGACAGTTTGATCTAAGGTCGGTTCAAGAGAGCATCTCATACATGAAAACTTGCTATGGGGCAAGACTACTTGCACCCATCCATCAAATTCCTCAAATCCCCCGAAGATGGCTGGTTTGTCCAGCATAACCGCTTTTGCATTCAGCTCGAGACGAGGAATCACTCCATCAAGCCCTGATACCAGAACGCCAGAGTCTTCAAAAGCTGAGAGTTCGACATTCTCAATTCTCGATGTGTAGGTTTCGATTTCAATAAAACGGTTGGATTGGTGCAGATGCTTTTTGGCAATGCTAACCTTGAACTCTCCCCTATCTTCACTTCTAAAAAGAAGTTGCCGACTCAGATTTGATGTCTCAACCTTGTCGTAATCAACCAGTATTAGTTTCCCGATGCCGCACAGTGCAAGGTTTTTTGCTATCTCACATCCTAAAGCCCCTACGCCAGCGACCATAACAGTGGAATTCTTGAGTAGTTCTTGGCTCCACCCTTGAATCCTGAGTTGTCTATCGTATAGCTTCCGTTCTTCCTCAGTAAGCAGTTTCATCATAAGCGAACCGAAAATCCTGGTCTTTGTCGTGGGATGACTGTGACAACGTCTTTCTTGCCCACATTGTATTCTTTGAAGCGTTTTCCACCCTGCAAATTGTGTCCTGCAGAGATCAACTCGGCTGTTTGAGTATCTGGAATGTTGAATGCCTCTTGGACTTGCTTGCGAATTATATCAACTGTCTGCTCAGGATCTACTTCTATGATTTTTATCTGCTCCGCTGGCGGTAGATTCACATTTCTGAACTGTACCGGGATACGCCCAGATTGAGGTTGCTGTCCTGCGGACATATATATTTCATCTTCTCCTTCAAGAGTTATCGAATACTCCAGATTTAACTGTTTCTAAACAGGAGTTTGGCATCTCGGACAACGTCCGAATTTTTGCTTCAGTTCCTTCCAACAAGCATTGTGGAATGGCCTACTACAGTTAGGACATCTGATAGCATTTTCCAGCTCTTCTATTGGATGCCGACACACGATGCAAGAATATTTAATTGCGGTATTCGAAATAATAGTATCTACTTTCACTACGATGTCCTCCAAAAACCAGTTGGGATTCCACTTGATTTCAGATTCTTTCAAGATCTTTAGTATCGATTGTTCAAGTGACGGATCTGGAATCGCAGTGATTAGGTTGATCTTTGGAGGGATCTTCGGATACCCATCGGGCAAAGCTGCTGAGAAGCAAAAGATCTGTCCTTCGAATCTTTCTCTGCCCACGATTTTGAAATTCATTGTCCTCTCGGTTTCGTCGTATCCAGTGTCACAGATAGTCTTCATCAATTCAAGCTCAAAAGGAATGCGATTAATCTGGTTAATATGGTATTCAGATTCCTTCACCAGATCAACCAAGTGCGTCTCCTGACCCCACTTGATCAACGAATTAGTGTTTGATAGATCAATGTCCTGTCTTTCAAACATTATCCTTGGGCGATTTGGAAATTCCTCACAGTCAACTGTCAACGAGTAAATCTGAGAACCATACGACTGCAATTGCACCTGAAGAGAAACAGGATTGATCTCGGTTGACTTAAACTGCTCCTTAAGAACATCAAATTCTGTGACCAACCGTGCTATATCTTCGAATCTTTTGGCAATATCATGCAGTGTATTAGCAACATGCATTTTTCCATCTGAACTCCAGTTACTAAGCAAAGATATCTGTTGAGTTACATGAAAATGCTCTGCTGTGCTTCGGAGGCGCATTGGGACCTCCTTAATGGAGATCTCCGGTTTGGCGGGGTAATTCTTAAAATCAACAACAACAAGTATCGAGTCGCCTTCCTTTGTATACATATAAACATCTATTTTATGTATCAAGTCATCAACAAGGTGAGTCTCGAAACGTTCTCTGATCAGTTCGAATTCTCGCCACAATTCTTCATCGTTTGACGACATCTTGCTCTCTAAGTAGTAGTGCTGTGTCTATGAATAAAATCATTATGGCGCACGTTACGTCAAACCTAAACGATCAAAGAGACTAGTTTGGAGTAGCCAAAAAGATGCTCTAAGATAACGACAGAAATCACAGGTTATGAGAAGACGAAAGACAAACGTCTTATGGGTTAAATACCATTCAACTTGCAGAATACGCAACTACTGTCCTAGCCATCAGAATCTCCCCAGTGTGCTTTGAATTTGTTAAAGATACGTCTAAAAAACCAGAGTGAGTCCTTTTTCTGTGGTCCAAAATGAAATGCATGAAGTGCAACGTGGAGGCAGGCGACTTCGCGAATATCCGCAAGAAATGTGGAAGAGGGATTTGCGCAAGTGTGTTAGTGCAAGTGCTTACTATGAGGAGGGCTATCGATATTGGACCTGTCCGAAATGTTTCACAGTAAACGAGTTGGTGAGCTAACGAAGCAGCTGCATCAGATCGGCAACTCTTTGGGCAGTGACGCCCATATTCTTGTCAAAGGATCATAGGTGCAAGTACGGCTTCCATGAGAAATGACATCATCGCCCTTAATGAGCGCTCTGCAATCAAAGCAGGCATATCTGAACTCACAGATATTGCATTTCTCAATGTCGCTCTTGGTCAGATACCAATACAGGTCGGTTTTGCTACTGTGAAGCATCTCAGCTAGCGGTTTCTCCTTGATGTTTCCAATAATGTGCTGTCTCATAGCCAAGCATGGATTTGGAAGATGCTGTGAAACTGATGTTTCAGAGCAAGATAAAGAAGCTTGCCGTAGTTGACGCAAACAAACTTGTGGGCATAGTAACGCTAACAGATATTGCACGCTTTCAGCCTCAAATGATAAAAATGCTGAAACGACTAACCACAAAGCAGGCGACACCGAGAAGTATTCAGAAAGTCATTGATTACTATATTGTCTAGAAGAACCACGCACTGAACAAGCTGGTCTAGCGCACGAAAAAAAGTATGCAGCGTCGTCTGAGGAATTGTGGACTTGAACCCGTTTGGGTGCTAATCCCACAAGGTCAGCACGCAAAAGCAGGCGAATCCTATAGTTCTTACTGAATGCCCAATTGTCTCAATGGTGAGCTAGCTGTATTGGCTAATCAAGAAAAAGAGACGCGAGGTTTATGGGTTTTCTT
>Ga0315289_10007219_pt1 | contig 16217 bp, 19 predicted proteins | sample YL17G11_40_MG_FD_203452 | JGI IMG/M metagenome (GOLD analysis project Ga0315289, IMG submission 203452) | Sediment microbial communities from Yellowstone Lake, YNP, Wyoming, USA - YL17G11_40 | ecosystem: Environmental > Aquatic > Freshwater > Lake > Sediment | place: USA: Wyoming | collected... | reverse complement strand
AAAACGGCAAATATTTAATAATAGCTTTTCAGCACCGCCTAAAGCCAAAGAATTAATAATATAGACAATCTTTATTTTATTTTGCATAAATTTTATTTTTAGTTGTGAAATTTAAGCCGCTTATTTTTATACTTGCTAAAGCCAAACCAATTGGCAGCCATAACTTGGCTAAAAAGTAGCCAGTGCCAAATAATTCAAAAACCATGACACCAAGCACTGTTAAAAGCATACCCAAAATTAACCATGAAGTATTTGTGTCCTTAACTTTATTATAAGCCTTGAATAATACATACAATACATAAAGCAAAAGTGCACAAAAAGTAAAAGCGCCTAAAAATCCGGTTTCGGCCAAGGTTTTAAAAAGAAAACTATGGGCATCCAAAACTTCACCATATTCCATAATATACCATCTAAATTGAGCCAAAGAAGAAGTAAATGTGCCGATGCCAGTGCCCAGTAAAGGATTTTCTTTATATAAGGTTAGGGCTACGTCAATTAATTTCAATCTGTTTAAATTTGAGCTTAAAACAACCGTGGAATTAATTAATTGGTACATTAAATATAAAATTGGGACAATTAAAATTAATATTAAATAAGGCAGATAAGTTGCAAAATATTTTTTAAGACCGCTGACTCTGTATTTTAAAATAACCAAAATTAATAAATCTACTATTAAAGCTAACCAACCAGCTCTGGAAAGGGTTAATAAATTTATAGCAGTCATTAATAAAGCGCCAATTAGATAGATATTTTTCAGAAAAACATCTTTCTCCTGCCAGAATAATATAAAAGCTATAGGAATCAAGCAAACAAAAATTTCGGCTAATAAATTATGATTAGTTCCCAAGGGATAAATGCCGAAAATTGAAATTGGCACTGCCCTTCTTAAACCCAATTCTGAAGGCGGAAAGATTAATGACCAAATACCCATCAAAGAAAGCCCAATGCCTAAAACAAACATAACTTTCAAGGTATTATAAAATTTTTTAAAATTATCAATAATATTAAAGGGCAAAATAACATACATCAAATAAAAGAAAATTATGGGCCTTAAAATATATTTTATAGAAAAGGACAATAATTCAGAATCAACATTCAATAAAGACAAAACGCAGGCACTGATAAATAAAAGCATAAAAAACCAGCCTGGAAAATTTTTTAAATTTAATGTCTTTTTATTTTTAAAATGCAAGTATAAGGCCTTAATAAGCCAGGCAAAAAATAAAATTAAAGCCACGAAGTCAACGTAAGGCACATTGATATCTGTATAAACAAATTCTAAATAAGTAAAGGGATACAAAAAAGCAATCAAATAAAGGCCAAATTCAGTATATTTAATAAATATTAAAACTAAAATAATAAAAATAAGGCCAATTAAATAATAATATGACCAAGTATTGGTAAAAGAAAAAAGAATAACAATTAAACTTGCCAAAATTATTATCAACCAAAAATTTTTATTTTTAAATAAATCCATATTTATAATTTAAGACCTAAAATCTTGCTTTTAATAATCCACGCTAAAATTTGCACGGGGTGTCTTTTCATTGCGCTACGCGCTGTGCAAATCATCCAGTTTTGATTGATCCTTTCTAAAGCAATTGTTTGCTGGGCTTTTTTTGAATCATATAATTCATTAAAAGTGGCAAAATCTTTCAAATTGCCCATTAAATGGCCAGAAACATCAGCCGGATAAACATTGCCTAAAGGATCAATGAAAATATTGTCTTGGCCAGAATAATTAGGCAAAAGCCTTTTGCCTGTCTCTATAAATTTAAATAAAGCATAAGCAAAATATGCGCGTAACCATCTTTTTAAGATCCATGATTTTAATTCTGCTTTTATCAATCGGCTAAATTTCAATCTAAAATCCTCGATTTTAGTAATTTTATTCTCCACAGTATTAAAATAATTTTCAGCATTATGCACTGCAGCTAAAGAAAATTCAACTCCTAATTCTTTTGATAATTTATAAACTTTATCTAATTCATGAATATTATAATCACCAGCAGTAAAAGCTAAGCGTAAATTTTTAATACCCAATTCCTTTAAAGCAGAAATTGTGGACATTACTTTTTGAAAACCGCCAGCAATGCCCCTGATTTGGTCATGAACTTCACCAAGGCCATCTAAAGAAATGCCCAGGCCAATGTCAGGTTTAATTAATAATATTTCTTTCATTTTTGACTTAATAAGTTCAGTGGCAAAACCATTGGTAGAAATAATAATTCTAACTTTTGGATTTTTAGAAATTAATATTTTAATAATTTCGATTAAATTTGGGCTTAAAAATGGTTCACCGCCTGTAATATTTACTTCTTTTATATTTGTTGGCAACTTTTTATATTCAATTAAATCTAAAAGAGGCATCTGCTCCATTTTCCAAATATTGCACATGCGACATTTTGAATTGCAATTATAGGTAATTGCCAAAACTAAATCATTTGGCATTTTAATTTTTGCCATATCTAATTAATTTGATTAAATTATATTGAAATTTTAACACATTTATTTAATTTTGTCAAATAAATTAAGATTAAATATAACCATTTTAAAACTAAAAAAACGAAGCTTTTGGCCTCGTCTTTTTAGCAGTATCTAATTAATTTATTTTAAATGGTCATACATTGTTTTTATTTCAGTTTTTCTACCTGAATTTTTAACTTCCTCTTCAACCATTTCCACTTCTGGCACAAAACCAAAATCTTTATCTTTACTAGCTTTAATCACTTGCCAATCAGCTTCAGCAGTTTGATTATAATTATCTAAATATTCGGCGCTATTTTCTTCAAAACCAGCATTTAAATCAGCAACCATTTTTAACTTTTTTGATTCATTTAAAATCACCAAAGCACTACCGAATAAAAAACCTATAATCAAAGCTAAAACACTATTTAAAATAATATTGGGTCTAACTGGATATCGACTAATAAAAACATCATCAACTATTTTAATTTCTACATTACTACCACCGCCGTGATATTCAGCACCTTTATTAACCAAAACATAAGTAATAGTTTTAACTAATTGAGAGGCAAAATTTCTATCGACATCAAAAACATCTATTTCCAAAATACCAGTTTCTGGAGTAACGCTTGTTTTAATATTTTTTTCCCATTGTTTACGTCTTTCAATACTATCAGCAGAAAATTTATCCTTAAAATTACTATTTGATTCAATAACTTCATTATAAAAAGAAGAAGTAAAAATAATATTAGCTAAATTTTTGCCAATTCTTTCAGCTGATTTGGTGGCAGTATAAGCATCGGTATTTATTTCTTGTTTTTGAATAACTAAAATTTTAGTTGAAGCTGAATATTGAAAAGGCTGAACTAAACTAATAATCAATGATAAAACCACTGTAATGCCGATAATTAAGGCTACAATGTCCCAGTTGGCTCTTAAAATTTTTGAGTATTGTAAGTTTTCCATAATATTTAAATTGAGTCTAAAAAAATAAAGATTATTTTAGATCTTTCTTAATAATAAATAATATCACATAATTTAAAATTTGTCAAGAGCAAACCATTAAAAACCCCCTACAAAATTGAATTCTGCGGCTAATTTTAGCCCCAAATGGGCTATTTTATGGCTAAAATTTTATATTGAAGAAGAATTATTTTAAGGTTAAACTCAATTCAGCTTCTTTTTGTTCATGCAAACATCTAATTCTAATATCTTGTCCGCTTTTATATTGTAAAAGCAGATCAGTCAAATCATTATTGGCATCCAAAATTTGATTTTCTAGGCTGATTATAATGTCTCCCTTGCCTAATTTATTATAAAGCGGGCTATCCGGCATTATTGACACGCCTCTTTCATTTGGCCAAATCATTGCCCCTTGATTAACATTCTGGCGGTCAATCTCTTCTAAGCCATAAACCTTGCTTAAATCAAGATAATTTATGCCCAGATACGGTCTTTTGATTGCCTCGCCTTTTAGAACCTGGTTAATAATTGGACTAATATAATTAATGGGTATGGCTTGATTTATTAATTCATCCTGACCGGTTAAAAAACCTATCAATTCTGATTGGAAATTAAAAATTGGGCTGCCATTAAAATCTGAATTAAAACTTTTATCTAATAAAATAAATTTATCCAAAACATGGATATTGGAAATAAAATCGTATTTATATTTTATATCTTTATATTTTTTATTTTGAATATTTACTAAATTTAGTCCGTCTATATTACCATTATAAACAACCGATTGTTCTCCATCTGTAATTTTATCAAAATCAGCAAGTTTGGCTACTGGCAAATTTTGAGCATTTATTTTTATAAACATAATTTTTGTTGCCTCATCTTCAACAACTTTTTCTACTTCATAAATCTTTTGGCTAGAACCAGTAATTAAACTTTCTCTTGCTCTAATTAGCGGATTTCTTATTGTCATTAACCAGCCATCGCTTGTTAAAACCACTGCTTGTCCCAAATAATCATCGGGCAATACAATTTTGTCCAGTAAATTTTTGGCTGATCTCTTTTTGGAATAAATTTTCATCACTGAAGGCTGAACCTCACTTTTTATTTGGGCCAATCTTAAAGCTTGCTCTACAACTACTTTTCTGGGCTCTCTAATAATGATTTGCCCTTGATTCAAATTTGATGTTTCTGTAAAATATAAATCTCTAAAAAAAGCAAAATTTGACAGATAATAACGGGTAATAAATTCGCCAAAAATACCAGCAAAAAAACCAAAAATAATAGCCAGTATTATAAAACCCACTAATTGGATTCTGATTTTAGGCTTTTTTATTTCTTTTTCCATAAATATTAAATTAATTTTTAAATCCAGGATGAAGTCATAATCGCTAAAAGTAATAAAATAATACTAATTATTAGATAACGCTGCAAACTCCTTTTATCTAACTTCTCTTTCAATTTTGACTTAAAAATTCCCCAGCTAAAATAAAAGAAAATAGTTAAAATTAAGCTATTAACATAAAAATTAGTTGGCAAAAAGAATAAACCCCAAAAAATTTCAAGGATAATTATATTAAGTATCAAAAGATAAATAAATCTGATTTTCGTCTTCAATTTATTGGCCCAAAATGATTGCAGTATTAAAAGCGAAAGAAAAGCCACCAAAATTAAGGAAAGCAGCCAGATCTGAAAATTTAAAAAAACATTCAAAGTATTTAAATTTATTGCCAATAAAAAGAAAATTAATAAATTTAAAAAAGCTGAAAAATTTTCCAATGATTCAATTTGATAAAATGCTGGATAATAAAAAAATAAATAGATATTTTCCAAATATAAACCCAGGATAAAGACTAAAATAAAAATAATCAAATGTCTCAGCCAATCTTCATTCAGGATAAAAAGCCAGCCAATAGCTAAAAAGATCAATAGGAATGGTAAAATGCTTAGATAAAAAAAATTTAAACTAAAAATTTTTTCTCTAATTAAAAACTTTAAAAAAATGAGTAAAATTATAAAAATAAAAATTAAACAAGCTGGTATTATCTTGATTTGAAAAAACATCAATTCTAAACCTAAAAAAATCAATAAGGGGCAAAAATAGACTGAAAGTCTTTTCAAAAGCATTTTTATAATTTAAAATTTTTAATTAATATTTCGACTACAACTAATTTTGACGATAAATTAACCGCTGAAATTTGAAATGATTGTAAAAAGGCGCTTAATAATTTATTTATATTTTTTTCTATTAAATAAGTGACCAATAAATGACCAATAGACCGAGGCAGCTTTAAATTCCCTATTTTAAAATTTTCTACGTCTAAAGCTAAAAGGTTATTTTTAATCAAGGGTTTAATATTAAGCGTGATGAACAATTTTGGTTCCTTGATTTTTAAAAATATTTCAAAATTTGTGGGCAAAACTGCTAATTGAATATAATTTACCTTGTTATTTAAATAACTAATATCTTTTATCTGATCCCTAAGTAAGTAAGTCAATTGTTTTTCGCTTAAATTTAAGGCCACCTTAAAATCTTTGTCCTTTTTTTGAGCCAAAATCTGCTCTTTAACAACTTTACTTAAAATTTTAGAAATATCTTTTTCCGCTGGCGTTAAATTTTCAGTGTTAACTAGATAACTAGGTTCTGGTTCATGATAAAACCTTTCGCTTAAAAATGGCACCTCGGCTAAACCGCTTTGTGACAAACCATAAGCTCCCAAGCCGACTAAAATTAAAATCAGTAAAATAAAAACAAGAAAGCAGCTACCGCAAGTCAATATTTTCTTATTTTGCTTTCTCTTTATTTTTCTTTTTAAATCTTCTACTTCACCTTTTAATTCTTCCACTTGTTTATTATTATTATCTTCTATTCTTGTCATTATTTTTTAAATTATTCTTCAAGTGTTAATTCCTGTTCTCTTTTTTTCTCCAGAAAATCTTGGGCAAAGACACTTAAAGCTGTTGTGACTGGGATTGCCAAAATCGCACCAATAACTCCGCCCAAACTGCCGCCGACTAATAAGGCAGTAATGCTTACTACGGGATTAAGGCCAACTGCACGTCTCATTATATTTGGTATTAAAAGATTGTTTTCTACCAACTGCACAAAAACATATAAGATTATAACTAATAAAGCCTTTATAGGCGACTGAAAAAAAGTTAAAACTACAGCTAAAATGCCAGAAAAAGTCGGACCCATATAAGGTATAAATTCTAAAAGTCCGGCAATAATGCCCAAAATCAAAGCATATTTAACATGAAGAAATAATAGCCCGATATAAACCAAAAGACCCACTATAAAACTTAAAATCAATTGCCCGCGTAGCCAGAGCCCCAATTTATTTTGAATTCGGCTAAGAACTTGGTTAGTATAAGGCAGATATTGGTTAGGCAGAATGGAATGCAAAATCCTCTTTGTCGCATTTTCTTCAACTAAAATATAAAAAGTAATGACTAATACTATAAAAAGAGAAAAAATACCTGCTAAAAAATGTCCGACTTGAGAAAATATGCCTGTGGTAGTTTGTGGTATGCTATATTTTAAATTTTTAAACGCATTTTCTATTTCCTGTCCCACCCCATATTGATCTAAAAATTGACCGATATTTCTAAATTCAATGCTAAATTTTTGCCAATAAAAAGGGAAAGTAGTTGAAAGCTGATCAACTTGATTAGTTATTGGCGGGACAATTAAAGCAATAATTAAGGCGAAAATTGATAACAAAATTAGATAAACTAAAATAACAGACAAAGTTTTGGGAAATTTTCTATATCTCAACCAATTAACTGCTGGCTCTAATATTGAAACTAAAATAAAGGCAAAAAGCAAAATCGCTACTACATCACGGATTAGATATAAAATCCAGACTAAAAAAATGACAATTAGAATTTTAAAAATTGAAGAGCTGGAAATATCAATATTGATTTTTTTACTAGCTTCCATAGATTTTAAAAATAATTTAATTAACTGCTTTAATTATAGAAAATTTTGGACAAATGGTCAATTGCTTGACAAAAGAAATAAAAAATGTTAATTTAAGTGATTAAAAAGAATTGGGCAGCAAAATGCTGCTTAGAGGGCCTTAATAAAAATCTATTACCCCTTTCTTAATTTTGGCTCAACAAGCAGCATTTTGCTGCCCAGACATCCAGACATAAAGAAGGATAAATGCCTTCTTTATTTGTTAAAAATAAGCTATTATAAAATATAAGTATTAATGATTAAGCATGCCAATTTTAGCCTATAATAAAAAAGCAAAATTTGATTACCAACTCCTGGAAACTTTTGAAACAGGCCTGGTTTTGACTGGCCAAGAAGTAAAATCTATTAGGCAGGGGCAAGCCAGCTTACAAGGCGCTTATGTAACCTTGAATCAAAAAGGCGAAGCCAGCCTCTTAAATGCTAATGTGCCAGCTTATAAAATGGCTGGGCCCTTGCCAGATTATGATCCGACGCATTCCAGAAAACTTTTATTAAACAAAAAAGAAATCAATTATTTAAAGGGGAAATTACAGCAAATTGGCTTGACCTTAATCCCTCTTTCATTGTATACTAAGCATAAGATAATAAAATTAGAGCTAGCCTTAGCCAAAGGCAAGAAAAAGTTTGATAAACGCAGAACAATCAAAGAAAGAGAAGAAAAAAGGAAAATTCAAAGAGCCTTAAAAACTAAATTTTATTAATTAAAAAGGTATAGTTATAGTTATTGTTATAGTTATTGTTATTCCCGGGGGATGACAGGCCTCGATAGGAAGATCTTTTAATAATATAGCAAGCCGAGCAAGCTATTTAATCTCGTAAAACTAAAAATAGCAATCCAATAAGTGCAACAAACTTATTAAGCAAAGTCAAAGCAGCTTTTGCTTTAAACTTTGCGCCTGTTGCAGTTTAACTAAAACCGCAACCGTCTGACTCTTTGAGGCCTGATAGAAGAGATCGGGCGCCATAAATTCAGGCTCGCTAAATGATTTAGCCTTAAATTATTTAGTTAAAAATTTAAGGCAGGATCTAAGATTTTTGTTTAGATTATTATCTTAGATCACAATTTTAATCTTAACTAAGCTTGTAGAAGTATTATAAAAGGCTTTCTAGACGCGGGTTCAATTCCCGCCATCTCCATTCTTCGCGCAGCGAAGAATGCCCTTCGTAGCTTCATTACTGAAGCTTTATCCTAGATAATTACTAGAACATAAGCGAAGAAGGGCAAATTATAAAGGTTTCTCGCTGCGCTTCGAATGGCACGCCACAAAAACGAACTATTCAGAATTCACAAAATAAAAATAAAATTATGTTTTTTGTATATCTTTTACAAAGCATCAAATTTCCTAAAAAGTATTACACTGGCTATTCAGAAAATACCTATAATAGATTAAATGAACATAATAAAGGTAACTCGGCTTATACTGATAAATTCAAGCCCTGGAAGATAATTTTCTATTGTGCATTTGAAAATAAAGTTACAGCATTAAATTTTGAGAGATATCTTAAATCATCTTCAGGCATTGCTTTTAGAAATAAACGATTAATCTAACTATTAACATAAAACCAAATTGAAACGCATTCATTTCCGCCACAGACAAGCGCAAAGGCAACAAATTAAGGATGTCTATCCTGTTAATGAAAGAATTTTTGCCCCTCAAGTCCGGGTTATTGATGAAAATGGCCAAATGCTTGGTGTTTTGCCAACTGCCCAAGCCATGGCCATGGCCAAACAAAGAGATTTAGATCTGGTCGCGGTTTCACCTAAAGCAGAACCGCCAGTGGCCAAATTTATCAATTACAGCAGTTTTAAATATCAGCAGGAAAAGGCCAGCCGCAAGCAAAAAGCCCAGCAAAAAGAGGTTGAGCTTAAAGAAATTCGCTTATCTCCGCGCATTGGCAAACATGATTTAGAAATCAGAGCCAAACAAGCTGAAAAATTTTTAAGCAGAGGCGACAAGGTAAGTATCTTGGTCATGCTTAAAGGCAGAGAAAAAGCTCATCCTGATCTGGCCAGAGAATTGATTGAAAATTTTGTTAAATCAATCGGCCAGACAATTGCCATAACCATGGAACAAGAAATCAAAAGGCAGGGAGCTAATTTTTCTGCTATTATTGCCAAAAAGAGCTAATTCACCCCGCACCAGACCCGCTGTGCGGTTCGGTGCGGGATTACACTCACATTAATAAACAAAAAATCAGCAAAACTCTTTAAAATAAAGTTTCACTTGACGAAAATTTAAAATTAAGATAGACTAATCTTAAATTAGCCCAAACAGCTAATTTTATATTTTCTAATTAAAAATCAAATTTTCAGATATCAATTTCAGAATTCAGCTTTCAGATATCAGAATTCAAAATATATGCCCAAATTAAAAACCCATCAATCCATAGCTAAAAGGTTTAGAATAACCAAAAAGGGAAAAGTAATCAAAAAAAAGTCAGGCCAAGACCATTTTAATGCCCGTGAATCTGGCAATATTACCAGGGCTAAAAGAAGGCGGATAAATGTTGACAAAACCATTACTAAACAGCTTAAATCCTTAATGCCTTATAATTAGATTACAGATTTTAGATTATAGATTTTTAGATTTCATAATTCATATTTCATAATTCCAAATATATGCCACGCGTTAAACGAGCCAAAATCCATTTAAAGAAAAGACGAACAATAAGGCGCGCTACCAAGGGTTACCGCTGGGGCCGCAAAAAAACCATTCGCCTCGGCAAAACAGCCCTGCTTAAAGCTGGCCAGCATGCTTATCGCGACCGCAAGAAAAAAAAGCGTAACTTCCGACGCTTATGGTCAATAAGAATCAATGCGGCTGTGCGCGAACACGGCTTAACCTATTCAAAATTTATCAATCTCTTAAATAAGGAAAAAATTGAATTAGATAGAAAAGTCCTGGCTGATCTGGCAGTCAATAATCCTCAAGTTTTTGCTAAAATCATTGAAGTAGTAAAATAAAAAACTCTCGCCTAAAGCGAGGTTTTTTTATATTCTTTGAATAATAAAACTTGACTGGCTCTTTATTTTATGCTATTATAAAAAATCGTTCCTAACAAAAAAGGAGGCAGAGAATGAAAGATCTTTTTGTCGCTCTGGTAATCGTCGTAATAATCATTTTTACAGCAAATTATAGTTATCAAATTTGGCGTAGGCATATAATCCCCACTCTATCAACATGGATCACATTTGTGGTTGGCACAGGACTAAGTTTTTCAACCTATGTTATAGCCGCAAACTGGGATATCCGCTCGGGTATTAATAACACCGCGGATTTTGCGGAAGTGTTAATAATACTAGTAGCCACATTATGTTGGGGTAAGCATGAAATGCGACTTAGACCCTTTGAAAAATGGTATCTATCCGGAGTAGCTGCTATAGTGTTCTATGGCTTTGTTTCGGGCAATGCCTGGAACAGCAATATCTTAACGCAAGTGCTCATTACCATTGGGTATATTCCAACCATGCACAATCTGATCCAGCAAAAGAAAAACACCGAATCTTTTTTCCCATGGAGTTGCGCATTGATCGCTAGCACCTTATCTCTATATCCAGCCTTAAGTGAAGGGAATAAACTTGCGGTAATATACTCAACCCGAGCCGTTGTGTCACTTATTTTACTATTGGCGCTAATGGCTTACTATCAATTTTTTCCAAAAAAATCAAACTAAAATAGACCCTTCGTGAATTTACGTTGGGTCTTTATTTTTTAACCCCTCGCTCCAAGCGAGGGATTTTTTATTTAAATAAAAATAGAATTATAATTAAACCTTAATATCTGCACCTGAATTGAACGTATCCAACCATTCTTGATCAACTAAATTAACCGCCTCCCATTTCCAGCCCTTGGCTTTGAAAATATTTTCATCAGTAACCCACTGCTTAATATTGTCATGTAAATAATATACCTTTGGGCTATCAGCCAATTTTACCAATTTGGGATAAGTGAAAATTGCAGTCGCTGGGCCATCAACTCGATTAGTCGCATAATTATAATCGTGCAATGCTCCCATTACAATATCATAGGTATAACGATGATTTACGCCAGCAACTATATCGCCAGAATCTTCAGTAATAAATTCTTTTGTTGTATCATCATATCCTCCGATTACCAGCATGTGATAAGCCGTCCCTCGGGGCGGCGCTAAAAAAGGGATATTCTTATTATGCAAATCAAAACCAAAAACAGGCGCAATAACCGGCCTTTTCTGCTGCAATTCTTTGACTATTTGTTCAATAGTGGGATTATCTTTAATTAAAGCATTATACGAAGTGTAATCATTGATTAGTTTAGCCATGCGATCTGCATCTGCGTCAGCATTGGAACCCCAAATTTTATTCTGCTTGCTAAACATGGCCATCATAAAAGTTTTGGCTTCTTTAATAGTAACTTGTTTTACTCCAGTATAATATTTCTCCACCATGGCAAGGCTGGCTTCTTCGCAGGCATTTTTCCACGGACCAGTCCAATTATCATCCGGAGCCTCGTTAATATAGGGGATGTCTAAATTAACCTGGTTTAATTTAGCCTGACCACCTGCTAAGGGCGAATAACCATGATAAACTTCATCCGCATCCTTAAAATTATCTGAATCAGTATCTGCTTTATTAGGGTTAGTTTGATAAACCTTCTGCTCTTCAGTGTCGGATAAACCGTCTTTATCACTGTCTTTTTCAATTTTAGCAAAAACAAAACCAGCCGAGATAGAGACGGCTAGAACTATTATTAAAATAAAATAATATTTTTTCTGCATAAAATAATTATAGCAAAATTAAACAAAAAAACAACCCTTGGGTTATTTTTATTGAGGCGAAAACGGCGCCAGAATTTGTAGAGACATGGCATGCCGTGTCTCTACGGAAAAATCACCCCCATTTCCAAGCCGTTTTCGCGTTTATTTTTTACCAAACAATTTCCGCAGTTCATCTTTAGCCTTTTCCAATATTTTCTTTTGTCTAGGCTGTAAATTTTTGCCAGCTCGGTTAAGATAAAAATTAAGCATGGACATGGCTGACTGAAATGGATTGGCTTTTCTAGCCAAGCTTTCTTCTGCTGATCTTTTTAAAGATCGAGCAATCCTTTTAGGATCAGACCAGGTAAAAACACCTTCTTCTAAGGCCAAGGCATGGCTTTCTCGCGTCACCCTGCCTGACCAATATTTTTTCGCTTTTTTTTGTTTCATATAATTATTATAACAAAAAACCGAGAATAAAGCTTGAGCTAATTTTTCGGGGAACTTGACTATCTTAGGACAATATGTAAAGATTATCTTACAAATAATGAAAGGAGGCAATAATGGCTTGGAAAATTAGATACGTTTGTAAGGTTCCAACACGAAAGGATAAATTTACCCCATGGCTAGAACAAGAAGTTTCAAGTAGTTACGGGTTTAATGACCGAGAAAAAGCAAAAGAACGAGCTCTAAAACAAATAAGTCGAAAAAATGTGGTTCAAGCTTTGCTGGTGTGGGAAGAAAATTTAAAATAAAAGTCATATCAATCCTCTATCAAGTCCATTCGGTTTTAACTGGATGGACTTTTTTATTTAAACAAAAAACCGAGAATAAATCTCGGAGAAAAGGATTGACAATTAAAAATATTTATGCTAAATTATAAAATCATGAAAGCCATCCTTCGCATGTCCTCGCTCGCCTCGGCGAAGCGGGCCAATGCGGGGCTGAAGCTTCGGATGGCAAGGAGGTTTATAATGCCTAATTTTAAATGCTATAATTGCGGCCTTGAATGCGGCGGCATGACAGCTTATCAAGCGCGTAATAGTAAATGCCCAAGATGTGGAGGAGATTGGAACCCTTGTCATACTGAAAATAAAAATCTACAGGAGCGCTTTTGTCACAACTGCAGTAAATCACAAGGTACCATGACTTATTATGATTTTAGAAACAGCAAATGCGGCTACTGCGGCGCGAAATTGGCATAGCGCTAAAAATCAAGAAAGGAGGACTAAACGTGGATTCATTGTCTCTTTTCGCACATTGTCAAAAATGCTCTTCTAATTGCTGTAAAGCAAGCGCTACCATAGGCGCACCAATTTTATCTGAAACCGAAGCAAAAATAATTATTGGACTTTGGGGAGATAAAGCGGTGATACCAATTACATCTCCGGCAGGAGAAATGTATTGGCTACCCAAAGATCAGGAGAATACCAATGTTTGCATTTTTTTGAAAGATAACAAATGTCAGATTCAAACCCATAAGCCCATGGATTGCCTGTGTTATCCAATCAAGGCAATTTATGAGGGCAGAAAAATTATCTTAGTGGCTGATAATGACTGCGCCGCTCTAGCCAGTTTAAGTGAGGACTTTATCAAGCAGGCCAAAAGAGTTGCGCTCCTCTCAATCCAGCGTTTTCAGCCAGAAACGTACCAGCATTGGCTGGACAATTACATTGGCTGGGTGAAAAAATCAGCCAAGGTGCTAAACAAATGATAATTATAAACCCGACTCGTAAAGAGAAGGGTTTTTTGTTTAAAACAAAAAACCTAGAATAAATCCCAGTTATTTAATTCGTAACCCTTGCCAAAAGCGAAAATTAATGATATAATACTCGTAAGGATTTAGTCCTTATTTTTTATTTAAATTTTGGAGCGGTAGTTCAGCTGGTTAGAACGCTGCCCTGTCACGGCAGAGGTCACGGGTTCGAGTCCCGCCCGCTCCGCCTTCGCTCTTGCTATGCAAGAGCTACGGCGGATCTTGATCCGCACAAATGAAAAAAGACAAACCGTCATTCAGAACCCTTCGCTTCGCTCAGGGTAAACTCCGTGAAGAATCTATAACTTAAGGATTCCACGCTTTGCTCTGAATGACATAAGGACGGTTTGTCTTTTTTTATTTAAACCGAATTTTTAAAATTTATTTATCTCGTTTTTATATTTTTCATACCCTTTCTTCCCTAAAAGCCCATACATATATCTTTTACTCTGCTCAACACCTGGCTGGTCAAAGACATTTACCTGCAAAAATTTTCCCAGATATAACGTAGCTAATTCAAAAAAGAAAAATAATTGACCCAGATAATATTCATCAAGTATTGGTAAAATGATTGTGCCATTAGGCCTTTTATTTTTCATTAGAGAAACTGCTGTTGCCCTTTGTTCAATGTTTAAAATTTTGGAAAATTTATGGCGGCCTAGATATGCAATTTCTGAATTTCTATATTCTGGGATTTTAAGATCGAAAAATAGCCTCTCAACTTTTATAAAAGTGATGATTTTATTATTCGGCCCTTCAATATAAAGCTGGATTTGCGAATGCTGATCAGTCGGCCCCAAAGCCGCAATATAAGATATGCCAATATTAACAATTTTCTTGGCTAAATTATATTTTTTATTCAAACTTTCACCCAAATGCTGCCTGGCCCAAAAAGCAAAGTCGCGCAATGAATAAGCATAAGGCATGATAACAGAAATATTTTGCTTGCGATTTTTATAAGCCAAATATTGCAAAGCGGCAAAAAGAAAAGGCAAATTATTTTGGTAATTATTACTTTTACTTAGCCCATCCATCACTTTAGCGCCAGCTAAAAGCTGTCTGATATCCAAACCTGCGCAAGCCGCTGGCAATAAGCTGTTAACTGACAAAATAGAAAATCGGCCGCTGCCAGTAAAATGCGGCAAAATTTTATAGCCTTCTTTTTTAGCAATTTCTAAAAGCGAATTATCTTTCAGTTCGGTAGTGACGATAAAATGCTCTTGATGTTTTTTATAGCCAACCTTACTAATAACTTTTTTCCGCAAAAATAAAAAGCAAGACAAGGGCTCAACTGTCTCGCCTGATTTGGAAACAACGTAAAAAATAGTTTTTCTTAAATCAATTACTTTTAAAAGATCAGCCAAGGGCTGGGGATCTGTGGTATTGCCGCAAAAATAAATTTTCATAACCCGCCATTTTTTAGGCAAAAGTGAAGCAAAACTGCCAGTTAAAGCCTGGTAAATTGCGCGGGCGCCCAAATCTGAACCGCCAATACCCACCACCACTAAATTATCAAAACGCCCTTGTATTTTCTTGGCCAATTTTAAGACCTGCTTTAAATTCTTCTTGTCATAAGGCAGTTTCCTGAAACTTAATTCTGGCTTATCTTTTTCTTGCTTTAATTTTTGATTGAACAATTTCAATTGGCTGGCCAATTTTAAAAGTTCTGCCTTTTTAAAGCCGAATTTGCCGACTTTATCAGCAGCCATAAAGCCATAATCATATTTGATTGAACTATTAAGCATAATTTTATCTTCCTTTATATTTTTATTTTCTTATCCTCATTATATCATATTAAACCAATTTGCTTAAAATATTTTGTTAAAGATGATATAATGAAAATGATGATTTAATCTTAAAAATATGAGAACATTCACTATTATTCTTTTTATCTTTTTCGCCTTTTTCCTGATTATTTCTTTATTTGTGATAGACCCCTTTCCCTTTTTCTTGGTAATTTTTCTGGCTTTTTTAATTGCTTTTATTTGTTTAGCCGCTTATTTGGGCTCGTTTAGAGGTATTTTAGCTGGCTTGCTTTTTATTTTCCTGCCCTTTATTTTAGAAAGTTTACATTATCACTATCACTTGCCCTTTTCCAGCCTGCCTTTAATTAGAAATTTTACTTTTAATCGCAATAATTTGCCCATCACCCTAACTAATCTTTTTACAATTATTACCATCCCACTGCTTTTTTTGTCTTCTTTGTTTTTTGCCCAAAAAATAAAGATTTTAGCCAATGTAAAAAATTATCATAAAACATTTTTAATTTTAGCCAGCTCTTTTTTAATGGCCATCAGCTTTTTGGCAGTCAAGCCA
>Ga0315289_10007218_pt1 | contig 16217 bp, 13 predicted proteins | sample YL17G11_40_MG_FD_203452 | JGI IMG/M metagenome (GOLD analysis project Ga0315289, IMG submission 203452) | Sediment microbial communities from Yellowstone Lake, YNP, Wyoming, USA - YL17G11_40 | ecosystem: Environmental > Aquatic > Freshwater > Lake > Sediment | place: USA: Wyoming | collected... | reverse complement strand
GGCCGTCTCGAGGGCCTTCACCATCTGCTCGCCCTCGGCCTCGGTATGCCGGCCGCCCGGTTCGAAGCAGGTGATGCGCCACAGGTCGGTGTATTCCTGGTTCGAATCCTTCAACAGTCCATCGAGCACTCCCAGCAGTTTTTCGGCGGTGCGGAAGTTCTCGTTGCGCATCTCGTTGCCGCAATGCGACAGGGCCAGATACATCTTGTCGCGGCGGCCCTTGAGGGCCCTGGAGTCGCGGCACACCTCGCCGGCGGTGCAGGCGTCGATGTAATTGATGCCCACGTCGATGGAGCGGCTGACGATTTCGAGGCGCTGCTCGTCGTTGCTGCCCGAGTGCCCGCCGAGGCAGACGGCCGAGACCATCAGGTTGGTCTTGCCCTGCCGGCGGTACTCCATGTTCGGGTTGTAGTTGAGAATCTTGGACGTATCGACCGCCGCGACGCCGGCGGCCCGGACGCTTCGCCCGCCCGCGGCGCCCAGACACGCCGCCGCGCCCACGGCCATTTTCACACTGTCGCCCATAAAATCACGTCGCGTCACTCGTTTCGCATCCATCGCTCACGCCCTTTCGTAATCGTCCGGCCCCTCTGGAGCCTCCGGACTTGTCTCGACCGCCTTCGTTCCCAAAACGCCTGTCCGTTCCCCTCACTCGGACGTGCTCGGGGCAAACAGGGCCTTGACCTCCTCGTCCGACAGAGCACGGTCGTAAATGCGCAGGTCGTCGAGGAGACCGACGAAACCACCGCCTATCCTGACGTCCAGATCGCTGCCCGTTTCGATCGGCCAGAGGTCCAGCAGGCCGATGTCGTGGATGGGAGCCGGTTCACCGTCCAGGTAGAGCCTGACGTGGTCGTGGAGATTCGGCAACTTGGCTTCCACCATCACCGCAGCCACGTGGTGCCACGCGTCGTCGTTGGTCGAGGGGTTCATATAGAAATACCCACCCTTTGGCGTCACGCCTATGCGCCCGCGGATGAAGCCGAACGTCCACATCTTGCCGAATTCCCCGCGCCCCCAGGCCACGATATCGCCCTTGGCGGCCTTCGTCTTCACCCAGGCGGCCACGGTTCGGGGCGCCGTACCGGTGACGCCTTTGTAGCCGGTGACCTCCACGAACCCCTCGCCATCGAGGCTCAGCGCCTTGCCGATCCGGCCCGGGACCGAATTCTTGTCGAACGACAGGCCGCCCTGGAGCGTGCCGGCTCGGCCGTGCTTCGACGAATCTGCGGCGGTCGTTCCGGATGCGTCGTCGAATTTCCACCATGCGGCGAGATGGGGATCCGCGTCAAGCCCGCCCGGCGGCGCCTTGTCGGGCGCAGCGCCATCCGCTCCCGTCAGCCCCGAGGTGGCGCCGACGAGACCCACCAGCAGAACGGCAGACAACAAGCAAAGCAGGTTCCTGCACATTGGTTTTCTCCCGATCTCGCCGTGACAAGCATCCTGGGCCGCTTCATCCCGCCAGCCGCCACGGGCGTCACCCTTCCTCCACCACCTTGAGTCCCATCAAGTCGCCCAGCATCTGCAGCGACCGCGTGTGGTCGCCGTAGAAGACCGCACGGTGCAGGAGGGTCATCGTGTCGCCCTTAATCACGTCGGCCCCCCAGTTGAGGAAGAGCCTCTGGGCGTCGGGCGCGGTCTGGGCGAACTGGGTGCGGCAGGCATTGGGGCTGGTGCTGGTCTCGATGATCTTGCCCGGAACGATGAGCATCGTGTCGAGGTTCACCAGTTTGGCGCACGTGACCGGCTGGCCGACGCGGTGCTCCACCTCCAGCGCCACGCCGCCCCCCGTGTCGGTCTGGTTGCGGATGACGAAGGGCAGGCGCGGGCCGCCGGCGCCGTCCATCTTCGTGGCCGACGTGCAGTGGAAATGGACCAGGGCGTTCTTGCTCGTGTCCACCACCGGGTCGCTGATGAAGCCCGGCGTGCGGAAGGCATAGGCAAACAGGAGCATCGTCAGAGTCGAGTCAATGTCGCCCTCGCACGCCCCGACGTAACCCAGGTCGTTGAGTTTGCTGAACGTGAGGCACCCGCGGGGGTTGCCCATGCACGCGCGGCTGCAAATGGCCTGGGCCTTCTCCTGAATCATCAGGTTCTTGACCCCCAGGAACATGCGGGCCGACTCGATGATCTCCGGCCGCTGGGGCTCGACAATCTTCTTGGCCTGGCTAATCCAATACTCCTCGGCCTCGGCCTCGGCGGCCTTGGGATCGACCGCCTGCATGGCCTCCAGGACCCGCTGGTTGGGAATGGTCACCAGATCCGCCCCGAGGCGCTTCTTGACCTCCTCCGCAGAGCACGCCGCGTCCGTACCATGCGGGCCGCCCACCGCGAAGATCCGCGTCTGCTTCATCCGGGCCGGCACCCGCAAGAGGCCCACCACCCGGTCGAGGTCCGACCAGTCGCTCGTGGACATCAGGATGACCCGCTGGCCCTTCTTCTTCCACTCCTGGAGATACATCCACCCGTGCCCGCCGAACGGCTGGAAGAACAGGGCCGACGGCAGCCCCGCGGCGAAGAGTTTTTCCAGGATGGGCGTGTTGCCGCCGTGCCCGGACAGCCAGATGACGAGCATGGCGTCGGCGCCGGCGGCCTGGGCGGCCACGGCGTCGGGATTGGCCGGCGGGATCGTCTCGCCCCCGACGAACTCCACGTCCCCGAGACGCTTGCCCAGGTCGTCCAGATACTGGTCGAGCCGGGCCTTCTCCTCCGTCGGCCGGGCCATGTAGCCGCCCATCCGGCCGACGAACACCTTGTGGATCTTCACGGGAGGCATGGCGGGCCAGGATTCCGCCTCCGCGCCGAAGGCGCGCCGGCCCAGCCCGTACGCCGCCAGCATCGCGCCGCCCACCGCGGCGCCTTCCAGGAACTCTCGTCGGCTCAAGCGACCGGCCATGATGCTCTCCTTTCCGCCAAGCCCCCCTGGGATACCGTTACGCGCAGCCGGTCTGAATGATGCGCAAGGCCCGGCGTCCAGTGCTACTTTGTCAACTTCGCGCCCCCGAGAGAGGGGATAGCGCGGCGGGCATTCCTGCCCGCCGCGCGGTGGCCAAGCCCGCCACAGGCGGTTAAAAATGGCCACCGCGCCTCCGCTTACCTGTCGAGGAGCGGAGTTGACAAAGCAGCGCTAGGCGTCCGGCACAGCGCCCTCAAGCGCCGAACCCGGTCCGACGCCGTCGAACGTGCGACAAACGTCACTTGGCCGGCTGGGGCGGCTTTTCCGCGTCGGTCATGGGCGGCGCAGGTTCGTCGGCCTTCAGCGGGCGGACCGCGATCTTCTGGAGCACGATCTCCATCCCCTTGACCTCGTTTCCGCCATGCACCTGGAAGCCGATCTTGCCCTTCGTGTGGGTCTTGTCGGTGCACTCGCCGACGCGTTTCCCGTTCAGCCACAGAATGAGGTGGTCGCCGCCGGCCCAGATGCGGGCCTCGTTCCAGCCGTCGCGGTTTTCGATCGCCTCGTTCAGGTTTGTCGTGATGAACATCTTGCCGGGGCAGTAGAGGGTGCCGCTGAAGGCAACAGGGCTCTTGTACTTCAGGATGTCGAACTGATAGCCGTTGCCCTTGTCGAAGCGGAACCAGATGCCGCTGTTGGCCGGCCACTTGACGCGGTAGGTGACGCACAGTTCGAAGTTGTCCCATTCTTTCTCGTGCACGAGGTCGCCACCCTTGCCGTCGGTCTGCGTGCCGACCAGGCATCCGTCGCGCACGAGCCACTCGGCGCCCGTCGCCGTCCAGCCGGTGGTGTCCTTGCCGTTGAAGAGGCTCACGAACCCCTCGGCTTGGCCCGGCGGCGTTTTCTCTTCGGCCGGCGCCCCGTACGCCCCCATGAGAACCAGCACGACAGCCACGCCCACCAGCGCCCAGACGCCTCCGCTCAGCCGTACCATGGCAATCTCCTTTTCGCTTTCCCGTTTCCAGGACAAACCCCGCTTGGCAGCCAAGGTTCCGCGCATCTCATCCTAGGCCGCACGGGTCCATCCGTCAAGCGTTATCGAGGCCAAAAAGGGGACGGGAGTCTTTTGCCGGAACGGCCCTTCGGGTGCTCTGCACAAAAGACTCCCGTCCCCTTTTTGGCTCCGGGAATTGCTTGCCTCCGCTGCCGACGTTCTGGTAAAAGAATGGTGTATCGGTCAGAATAGGATGGTCCAGGTTTAGGGAGAAAAGCGATGGCACAGCGCAACGTCGAGAAACTGGTGGATCGGGCTCTGGAGGCGGGCGGGGGCGTCTTACGTCTGGCGCCGGCGTGGGTTCCGCGGGCGTTTCTGACGCCGGGACGCAGGCTGAAACTCGCCCCCCAGGATATCTATGCGCTGGGGATGGACCGCGGCGGCATCGACGAGCGGTGGTTTGCCTCGACGACGGCGGCGGCCAATCCCGGGGCGCCGCCCGACGAAGGCCTAAGTTATGTTGTCATCGGGAAGGATCGATTCCTTCTGCGCGACGGCGTCGAGGCGCGGGGGCCGCAGATGATCGGCCGGGCGATGTGGGACAAGTACCGCCGCTGGCCGGTCTACAGCAAATTCTTCGACAACATGGGCCCCATTCCGCACCACATGCACCTCTCGGAGGAGCAGGCCGCCCGGGTGGGCTTGCAGGGCAAGCCCGAATCCTACTACTTCCCGCCGCAATTGAACGCCATCGGCAATAACTTCCCCCACACGTATTTCGGTCTGGAGCCGGGCGTCACGAAGGCCGACGTCCGCCGGTGCCTGGAGCGGTGGAACGAGGGCGACAACGGCATCCTGGACCTGTCGAGGGCGTACCGCTTGGAACCCGGAACCGGGTGGTACGTCCCGACGTGCGTGCTCCACGCCCCGGGGTCGCTCGTCACGTACGAGCCGCAATGGGGAAGCGACGTCTTCGCGATGTACCAGTCGCTGGTGGAAGGCCGACCCGTCCCGTGGGACTTGCTGGTCGTGAACGTCCCGCCGGAAAAACACCGGGACCTGGACTACCTCGTGGACATGCTGGACTTCGAGGAGAACTGCGACCCGCACTTCGGCGAGAACCACCACCTGGTTCCGGTTCCGGTGGCGGGCGCCTCCGGCAAGGGATGCATGGACCGGTGGGTCTGCTACGTCCGTAAGGGAGCGCCGGACCTTTTCAGCGCGAAGGAACTTACGATCGAGCCCGGCGCCAAGGCGACGATCAAGGACAACGGCGCCTACGGCCTGATCGTGATGCAGGGCCAGGGCCGCATCGGCAAGTTGACGCTGGACTGCCCCGGGATGATCCGGTACGGCCAGATGACCGAGGACGAAGTGTTCGTGACCCACGACGCCGCTCGCGCGGGCATCGAGTTCGAGAACACCAGTCCCTGCGAGCCGCTGGTGACCTTGCGGTACTTCGGCCCGGACACGAATCCTGACGCGCCGAGGGTCGGGTCGGCAAAAGGCTGAAACGCCGTCCACCAAAACACCGCGCGGCGTCCCGCCGGGACGCCGCGCGTTTCTCTGACTGACCCTAACGCGCAGCGTCCTTGCCCTTCTCTTCCGCTGGCGTTTCGCGGCGCTCCGTGTCCGTCTTGACTGCCGGTGCCTCCGGAACCACCGGCGGTTCGCCCCAAACTCGCTTGAGCAGATTCACGACGTCCGGATCCCGCTCCTTGAGTTGGGCCCTTTCCTCCTCAGTGCCGAAATACTGCCCCGTGACGGCGCAGAAGAACTCCTGCGCATTGCTCCTCGCCCAGTCTCGCGGAGGATATGCCGTACCCGCAACCGCCCTCTTGTAGACTGCCAGAATCTCCGGATTGTCGTAACCGAGGACCCGATCGTGGTACCCATGGGTCAACTCATGCAAGACCGTGCGCACCGAGCGATCTCCCCTGGCCGCATAGGAGGCGGCGCGGCTGAACTCCACGCACTGGTGCTTCTCGGGATTGAAATCCATCTTCACCAGCCAGTCCTTGCCCGGGTGGTAGTGAAACACCGGCGTTCTCCCGTGCGGGCCGTTGGTCGTATCGACCTCCAGCCAGATGGGCACCTTGACCAGTTCTTGGAGCGGGCCCTCGGGGATCCACGTCTTGACCTTGGCCAGATCGCTTTTCAACTTCTTCAAGGCCTCGGCGCCAACCTCCGCGCTTTTTCCCTCGCCCAGCAATCCGTTGTTGACGTAGACCTTCCAACCTTCGATGTCCTGAACCGTGTAGTTCGAGGTCGGCTCGTAAGCGAAACCGGTCGCCGCGAACGCGACGAGCGCGAGAACCGTAAGCCCGGCAACTTTCATGGAACATCCCTCCCGAAAAGGAACTCCCTGCTCTTCCAACACCATTCCGTCGTCCCCGTCTCGGCCAATTTTTCCTCTTTTCCGCTCCCCGCGTGCCACGGGTCCCGGCGCGCCGGGACCCGCCGGTGCACCCGGAATGGCGCACAGCACGGTCGCCGCGGCGACCGTGCCACCCATCGTTCTGTGGGGGACAGAGCATTAGGGGGCCGTCGGAACCTTTGCCGGGGCGTCCGCATCAAGGGTGGGGGGTTTTTCGTCGGCGAGGATGCGGCTCCGCCAGGATTCCCGAGCCGACAGAATCCGGACCATCGCCGCCGCCACGGTCGCCCGTTCCATCGGGTCCGTCGCCTTTTTGAGCCGGTCCCCGAGTTTCTCGAGGGCCGGTCGATAGCCTGTTTCCGCCAGTTCCCGGGCGGCCAGGATCCCCGCCGACTGTTCCTCGGAGCCCAGAAAGTCCACGAGCATCCCGATCCGCTTGAAGTCGCCCAGTTGCGCGAGCGCTCCGATGGCAGCAAACTTCACGTCTAGAAATCGGCTCTGGTAAAGGCGCTCCAGCCGCGTGATGTCCGACTTCTCACCCACCCGCCCCAGCAGGCGCGTGGCGAATGCGCGGACCGAGTGCTGGCTGTGTTCGGTCATCGCACGGACCATCTCCACCCCGTCGGGCGAGCCGAGACGATGGAGCGCCTCGGCCGTCCGCAACACCACCACCGCGTCCGGGTCGGTCAACTTCACCCGCAGCATGCCGACCGCGCTTCGGTTACCCATCAGGCCGAGCAGCCAGACGGCCGTCCGTCGAACCGTGACATCCGGTGAGGCGAGCCCATCCCGCAGGTCGCCGATGCGCGACGTATCGCCGAGCATGGCCATCGCAAACGCCGACGACACGCGCACCACCGCCTGCGGGTCGCGGTACTGCTGCTGCGCCACCCGAAGGAACTCCTGCCGGCGAGTCGTCCCCACGAGCGCCAGACCCGTCGTCCGGACCCGCGGGTCGGGCGTTTCGGCCAGAAGGATAAGTTCGGCGCGGGGCGGCTGGCGGTCGGCCTCCAGGAACGTTTCGGCCGCGAGCGCCTGGAGCGGCGGCTGGCTGGAATGAATGGCTTCCAACAGGACGGGGTAAGGATCGAGGGGCTCTCCGGCTGCCGCAACACCCTCCCGCACGGCCTGGGGCTGGCACCCGGCAAGAGCGATCGCGGCAACGAGGACAAGCGGTATCCATCTCGCCCTACAACGCCGCTTGACCATTTGCGCGGTGGGTCTCCGCACCCACCGCGCAGAAAATAGCGTTCTTGGCCCGTGGCGCGGCGGGTACGGAGACCCGCCGCGCAAAGTGGCGTTGTAGGATCTCACGGCTTCGCCTCCTTTCGGCTGCGCAGACTCGCGACAAGAACCAGGACGCCTTCGAAGGCCGAGGCGCCCACGCACGCCAACGCAAACACATCGCCCACGCGCGTGTAGGGCGAGAGCCGATCGTCCAACGCGATCCGGCCGACGACGAATCCCTCGACGCTGCGGCGACGGCCCTCGGCGTCCTGGGCGACGGCTTCGATCCGGCCGTCCGACGCAATCAGCGCGCTGATACCCGTGTTGACGGACCGCACGACCGGCACGCGATTCTCAATCGCGCGGAACACGCACAGGTTCAGATGCTGATCGAGTTCCACGCTGCCCGCGAACCAGCCATCGTTGGAAATGTTGACGACAAAGTCAACGACCTTGCGCCCGCCGCCGGCGGGTGGGCGAACCATCTCGCGGACCCGGTACGCCATGGCGTCCTCGTAGCAAATCGCGGCTTGAAACCGCGCCTCGCCCCCGTCGAACGCCAGCCGGAAAGGTTCCTGGTCGTGGGCGCCAGGCGTGAGGCTGTATTCCATGCCGCGGTACGGCGTGAAGGCGTTCAGGCAGTTATAAAGCCAAGGCCAACTGTCCTTGAAAGGAATGTACTCGCCGAACGGCACGAGGTGCGCTTTCGCGTATTCGCCCGCCGCCGTCTCGACCGGCGAATCGGGCACGATGAGCAGCGCCTCGTTCGTGCGCTCCGCGCGGCAGGTGACCAGATCGCCCTCGAGGTATTGCACGCCGAGCACGTTCAGACCGGAGGCTCCGATGAGCACCGGCGACGGCACGAGCGCGCCCAATTCCCGAATCAGCCTCCCATATCGGCGGCAGCGCTCCTGGAGAAAAGCGAAGTGGGCTACCAGGCCGCGATAGCGGAGCAGGTCCGCGAGGTCGGCCGTCAGGAACCCCGGGTTCATCGGAACCGGGACCATCGTTTCGGGCCAGACGACCAGGTCGGGCGGCGTGCCGGCCGCCCTCGCGGAAGCGAGCGCCTCGCCCGTCAGGCGAATCAGCGAAAGCATCATCCGCAGTTCATCGGCAACGACCTGGGCCGACTCCCCCGCCTCGCCCTTCGTGACACGCCCCTCGACAAGCCTCCGAACGAGTTCCTCGCGAAGCCCCTTCCGCGTATCGCCGACGAGGCGCTCCGCCATCGCCTTCACGTTCGCATCGAAGGGGGACGCCAGGAGGTCCTTGAAACTCTGCGCGATGAACGCATCGGCGATTTTCTCCGCCTCCTCCCGCGGAACGGGCGCAGGCTCTTCTGGACTCTCCGCCGCGCCGCGGCTCCCCAGGCGGGCGGCGTTCTTGAGTTCCTGAGGAATGTTCGTCTGGACCGACGCGACGACCGGCCCGGGCCGAGTCGTCCTCTGCCCCAGCCGCCAGACGCCGTAACCCACCGTCGCCGCCCACGCGCACGCAACCAGGACGGCCATGGCCGGCAGCACGCGATAGAAGCGCTGCCTCGCACCATCGGCACCGCAGACGAAAAGAGGTCGCGTCAGACAATCGGCCGCCAGCCCCGCCGTCATCAAGACCAGGAAACTCGGGCCGTAGGCGCCGAGCGCGTCGGCCGTCTGCACCAGCACGAGATTCTCGTACTGCGTGTGGCCGACGTAAAGCCAAGGAAGACCCGAGAGCAACCAGCCGCGCACATACTCCAGACCGACCCAAAGGACGGGGGCCGCGAGCGTGAGCGGAACCGAAAACGCTTCCTTGATGCGTCTCAGACCCCAGGCGAAGACCGCCCAATAAAGGCCCAGGTACGCCGTCAGGGCCAGCCATCCGGCGGCGGTGGCGGGGAGGCTGATCGGCCAGATCCACCACATGTTCCAGCCGAAGAACACAAAGCCGCCCAACCAACCGGCCCAAAACACGTGCCGGCGCGGTGCTGTCCCGACCGCCATCACCAGCAAGGGCACCGGCGCCAGGTACGCCAGCCACGAGATTTCCATCGGCGGGAAGGCGAGGGTCAGCAGGAAGGCCGAGAGAATGGCCAGGAGGAACGGCCGCGCCGCCGTCAAGACGCGCAGGGGCTTTCGTTGGGCCTGCGGCGCGGCATCCGCTTTTCCCCTGCGCCGTTTGTCTTTGCGACGTTCGCCCATCGAGGTTCCCCGGGTGCGTCCCAGGAATCCGCTCATTGTCAGGCCGCTCCACGGGAGTGTCAAGCCTGGGGGGTGTGGGAAAAGGGGACGGGAGTATTTTGCCGGAACGGCCCTTCGGGTGCTTCGCACAAAATACTCCCCTCCCCTTTTCCCCAAGCCTGTGACCCGGCGCGAAAACACTTGATTCCGCTGCCCGCCGGGTTAGTCTTGCACCTTGCGGAAAGGCCCTGTGGGCCGTTCGACTTTGAACCCTTTTGAAAGGATGCCCGACCATGACTAGAGCCTATCGGTGGTTCCTCCTTACGGCTGTTGTGGGTCTGCTTGCGGCGTTCGCCTCGCCGGCGCCGGCGGCGGATGCCGAGAAGATCTGCGTCCTCATCATCGATGGCCAGAACGGCCACGACTGGAAGGCGACCACGCCGCCCATCAAGGCGATGCTCGAGAAGACCGGCAAGTTCACCGTGGACGTCCTGACGTCTCCGGCGGCCCCGCCCCGGGATGCCGATGAAGCCGCCAAGCAAGCCAACAAGGACGCCTGGGCGAAGTTCAAGCCCGACTTCTCCAAGTACAAGGTCGTTCTGTCGAACTACGTCGGCCAGCCCTGGCCCGAGGACGTGCAGAAGGCATTCGAGAAGTTCGTGGCCGACGGCGGCGGGTTCGTCGCCTATCACTTTGCCGTGGCGGCGTTCAAGGAATGGGATGCCTACAACCAGATGATCGGCATGGGGTGGAAGGACGCCAAGTTCGGCGAGGGCCTCGCCCTGGATGACAGCGGCAAAGAGGTCCGCCGCGCGAAGGGCGAGGGGGCTGGCGGCTCGCACGGCTCCGCCCATCCGTTCCAGATCATCGTCCGCGACAAGGACCACCCCATCATGAAGGGCCTGCCCGAGAAGTGGCAGCACACGAGCGACGAGTTGTACGGCAGCCTGCGAGGACCGGCCAAGGACATGCACGTCCTGTGCACCGCCTTCTCCATCAAAGACAACGACAAGCAGAAGGCCGGCACCGGCATGCACGAGCCGATCGCGTGGACGGTCCCGTTCGGCAAGGGCCGCGTCTTCGTGAACGTGCTCGGCCACGCCGTGCCCGAGACGACCGCGCCGGATACCGCGATCCTGCTGGAGCGCGGCACGGAGTGGGCGGCCACGGGCGCGGTCACGATCCCCGCTCCGGCGGACCTGAAGTGATTGTGGATTGCGGAATGCGGATTGCGGATTGACCAGCCAAGCAAACCGAGCCGCGACCGTAAGGGAGCGGTGCCGCTGGTAAACGCGGAAGAGCGCGAGAAGATGAAGTGTTCCATCGAAGGATGTCCGGGCGAATACGAGCGCCGAAAGGTCACACACACTGTTCGGCATCGGGGCGAACTCGTTGTCATCGACCATGTGCCGGCCGAGGTGTGCGACATCTGCGGCGATGTGCTGCTGGACCCGCAGACGGTTCGCCGCCTGGAGCGGCTGCTGGAGTTGCGCCGTGAGCCGGCCGGGACCATCCCGGTGTACGAGTATGCGTGAAGTTGCACTTCGGGCGTGAGGCGGCCGGGGGCGTCCGGCCTCGCCTCCGGCTCGCCCGGACGCCCCCGGCAAAGTGTAAAGGATGTCCCCGGTCTAAAACATAAACCTTGTGCCCGGTCGAACAGTGGCCAAGCCCGCCAAAGGCGGGTGAAAATGGCCACCGCGCCTCCGCTTGCCTGCGGTCGCCACGGCGCCCAGCCAGGGTCGAGGGGCGGAGTTGACAAAGTCCCGTTAGGCACTCAGGCACTCAGGAACTCAGGCACTTATCCTCTAATCTCCAAAGGAGTATCCGTCATGGCGAGGACAACGTTCGGCGTTGTGGTGGGCACCCGCGGCTTCTTTCCGACGAGACTGGCGCAGGAGGGGCGCCTCGAGATCCTGCGGATTCTGAAGGAAGAAGGCTTCGAAACCGTCTGCCTCGGCGCGCGGGAGGCGACGGGCGGCGCCGTCGAGACGCTTGCCGACGCGCGGGCCTGCGCGGACCTCTTTAGGAAGCACGCCGACAGTATCGACGGCGTGCTGGTGACGCTGCCTAACTTCGGCGACGAAAAGGCGGTCGCCAACACCCTGCGGGCGAGCGGCCTGGAGGCGCCGGTCCTCGTCCACGCCTGGCCGGACGAGACGAAGAAAATGAAAATGGGCGGCCGGCGCGACTCGTTCTGCGGCAAGATGTCGGCCTGCAACAATTTGGCGCAGTACGACATTCCCTTCACGCTGACGGACCTGCACACGGTGGCGCCCGACACGAAAGCGTTCCGGGCGGACCTGGCGCGCTTCGGCGCCACCTGCCGGGTGGTGCGCGGCCTGCAGGGGGTGCGCGTCGGGGCCATCGGCGCGCGGACCGGCCCGTTCAACACGGTGCGGTTCTCGGAGAAACTGCTCGAGGCGGCCGGCATCTCGGTCGAGACGCTGGACCTGTCGGAAATTCTCGGCCGGGCCGAGCGGCTCGGCAAGGGCGACGCGGCCGTCCGCGCCAAACTCCAGGCCATCCGCAAGTACACCGATACGGCGCGCGTCAGCGCGGAGAGCCTGGAGCGGATGGCGCGGTTCGGCGTCGTCGTCGACCGTTGGGTGAAGGAGATGGACCTGGCGGGGACGGCCATCCAGTGCTGGACGGCCCTGGAAGAGTTCTACGGCATCGTGCCATGCACCCTGATGAGTATGATGTCGGAGGCGCTTCTTCCGAGCGCGTGCGAAGTGGACGTGACGGGCCTGGTGGGGATGCTGGCCCTGGGGCTGGCGACGGAAAGTCCGGCCGCGATCGTGGACTGGAACAACAATTACGGCGACGAGGAGAACAAGGCCGTCGTCTTCCATTGCTCGAACCTGCCGAAGAGCCTCTTCAAGAAGCAACGGATGGACATGCAAGAGATCATCGCGGGCAGCGTCGGGGCGGAGAACACGTGCGGGACGATCGTCGGGCGCCTGCGGAACGGGCCGTTCACCTTCTGCCGGGTGGACACGTTCGACCCGGCGGGCGAAATCCGGGCCTACGTCGGCGAAGGGAACCTGACGAACGACCCGCTCGAGACGTTCGGCGGGTACGGCGTGGTGGAGATCCCCGACCTCCAGGCCCTGCTCCGGGTGATCTGCACGCTGGGGTTCGAGCACCACGTGGCGATCGCGATGGGCCAGGCCGCCCGGGCCATCGAAGACGCGTTCGACACCTACCTCGGGTGGGACGTCTACCACCACACCGGCTGAGCGGCCGTTTCAATTCCCTCTCCCCCCGGTGGGAGAGGGCCAGGGTGAGGGGGCATAGTGGGGTTTCCAATGCCTTTTTCACCCTCACCCCGTCCCTCTCCCATCAAGGGAGAGGGAGGTTATGAAACAGCCTCCGAGCGGTCGCGCCGACCGTCGCGAGTTCCTGTTTGCGTCGCGCAAGAGGAGTTGCTATAGATGGCGCACGGCGTCCGGGACAAGCCCGCCGCGGCGGGGACACGAGGGTTCGCTCACACATCGGGAGAGCCGAAAGGAGACGGACGATGGGAGCGGTGTACGACGCGATGGTCCGGTTCTTCCGGGAGGACGATTGGAAATTCGAGCAGGTCGAAGGCAAACCCATCCTGCGGATGGGGTTCGCGGGCGACAACGGCAAGTGGACGTGCATTGCGCGGACCGTCGAGGAGGCGGACCAGTTCATTTTCTACTCCATCGCTCCGGCGAGCGTGCCTGAAGAGAAGCGCGTGGAGATGGCCGAGTTTATCACCCGCGCCAACTACGGAATGCGCATCGGGAACTTCGAGATGGACTTTTCGGACGGCGAACTGCGATATAAGTCAAGCATCGACGTCGAAGACGATCGCCTGAGTTCGCCTCTCGTCAAGCACATGGTCTACCCGAACGTGCTGATGATGGACAAGTACCTGCCCGGCATCATGGGCATCATTTACGCCGGCAAGAGCCCGCAGCAGGCGGTCGAGGAGATCGAGGGCTAAGAGCCTATCCCAATATCCCCCCGTCGGCCCGAGGTTGAGCGAGCCGCCGGCCGGCGAGGCCGACGAGGGAGGCGATTCAATGTAAAGAATCGCCGACCGAGGAGAACGACGCCGGCTGGCGGCGCAGCCAACCGAAGCCAGGCGGGATATTGGGATAGGCTCTGAGGGCCGTCGGCCGGAAGAGCGGCCGGTCCGGTTTGCGGGACGCGCGCAGCGGCGCAAACTTGTCCTGAGTCCCGGCGCGCCGGGATCGAAGGAAGCGAGGGGCTTGATGACTTTCCTCGGCAACTGCCGGGCGACCGGCATTGGGAGCCTGCCCCACACGGACGCCCGTGCGGCCGTGGAAGCGGTTTTTGCCTTTTCGCCGGACCTCCCCTACTGGCCGCAACTTCCGAAGGTTTCCCCCAAAGAAGGCATGAACGAGCAGGCGTTGGCCGGACTGCCAGGCCTGCGGATCGAGGGCGGAAAACTGCGGCACGTCCAGGACGAGGCGTTTTTCCTGGGCGTGGAAAAGGTCTTTGCCGCCTACGAATCGGGTGACGCCGAGGTGGCCGCGATCCCGGGCGACTCCGCCCGCGCCTTCGAGCCATTTCTCGACACCGTCCGGCAGCGCGGAGTCGCCGAGGCGAAAGGCCAACTCGCCGGGCCCATCACCGTCGGCATGGCGGTGCTCGGCGAGAACGGGAATCCCATCCTCTATGATGAAGTGGTCCGCGACGTGCTGGTGAAGTTCCTGCATCTGCGCGTCAAGTGGCAGGCCGAACGCCTGCGCGAGGCGGGCGCCGACCCGATTGTCTTCGTGGATGAACCGTTCCTCGCGTCGTTCGGGACGCCGTTCTTCGGATGGAGCGTCCAAGAGGTCCGCGCGTGCTTGGAGACGGTGGCGGCCGGCGCGGAGACGGTCGGCTCCCATTGCTGCTCGAACACCGACTGGTCCATCTTCCTGGGCGGAAAACTCGACGTCGTCTCGTTCGACGCCTACGAGTTTGCCGAGAACTTCCTCGTGTACCGCGACGACCTCGCGGCATTTCTTTCGCGCGGCGGGACCATCGCGTGGGGCATCGTGCCGACCGACCCGGACGCCCTCGCACGCGAAACCGTCAAGTCCCTCCGCGAGCGCATGGACGGGCTCCTGCGGAAGGTCGAAGCGCTGGGCTTTTCGCGCGAGCAGGTCTTGAAACAGAGCCTCATCACCCCCGCCTGCGGCCTGGGGACGCGCTCGACCGACGCCGCCGCGCGGGCTCTTGCGCTCACCCGCGACCTCGCAGCCGACCTCGCCACAGTGATTTAACCGCAGAGGACGCAGAGATCGCAAAGGACATCTGAGCATTGGGGCACAGCAGACTTTGGACTGCCTTTGTGCGGCGAAGCGGGGCGGTGGAACCAGCGAACGTCCAACAGCCGACGCTCAACATCCAAAGTCCAAAGGGACGGGCGGGCAGGGCATCGGCCGCGACGAACGCGGCCATCAGCCTTGCGGGGCGCCACCGGAAGGAGTAACATCCACAAGCGGAATAGCGCTCGTGGTGCGGCACGGCTGGATATCCGAGCCGAGTTTCTGTGGGGGACTTTGCCATGACACGCCATATTGCCCTGTGGTTGCCGGTGGTCGTATGCCTCTGCGCCTCGTGCCAAAGCCCCGCGGCCCGGGAAGAAAGGGCCGTCAATGCGATCCTCAAGTTGGGCGGCAAGGTCATCAGGGACGAGTCATTTCCCGACCGGCCAATCTACCAAGTCTATTTGAGTTGCACCAAAGTCACGGACTCCGATTTGAAGGACCTGAAGGTGCTGAAGGGCTTTCATGCGCTTGCGCTCGAAATCACCCAGGTCACCGACACCGGCCTGAAAGACCTGAAGGAACTCAAGGGCCTGCGTGAACTCAACCTCGGCAATACCCAGATTACAGACGCTGGTCTGAAAGATCTGAAGGAACTCAAGAGCCTGCGTGAACTCAACCTGCGCGAGACCCAGATCACAGATACCGGCCTGAAGGAACTGAAGGAGCTCAAGGGACTGCGGTCGCTCAACCTGAGCCACACCCAGATCACGGACGCCGGCCTGAAGCAACTGAAGGGACTCAAGGATCTGTGCTCGCTTAGCCTGAGAAACACCCAGATCACGGACGTCGGCCTAAAGGAAGTGACGGGACTGAAGGGCCTGCAAGATCTCTACCTCGGATTCAACCACATCACGGACGCCGGCCTCAAAGAACTGATGGAACTCAAAGGCCTGATGAGCCTCGAACTCTACCATACCCAGATCACGGACGCCGGCCTGGAGGACCTGAAGCAGGCATTGCCGAAGACACACATTGAATGGTCACACGGGCCGGAACGATAGCCGCTTCGGGGGCGTCCTCGCACCGCGCCCTTCATGAACTCCCGCCGACTGAATTTCCCGTTCGTGTCGCGTCTCCTCTCGTCCCGCGGTCCGCAAACCATGAGGCCGGCCCACGGGGCAGGCGCGCCGGGACTCGGCATGACAGGGAGCGTCGCCGCGAGATTCCCCTCGCGGCTCACATTTAAAGCGTCTAATGCTCTGTTGAAACCTTGCCTTTGTTCTCCCTCTCCCCTTGTGGGAGAGGGTAGGGT